>VFQT010000506.1_pt1 | contig 56214 bp, 46 predicted proteins | sample 3512381 | NCBI WGS metagenome assembly VFQT01 (sample SAMN10412376, study PRJNA504923) | tailings metagenome | isolation source: Relicate 2 Philex TSF3 active mining site | place: Philippines: Tuba, Benguet | collected 2017-08-29
TCCATGGGCAATGCCCAGGCGTGCTTCTCCACCCAGTAGTAGAGATTTTCAGGAATGTTACATCCACGAACTGTTGCCATATTATTCTCCTAATTGATGTTCACCTTGCAGGTGATACAGAAGTAGATCGAAAACAACCAACCGAATCTCGTATTCATATTCTGACACAAAACTCGGGTCGCGGCGCGCTTTCTTCGTGACCTGTTCATAACTCGCGCCGCAAACGGGACAGGTGATCACGTAAAACGTGTGCTTTGTAAATTCGTCCACACGCACACCGAGCGTATCGCCATGATTCGCCGCGAGGTGATTATGGACTTCGGAACGTTTACCGCTAAAATCGCAATAGGGACATTTGAACATTTTGATTATGGTAGGGGCACAGCGAGACGGTTTACCGACTCGCTGTGCCCCTACGCCTCATGCTGGACTTGGAACTGATTCAGCCACCGCAACTTCTTCCACACCGACGGCTTCCGCCACCAACTGAATGATGTCGCGGACTTCGATCTTGCCTTCGTTGCCCGTGGTCTTGACCGCGTCTGAGTACATGATCATGTCTTTGGGACAGGTGACGATGAAGAGTTGCGTCTTCGCGTTTGCGCCTTCGCCGAAGGTGGTCAACGCTTCTTTGATTCGATTCTCGGCAGGACGTTCCCCAGGTGCAACCTTGCCCATCCAAATTTGACCGCCGCCTGCGCCGCAGCAGAATGAATTTTCGCAGTTGCGCGGCATTTCGACGAATTCCACGCCGAGCAATTCGAGCAACTTGCGTGGAGCGGTGAATCCGCCGTTGTAGCGTCCGAGATAGCATGGGTCGTGGAAGGTGACTTTGTAATTCGATAACTTATTCTTGATCGTGAGTTTGCCTTCTTCAATTAACTTGAGCAATGTCACGGTGTAATGCTTCACTTCAAACGTCCCGCCGAATTGCGGATACTCGTTCTTGAGCGTGTTGAACGAATGCGGGTCGGTGGTGACAATTTGCTTGAACTGCGCTTTGCCGAATGCCGCCATGTTCTGCTCGACCAGTTGCTCGAACAGACCTTCTTCACCTACGCGGCGGACGTCGTTACCAGAATTGGACTCGTTTTGGTACATAATGCCGAAGTCCAAGCCGCCTTGGTTGAAGAGCCGCGCAACCATCTTGGTGTTCGGGATGACACGTTCATCGAAGGAAGCGGTGTCCCCGACGAACCAGAGATGTTCAACAGGTTCTTCGGTCGCGTTCTTGACGGGGAATTCCATTTCCTTCGCCCAGCGTCCGCGCAGACGCTTGCCTTTGCTCATCCAGTTGCCGTTGGTGGAGAGAGATTGAAGCGCTTTCTGCACGCCGCTGTCAATTTCGTAGCCGTCGATCAACATGCGGCGACGGATGTCTACGATGTCTGCCATCGGTTCATTGCCGACAGGACACACGCGAACACAGGCATAGCATGTTGTGCAAGACCAAACTGCCTCAGGGGAGATAACTGTCTCGGTAAGCGGGAGCAGCAACTTCTCGGGGTGAGAGCCGAAGGTCGCTTCCTTAAGAAGATAACGCTTGTTTACTTCCAATGCCGATGGGGAGAGCGGTCGCTGGTAAAAATTCGCAGGGCAGACATCCTGACAGCGATTGCATTGCACGCAGGCGTAGGCGTCCATCACGCGCGTCCAGGCGAGATCGTAAATGACCTTCGCACCAGGGTCGTACTTTTGACCTTCGATGACCTTGAGCGGAATCGCGGGGTCGAGTTGACCGCGCGGATTCTGTTTCGCCAAACCGAGATTGACAGGCGACATGAAAAAATGCGTGTGCTTGCTGCGCGAGAGATAGGGGATGATGAACATCACCCAGCCGAGGCTGATCCACCACACGACATGCACGCCCGTTTCAGACGCGCCAAAAATGCTATTGAGAAAACTTGCGATGGGCATGAACGGGTCAGCGCCTTCGGTGAGGCGGAAGGCTTGACTCATCAAGCGCGCACCAACGTGCATGATAACGAACACGCCCACAGTGAGCGAATCGCGCGCCTGCCCGCCCGCCTTGACTTTCGGATTCAGCAGCACATTATCGCGATAGGTGAGCGCCTTATCTTTGACGATGAAACGGCGCACAAGGAATGTGGTGATGGCAATTAACAAAAATCCGCTCATCACATCGGCGATGAGGTTGAAAGCGTTGATAAGTCCAGTGGGCGCGTTGGGCAAATGTTTGCCGCCATACACCAACTCAAAACCAGGCACGAGTCCTTCGAGCACATCCACAAGGTTGACGACGGCATAGGTTATGAGACCGAAGAACAAACCCATGTGAATGGCACTTAGAACTTTGCGTGCTTTGAAGATCGTCTGTTGGAACAGAACCGCGATCGCGGCTTTGACCAGACTGCCAGTCACATTCTTCAACTCAGGCGCAGGGCGCCCCTTGCGGATCGAGTCGATGATGACCTTGAACCCATGAAACGTAAACCCCGCCGCCGTGATCGCCAGCACAATGAAAATTATTTTTTCAATCGTAGTGAGCAACGTACCCTCCCGAGAAACTTTGAACCGCGAAGCACGCGAAGGTCGCCAAGAAAACCTTTTTTAAATCTTTGCGTTCTTAGCGCTCTTCGCGGTTAATTTCTTTTCACTTAGAGAAGTTCGAGCATTGCTTCTGCAACTTCAAACAGATCCGCAGTCGCACCATAATGCGCCACATTGAAGATCGGCGCTTTCTTGTCGGTGTTGACCGCAATGATCAACTCGGCGCTCTTCATGCCTTCGAGATGTTCAGGCGCGCCAGAGATACCGAGCATGAGATACAACTTCGGCTTGACCTTCAGACCCGACTTCCCAACCTGACGAGTGCGCGGCAACCAGCCTGCGTCCACTACGGGGCGAGACGCAGAGACAGTTGCGCCAAGCGCTTTCGCGAGTTCTTCAGCGAGTTCCACATTTTCTTTGCCACCGATACCACGCCCAATCGAAACCAACTTCGCCTGCGCGGTAATGTCTACATCGCCGCCAGCGGGTTTGATCGCTTCGACAAATTTCACTTTCAACGAACCCGCGTCCACGGGCGAAGCCATCGTCGTCCCCGCCGTCGAGCCCTGCCCCGCTTCCACGGGGAACGAACCCGCCAGACACGCCACGATCGCCATGTCGCCTTCGGGCGCAACGTCCGCCATCAACTTGCCGCCGTACGCTTGGCTGCTCACCACGAGCGAGCCGCCTTCAACACGCACATCCTTCGCATACGCCGCCAACGGCGCGCCCGTCCGCACAGAAAGCCACGCCGCCACATCCATGCCCGTCACCGTCCAACCGAACATCACGACCTTCGGCGACTTCTCCTTGACCAGCGCTTCGATCACTTTGCCATACGCTTCAGGATTGAAATTCGACAGCGCCGCGTCATCCACATGGATCGTGGAATCAGACGCGAACACATTGGATGAAACCCCGCCTCCGACTACGACGGCAACTGCTTGCCCTCCCAAAGCGGACGCCAACTCTTTGGCTTTTCCGACCATTTCAAACGACACATCAGAGAACTTGCCATCCATGTGTTCGGTGATTACGAATACGTCATTGCTCATGTTTGCTCCTTTGGAGAGAGAATAGATAATTAGAGATTAGAGAGTAGAGATTAGTCGTCTTTACTACTCACTATTCTCTACTCTCTAATCTCTGCTCTTCTACGCCAATCCCTTGCTCTTCAACAACTCCACGATCTTCGCCGCCACTTCCTTTGACGAACCTTCGATCATCTCGGCATGACCCGTCACCACGGGCGGAGCCATCTTCTTGAACGCCAGCCCTGAAGACGCGTCACCCGACGGAGCAACTTTCTCCACCGTGGCAGATTGCGCCATCTGGCGGACTTTGCTTACAGGCGCATAACGCGGCGGCTTCGGCGCAGACTGCACGCCCGCCACGAACGGCATGGACACGGAATACTTCGCGCCCGCCCCACCCGCAAATTCCTTGTTGACCGTGGCAGAGTCGCCGTTGGCTTCGACGGAACTTACACCGCCGATATAGGGCATATCCAAATACGCCGCGATCATCGGACCGATCTGTCCATCGAGATCATTCGACGCCTGCACGCCTGCAAAGACCATGTTCGCGCCCATGCCCTTGATCGCTTCCGCCAGCCATTTGGCTTGCATGTGCGAATCCGCGGCGGGATCGTCAGCGGTGATCTTGAGCACTTTGTCGGCGCCCTTTGCCAGCGCGAGATGAAGCGCGTTGTCCAACTCCCCGATCAAGTCCACGCCGATCACGGTCACCGTCCCACCGACGGCTTCCTTGATTAAAACGGCTTGCTCGATGGAATGCTCGTCCCATTCGTTGAGGACGAAGTCCACCGAGTCGAAATCCACGTTATTGCCTTTGACGGGCAGGTCATCGGCAATGCTGGGGATATGTTTGATGGCTACTACGATATTCATTCAGTTCTCCTGTATGAAGTGTCACGTGATTCGATGTTTCAGTGTCACGTGCCAGATTACATTCCACTTTCTACTTTCCACTGTTTACTTATCACTGGCTACTGCTCGCCACGCATTGATCTATCCAACAGCTCCAAAATATCCAACACATCCACATGCTCATTGCCCGTGGACTTGACAGCGTCGGTGAAGCGCGAGACTTCGAAGGGGCAAGCTACTGCCAGCACGTTCGCGCCCGTGGACGCGGCTTCCATCGCGCGTTTTTCGGAGAGGCGCATGGTGGTGTGTTTGGCGGTGAACGAGTCCATCCACATGCCGCCGCCACCGCCGCCACAGCAGTAACCGTTCTCGCGGTTGCGCTGCATTTCAACCAACTCCACGCCAGGGATGGCTTCAAGCAGTTTGCGCGGCGCTTCGTATTCACCGTTGTGACGTCCGAGATAGCACGGATCGTGATAGGTGATCTTCTTTTCTACAGAGTGCTTGAGCAGCGGCTTGAGTTGGTCAAGGTAACGCGCAAGGAAGGTGCTGTAGTGAACGACAGGGCGTTCAAAGCCGTACTTCGGGTACACGTTCTTGAAGGCGTTCAACTCATGCGGACCTGTGACAACCATCTCGTCCCATTCATATTTATTGAAGGTCTCGATGTTTTGCTCGGTCATCATCTCGAACAGACCCTTCTCGCCAGCCAGACGCTGGGAGTCGGCGTCATCTTTTTCTTCTTTGCCAAGAATGGCAAAGTCAATGCCGAGCGCGTTGAAGATTCGCGCCGCCGCAGCCGACGCGTCAATGCCGCGTGGATGATACGAAGGATACGAACCGACATACCAAAGCACGCTCACTTTGCGACCCAAGTCTTTGATGATCGGCACAGGCACACCCGCGGACTGAATCCATGCGTCGCGTTTGCGCTGAGGTTGACCGAGCGGATTGCCGCTCTTGGCGGTGTTCTCGAATGCCTGCTGCAATTCCGCAGGCACGAACTTGCCATCCAAAATCGCCTGCTCGCGTGCGGCGGGCATGATCTTGACCATGTTCACTTCTTTGGGGCACACGCGCAGACAGTTGGCACAGGTGGTGCAAAGCCACAACTCGGGCGCTTCGGTCAAATCCATGCCTGTTTGGGCGTAGCGATACAACTTGCGCGGACCGTAATTCCCGACCACATCCACGGGGCAGACGGCGACGCACTTTGCGCACTGATAACAATTCGCAAATGATTCCGCGTTGGGGATGTCCGCAATCTTTTCGATCAATTCAGGCGTGTATTCGGTGATCACCCGCTGTTCGAACATGCGGTTCCAGTGACCCGAAACGTCAATGCCATCTACGATAGCGTGTTCTTTTTCTACAAATTTTGCTTTGATCGGACCAGCCATAAATTATGGTCTCCTGTTTTATTTTTGGGTAGGGGACGTTCTCTAACGTCCCCGTCGGCGTGAGAGAACGCCGACTACGCACCGCTCTTCTTCAACCCAAGCAGCTTCCTTGCCATGTTGGGGAGCGAAGGTAACAAATTATTGAACTCGCGGCTCAATCTCCAACTGGTTGTGCCGTATAGATATACGTTATAGGCACATGCCAGAAAAGCGCTGTTGGCAAATTGTGCGCGTTTTTCATTCACCGTCAATTCATCTGTCCACAAGCCTGTGCCTTCGCCGAATTTCAAGCTCATGGCAGAAACCAAACCCACACGGGCGTAACCATCTGCGAGATTATCGGCAAGCAGGTTGTGCGTACTGCCTGCCAATAGTGGAAGAATGCCTGTTCCAGTGGTTGGATCCCATAACCAGCGAGTCCATAACCAGTTATCTTTGGGTGATGTGTTGTACAAAAGTCCAGACGCGAGTTCCACTGCGAGTCTGGTGTCGAGTGCGTCCAATTTATGAACGAATTTTGCAACTCGCACGGGTGTTGGATCTTCGCCATTCAACAGATCATCAAAGACCTTGAAATCTCCATGAGTAAAATAATTGGTTAGAACTTTTGCATTCGCGCGCGTGTGCGTGACCGCGGAAGCGACGTCAGCGAAGGAAGAGCTCAACGAAGCAGAATCAGTTTTCAGATTAAGAAAGACGCGTTCATGCCGCGCGGATAATTCGTCAGCGATGGAAATCACATCCTGTGCTGAAACTTGCGTGAGTGCTTCCTGCAAGGTCTCATGCAGAATGGGATCGTCGGGTCCCGTTCGTTGTTTGACGATGTGACTCTGTCGTTGAGGAGGAAGCGCCATGTTGCGTTAAGCCATCACTTTGCGGACGGATGCCAATGCGCGCGCAGCAGCGAGCCCAGCCTGCGCGATGGAGTCATCCAGATCCGATGGACCAGATGCAGCACCCGCAACGAAGATACCTTCTTGCGAAGTTGCAACAGGATCAAGACCGCCCGCGCCGCCCGATTCGATGAAGCCGTATTGATTTTGTTTGACGCCAAGCAGTTGCGAGATGGCGCGCGTGCCCGCGCTCGGTTCCATGCCAACCGAAAGCACGACCATATCCATCGTCACTTCCATCGGGCGGCTCATGGTCGTATCTTCGCCGCGCATCAGAAGTTTGTCGCCTTTTTGCAGCACTTCGCTGACGACACCCTTCACATAATTGACTTTATATTTTTCCTGCGCGGGCCAGTAAATTTCATTTTCCCAATAGCCATACATGCGCATGTCGATATAAAAGATCATTACTTTTGAATCGGGAAGTTGCTGGCGCAACTCGATCGCCTGTTTGCTGGCAATGCCGCAGCAAACTTTTGAGCAATATTCATTTCCAATTTGTCTGTCGCGCGAACCGACGCATTGAATGAACGCGATCTTCTTCGGCGCTTCGCCATTCGACGGGCGCACTACGTTATGTTCCTTCAACATCTTTTCAAGATCGGTCAAGGTGATGACATCGGGAAAAGAATAATAGTTGTAGTATTGCGTCGCGCGACCTGGATCGAAATGCTGGAAGCCTGTGGCGATGATGACCGCGCCAACATTTAATGCTTCGGATTTACCGCCCGCTTCGATCTGGACCTCGAAGTTGCCAGCACTCCCAGACATTCCCTTCACTTCGGCGCTGTACTTCACTTCCACATTTTTGTTGCTGGTAACAGCCGCCGCCATATCCGCCATCGCTTCAGACGCGTCGCGCCAGTGATGGGTGAGTTTGGCGTAGTTCTCGCGGTCAGGTGTGCCGCCGAGGCGTTCACGCTTTTCGATGAGTATGGCTTCCCCGCCCAGTTCAGCCACGCAGCGCGCGGCTTCAAGCCCTGATGGTCCGCCGCCGATGATCAATACTTTTCCAGATGTCATTTGTGGTTCTCCTGTTTCAAGTGTCAGGTGTCAAAGGTCGAAAGTCAAAGGTCAACTCACATTCGACTAGTTTGATTGTAGTTTTATCGGCGTATCCGCGTCCTGCCAGGTGATCCCAGACTTCGTGCCCGCGCGGATCTGGTCGAGATCGCCTTGGAATTCATCCCAATATTTTTGCCAGTCGATTCCAAGTTTAGTAAGGAAGGGGCGCCAGTCGGTTGAATGCCAATGGAATTGCACCACGCGGAAGGGGTGTGCTCCCATTGCCAATGCGGCGACTTGCGCATCAGACAAAACAGGGACGCCAACTTTGCGGTCATGTGCCTTCGCGGCGAATTGACTCTTGTCTAATGTGGTGACACAACCCGTATCATGAGTGACGGTCAAGTCGGGGTTGGCTTCGTTGATCATGGTCTCGATCTTGCGAAGCACCGCATACGAGCGGGTGAAGTCGCGCTGAACCAGTACATGACGGAAACCAAACCCACAGCAATCGAACCAGGTGGAATAATCCGCGACGTTGACGCCGAGTTTTTCAAGTAAGGCGGTCACGACTGCGGTGCGCTGTCCACCATAAATTTCGGGGTCGTAGATGGCGTCTTCGGCGACGATCTTGTAGTAGTGACAGGCAGGATGAACAGTAGCTGTGATTGCGCTCATGTCCACGAGTTGGCGTTCTTTGAATCTGTCGCGCATGGCATAGACCCATTCACTGTAATGGACGATCTCTTCAGGAATGACTAGCGGCTTGCCCATCTTATCGAGAATGCGGCGGACGTCATCACGCAAGTCTTTGTGATGCACCAGTTGTTCGCGGATTTCCTTGTAATGTCCAAACGATGTGCCGCAATGAATGAGAGGGAAGTATCCCGTTTCGTAAGCGGCAGCAAAGTTGCGAGACATGACTGCGGCTTGTCCCACTGCGTTGGAGGCGGCAGAGGCATAGTAGTTCCATCCTGTACAGGAAGTCTGGTCGGTGGGGTCGTGATAATCCAAATTAAATTGGCGATGCAGCCACAGAATCGACGAAGCATAGCCTGGGATATGTCCGCAGTGACCACAGGATTTGTGATGCCAGGTATGCTCGATGGGAATCTTTTTCATGCGCCCGTATTTGGTCGGGAACTCGACATAATCGCCTTTGATTCTTTGCAAAACGATTTCGCCTTTGGCTTCGAGTTCCAGCAGGCGCTCATGCATATCATCGGTTGGCGCAATGGATGCGTCACGCACAACAGGATGTGATTTTCGTTCAAGGATCTGTTCAACGGTGGTTAATTCGGTCATCAGGTTTCTCCATTTCTCAGAGTGTAACCAATAAAGTGTCGAGGGTCAAAAGTCAAAGGTCAGAATGAAGCGTTTCTTTCGTCTTTCTTCTTTTCATCCTTCTTCCAATTCTTCATTCATAACATCGGTCAATAGATCATACAGACTTTCATCCAACTCTTTGATGATGTCCATATTTCCCGACTCGAACCAGATGGTATATAGTTCCAGCAATGTTTTGCGATCTGTGCGCCAGGCAACATCGGTGAGACCGCGGATCGAATCCATGGGGATGGCTTTGCGCCAGACGTGCATGTTCTGCGTAAAGTTCTGTACCCATGGACCCCAATCAGGGAAGAAGTCGGGTTGAAGCATATCGGGCGAAACTTGATTGCCTTTGAGCATGACCTTATAGATCACACGGCTATAGCCTTGCAACGCGTCTTTTGATTCTTGCAAGCCATTCTTGAGAGAAACCTCGCGCAAAATAGTGACCAATCCCCCAGGATTGTTCTGGCGCGGACAACGCACGCACGAAAAGCATTGCGCGCAATTCCAAATATCTTCAGTGATGATGTCATAAATGCGTTCGACATCCTCGCGCGCCATCGCCTGCGCGATCACTCGCGGACTAAAGTCATAGAAGCGCGCCGAAGGGCATGCTGAAACGCAAATACCGCACTCGTAGCATCCATACAGGAAGTCTTCGTAGCGCGTGTCATTTTTGACTTCGAGGAAGAGACGTTCTTTCTCTTCGTATGTCGCTTCGGGATGGCGATCTACAGCCTTGCCAGGATTCCAATTTTCTTGTGTGGTAGGCATTATGCCTCCTGTCTATTAACCGCTAAGCACGCGAAGGCCGCAAAGATTTTTTATCTTCGCGTTCCTAGCGCTCTTAGCGGTTAAGAGCTATTAGAAACCAATCACCGCATCGGCATCGCATGCCATGTCGTTGAACGCCGCGCCGCCGATCATTTCGACGCCTTCGATCATGTCGTCCATGGTGTAACCGTGCAGGTCGAGCGAAGGCTGGCAGACAAGGAAGCGCACACCGATCTCCTGCGCCTGTTCGATGAAGAACTTCAATTCCTTGCCGCCGCCACCCTTGCGCGGAATGATGATCGTGTCACCGTTGCCTTTTGCCACGCACTGCGGACCGTTCATGGTGAAGTAAATACAAACTTCATTGTCCATTGCCGCCCCCGCCGTGGCAAGGAAGAACGGAGTTGCAGTCCGTTCCGGGTCCTTCTCCCCGTGAGTCTGAACGTACAAAATTTTCTTAGTATCTGGGTCATTCGTCTTCCAAACGCTCATACTGCCCTCTCCTATTTATTTTTATCCGAAATTAGAAACTAGCCATTGCTTCGTCAACGGTAACAAAAGAGCCGATCTTTTGATCCAATCCCACTGTATACATGACCGACATAATCTCTTTAGGCACTGATGCGAGTTTGACAATACCCCCAGCCTTTTGCGCAGCTTGCGAGGCTTTGGTCACGGCACGCAGACCGGCGGAGGACATATAGTCCACACCTTTGAGGTCAATCACCAGGTTTGAATTAATACCAATAGCTCTCGTTAACTCGGCATCAAATGCAGGAGCTGTTTCAGAATCAATACGTCCGCTTGCCGTAATAATGAAAGCATTCTCTTTGTCACCGTTTAGAATAGCTTTTACTTCACTTTGGATGGAAAGTATGTCCACAAATATCTCCTTATGGAAAGATCGCACTCTGAAAGCCTTGTAAGAGAGCGCGACCTATAATTCTTACTTACCTAAATGAGCTATATGAACAACTGAACGTCAGCATCTGCGGCGTATTCGAGGAACATTGCTGCGCCACCTACTGTACATTCCTTGATAAACTCTTCCTTCTTGAAACCAAAGACATCCATTGTCATTTGGCAGCCGATCATTTTTACGTCGAGGTCAACGCACATATCGCGTAATTCTTCAATAGACGCAACGCCTTTGTTCTTAAAAGTTTGTTTCATCAAACCGGTTGCCATTGCTTCGAACCCAGGTACATTTGCCATGAGAATATTCGGCATGGGCCATGCAATGTTTTGGAATCCCTCTGGACCAAAAGGCATTTTCATCGGCATGGCAGGGTTGCCAAGCGGAGAAACTTGCATGTGCAAATCAGACTTAAGCAAGGGCAACCCATAAAAAGTAAAGAAAATGCCCACATCCCAGCCCATAGCGCCAGCGGCGCTGGCAAGGATGAAGGGAGGGTAAGCCCAGTCCAGGGTCCCTTTTGAAGCGATCAAAGCAAGTCTCTTCGGAGCGTTTGGATCAGATTTTGACATAAGAACCTCTTCTTAAAGATATATATGAGGGCGAAGTCAGTTTTATTTCTTCTTCAAGTAGAAGACGAATTTTCCATCTTCAGTTGTTGAACGAAGCAATTCGTTGCCGGTCTGGCGGCTCCAGGCTTCCATGTCGGGCGGAGCACCAGGGTCAGTTGCAACCATTTTCAAGATCTGACCCGATTGCAATTCCTTGATCGCCTTAGTCGTTTTGACCACCGGCATCGGACAAAGCATCCCAGAACAATCCAACACTTGATCTTCCTTGATTACATCTGTCATCACGAGCCTCCTTGTTTAATCCTTTACATGATAATGAGTTGAATGTTTCAATTCCATCCCGCACACATAGGATTTTTCTCTCCCCCGCGCGGGGGAGAGGCTAAAATCAATTCGGATATAATCACTTGTAAACCCAAACGTACTGGCAGGAGAACATGTTTAGACGAATCGAGTCCTTGTTCCGCAGTGATCGAGTATTTATCTTTCTACTTCTATATCGTTGGTTATCTATAGCTCCTGCACTATTCACTTTATTTTTACCTCTTTCTCAAAAAATTCCCGCTTTCATCACTTTTTTCATAGTACTTGCTATGAATGGGTTTATTTCGATCTTCAACCGCCCGCTAAACCAAGCTGTTCTTCGCACACCAGTCTTTATGGGTTTGGACATTATTTTTGCATCAGTGCTATTGGCTGCAAGCGGTGGCTTGGAGAGTCCGTATTACTTGTATGCACTTAGTCCTGTACTTGCCAGTGCATTTTTCTTTCAATTACGGGGTGCATTGCTGGCATCTCTCTTCTTTACCCCTTTATATATTGGGGCAGGCATGTATGCCTCACAAGCCCAATCAGATCAGGTTATGTTCGCCACCCAATTGGCAGGGATTTGGCTCTTACCGATTCTGTTTGCATACCCCACTACATTGTTAAAATCTGTTAATCAGGCAACAGCCGAACTTTCCACAGCGCATCGTCAACTTGAGATCATTCATGACCTCACGGTTTTGTTGCAAGCAGCGCCAGACCTTCTTTCTGTTCAAGAACGCGTACTTGGAGCTGTAACTACTGAATTGGGTTTCTCGAAAGCCGTGGTGGCTCTCGTTGACCCGGCGCTCGAAGAACTTGGCGGATGGATGGTATACCCGCCTCAGGATGATTTTAAAACGGTGGATCCATTATCTCTCCGCTCAGAAAATGGTGAGCTGATCCGTGCTTTGTTAAATCGCGAATCGTTTACATCCAATGGGCATGATTTGATCGATGAACCGCAACTTAATACCTGGCTTTCGAAAACAACCTGGTTCGTTACACCGCTTTACTTGAGAGAACACCCTGTTGGAATTTTGCTGGTAGATGAGACCGGGCTTACTAAAGAAAGTGAATCTACACTTATAACGGTCGCGAATCAAGCCGCGCTCGCGCTGGGTACCACCATCCTATGCATTGACCGTGCCAGACGCCTCGCCGTGGAAACCGAACGCAATCGCATTGCCCGCGACATTCATGATACGGTTGCCCAGTCTCTGTTTGGTATTGTCTATTCGCTTGATGCCTGCATTACCATGTTGCCGCAAAAGGCGGAAGATGTTCGCAGTGAATTGATCGAATTGCGATCCTTGGCAAACAATGCACATGAAGAAGTGCGTCGTTCTGTTTTTGACCTATGGCCCTCTGCTTTAACCATTGAGATTTTTATGGCAGACCTGACAAATTATGTTGGCAGTTGTTGCCGTCCAAGATCGTTCAGCATAATTTTTAATAATCACGGCGATTTCAATTCCCTTTCTCCCGGTTTGCGCAGGACGATCTATCGCATGGCACAGGAGGCGCTTGCAAATTCAGCACGACATTCAGGGGCACAGTCTGCCCGGCTTTGCCTTACGGTTGCCGACCATGATGTATATCTCGATATTTCCGATCAGGGAAAAGGGTTCGATCCTGCAATCGCCCTGTCTCGCAGCCAAAACCGTGAACACTTCGGTTTGCACGGTATACAGGAACGTGCGCGTGCCTTGGGCGGAGACTGTGAGATCATCAGCAAACCAAATGAGGGCGCGCGTATCATGATGCACTTGCCGATCCATGGTGCTCACCATGCCTAACTCTATTCGTATTCTTATAGTAGATGACCATGCTGTAGTCCGCAAAGGCTTGGCAATGGTCCTTTGTCTAGAATCAGATCTCGAGGTTGTAGGGGAGGCGGAAAATGGGCGAACAGGTTTGGAATTGGCAAAAAGCCTCCAGCCAGATATTGTCCTCGTAGATCTGGTCATGCCAGAGATGGATGGGCAGGAGATGACTCTTCTACTACGAAAATCTCACCCTCATATCAAAGTGATCATGTTGACCGGAACCGATGTGGATGATCGTGTATATGATCTGGTTGCTGCTGGCATTGAAGGCTACGTACTGAAAAATATAGACCCAGGCGAACTGATTCGTGCCATCCATTTGGTTATACATGGCGAAGCTTATCTTCATCCCACAGTGATGAAAAAAATTCTATCCCGAATGGAATCTCAGCCATCTCATACACCTACTTTGACACCACGCGAACTTGAAGTACTCGAATGGATGGCAACACCGAACACCTATCGCCAAATCGCCGCGCACTTAAGCGTGGGAGAAGAAACGATCCGCAGTCACGCAAAGAACATTCTTGAAAAAATGGAACAGCCAAATCGCGCGCAGGCCGTTATTACCGCAATGCGCTTGGGGCTGATTGAACGCCCATGAAGTCATATACTATTTTCTTTTGCTCAAAATATACCCCACAACATAGCCTTCTGGAGAGTTGCAAGGAAAAGACTTCAGCATTTCATTTCCATCACCGCTTCGGGTTCTCATGGGTAATATTCATTCCTAAGATAAGGGTTAACAGCCGTAAATTGAGAGATATATGAGGATAAGTTCGGTGAAAGCACCCTTCATAACCGCAATCGGATCTGTCCGGCGGGGTACATATCTGGCATACGGGTATAAGTTTCGCAAACGAGCGTAGGCAATAATGCATGCGGCGGAGATTTCTCTCCGCCGTTTTTTTTATTAATGCAAAGCCTGATAAGTTGATTATCTTTTTTATGCCATTGTCAACGCAAGCCAAATTCCCCGGCACCCATAAGGGGCGCTTTTGTATTCAGGATCACTTTGACAGGCATCTGTGTTAGTAACCCTTCAAAGCGTCCTTTACGGCGCAGAGTGGCAAGGAATTCAGGTTGTTGTAATAAACCAAGAATGCGCGGCGGTATCCCGCCCCCAAGGTAAATGCCGCCAGTAGACAAGATCTTCAATGCCAGGTTGCCTGCTTCCACAGCAAGGATCGAGCAAAACAGATCAAGGGTGGCAACGCAAAGTTCAGATGGATTATCAGTATCTTGTGCTGCGCTGAAAATGACGGGAGCCATATCCACACCATCTGCAAGTTTTTGTGCAAGCCAGGCGGGTTCAGGGTATTTACCTGTCTCTTTTAGAAAAGTATACAGGTTGGGTATTCCGAGCGCACCGGAACATACTCTTTCCATGCTGACATGCTCAAGCCCTTTTTTCTGTTGTAAAAATCCCAATAATTCGATCTGTATGGCATTGATGGGTGAAAAGGATGCATGCCCGCCTTCTGAGGCGTGGGCGCAATAGTTCACTTGTTCTTTGGTTAAATACGCCTCACCCAAGCCCGTTCCCGGAGCAATGACTGCAATAGAACCGCCGCTGACTGGAATACCTGGCGACAAGGTGAAGACATCTTCTTCACTTAAGATCGGAACAGCATATGCCATGCCTTCGAGGTCGTTAAGAAGTTTGGCACGGGCTACATTGAACTTCGCTGCCAGATGAGCTTCTTCCATGACCCAAGGCAGGTTGGTTATCTTTGCTTTCCCATCGATAACAGGACCAGCAACCACCAAACAAATGGCATCGATCTGGACAGCTGCATCCGATAGATATGCATGGATAATCTCATCCACGCTGTCATATTGAGCGCAAAGAAAGTGTCTTTCATTCGCCAGGCTGCGCGGACCTTTCTCTGAAGATACGATCGCCAGCGCAGTCTTTGTGCCACCAATATCGCCAACTAGAACATTCATTATCATTTCCTTAAATTTAAACTTCGTGTGGTTCGGTATGCTTTACAAAGCTGATCAAGCCCGGTTTTCCAATGATCCAAACGATCACAAGTCCAACAGCGAACAAGGCAATATTCAAAAGGAACGGAAAAGAACGGTTCATCGCCGAAAGTTGACCTGCGATCCATCCGAAAGGTGAGATCAAGATGATCATTGCCATGGATACCATGGCAGTAAGCCTGGCACGCTCATCAGTTTCCATTGAAACCGACAACAGTGATTCTGTCATTGGTGAAACAAGCGATGAAGCTGCGCCTTCCAACACAACACTAAGCGCCAATAATGCAGTTGCTTTTGCGGGCATCAGGACCAGTAATCCCTGACTAAGCAAAAATGCACCAAACCCCACCCCAAGCGGTAAACGGAAGCGGCGCAGATTGGTAAGGCGCGGACCAATCACAAAAAAGCCAAATGTCATCACCAACGAACGAAGGGCGGCAAAGGTGGAAATTTGAGATTCGGAAAAACCAAGTTTGCTGGTAAACAATACGCCCCAAAAGTTATTGTTAATGGTGGCATAGATATTCATGATGACCAGCAATGATAATGCCGCCAAAATGGCGCGGGAATGTAATATTTGTGGAAAGACACTACGATATTCACTCAATAAACTTAAGATCGAACGATGTTTGGTTTCCTGTTTACGCTGTATCCCTCGCACTGTTTCATGGGAATAGATGTAAAGCAGAATGCCCTTGGCAGTCAACATAATGAAACCGAAGAGGAGCAATCCACGCATGGCAGGGACAAGACCATAACGCTCCACGAACCAGCCGCCCAAAGGCGCAAAGAAAGCCGAAGAAAAGGCAAAGATCATGATCCAGGTCCAGATGTGAACGAGGTGCCTTGTCTCTGCATCTTCGACCATCAGGCATGTCCATGCTGTGTGGGAGATGCGCCACAGGCTGTTCATCAACGCCGCAGCAATGAAATATCGTACATCCTGCGCAGCAAACCAGATCAAGCAAGGAACACTCCAACACAACAAGTCCCCAATGAACAAGGTGAGCCGCCGACCAAATTTATCGACAATGGCGCCGCTAATAAGCGCTGTAAATACCTGAGCAACCAGCCCCATGCTGGCAATACTACCGATCTGCTGATCCGTGACTCCCAACCCCAGCATATAAACAGAAAAGAACGGCATGAATAGATTGTACGGAATACCGAACATGATCTCGGTCCATACTGTGATGCGTGGGTTTCCTTTTAACTCACCAAGAGTTAGAAAGAGCGGGTGATTTTTCAACATAATTCCTACGATCTTGCAAAATGGGTTTCCACATACCAGACTTTATCTATGTGAACTTCGAACGATTGCGTCAAGAATGGCGCTATTCTAAATGAATAGCGCCGAATGACAAGTACGATGAGTGATTTACGCAAAGCAAAAAGACGGGGATGAAGGTGATCTCACATTCATCCCCTAAAAGTTACTTCATGCCATGGACCTGTCGCAATAGACCTGCCACCATTTCCTCGGCGGGCATGGTGAGTGAACTCTGCTGGAACATCAGAACACTCACCACCGGCATGTCGATCATCATATCCATGATGTCCATGCCCATAACTTCTTTCTCAACAACCTGCTCACCTGCTTGTTCGTTACCGTAACGCCCCTCCCCTGCAAACAACCTGCGGACTTGTGTTTCAATCTGTTCGTAGAGAGTCCCAAGCACCTGCCTGCCACGTCGGTCTGCCATCCACTCTCGCATGGTGGATTCAATGTCGAGAACGCAGGGCAAGTCCAAGGTCGATTGAAGCGTGACTGTGAGGCTGCTACGGATATCGGCGGAGGAAGCTCCAATGAGGATGTCAAAGTCACCATCTTCAGCGATCCACTGTTTATGTTCGGGGTGGTAATACGCAAAGGCGCGGAAGTCCAAATAGATGGACACGGTCTTGGTCTCACCGGGTTGGAGTTCCACTTTGGCAAATCCCTTCAATTCCTTGACCGGGCGGATCAGATCGGACTTTTGGTCGTGGACGTAGACCTGAACAGTTTCTTTGCCTGCGAGTTTGCCCGTGTTGGTGACATCCACTGTGACGGTCAAGCCATCTGTGTCTTTGAAATTTGTTGAAGAGACTTTGGCATTGCTGTACTTAAAGGTGGTGTAACTCAAGCCGTGACCGAACGGGAAGAGTACAGGCATTTCTTTCGCATCATAATAACGATAGCCGATAAAAATGCCCTCACCATAATGAACCTTGCCAGCGCCGCCGGGCCAATTGGTGTGCGATGGAGTATCGGCAAGTTTGAGCGGGAAAGTTTCAGCGAGTTTTCCGCTGGGGTTCACACGCCCAAAAAGAATATCGGCTAATGCAGCGCCGCCCGCTTGCCCCATCATCCAACCTTCAAGCACAGCTGGGACGTCATGGATCCATTCGCTCATGGCAACCGGCGCGCCATTGTTCAAAACTACAACTGTGTTCGGCTGAACTTTAGATACGGCTTTGATGAGCGCGATCTGTTGTTTGGTAAGGTCAAGGTCCTGACGATCATAGCCTTCAGATTCCTTGAAGGTGGGCAGGGCAATATAAAGCAAGGCTACATCTGCAGACTGTGCAAGTCCCACAGCTTCATCGATCATTCCCGGCTGGAAGGAGTTATCAGTTGGGTAGCCTTCGGCATAGGTCAATTCAGCATTTTCAGCGTGAGATTGAAGTTCCTTGAACGGCATGGCAACCTTGGTGGGGTTAATGTGTGAACTGCCACCGCCCTGAAAGTGAGCGCTCTCTGCCGAACGTCCAATGACGGCAATATGTTGATGATCTTTCAATGGAAGCAGCCCATCATTCTTTAGTAACACAATGCCTTCAAGGGCGATCTTGTGTGCCAACTCATGATGAGCATCCACATCAAAGTCGCCGCCTTTGGGAGTTTCTTTTGCTTTGAGAACGATCCGTAAAATACGGCGAACGGATTCGTCCAATACCGCTTCATTTAAATCTCCGGAGCGGACAGCTTCCACCACAGCCTTGACACGCAGATCTTGCGGACCGGGCATTTCCCAATCCAAACCTGCTTTGAGTGCAGCAACGCGATTACGCACTGCACCCCAGTCTGAAACCACAAAGCCTTCAAATCCCCATTCATCTTTAAGGATCTTGGTGAGCAATTGATAATGTTCTGAGGCAAAGGTGCCATTCACCTTGTTATATGAGCACATCACCGTCCAGGGTTGAGCGGTTTTTACGGCTTTCTCGAAAGCGGGCAGATAAATCTCGCGCAGGGTACGCTCGTCTATTTCGGCGCTGATGCTGAAGCGCTGAAATTCCTGATTGTTGGCAGCATAATGCTTGAGCGAGGTTCCCACGCCTTTCGATTGCACACCGTTGATGAAGTTCGCCGCCAACTCCCCAGCAAGGAAGGGGTCTTCGGAAAAGTATTCAAAGTTGCGCCCGCCGAGCGGAGAGCGCTTCATGTTCGCACCGGGACCAAGCAGTACATCTACGTTGAGGGCGATGCATTCTTCAGCGAGGGCAACGCCCATTTGCTTGATCAGGTCTACGTCCCAGGTGGAGGCGGTGCAGGATGCAGTTGGGAAGCAGGTGGCGGGCAGGCTGTGCTGTCCCATGGAATGAATATCCGGTACGCGGCGCACACCATGCGGTCCATCTGAAACGATCATTTCAGGAAGTCCCAAGCGCTCGATCGGAGTGGTAGACCAATTGCTGGCTCCAGTGCAAAGAGCCGCCTTTTCATCAAGAGTCATTTGAGAAATGATGGATTGAATATCTATAGCCATAGTCTTTTCCTCTTTATTTGGAATACGTATCAAATACAGAGCGGACTTTGAACGCCGCCTGGGCTTTTTTGAGATCCCAACCTGCTGGCATGGGAGCTGTAACCGTAACCTTGGTTTGAGCGGGTAGATCGAAGTAGTTATCACTGAAGACCACATCTGCTCCGCTTAAGCTGCATTCCACAAGGCGGGCAAGTGACTTGGATGAAACTTCAATGGAGAGCACGCCATCTTTCACACTCAGAGCAGATTTGATCTGCGGGTCTTTCAGTTTGAGATGTTTGGTTGGTGCAAAAAACGCTGCCTGACGGGCAAGACAGGTTTTGCCTTCCCATAATTCGGCAATGAAGGCGAGTTCGCGGCGCGAGTCATCGTTGAGGTATTGAGAGAAATCCAACGCCTCTACTGCAGTGACACCATTCGTCGAAACCGCAGCAGCTTTCTCGCCCGAAGTGAGCACCTTACCGTCCAAGTCCACCAATGACCAGCGGACAGTTCCGCTCCAGTCCTTCATCATGTCACTACTGATGAAGATTGATTGCTTGGGCGGCGCATCTTCAATGGAAAGCATGAGCGGCGCATAGAAGCGGCGGGCAGCGTAATGCAATGCCTTCCAACGCCCGAAGTAATCAAGACTCGCCCACGAAGCAACGGGCCAGCAATCATTCAATTGCCAATACAAGGTACCAGAGACGCGGTTGGTATGTCTGCGCCAATGCTCTACACCGTAGCGAATACCTTCGGCTTGCAGCACCAGGCTGAGATACACCAGTGATTCAAAATCCTTGGGCAGCCTGAACGTATCGAGCATCTGCCGGACCATCAACACATTGCCGCTGGCGTTCTTTTGATGCTGCTCCATAATGTAAGAGGTCATGTTCCATTCGGATTCTTCAGCATAGGTGCGAATGGTTTTCAATGGCGGAAGCGCCTGAAAACCGAATTCGCTCATGAAGCGTGGATACTGATTGCGATAGGCAGTGAACGGTTTGCCGCCGTGCCACACATCCCAGTAATGCGCGTCACCTTGAATTTGTCCGTTCGGGTTTTCAAATGGCGTATCTGAACATCCCAGTAATGCGCGTCACCTTGAATTTGTCCGTTCGGGTTTTCAAAAGGCGTATCTGAAGAAGGTGAACTGGGCCAGTACACGTTATCAGGGTCTTCGGCGTTGCACCAATCTTTCAAGGTGTGATGGAAAAATTTGTCGTACACGGCTTTCAAGGTTTCGAGTTCGGGGTTCTGCCAGTTCCACTCTGCCCAACCTTGTTCCATTTCGTTGTTGCCGCACCATAACGCCAGCGAAGCACGATGACGAATGCGGCGAATGTTCTCCACCGCTTCCACGCGCACGTTCTCTAAAAATTCAGGTTCATCAAGCGGGTAGATGCTGCATGAGAAAATAAAATCCTGCCAGATCAAAATGCCATAGCGGTCGCACAAATCGTAGAAGCGTTCTTCTTCATAGAAACCACCACCCCACACCCGCAGCATGTTTTGATGCGTATCCACTGCCGAACGAATCAACCCTTCGAGTGATTCTTCGGTGAGACGAGTCGGGAAGGAGTCAGCGGGAATCCAATCTGCGCCTTTGGCAAAGAAAGGATGACCATTGACCACAAAGGTGAATGACTTACCCCATTCATCCGGTTCTTGCTTAAGCTCGATCTTGCGCAAACCCATTTGGTATTTCTTTTCATCCAGAGTTTGGTCGCCTTCATTTAAAACCACGCGCACTTGATAAAGCGGCTGCTCTCCCAAACCATTGGGCCACCACAACTGCGGATTCTTGACTTGCATGGACACGACACCGCTTGCAGAGGTGAGAGAAATGTTTTCGGCTTGTTCCGAACCGTCTGGAGCGGTAACAAGCAAGGTCACAGAAAGAGGCGCGTGTGCGTTTTCCACTTCCACTCGCGCAGAGATAGTTACGTTGCCTTTATCGTGGTTTTGGCGCAGGTGAACTTCAGAGATACGTGCCGAGTCGTATGCTTCGAGATAAATATCTTTCCAGATGCCAATGGGCGGAAGCTGCGGGCCCCAATCCCAGCCGAATTGGCAGGGTGCTTTACGCAGGTGAGGTCCGCCCGCAATGGCTTGCGGAACTCCGTTCATTGGGCGGGCATTATTTTTTTCGGTAACGTATTTGACGGGTGATCTGAAGGTGATGGTGATTTCGTTGCCTTCAGCTTTGAGCAAGGACTTCACGTCAAAGCGATATTGGCGGAACATGTTGTTCGTTTCGCCGATCTGTTTGCCGTTAAGCGTCAGGGAAGCAAGCGTATCCAATCCATCACAGACGAGCCAGATCTGCTTGCGGTGGAAGACCTCTGCCTGCACATTGAAGGAACTGCGATATTCCCAATCACTTTCGGCAACCCAGGCAACACGCTTTTCATTATCTCCCACGAAAGGGTCGGGGATGCGTCCCAATTCCATCAGATCGGTATGAACGCCGCCGGGAACTTGAGCAGGAAGCCATTCTTCAGAACCCAACTGGCGAAATTGCCATAGGCTTGTTAGAGATTGTTTTTTCATTTAATTTTCCTTGTGCAAGCGTCAATTACAAACTACACGGTCGAAAGATCCCATTCTTCGTAGATCTTTGGAACATCATTGATGAGGCGTTTGGTGTAAGGATGGCGCGGACTGAGGATCACTTCATCTGCGGAGCCACCTTCAACAAACTTGCCTTTTTCCATAATGTAGACACTATCTGAAACGTAATACGCCAGACCAATATCGTGGGTAATGAAGATAATGGTCATACCGATCTCTTTGCGGAGATGCATCAACTCATCCAGAATGGTGGCGCGGGAGCAGGCATCGATCATGGAGGTTGGCTCGTCGGCGAGAAGAATTTTGGGTTTGAGCAAAAAGATGCGGGCGATCATGAGGCGCTGCATTTGTCCACCGGAAAGTTCGAAGGGATATTTATTGGTCAATTCTTCGAACTTGAGGTTTACGAAACTGCATGCCTCGGTCATCATTTCGATCTTCTTTTCACGCGGGTAGTATCGTCCACCGCGCATATTGATGCAATCAAGAAGGACCGAGTCGATCTTGTTGAAAATGTTATAGGAAGAGAACGGGTCCTGAAAGATCGCTTGAATGTTTTTCCAGTACTCCTGTTTTTTTGCGTGCGAGCTGATATCACGCTTAACGCCCTGGAAGTACACATCACCCGATGTTGGGTTCATCAAACCCAGCAGAACCTTGGAAAGTGTGGTCTTGCCGCTGCCAGACTCACCCACAATGGAGACCACTTCGCCCTCATAAAGGTCGAGGTCTACATTATCGATTGCCACAGTTTTCTGTCGTCCAAAACCGAATGTCTTGGTGATGCCTTTGGCGCTCAGGTAAAGTTTTTTCTCTTTTATCATTTCTGTTGCTCCTCACGGGCATAGGCTTCACGTAATTCTGCTTCAGGAATAATGCAACGATATACCCGTCCATTGCTCGCTTCACGCAAAGATATACTCGCCAGGCGGCATTCAGGGCGGACAAACCGGCAGCGCTCTGCAAATCGGCAGCCAGAAGGTGGTTTTTTGAGGTTAGGTGGAACCCCGGGAATCGCGGTCAATTTGACATCACGCAAACCCTTTTCAGGAACGATGATCGAACCCATCAGACCTTTGGAGTATGGATGGATCGGGTCGAAGACCATTTCGTGTGAGGTGCCTTTTTCCACGATCTGCCCAGCGTACATAACCATGATGTCATCCACCACGTTATAAAGCAGGGGAAGTTCATGGGTGATGAAGATCATGGAGCTGATAAAGCCTGCCTCCATCAATTGCTTGAGCATTTTGATGACCATCTTTTGTGAGGTGACATCAAGCGCCGAGGAGGGTTCATCTGCGATCAGAACTTTAGGCAGCAATAAAACAGAGATGGCGATCACCGTACGCTGCTTCATACCACCAGAAAGTTCAACAGGATATTTCTCCAAAACCTCCGGGGGGAGACCCAGCGTTTCAAAGAGTTTCCTGGCACGGTCGTAAATATCTTTCTTGGTGACGTACATTTCGTGTTCAAGGATGACATCTTCGATAAAGTGAATGATCTTACGAGTCGGGTTTAGAGCATTCATGGCTGCCTGCGGAATGTAGGCGATCTCTTTACCCAAAATAGACTTACGCACATCATCCGGCTTCATGCCCGAAATATTATTGCCATTGATGATGATGTCCCCGTTCATGTAGTGCAGAGGCGGAAAGTAATATCCCATCAAGCTGAGCGCCAAAGTGGATTTTCCACACCCAGATTCGCCTGCAATACCAAGAGAGCGTCCTTCTTCTACTTTAAGAGATACCTTATCAACAGCATACACATCCTCACGGAAGCGGGTGACATATTTTGTTGATAATTCCCTAACATCTAACATTGTGGTTGTCATGTTGGTCTCCTAGTCTCTTAAAGCGGGGTTGAACACCTGATCCATACCAGTGTTCATCAGGTTCATCGAGAAGGTAATGAGGGCGATCGTGACAAGCACCGGCATATATGCCCACCAATTGCCAAGAATATGCGCTTGATAGATCATTGCCCAGTTCATCATTAACCCGAGGGTGGGAACTTCTGTGGTGCGTGGTCCCAGCCCAAGGATGGAAAGCCCCGCCTCTGCCAGAATACCAGAGGAGATCTGCAAGATAAGCGCCATGATCACATAAGACATGATGTACGGGAGAATGTCACTGAGGATGATATGGACAATGGAGTGCCCGGAAAGTTTCGAGAGGTTGACATGGTCACGGTTCCGAAGGGAGATGACCTGAGAACGAACCGCCCGCGCCGTCCACACCCATGAGGTGAGCCCGATCACAACCGCGATGGTGAATGCACCGCGCTGCTCCTGTCCGATACTAAATGAGATCAAGATCAGTAATACAAAAGGCGGAATCACGATGAATAGGTTCGTGATGAACATTATGATGTCATCTACAAACCCACCCACATACCCGGCTAACAAACCCAGGGTCAAACCGATCAAGGTGGCAATTAGCCCGGCCACAAAACCGATCTGCAACGAAACCCGGGTCGCGGAAACCAATTCCGTCAGCACATCTCTGCCAAAGTTATCGGTCCCAAGCGGAAGGACGCGAATATTCGCAACCTCACCCACATTTACATAATCGGTTTGTTGAATGGTATCGATCTGCTCAAGTTCACTGGTCTGGGGATTGGTCTGCATAACAGTTGCAGCTTCAGTGGAGAGCAAGCCTTTGAGCGCATTGTTAAGACGGACATAATAATTCCGCTTGGCATTGGTCATGCCGGGAATGTTCTTTTTCGGATCGTAATTTGCAAACCACTGGTCAAGAAGTTTCGCTGTGTCGGTAGTGTCGATCTCGCTCTCTGGGATCCCGGCAGCAACCAGCCATTCTTTTACTGCCAAACGGTCTTCTTCGTTCATTTTATTTGTGATCCGCTTTGCGGAAGCATCATCCAGATTAAGAGTGTAAGTCGTGGAGCTCATACTGTCATATACACTGACATAAATTCCTGGAGGAAAGAATGTGCCCTGCCCAATGATCGCCAGTGGCGGGTTGGTAAAGATCATCGGGTAGAAGATGACGATCAAAATGATGGTCGTAAATATGGAGAAACCCGTAACGAATTTACCTGAGCGAAAAACCTGTTGGATGATATGTTTCATGCTGGTTTCTCCACTTAGTCAGATTGCGCGGCTTTGATGCGCGGATCGATCAAGCCGTATAAGATCTCAATGATGAAGTTGGCAAGCAACGCCATGATCGTAATGATCAAGGTGGCAGCGGAGATCAAGGGGTAATCTTGTCCCAATACCGCCCGCAGCAAGGTGGTGCCAAGCCCGGGGTAACTGAAAACGATCTCTGCCACAAGTGCGCCGCCCACCATCGTACCAACGGATAATGCCAAACCTGTTACCTGAGGAAGCATGGCATTTCGGAACACATAACCGACGATCTTGCTGTCTTTGATACCCATGAAACGGGCATATTTCACATAATCCGCATTCAATTCATAAATGGACATTGAACGCATACCGATCGCCTGCCCACCAATGGCAATGACCACGATGGACCAGAACGGTAACTGATAATGAAGGATCACGGATTGGATAAAGTTCCAACTAAAATTTGGAATCATGTCGAAACCATATCCGCCTGACGTGGGGAACCATTTGAGGTTGACCCCAAAAATAACCATGAAAATAACTGCCATGCCAAACCCCGGAAAGTTACTGACAAAAATACTAACAGGCATCAGGATTTTATCGAAACCACCCTTGAGGTATGCCGCTAAGGCACCTAATGTATTCCCAATGATCCATCCAACAATAATGGCTGGGAATTGAAGCGCGATCGTCCACCAAATCGATGCTTTGATCACATCCGCAACGGTTCTGGGATATTGGCTAAAGGAAAAGCCAAAGTCACCACGGACAACGTTCTTAATGTAAATAATAAATTGTTCAAGTATGGGTTTGTTCGTTCCAAAGAGTTCTACATACTGTTCATAAATAGCCTGAACACCAGTGGAGTTGCTCATGCCCTGAGCTAATCTTGCCACAATCGCAGCGACAGGGTCACCTGGCATCAAACGCGGCAAAATAAAATTCAATACGAAAGCAAATACGAACGTAAGCGCAAACCACCCCAATTTGTTGAGGAAATACTTAAGGTATCCTTTCAAGGTACACCTCCTCTAAACTATGGATATTACCTGGCAGACTTTCACACAATCTTAGTTCGTTATTTTCTCACAGATGGGCCGCCCAACCAGGAACACGGTGAAAAATTCTTCTCTTATATAAGAACAGCCATGCCCCACTAAGGGTGGAACATGGCTGTTTTTAAACATAGGCGGGATTACGGGTTGACGAGCGTCAGGTTATAGAGACCTGCGATGCTCCAGCCATCTGTAAGATCGAGAGGCGGAACCGGCGGATTGGTACCATCTCCATCATGGGGGAAGTTGGTCCAAACGGTCTCGTTGACGGTGTGGAAGGACTGCGGGCGGTACATGAGGGTGAAGGAAGGAACTTCGGTCAAATAGATCTTAACCAATTCGGTGTAGGTTTCCTTCAGTTTGGCTTCGTCGGTTTCAGATGGGATCGAAGCGATCAAAGCATCGGCATCAGGATTGGAATACTGACCCCAGTTTCCATTCCAGTTGCTTGGCATACCAATGAATTCAGAGCTCATTAGTTTGCGGATGCGTCCCCAAGGCTGTGTAGGACCAGCGCCATCGCTCCACATCATGAAGATGTCGTAGCCAGCGGGAAGTGGGGCATCAGACTTGGTAACAACGGTCTGGTAGACAGACCATTCAGGATAGTTGGTGGTGATTTCGATACCAATTTCCTTGCCAGCAGCAGCAACTACTTCGATCGCGGCTTGCCAGTCAGACCAACCATTGGGGCAGGTCGCAACATAGCTGAGCTTCTGACCGTTGTATTCGCGCCAGCCATCGCCATCAGTATCAACAACACCGGCTTCATCGAGGAGCGCCTTGGCGCCTTCAATGTCATTGCCAGCCCATTGCAGGTCGGCAACAGCAGTGGCATCGTAGATAGACTGTTCGCCAGCGGTCGGGTTCATGAGCGAGCGGGGAGCCTGATCAAACGTGGCGGACTGATTGGTCATCGCGTTGGCGATAATGGTGGGGTAATCAACTGCAATGGCGATCGCCTTGCGAACGGCAGGTTGATCCAAACCGGGGGAAGTAAGGTTAAAGAACGCGGTCGGGAGGCTCGCACCGATCTGATAAGGTGCTTCAGGCAGGTAGGTTGAAATGGGAAGACCCTGATTCAACCAAAGGTCTTGAACGTTCGAGTTGAACTGTTGGGATACATCCACTTCACCAGCCTGAAGAGCGGTGGTGCCGGCAGCATTGTCTTTGAAGATCACATGAGCCAGGTACTTGGGCGCAGGCAGCTTGCCCCACATGGAGGCATCTTGACCCCAGTAATTGTCATCACGAATGAAGACAACTTTGGTGTCATCAGCAAAATACTTGGAATAAGGACCGGACCAAACAACATCTTCCGCGGTATCAGCAAGAAGAGCTGCAGAATCGCCAGCAACGCGGGCTTCAAGGGTTTCAGTCCAGGCTTTTTGAATGACGTAGTTGGTGCTCAGGTAAGCGGAAACGAGCAGCGGGTTAACAGCTTTGCCATCTTCACCCAACTTTGCCTTTACAACAACTGTCTCAGCATCAACAGCTTCGATGTTTTCGATGTAGGGTGTGTTGGCAGCGCCGACGGGGGTGCTGTATTTCACATGGGTTGCCCAGGTGTATGCAACATCTTCAGCGGTGACAGGAGAGCCATCACTCCAATGGGCGGCTGATTTCATCTTGAATGTGATTTCAGTGCGTTCAGCATTCCAAACGAAATCACCATCCGCGAGAAGCGGATAGACCTTGCCATCCAACATGTTGTAAAGATAGGGGGTTTCGAACATCGGTACACGTGCATTGTCCTGTTGGGCAATTGCAAGAGCGTTGTTCATGCTATTGGAATAGGGGTTCCAACCAACTACAGGTCCCCACTGTTGACCATTGAAGTAAAGGGTCTCATTGCGGGGTAAAGCATTGGGATCAGCAGGTTCGCTGGAAGCAGGTTCTTCAGTTGCCACCGCTTCGGTAGCAGCAGGAGCATCAGTTGCGGCCGGGACTTCGGCGGCAGGAGCTTCAGTTGCTGGTGTAGCGCAAGCGGTGAGGATCATCGATGCGATGACCAACAAAGAAACAACGTACAAAATTTTCTTCATGGTGAGTTTTTCTCCTCAAAATAGGGTTTGGTATGACCAATTGAAACTCGTTCTTCATGAATCAATTACAGGCGGCTTTCACCTCCTTTTACGATCGTTTTATCTTGGTTTCCACATCAAAACAAACTTATTACGTTCAGCAACACGTACCTAATAAACAATTTCCAAAACTTACGGTATAAGAATAGACCAAGTGGGTCAACAAATTAATCGGGTTTTCGGATGATTTTTTAGTCAGGAAAAGGCATGAATTTATAACCATTATATTGTTAACATATGATTATTAAGAAAAAAGTTACCCAACGGGTATAATTCGAACCGTTGGGTAACTTTTCAAACCGGAGACATCATGTCTAGCTACGAAAAAGCAATTGCAAAAGATGGTTTCCTGCAAACAAGCTCAAACTCCATTCCGATTGGGTCATTTTTGTGGTTTGAGTGGCTTTCAAAGGCTAAAAAATTCTCCTTTAAGTACCCAAATGGAACATTTGTAGCGCAACATGAAACCCGGCGAAATACATCTTATTGGTATGCCTATAAACGGCGGGATGGCAAATTACATAAAGCATATATTGGCAAAACAGAAGAATTAACTTTGGAAAGGCTGCAACAAATTGGTCAGTTATTAAGAGGCGAGGATGCCAATGAAAATTCAACCTCCACTGTAATTCCGAATGATCCATTTTTATTTGAGTCGCGCATCGACTCATCCTTTCTGCCGATCACAAAGATCACAGTCCCTGTTCTACCCCGACAATTGGTTTCGCGCTCACGTCTCAAAGACAAGATAAATACCCCCCTCACACTGATCTACGCTCCCAGCGGTTTTGGAAAAAGTACATTACTCAATGATTGGAAACAAACCTGCGGCTATCCAATGGCATGGTTAACTCTCGATGAGCACGATAACAATCCGATCCGTTTTCTTTATTCCTTTGTAACTGCTTTTCAAAACATAAATCCAGATTTTGGAAAAGATATTCTGGCATACATCAGTTCGGTTTCCTCGATCCAACCCGCGGAAGCCGTTCGGCATCTAACAAAAAGCGTTCTCGATACGCAAGCCTTTTTTCCACAACTTGGGATCGTGCTTGATGATTTCCACCGCATTAACCACGCCGCAATATACGACACGCTTCAGTTATGGATCGAACATTTTCCAGCCAAAGTACAGTTGGTCATTTCAGGACATACTCGCCCACCTCTATCTTTAGGACATTTACGCGCCCAAGGGTTATTAACCGAATTGGATGTGAACGACCTGAGGTTCACAACTTTAGAAGGTGTGAATTACCTGCAGCAATATCCTCAAAACCCACCACTCGCCCAGGATGACCTCGAAAAACTTGTCAAACACACAGAAGGATGGGCGGCAGGTTTGACATTAACCGCACTGGCACTGGGGAAACAAGGCGATCTGAGGCAATTCATCGATACATTCAGCGGGGCACACATTTACATGCGTGAGTATTTCATGGAGACCGTGCTCCAACGCTCATCACCGGAAATTCAATCATTCCTGCTGCATACAGCCATTCTCAAAAATCTAACCGGCAGTTTATGCAACGCTGTCACAGCAGGCACAGACGGCGATGAGATCCTTGAGCATTTATGGCTGGAGAATCTGTTCATCATCCGGCTCGAAGAACAAGGCTGGTACAGGTACCATGATCTGTTTGCAGAAATGTTGAGTAGTCAGTTACAGGCACGGCACCCTGAGAAAGTGACCCAACTCCATCAACGTGCTGCAAAATGGTACCGCGAACAATACGCATCTGCTGATGCGATCTATCATCTATTATCCATTGAAGCGTGGGAAGAAGCCGCCACCTTGATCGAGGAAATGGCGTTGCGCGAACTTGAACAATTTGGAGAAGACTCGCGATTGTTACGCTGGCTTCAAGACCTGCCTGAAAACGTGGTTCAAAAGCATAAGGACCTGCTTTTTGTTTACATGCGGCTTGCCAACAATGCGTTATCCCAAAAGAAGATCGAAAAGTTCATCAATTACATAGAACGCAGCATATCCAGTAAGCCTGAAATGCTGCGCACAGTCGATGAAAAAGACGTATTGGTAGAGATCCAGGAAATTCAGCATACCTGGGCACAAGGACATATGTTTGTGCCACCGGCTCCGTTGGGAGGAGGATATGATACCCGTTGGGACCTGCTCAATCGTTTGTACCTTCTCAAACCAGCCTATAGTCAGTGCCAGGAATCCCCTGAAGAGCCGATCATCGACTTACTTAATGAGGCACAAGCGCAAAATAATCTTTTTGTCATACTCATGGCTGGAGGCTCTCTTGCAAAGCGTTTCGTGCTTGCCGGACAATTAAGACGGGCAGAAAAAACCTGCAAACAGATTCAAGAAAAAGCCATGAGCCAACGCGGACAACTGCCCGAAACCGCAAGTATCGCCTTGAACGTTCTTGGAAATGTATATTTTGAGCGCAATGATCTTGAGTTGGCGCAAAAATATCTAAACCGATCTTTGGAAGTCGACCCCAACCCCACCAGCACCAACATGCCGATCCAAAATGCTATCTTGCGGGCAAGGATACAAATGTTCCTGGGGCAAAAGGAAGAAGCACTTGCAACCATTCAAACCGCTCGCAGCTTATATTCGAGGCGCCCGGCCGGGGTATGGAGTGACGAAGATCTGCTTGCCCAAGAGATCCGGATTCATATCCGCAGCGACCATTTGGATAAAGCAGAAGAACTTTTGCTGGAAGCCCCTGCTGGAACAGACCATCACTTGTTATTACAAATGCGGGCTGAAATTCTGGCGAAAAAAGGACAATTTCAGGAAGCCGAAGAGATCTTGTGGAATGTGATCGATGCCTTCCCAACCTTGATCGTGATCGAACCGCTTCAGGAGCTACGCATATTATTATCGTTGGTATTGTTTTGGCAGAACAAGATCAATCAATCGGTTCAGGTGATGACCGGAGCGATCAGACTGGCAGCGCCAGAGCAATTTATCCGTCCTTTCTTAAGTTGGGGAACAGACTGCGCACCCATCCTTTTACTGGTTTCTGAAACTCAATTGTTAAATGCAGAAGCCCATAGTTTTCTCAGTAAGTTACTCAAATCGCTCTCCATTCCCGCTACAACAGCCCGGATCCCAAAAAGTGACATGGAAGATCTCTCCACTTCTGCTTCCATTTCCATTCGCGAACAGGAGATCCTGCAGTTATTAAGCGAAGGATATTCCAACCGGGAAATGTCGAAAAAGCTATCGGTATCAGAAAGCACGATCAAGACGCATTTAGTGAACATTTATTTCAAGCTCAAAGTAAACAGCCGCATGCAAGCTGTTTCCAAAGCCAAGCTGCTCAAACTAATTCCATAAAGATGGGAATTGACAGGGTTCTTAAAAATTCGTATACTGCCAAACGAATTTGAAAAACATCCTTCTTACACAAAAGCACCAAACATATCTCACCGTTAGTGAATTTCGACTTTGGACTCGGTGAAATATTTCGCCCTACGAAATGTAGGGCGATTTGGATTAAAGAACAATTTATCAGTGAAGAATATATCCTAGGCTGACAGAACAGGTCAAACGTCAGCATGAAGCGCATGAAGGTCATCAGGGTATAAGCATTCACAAAATTTTCTATCAAAGGAATCTATGCAAATGACAACCTACAAATTTCCTCACAATTTTCTTTGGGGAGCGGCAACCGCATCGTACCAAATTGAAGGCGCGTGGAACGAAGATGGAAAGGGAGAATCCATTTGGGATCGGTTCTCGCATACATCAGGCAACGTTGCAAATGGCGATACCGGTGATGTTGCCTGCGATCATTATCACCGATATGAAGATGATATAGCCCTTATGCGCAGACTTGGGTTAAAGGCGTATCGTTTCTCGGTTTCATGGCCGCGAGTAATTCCCAATGGTCGCGGAAAAGTAAATTTAAATGGGCTTGATTTTTACGACCGCTTGGTGGATTCGCTCTGTGCCGCAAATCTTGAACCATTTTTAACTCTCTATCATTGGGACCTTCCTCAAGCGCTTCAAGATCAGGGTGGATGGGAGAACCGCGATACCGCCTACGCCTTCGCTGATTATGCCGCACTGATGGTAAAGCGGTTGGGCGACCGAGTGAAATCGTGGGCGACATTCAATGAGCCTGCTGTGATCGCTTTCGTTGGCAATCTTTATGGCGCTCATGCACCGGGGTTCAAAGACCAAGGCATTGCCTATCGCGTGGCCCATAATGTGATGGTGGCACATGGGTTGGGTGTGCAGGCGATCCGTAATGCGAATTCCAGTTTGAAGGCTGGCATAGTGCTCAACTTGTGGCCCTTTGAACCAGAGACTGATTCTCCAAAAGATGCCGCTGCCGCTGAAGCGATCTGGAAAGAAAGCGAAACCCATTTTCTCGAACCAATTTTCAATGGGTATTACTCACCGGAAGCCTATGAAAAAGCGGAGCAGCACCTTACCACGTTCAAAGATGGCGATATGGCGTTGATCGCACAAGAGTTGGATTTTTGGGGCGTTAATTTTTATTCGCGCCATGTGATCAGCGGCGAAGGCAAGTTCGTGAAAGTGCCGGGTTCAGAATACTCAGAAATGGATTGGGAAGTGTGCGCTCCATCCCTGCGCCGCTTGTTGGTTCGGCTGTATCAGGATTACAAACTACCGCCTCTTTACATCACCGAAAATGGATCTGCCTTCCAAGACGAAGTCAGCGCTGACGGAAAGATCCACGACCCGCGCCGCCTCGACTACCTGAAACAGCATCTGATCCATACCCGCCTCGCCATGCTGGACGGGGTGGATGTGCGCGGCTATTTTGCCTGGTCTTTGCTGGATAATTTTGAGTGGGCATACGGTTACACCAAACGCTTTGGGCTGGTACATGTGGATTACGAAACTCAAAAGCGCACCGTCAAAGATAGTGGGAAGTGGTATGCGCAAGTTATTTGGTCGAATGAAGTAAAAGAGTAAAACAAAAAGCGCGGATGAAATCATCCGCGCTTTTTGTTACTGGTGGCCAACAATGTGATGCGGCACATACGGTTCTTCGAGATAGGCGACATCCTCTGGTGTCAACTTGACCGAGAACGCGCCAAGCGCCTCTTCCAAATGCCTGGTCTTGGTTGCGCCAATGATGGGAGCCGTCACTGGGGCTTTTTGTAGCAACCACGCCAAGGCGACATGTGTGCGGGCAGCACCGTGCTTTTCTGCAATTTCTGCAACACGCATTACTACTTGTTGGTCGGTTTCAACAGTTGAACCATATTTGCTTTTTGCAACCGAATCAGTTTCAGAGCGGGCAGTGCTTTCCGCAGACCAATCGCGCGTCAACCTGCCTGAGGCGAGCGGGCTATACGGGATCACGCCGATCTTCTGGTCACGGCAGAGTGGCAGCATTTCACGTTCTTCTTCACGGTAGATCAGGTTGAGGTGGTTCTGCATGGAGACGAAACGAGTCCAGCCATGTTTTTCCGCCACATGCAATGCCTTTTGGAATTGCCACGCGAACATGGCAGAAGCGCCAATGTAACGAACTTTACCCGCACGTATCACATCGTTCAACACTTCCATCGTTTCTTCGATGGGAGTTTCATAATCCCAGCGGTGAATTTGATAAAGGTCAACGTAATCTGTGCCCAGCCGTTTTAGGCTGTTGTTGATCTCGCTCAAAATCGCCTTGCGTGACAATCCCCCACCGTTCGGCTTGTCGTTCATTTTGCCAAACACTTTGGTGGCAATGACGACTTCATCACGTTTGGCAAAATCCTTCAGGGCGCGACCGAGAATTTCTTCGCTTACGCCAAAAGCATAGACGTTGGCTGTATCAAAAAAGTTAATTCCCAGTTCAAGCGCCTTTTTCACGATCTCGCGGCTGCCCGCTTCATCAAGCGCCCATGTGTTGTGAACCCATCCCTCTGCGGAGCCAAAGCCCATGCAACCAAGGCAGATACGTGAGACATTCATCCCAGTGTTTCCCAAACGAGCATATTCCATGAGATTCTCCTTTTATTTGTTTTCAATTCGCAGATCTGTAAAAAATCCTTCTGTTCCAACATCCACCCATAGACCAATACTGCCTGAATAACCTGCGCCATGTTTGAGATCGTTCACAACCAATACAGGCTGACTACATTCGTTCAAGTAGAGTTTTGCCTTTTCACCCTGAACTTCGATTTTCAAATTAATCCACTCATCAAGCCCCATATCTGCATATGATTCATATAGTCCAGCAGATTCATTTCGCAGGCGGTCAAACTTGAAATCGGGATACGAGAAGTACTGGGTGGAACGGTTGCGCCGCAACTGGTCATCGGCTCTGCCGTTGGTTGGGCGAATGTATAAGCCTTCAAATTTTGAGTTGCTTTCATCAATTCGAAAAGCCACTCCAATAAATCCACGCGCGAAATCGGGGGCGTTTTCCAAAAGTCGGCTTAGCACAGTTACTTTGATGACGCCATTTTTGAAATCAGAGTCAATAAGCTTGGCAAATGTCGGCTCATCCACTTCGGTAATGGCAGGGTCTTTTATCACGCGGATCGCCTGCCTGCCATCCAGTGAGGCGGCGTTGATAAATGTGTTGATAGGACGAAAGCTGGTTAGTTCCATATTCCTCTGTAGTTTTTGTGGACAATTTTTTATGCTTCATTTTCCAATGCAGCATTATCAACAACAAGCTGAGGCACATTCTTTTTCTTTTGATCTTGAAACAAAATATACAAGCCGCTCAACAAAGTTAACAAAGCACCAGCAATGGTTGTGACCGTGGGTATTTCACGCCAGATGAGAAATCCCCACATGATACTGATGGGCAGTGAAGCGTATTCAAATGGAGCAATCACTGAAGCCTGAGCAACACTGTATGCCCGTGTCACAAAATACATCCAACCAGACCAAACAAGACCCAGACCCGACATGATGAATAGGTCAAGAAGGGTAGGGACTGTCCACGCATGGAAGAGAAAGGCGATGCTTGGGTGTGCGTTTGGAATCTCTCCCACAGCAGCAGCCAGTGGTGAAAAGATAAATGCCGCGATCAAGTAAACCCATGAACTGAAATACGCCATCGTGGCGCTGCTGTCGGTGGCGTTCATTTTTCTGGTGAGAATCACGGTCAGGGCGTAGAAAAGAACCGAGATCAAAACGAAGAGTGAGCCTTCGTTGAAATGAGTCGAACCGGGTTGAACAATCAGCAGAATGCCTGCAAATCCAACAACCAGTGCAAGCCAGCGCTGCAGTTCCACTTTTTCACGCAAAAGGAAGACGGATAGAATGGTGATCATCATCGGTCCGGAAAAACGGATCGCTTCAATGTCTGCAAGCGGCAGGGATGCAAGCCCCATCATAAAAGTGGTATACGAGAGGAACAGGAAAAGCCCACGCACAATTTGAAGTTTGAGCTGGCTGGTAGTGGGCAGTCCTTTTTTACCCTCAAAACGAAAAAAGATCAGTGTGGCAGGCAAAGCGACCAAACTGCGAAAGGTGACGATCTCCAACACGGAGTAATTTCCGCCGATCCATTTGACCGCCACGGCTTGCAGTGAACCGATCAGCATGGCAAGCAACAAAAAGCCGATACCTTTTAGGTTTGTAGTGATTTTCATGTTTCCATTTCTTTACGAAAGTGAAGTCTCAACTGAGGCAACAGGTTTTGCTGATTCACTTTCATTCATTTCATCTGGGTCCAGCGATATTTCAGGGATGGTAAGAATCAATAACAGTGCGAGTGCCATCGCGATCGCGCTTGCTAGAAACACCATTTTCAAACCACCTTCCAAGTCTGGGACACTGTTTTGCGCGAAACCCAAAATGGCAGGAGAGACCGCGATACCAACCATCTGAAAGAAAAAGATCGCCCCCACCGCCACACCCAAAAGATTTTTTGGAACAGCAAATTGTGCCACTACCGCATTGATCGTTGGAAGTATTCCCAAGCCAATGCCACCAATGGCCGTCACCACCACATAGACCCAGATCGGTGTACTGGCTGTGAAACGCCACATAGCCAGCATGGCAAGCATCACCACAGCATAACCCAAAATTAACATTCCACGATACTTCTTTGTTTTTGCCAACAAAAATCCAATGGGAACACCCATAAAAGCAACCAATGTACTGAAAGGAGTCAACATGGAGCCGCTGATCGTAGGGCTAACCGCCATTACTTCTTGTACAAAGATCGGCGAATAACCACCAATCGCCACTGTGCCAAAAAAAGATAGTAAACCCGCTATAGCGGCCGTAACAAAGGTGCGGTTGAACAAAACCTGCAGGTCGAGGATGGGCGCCTCTGCCCGCTTTTCAATTTGGATGAATACAACCCACGCCCCCAACGAGACGAGGAGTTGGATCACCCCTGCCCAAAACTTACCCGGTGTTCCAAGCCAGGAGAACCCAAGAATAAGTGTCGTCGTTGCCGCCACCATCACCAAGGTTCCAAGCACATCCAATTTTGGCTTCACCTTTTGGGATGTGTCTGGCAAAGCATAAGCGACCAAACCGCCTGCGATCAGGTTCAAGGGAATTGTGCCCCAAAACAATCCACGCCAGCCGAACACGCTTTCAGTAACGATGCCCCCGATTACAGGACCAACCAGTGCCGCAAAGCCAACGGGGATATTGAGCAGACCTGTCCACTTGGCACGTTGTGAAGATGGGAAGAGATCGCCAACCACCGCGAAACACAGCGGGTAGATCGGAAAATGTCCAATGGTCATGAAGGTTTGCGCTGTCACTAAGAACACCATGGATGTGCTGAGCGCGGAGATTCCCAACCCAACGCTAAAAATGGCAATGGAGAGCAGCATGATCGTCCGCCGCCCATACACATCGGAGAGTTTGCCGAAGAGCAATGTCCCTGCCGCGCCTGCCAGACCAGGCAAGGCGATCAACCAGGAAAAGAGTGCCATGCCATCGAATTCCGCGATCATACCCGGCTGGGCAATGTTTCTGGCATTGGCAAAAAGCAAACTGACAAATTCTGCAATAAAAATCGCCCATACACCGATGGCAACTTTTTGGCGTGTGAAATCGCCCGGAGTTTCCGGGCTTGCTTGACCTTGAGACATATTATTTAGGTTCCTGTTGCGTGCGGCAAAAGTTTGATGGAGGCAGCGCTTGCGGTGGGACTGTTATTGCTGGGAATGATACTGGCATAGTGGTGGTATTTCTCCGCATACGCAGCGTCAATTTGCTCGTTGATATTTGCATCGGCTACTTCCACGAAAGTCACATCTTTAATCACCCCACCCGCGCGGATTTGACCTTCGTGACATGTCTGCACGCTACGGAACCAGTCCGATATACGCCCATTGACTGAGCAGACATAGAGGTCATTCCCAACGTGCACAACCCAGATGATCCGCATGGAACGTAGTGAACCATCTTTGCGCAGTGACGCAATTTGTAATTCTTCGGCAGCGCCGATCTTCTTTAGTTCTTCGCTTGTCCATGCGGTCATTAAAAACCTCTCTGCTAAAAAGCGATGATCGCCTTGATGGCTTTTCGATCATACATGGCGCGGTAGCCATCAGGTACTTTGCTGATGTCGCCTGCAAAATCAAATACTTTGCCGGGTTGAATCTTGCCTGAGAGTACATCGGGCAGGAGTTCGTCAAAGTAGGCGCGCGCAGGGGCGGGTCCACCAGAGATGGTAATGTTACGTAAGAAAGTTGGCATGGCAACGGGCATGGTCTCATCCTGCGGAACACCCACGCGTCCCACTGCTCCGCCAGCACGGGCAATGCTCAAGGCAGTACGAGTAGATTCTTCGTAGCCGACACATTCCAAGACCGAATGAGCGCCGAGTCCGTTGGTGAGGGCTAACACCTGTTCGATGGCAGCATCCCCGCGCTCGCTGACAATATCGGTCGCGCCAAATTCTTTGGCTAGTGTGATGCGGTCGGCATGACGATCCAAAAAGATGATCTGTTCTGCGCCGAGTCTTTTCGCGGCGATGACACCACACAATCCCACTGCGCCTCCTCCAACAACCGCCGCGATCTTACCTTGACGGACTTTAGCAGTTACTGCTGCATGGTGTCCAGTTGCCATCACATCGGTCAGAGTGAGCAGAGAGGGCATCAAGGCATGGTCCTTGCTTACGGAAAGCGGATACAAAGTTCCATCTGCTTGTGGAACACGGACCGCCTCACCCTGTCCACCGTCGAGTTCGGTACCGCCCCACCAGCCACCATGCAGGCAGGAGGTATGCAAACCTTGCTGACAAAATTCGCAAGTGCCATCAGACCAAGCAAACGGTGCTGCGACCAGATCACCAACCTTGATCTTATGGACATCTTTCCCCACCGCTTCAACAACACCGATGAATTCATGTCCCATACGGCGACCTACATCGCTGAGCTTCATTCCCTTATAAGGCCACAGGTCGCTGCCGCAAATGGCGGCATGAGTGACGACCACCAATGCATCGGTTGATTCTTTGATTTGAGCATCAGGCACGTTCTCAACACGAACGTCACCTGCACCATACATAACTGTTGCACGCATTTTTATTTTTCTCCAATAGAGCGATTAATTCCTGTTCAAGGTTTACATTTTTCATGTTGACCTAATATCGATCTCCAACTACAACGATCTTTTCCATCGCATTGCGAATTTCTCCGAGGTCGTCCGCTGTCAATTGGATGTTCACCGCGCCGTTATTTTCATCCAGACGTTCCAATTTACGTGACCCAGGGATGGGTACGATCCACGGTTTTTGCGCCAACAGCCAAGCCAGGGCAATTTGTGCGGGCGTAGCATTCTTCTGTCTGGAAATGCTTTCCAACAACTCCACTACAACTCGATTTGCTTTTATTGCTTCCGGCGTGAAACGCGGGTTGCGGCTGCGAATATCAGATTTATCAAAGGTCGTATTCTCGTCCACCTTGCCCGTCAGGTAGCCGCGCCCCAGCGGACTATATGGGACGAGCCCAATGCCGAGTTCTTCACATGCAGCAAGGACTCCATTTTCTTCGATGGCACGCCACCAGATGGAGTATTCACTTTGAAGCGCTGAAACAGGTTGAACGGCGTGAGCGGCGCGAATTTGATCCGCATTTGATTCGGACAAACCAAAATACTTCACCTTGCCTGCTTGAATCAGATCTTTGACCGCGCCTGCAACATCCTCCATCGGAACATTAGGATCGGGGCGATGCTGATAGAACAAGTCAATGACTTCGACTCGCAATCGTTTGAGCGATTCCTCTGCCACACGCTTGATCTGCTCCGGACGACTATCCATGCCATGAATGGGATGCGGACCATTATCACCATGCTTCCACCCAAACTTGGTAGCGATCACAACCTTACCTTTGAAAGGCTCCAATGCCTCCCCCACCAGTTCTTCATTCGTGAAAGGACCATACACTTCTGCCGTGTCGAAAAAGGTCACACCACGCTCAACTGAGCTATGCAAAAAATCGATCATCTCCTGCTTGTCGGTCGGCTTGTCACCAAAACTCATTCGCATACAGCCCAACCCCATGGCTGAGACTTCCAATCCGCTATTTCCTAATTTTCGTGTTTGCATGCTTCAATCCTCTAACTTGATCTGTTTTTCTTTTTCAAGGATCTTGCTTTCATAAATCTGAATTTTGTGATTCAAAAGATCGAGAGTCTTTTGCATTTCAGTCATACGGGCAATCAACTGGTCTCGCTGCTCTTTCAAAATGTCTTTTCGCGCTTCGTTGGTCGAGTCACCCTGTTGAACAAGTTCCATGTAATCGATCAATACCTCAATGGGCAAACCTGCGCTGCGCATACATTTGATAAATTCAACGCGGCGCACATCCAGGTCGCTGTAATCACGTATGCCGCTCATGGTACGGGTCACTGGCGGGATGAGACCCACGCGCTCATAGTAGCGCAAGGTATCGGTGGAAAGACTGTATTTTTCGCTGACTTCTTGAATTTTCATAGGGCACCTCGGATGGCAGTGTAGCACTTGGAGTCGACTCCAAGTCAAGGGTTTTGATAAGAGCAAAAAGCAAGGTTTTTACTGTTTTATCTACTCAAAATATGGAGATAGTACCATTCTACCAAACTTACCTACTTAAATTAAGGTAAGTTACTGTATAATCGTTACATGTCACAGGCAAAAACTACAAGACGAACTCAAGCAGAACGAACTCGAGCCAGCCGCGAGAAGATCATCCATTCTGCGATGGATTCCTTTGCACAGAATGGTTTTCGCGGTGCAAAAATGGCAGATATCGCCCAAGCCGCCAACTTAACGGGTCCCGGGCTTTTGCACCACTTCCCCAGCAAGACCCATCTGCTCATGGAAGTACTCAAAGAACGCGACCGCATTCATAAAGAACAAACAGATGCAGCTCTGCAAAAAAATAACAATGATATTCTCCAAGTCGCGGCTGACCTTGTTGAGCAGAACCAAACCACCCCAGGCATCATTCAATTATTTAATTTACTAGTAGCAGAAAGTATTTCCCCGGAGCATCCTGCGCACGAATATTTCACACAGCGCTATCACAACGGATGGGAAGCCTGGGTGAAGATCATTGCTGAAAGACAAAAAGATGGTGACATTCGTACTGATATATCAGCCGATGTTTTGGGTGTGATGCTTTTTGCGATGATGGATGGTTTACAGGTGCAATGGTTATTGGAACCCGCAAAAGTGGACATGGCGAATATATTTCGTATCTTTGCTAATTTGCTCAAAAAATAAATCACGTGAGGCTCTAAAGGTTCAAACCAACTTCCTCGCATGTTTGTTCAAACCAACTTCCTCGCATGTTGTTGTAAATGAAATAAAAATTCATTATTACCGCACTGGCGGAAATAAACCATCACTTGTATTGGCACATGGCATCACCGATGATGGAATGTGTTGGTCGCCTGTGGCAGAAGTGCTTGCTCAAGATTTCGATGTGGTCATGGTCGATGCGCGTGGACACGGCAAATCAGATGCACCCGAAAATGGATACACTCTTCAAAACCTTGGCGCAGAATTGGCTGGTGTGATACAGGAATTGAAATTGGATCAACCAATACTGTTGGGACATTCGATGGGAGCGATCACTGCACTTGTAGCGGCTGGAATGTATCCATCATTGCCGCGTGCCATTCTTTTGGAAGACCCGCCTCCGTTCTGGATGAATATTGCAGGCACATCCCGCGATGAAAGCTTCAAGAACGGATTCATCACTTGGATCAATTCCATTAAGCGAAAGACATGGGGAGAGTTACTTTCCGAATGCCGGGAACAGAACCCGGCGTGGTCTGAAGCGGAATTCGAGCCGTGGATCAATTCCAAGCACAGAGTCAGTCCCAAGGTCACAGCCTTGATCGATCCGCCTGATATGACCTCCATTGACCTGCCGAACCTGTTCAAGAGAATCACCTGCCCCACTTTATTCATCAGCGCCGAAGCAGCGCGTGGCGCGGCATCAAGCGATAAAGATATTTCCCAACTCAAAACATATATTCCACATATGCAAGTGACACACGTTACTGACGCGGGACATAATATTCGGCGTGAGCAATTCGCTACCTATCTTGAAAGCATAAAATTTTTCATGAAGGGACTCTAGTCATGGACATCGAAACCTTACGACAGTGGTTCGCCCAACGGGATACGTTCAGCATCCTTGAGACAGTGGATGTATTCAGCGGAGAACGAAAAGTATTGAAAGAGTTCGAGCATGTCATCGAAGCGCCAAACTGGACGAAAGACAGCAAGCATCTCGTTTACAACAGCAATGGGCACATGTTCACCTACGAGATGGCAACGGGGGAAGTGAAAGAGATCAACACGGGTTTTGCAATTGACTGCAACAACGATCACGTGCTCTCCCCCGATAATTCTGAATTGGCGGTCAGTCACTTCACGAATGAAGATGCGACATCACGCATTTATATCCTGCCGTTAAGCGGCGGCACACCGCGTCTGGTGACGGAGAAGGGTCCCAGCTATTTGCATGGCTGGTCACCCGATGGAAAACGTCTTGCTTACTGCGCCGAACGCAACGGACAGTATGACATTTACACCATCGCAGTTGATGGCGGCGAAGAAACTCAACTCACCAATTTACCTGGTCTTGATGATGGTCCCGAATATTCACCCGATGGAAAACACATCTGGTTCAACTCCGTTCGCAGCGGGCTGATGCAAGTCTGGCGCATGGAAGCGGATGGTTCGAATCCCACGCATATGGTTCAGGAAGAAGCCAACGGTTGGTTCCCGCATGTCTCGCCCGATAATCAATGGGTGGTGTACATCGCCTACAAAAAAGGGGATGTGGAACCGGGCGATCATCCTGCCAACAAGGATGTAGAACTACGCCTCATCCCTGCCGAGGGCGGGGCAGCAAAAACGATCGTCAGTTTATTTGGCGGACAGGGAACCATCAACGTCAATTCGTGGGCACCCGATAATCGCACGATTGCATTCGTATCTTATCGCCTCAAGGAGTAAATCATGAAAATCCAACCTGTAAAAGTTGCCCTCGTCGGTTGCGGCGGTATCAGCGACGCCTACCTCGGCACAATGATCAACAAGTTCAAGATTCTGGATGTGGTTGGCGGCTATGACCGCAACCCCGCCAAAGTGCAAGCCAAGGCAGAAAAGTATGGCATCAAGCCAATGACCTTTGAAGAGATCCTTGCAGACCCATCGATCGAGATCGTGGTCAACCTTACCGCGCCAACGGGGCATTATCCCGTCATCAAGCAATTGCTTGAAGCAGGCAAGCATGTCTACACCGAAAAAGTGATGACTGTTGAATTGGATCATGCCGCTGATTTGGTGAAAATTGCCAACGAAAAAAATCTCTACCTCGGCGCCGCACCTGATACCTTTCTCGGGTCTGCCCTTCAGACGGCTCGTTATGTAGTAGAGAGCGGCATGATAGGTGACATCACCTCCTGCTATTGTGTATTGACCCGTGACAGCGAAATCTTTAGCCGCGCTTTTCCGTTCACTGCCAAACCTGGCGGCGGCATTGGCTTTGATGTGGGCATTTATTACATCACTGCCTTGCTTAGCATTTTGGGTCCCGTGAAAGAAGTTTCTGGTGTGGTGCGAACGCACAAACCCGAACGCAAAAATTTCGCACTGGAAAATTTCGGCGAGCCATACCCAATTGAATGTGAGAACCTTATGTCTGGCATTCTACACTTCGAGCGCGGCACGATTGGCAATCTCTTGTTCGATGCGAATTCCATCTTCACCGCACCGGAAAGACCCGCTGTGGCATTGATCGGCACAATGGGAATCGTATCGGTTCAAGATCCAAACAGTTTTGGCGGTGAGGTAAAGGTCACATTGAAAGGCAATAATGAACCGTTCGTCATGCAGCAAAGCCACGCTTTTACCGAGGAATATCGCGGACTCGGCGTTGCAGAAATGGCATGGTCTATGCGCATGGGACGAAGGAACCGCGCCAATAAAGAGATGGCGTATCACGCGTTGGAGGTCTTGCACCGAATCGTGCAAAGCAGCGAGACGGGTGTAAATCAGAAATTGGAATCCACTTTTGAGAACATGCCCCCCATCCCTCGCGGATATTCGGGGCAGACCTATTTTGAGTTCATGGAAGAGATGGGAATCGCGCAGTAAAAATAGTTTCACAACGAATTAAACAGAGAGCACAGAGGTTTACAACTCTGTGCTCTCTGTAATGAATGACTAGAGCTGAAGGAATGAAAATCAAGGTGTTTCGTACAACTGAACTTTCCCCCCGTAAAATTCCCGTTCGCGAGTCAATTTCATCTGCGATGCAAGTGGTTGTGGAATCAGCCCCATTGGATCCGTATAGTCGTTATGGCTGTACACCAGCCAGACCCTGTTATGTCCATTAAGCAATGAAACCAACCCTGGTATATCGCTGTCCGTCATTTTGGGTTCCAGAACGCCGTTATGGAATAGGTCCAGGGGAATCCCTTTTTTCTCCACCTGAATTAGATATTTTTCTTCATACGCTCTAAAGTAATAGTTAAAGGGAATTACCACAAAGTTTGAGTTGAACAAAACAAGATCACCCTCTTGGGCAAAGTTTGCAACATATCCTGCGGGTGTACTCCAATCCTCTTTTTGCACGAACCGAAAATAATCACTATCGGAAAATAGATAGTTCATGCCCAGGAGTCCCAACGCCATGAGTATTAGAAAACGAAATCGTAATTGAGCAATACCTGCTGCCAGAAGCAGCAGCATTGGAATCGTTATCCAGATCAAAGTGCGTCCTTGAAAAATTGGTCGATGGATGCTGACGATCAGTTCGCCCAAGAAAGGGATGGCAAACAAGGCGATCAGAAAAAAGAACATCGAAATCTTTTTTCTGTAGTACACCAATCCTAAGAAAAGCGCCACACACAAAACCCATATCATGATTTGGCTTGCCTGAGTTGGCGCAGACGCATTTAACAAAGCACGTAGTGTCTGGATGACTGTGCCCCAATCTGGCTTGGGAAGCCAGAATTCCTGATCCACCCGTCGGACTTGCTGAACAAAAGCGGGTATCCACAGACTCCAAAAGACAAAGATGCCGATCTGGGACTTCATCCAATTCCCAAAGGATGGGGACTGAAAAGCAATGGGAGAGTCGCTTTTATTAATTCTTTGGAAAAGCATTAAACCAAAAACAAAAATATTTATAGCGGCAAAAAATAGAACAGCTGTATTATGAGTGAGCAACGTTGCAGCAGAAAAAATAATGAAAGCCAACCAAGCCAGATCAGTTTCAAACGTACGAATCGATGCCGAACGAAAACGATAAAGCCAAGCTCGCCATCCAGTTCCGAGGACTTCAATCAAATGTTCAGGATTGATTCGTTTGTCCAGAAAAGCCGATTCTTTGGTGCGCCAACTTCGTAAATACTCTCGAAATTGACTACCCATGGGTGCAGTTGACCGCGGATCTGTAAGCAGCCAGACAAGTGCATAGATCGCCACCGCAGCGTTGAATGTAAGGAGGGTGTACATCCGTGCTTCCTGAGCAAAATAGATATTAAACGTTGATAAAGACAGAAGAACTGCAGCTGACAACCCCACGACCACATCAGACATCCGTTTTCCGATCAGATAAATGACCGGGATCGTAGCTGTACCAAATAAGGCAGAAAATAAACGGACGTAATAAGGCGTATCTCCATAATGCCCCACCCAATAATGGAGTAACAGATAATACAGAGGCGGATTTGGATCGATCTTGACGATCCAATGCAGCATATCGGCAACACTTTGATCTGCCAGCCACACACTGACAGTTTCATCCAACCACATCCCCTTCATGCCGAGCAGTAAAATTCGTATAAAACCCCCAAACAATGTGATGATCAGTACCAACCACGGTGCCCAATCTTCAAGTTCGATTTCGTCGTTCATTTTCTTTACGAGTCCTTAATCGTGGGTAAATCATTTTTCATATATGAATTTTTACATATCTTTATCTTTTTTGCGATTCATACTCACACGCTACTGAGTCATGATCACCTTCGGAAGACTAAAAAGTTTGAGATTATAAAAAGGCATGTACATTCTTCAACTTTCTGAATGTACATGCCCGGATGGTATTCTATTCCACCATCAATATTGTCTTTATAAGGTCTCGATCTAGCGAAGACGGTCCAACTAGAATTTCAAACTCTCCAGGTTCAACAATGTACTGCGCCTTCGTATTCACAATTCTGAAGGACTCCCAAGGCAATTCCACCTCGACAGTCTTTTTCTCGCCAGGTTGGAGTTGAACGCGGGCGAAGCCTTTCAACGCCTTGTTCACCCAAGTGACCGAGGTCACCACATCGCTGACGTAGACCTGCACGATCTCCACGCCTTCGCGTTGACCGATGTTTTGCACATCCACCAAAACTTTGACCGATTCACCTTGCGTAAGTTTTGATGAAGACAAACGCAGGTTGGAATATGCGTATTTGGTATAGCTGAGTCCATGACCAAAGGGGAAGAGCGGTTCCTGAGTCAGGTCGGCGTAGCGATTGCCGTGTTGTCCGCGGACTTGGCTGTAGAACACAGGTTGCTGACCCACATGCACAGGGATGGAGATGGTCAACTTGCCAGCAGGGTTGATGAGACCAAACAAGGCTTCTGCCACTGCTGTACCACCTTCCATGCCAGGGTTGAAGACTTCGATGATGGCGGCGGCATTCTTAGCGGATGCAGGCAAGACTAACGGCTTGCTATTGACCAAGACCACGATCATTGGCTTGCCTGTTTTTTCCAGCGCATTCAGCAATTCAATTTGCCCACCTTGCAATTCAAGCGTGGCGGTGCTGAGAGTCTCACCGATAAAGTTCAAGTGGTCCCCCACCACAGCGACAACTACATCCGAACTATGAGCCGCCGCCACCGCTGCGGGAATGCCCGAAAGATCATTATCTACAATGGAACAGCCGCGCTCATATTGGATCTTCACATTGGCGGGAGCCAAATTGCGGAGACCATCCAACAGCGTAGTCGTTTTCTCACGCGGGTGTTTCCCAGCCTCGGGCGGATGTTGTGAAGCGCCGAGCGACCAGTCACCGAGTTGCTGCAGATCGTCATCGGCGTTCGGTCCAACGATCGCGATGGACTTTAGTTTCGTCGGGTCGAGCGGGAGCAAGCCGTTGTTCTGCAAGAGGATGAGACTTTGACGGGCGGCATCCAAATTGACAGCGCGATGATCGGCGCGATTGATCTCGATGGCTGCTTGTTCCAGATTCGGTCGGCGCGGATTTTCAAACAGACCCATGCGGAACTTAAGCGCGAGCAGACGGGCACATGGCGCGTCGATCTCGCTCTCGGCGAGCTTGCCCGTGCGTATGGCTTCGATAGCACCTTCAAAGAATTGCGGCGTGGTCATCATCATATCGTTGCCAGCGCGGACAGCCACAACCGCCGCTTCGACATAATCCGCGCACACTTTTTGCTCGTACACCAAACGCCCGACATTAACGACTGCGGCTTCGACATAATCCGCGCACACTTTTTGCTCGTACACCAAACGCCCGACATTATCCCAATCGGTGACGAGAATGCCTTTGAAGCCCCATTCATCTTTCAGCACTTCGGTCAGCAGCCAATGATTCATGGTGGATGGCACGCCTTCCATCGATTGATAACCCGTCATGAAGGTCATCGCACCCGCACGGGCGGCGCGTTCAAAAGGCGGCAGGAAATAACTGCGCAGTTTGCGCGGCGAGATGTCCGCCTCGGAGGCGTCGCGTCCGCCTTGGGTTTCGGAGTAACCTGCGTAATGTTTGGCAGTGGCGAGGATGCCTTGCGGATCATCCAAGCCTTTGCCTTGATAACCGCGAATCAACGCCGCGGCGAATTCGCCGATCAGGTATGGGTCTTCGCCGAAGGTTTCGCCTGTGCGTCCCCAACGCAGGTCACGGGTGAGGCAAAGCACGGGAGAGAACGTCCAATGAATTCCGGTAGGAACGACTTCTTCAGCGGTCACGCGTCCCACTTGTTCGAGCAAGTCAGTGTTCCAACTGGCAGCCATCGCCAACTGAGTTGGGAAAATGGTCGCCCCTTTCCAGAAGGAATGTCCATGAATGGCATCTTCGCCAACGATCAACGGAATGCCGAGGCGGTTCTTCGCTGCAAGGTCCATGGCGCGATTCAGTTTCTCGCCGAGGATGTGCAAAATGGAGCCAGGGAAACGCGTATTGATGAAAGACAGGTCGTCATCACGGGCGTCCAACATCATGATCTGCCCGACCTTTTCTTCAAGGGTCATGCGGCTGAGCAGGTCTTTCACGCGCTCTTCCACGCTCAGAGATGGATTAAGATATGCGGGTTTTTGTTCTGACATAAGTTCTCCTGATTTACTTTACCAAGCGTAGGCTTTGGGCGCTTCGCCGCCGGGACCGGGGAAAATCTCATCTAATTTCTTCAGTGTTTCTTCATCGAGAATAATATCCGTGGCGCGGACGGCGCTCTCTAACTGTTCCATCGTGCGCGGACCAATGATCGGCGCGGTGACGATGGGATTGTGATACATCCAAGCCAATGCTACTTCTCCGGGGGGATATCCAATTTCACGACAGAGTGCTTCGTATTTCTCCAACTTCTCGCGATTCTCGGCAACTTCTTTTTCAAAGTCCTCGCCCATGCGCCGACCCGTTTGCATTTTCTCCAACGCCCCGCCCAGCAAACCACGCGCCAGCGGGCTCCACGGGATGAGTCCCAAGCCATAATGACGGCAGGCGGGAATCACTTCCAATTCGATGGTTCTGTTGTTGAGGTGATAAATGCTTTGCTCACTCACCAAGCCCAACATGCCGCGCTTGGATGCTTCCTGACATGCAGTGGCAATATCCCAGCCCGCAAAATTGCTGGAACCAACATACACCACCTTGCCTTGATCGATCAGGCTTCCAAAGGATTGCCAGGTTTCATCCCATGGACAATCGCGGTCAATGTGATGCATTTGGTAGATGTCGATCCACTCCGTTTGGAGCCGTTTGAGGCTGCCTTCACAATGCTTGCGGATCTTATATGCGGATAAACTGCGACCATCGCTATTCACTTCTTTCATATTCGCTTTGCGTGACACGGTGTTATAGACTTTGGTCGCAAGCACGGTTGCGTCACGCCGTCCGCCGCCTTGCGCAAACCAACGGCCAATAATTTCTTCGGTGTGACCATGCTCAACACTCCAACCGTAGACATCGGCTGTATCAAAGAAGTTGATGCCGAGTTCAAGGGCGCGATCCATGATCTTGTAACTATCTTCTTCACTGGTCTGCCAGCCGAAGTTCATTGTGCCAAGACAGATATTGCTGACGAGTACACCATGTCTGCCGAGTCGTTTGTGTTGAATAGCCATTGTATGTTTCCTTCTAGTCTTATCTATCTCACAAGAGCACTCTTTGTCATTTTGCTGCGCCTAAGATCTGGCGGGCTTATCCCCTACCCAACAAAGCATTAATTTCCTGCATCTGCGCATCCGTCAGCGGACCGAATTCCAGCGCCCCTGCATTTTCTGTAACCTGTTTGACAGTGCGGAAGCCAGGAATCGGAATAGTCTGCTCGGAGCGCGCCCACAGCCAGGCAAGTGCGCCCTGTGGAAGTGTACGCCCCCCGCTCATCAAGATTTCACGCACAGCGGAAACTTTTGCCTGGTATTCAGGGCTGGGTTGACCATTCTTGAAGTATTTCATCCATTCGGGGCTTTTGATGCCGCGAACATCGTCGTTGGCAGGCTGGGATGCAGCGGCATAAGATTTTCCTGTCAGCAAGCCCATTGCCAATGGACCCCGATTGATGGCTGCCAGATTATATTTTTCACAGAGCGCCACCACAGCGGGATTATCATCGAGCACGTTCAGTTCAAGTTGAATTGCGGTGCAATTTTCGCCCTGCGCAAAGACTTCGGCGCGGTCGGGGAAGTCGGTGCTCCAGCCGTAGGCGCGGATATTGCCTTCCTTGACGAGTTCTTCGAGCGTCTCACGGACAGGCTCAGCTTGGTCAGCGGGATAACCGTTGTCGTGGAACTGGTACAAGTCAATGTAATCGGTGTTCAAGCGGCGCAGCGAATCTTTGCAGGCTTGGCGGATATCAGCGGGTTTGGCGCTGTTCCCTGTTACCTGACGAGTCTCTTCGTCAAATATTGCGTTGAATTTGGTGGCGATGACCACATCCTGACGTTTGCCTGCAAAAGCACGGGCGAGCACTTTTTCGCTGTGGCCTGCGCCGTATACATTGGCCGTGTCAAAGAAGGTCACCCCCATCTCCAGTGCCTTATGGATAGCGCGGATCGATTCATCATCGTCCACTTCGCCCCAGCCGTGCGGTTCGTCGCCGCTCCAGAAGGGACCACCAATTGCCCAGCAGCCTATGCCGAGTGCGCTAATTTCAATGTTCAACCGTCCAAGTTTGCGAGTGTAAGTCATTTTTTCTCCTATATTTTTGCATTCCAATTAGCCGATTGATACGTGTGTTACTCTATCACTTCAAATTCAGCGTGGAGAGACGCCAAGGAATCAGAACCAGCCCAAAGGTCGAAAGAAGCGAGGTCTTGAATCCATGCGTTGGCGTTGGTGCTCCAGTAGGTCAATTCATCTTTGCCGAGTTTGAAGGTCACTGTTTTCTTTTCGCCAGGTTGCAAGGTAATGCGCTCAAAGCCTTTCAATTCACGCATCGGGCGGGTATCGGTTCCATATTTCTGGTGAATGTAAAGTTGCGCAACTTCGTCGCCTGCGAGTTTGCCAGTGTTGGTCACATCGACAGTGACAGTGAGGCTCTCGCCCACTTTGATTTTCTCTGTTGAAACTTTGAGATTTGAAAATTCAAAGGTGGTGTAACTCAAGCCGAAGCCGAAGGGATAAAGCGGCACGGGCAAGCCATCCCAATAGCGCGGGTTGTACATGGGGCTGCTTTCGGGCGAGTGCGTTGTGTTGCGCGCGTAATACAGCGGCGCGTGACTGCCCTTGCGCGGGAACGTAACGGGAAGTTTGCCGCCGGGGTTCGCGTCGCCAAAGAGAATGTCCGCCACGGCGTTGCCGCCTTCGGTGCCAGGCTCCCACGCTTCGAGAATGGCGGGGATATTTTCTGCTGCCCAGTTGATGCTCAACGGACGACCATTCAACAAAACCAAAACAACGGGCTTGCCCAATGCAGCGACGGCTTTGAGCAATTCTTCCTGTCGCCCTGGCAGATCAAGCGATGCGCGTGAAGCGGCTTCGCCTGCCATGATGTCGGTTTCGCCGAGCACCATGATGACTTGGTCGGCAGCCTTGGCAGTTTCCAATGCAGATTGAAAAGACGCTTCAGACTCCGCTGGAGTTTGCTCGGGCTTCCGTTCCTGACCAGCCATCAGGCTTTCGAACCACGAAGGGATGTCGCGTCGAATCTCTGGACCTGATGCATAGGTTACTTCGGCATTCGGCAACTTGGCGCGGATACCTTGCAGCACGGTCACCGCCGCGGGTGTGTGACCAAAGACCATCCATGAACCTTCAGTGGCTTGCATGGAATCAGCAACCGGACCAATGACGGCAACCTTCTTCACGTCTTTGCTCAACGGCAAAAGTCCGCCTTCGTTGCGGAGCAAGACCATCGAACGCTGCGCCGACCATCTTGAAGTGGCACGATGTTCAGGTAATGCAATCACTTTATCAAGCAAGGTTTCATCGACATACGGTTTCTCGAACAAGCCCATCTTGAATTTGATAGTCAGGATCGGGCGCACGAGTTCGTCAATTTCGGCTTCGGTCAAGACACCATCCGCCACCAATTGGGCGGCGTTCTCAGTGTAGGTGTAACTGGACATATCCATGTTCATGCCAGATTTGAGTCCGCGCAGTGCGGCTTCGCGTCTGTCTTTGGCATGACCTTGAATGACCATGTTCGCAACCGCGAAAGCATCGGAGACTACAAAACCATCGAAGCCCCATTCTTCGCGCAAGACTTTGCGAAGCAGGAAGCGGTTGCCTGTCGCGGGGACATCGTTCAAGTCCATGTATGCGCTCATGAAAGTTTCCACGCCCGCATCCACTGCGGCTTTGAACGGCGGCAATACTGTATTGCGAAGTTGCGACTCAGAAAGATAAACGGGGTCATAGTCACGCCCGCCTTCGGAGTAGCCATAGCCAGCGAAGTGTTTGGCACATGCCAACATACGCTCGGAATCAGTGATGTCATCGCCTTGGAATCCACGCACTTGCGCCGCCGCCATCGCAGAACCCAAATACGGGTCTTCGCCTGCGCCTTCGACGATACGCCCCCAGCGAGCGTCACGGCAAATATCGAGCATCGGACCAAAGGTCCAATGCAGACCCGCCGCGCGCGCTTCTTTTGCTGCAACGGCTTGAGATTTCTCTGGCACGTTCGGGTCCCATGAAGCTGCCATCGCCAGCGGCACAGGGAAGATAGTACGGTAGCCGTGGATCACATCCAACGCAAACAACAGTGGAATGCCCGATGGGCTTTCTTCGATCGCAATCTTCTGCAACTCATTGAATTTCTTTGTGTCGTTCAACCACAAGACCGAGCCTGCCCCGCCTTTGCGAATCTGATCCTCGGCTGCAGGTCCTGGAGAAAACGCCGCCCCACCCACTTGATTGAGTTGACCAACTTTTTCTTCGAGACTCATCTTTTTGAGAAGCGCATCCACCCGCGCCGTAATCTGGTTATGTGTTCCTGAATTTTTTACCTTGCTCATGGTTTCTCCTTGTGAGATATTGGTATGGTAGAGATTAGCAATGCATCATTTTGCGTTTTTCGTTGCCAGCATATACAAACCGAACAACCCTGCGTATACAGCCAGTAACATAACGGGGATGACTTCCAAAGAAACCTGACGAGCAAAGACACCCATCAAGCCAGGGATAACTGCTGTCCCCAAGCCAGTGGCAGTCATTTGCATACCGATGGTATTCGCAGCAAAATGGTCACCCACTCGGGAACTTGTCCCCGACATCATGGCTGGAAAAATCGGTGCGATGGAAAATCCGATCACAGCTACAGCCAAAAGGTTCACCATCTCGGATGGATTCCAAACTAACAGAACCGATCCGAACAACGCCCCAACCAAACCACCTGTCACCAACTTGTGAATTCCAATCCGATTAGCAAAAAGACCTGCAACAATGCGCCCCACTGTAAAGGTTGCCCAATAACTGCCTGCCCAAAATCCTGCGGCGGTTGGGTCAACGCCGCGCGACTCGGTAAGCAGGGTATAGATCCACGTTCCAAGAGCACCTTCCGCGCCAACATACATAAAAAACAGGAAGGTGCTGATCCACACCTGAGGTTGACGGAAGGTCTCGCTCATTGGTGTTTTGTAATCGGTCAGTTTCTTGGGTTCATCATGCGCAGTGGGCCTATCGTTATCTGTCCACATGGGTAAAGTCAACACAAAACAAGCCGCCAAAAAAAGTTGAAAAGCGCCAACGATTCGATAGCCTGTGTGCCATGTATCTGTTGCACCCAAACCGAGGGTCATGATGATCGGTCCCAGTGTGATGCCCACTCCCCAACTCGCATGGAGCCATTGCATCAATCCTTCGCTGAAATGCGCGGCGACATAGGTATTCAAGCCTGCGTCAATCGCGCCTGCTCCAAAGCCAGCGACCACGCCCAGAAGTACCATCATCCACCAATCAGGAACGAATGTGTACCCAAACAATGCAATACCAGTTAACGTGCAACTGATCGCTAGAACTTTCCCCACGCCAAAACGCGTCACGATGGGTCCGCTGAAGAAACTGGATGTCATGTAACCAATGACAAGAGCAGTCAAAAACACCCCGATCGAATCCAAGGGAATGGAAAAATCCCCACGGATGGAGGGCCATGCCACCCCCAACAGCCCATCGGGCATTCCCAAAGCGACAAAAGCAATAAAAGACAAAATGACCAAACCGATCTTGGGGTACTGCTTTACTTTCGTCAACAAATTCATGAAATTTTATTAATCCTTTTCATTTTGCAATCGATTGCAGGCATACAAAAAAAAATCAGCCGGATTATCTACGCCGACTTACGGATCATCAATTCAACCGAGGTGGTCACATTGGTAACCTCCCCCGTCTTGATATAGTGGATCAAATTCTGCGCCAGCAAACGCCCTGCCAATGGGACATTTTGCCTGATAGTGGTCAGAGGTAAATTGTTGTAAGTGGCAATGGATACATCATCATACCCAACCACAGCCACATCCTCAGGAACACGCCGTCCACTTTCTAAAATAACCTTGATCGCGGCAATTGCCATCAAATCACTGTTCACAAAAACCGCATCCAGGTCTGGTGCTTGCTTCAACAACTTCTGCATTGCATCCAATCCAGAAGCATACGAATAATCGCCATAAACGATACACTTCGAAACCGGCTTTCGCCTGGCTTCCTGCAAAGCGTTTTCATATCCTTGATAACGGTGTTGCACGGTTAAATCATCAGGAGGTCCACCGAGAAAGGCGATCCGCTGCCTGCCGATGTGGATCAAATGTTGCGTGGCAAGCATGCCCCCAGTGATATTTTCCCCGGTCACTGAGCAATAATTAAACCCAGACATGGGAACTCCCCAAATAATGAAGGGAGCATTCAACTCGATCAGTTTTTCGATTATGGATTGATTTGTCTGGAAAGAAAGGACGATAAACCCATCCACGCGCCCGCTGCCAAAATATGAATTAATGCTGGTCGTATCCAGCGGGTTGACATTTGCGATCAAAAGATCATACCCAAGTGAGCGCAGTTCATTCCCGATACCACCTAAGATTTCAAACCCAAACATGCTCTCTGGAGAAAAAAAGTTGGGTTCACAATCCGGCGTGATAAAGGCAATGGTATGGCTCTGCTGAACGCGCAGGTTGCGAGCAGAGGCATTGATGCTGAAATTATGTTTTTTGGCAAGCGCTTGAATACGTTGCTTCGTTTCCAAACTAAGAAGCGGGCTATCACTTAAGGCACGCGAAACTGTCGATTTGGAGACTTTTGCCAATCGGGCAATGTCATCAAGGGTTTTGGCATTTTTTATACGCACAACCAGATTCCTTTGCAATCGATTGCATTTTAGCACCAATAATTCAACTGTCAACTGACATTCTTCTCAAAGCCATAACCTAATTTTTTATTGAGCTTTTTGACTTGATTTCCTCATTGTTCATAGTGGAAATTATTTATCCATCCCTTGCCCATTAATTAAGTGTGGTCAATGGTATTCCCGACCAGCGATTCGTTCCATATGCCAGACGGCAGAAATCTCTGATTTTGAGCCTGGGCAATGTATCAATAAAATTTCCTCCTCACCCATCGATCAGATCTGCCTAGCAGGGTTTAGATTGACATTGGTTAATTCAAACATTTTCCTACTTGACTCGGAACTTTTTTTCCTGTATCCTGTTTTAACGATTGAGCAATAAATTGAACAATCGTACAAAAACCCACAGGAGAGAGCCATGTCCCACATCAAGTTGAGCTGGCGTAACATCATCATTGCAGCGACCCTGCCCGCCGTAATGGAAGTTATCTGGCAGTTGTATAACACCTACGTACCTGTCTATTTGCAGGCAGGCAATCCCGCATTCACCGAAGCGGGAGCTACCACCGTCGGCTTTGGGCTTGGACCCGCCCTGACGGGTTTCATTCTTGTGTTCGATAACATTGCGGGTTTGTTCATCAGCCCCATCGTCGGCGCATGGAGCGACAGCCTGCGCTCGAAATGGGGACGCCGTATGCCATTCGTGATCTTTGGTGTGCCCGTTGCCATCGCCGCCTTTATCTTCATCCCGCTCATCCCCATGGGCATCGCTCCTGAACTCAATGGGCAAACCGGACAACTAACCGGCCTGCTTGTCCCCTTCATCATCTCGCTTTTCCTTGTATTGCTTGCATTCGCAGTTGTCCGCCCCGTAGCGGATGTACTGATGTTCGATGTGACGCCGTCTCCCCAACGCGCCACCGCCAACGGGATTGCTGGCGCGATCGCCGGTCTGCTTGTGGTGATCACCGCCCTGGCTGGCGCGGCGCTTTATGACGTGTACGGACCGCTTCCTTTCTGGATCGCCGCTGGTCTAGCGCTTCTGATCTTTTTCCTCACTTGGGCATTTGTCAAAGAACCTGAAGAACTTGCCAGCGCAAAAGAGTTGGCGGGTGAAAAGTTCAATCTTGCAGGCATCATCAAATTCCTGCGTGACCAACCAGCGGAGAATCGCACCAGCCTGATATACCTGTTGCTCAGCAATTTACTCTCCTATGTGGCTCTTGCTCAAATGCAAGCCTTCCTCAGTTCCTACGGCGTCTTCTCCCTCGGCATGGAAGAATCCTCAGCCGCCATGCTCGTTGCCATCCCTGCGATCGCGTTCATGATCATCGCCGTTCCGGCAGGTCTGATCGCCAACAAGATCGGACGCAAAAATACCCAGATCGTCGGCTTGGTCGGGTACGCCATCGGCGCTCTCGTCATCTATTTCTTCCCCGACGCAAGCATGCTCAACATCGGTCTGCTCATCTGCGGTCTGACCTGGCCACTCGCCAACGTCGTCCAAGTAGCTATGATCGTCGACAGCGCTCCCGTCGAAACCTTGATGGGAACTTATACGGGCTTGCGCCAAATCGCCGTGACCCTCGGCTTCATCATCGGACCCATCCTCGGCGGGACTCTCGTCGAAGCGATGGGCAATGACTATCGCTGGGTCTGGCTCATCATGTTCGTCTTCCTCGTTCTTGCCACGGTTGCAATTCTGCCCGTGACGAAGGGTGAAGCGAAGAAGGAAGCCTAAGAATAACGAGTCGAAGGTCACAAGTCAAAAGTCGTAAACTCAACTTGTGACCTTCGACCTTTGACTTTCGACGATGACTTTTCTTCTTACAATTCTCGCCATTCTTGT
>VFQT010000507.1_pt1 | contig 56187 bp, 55 predicted proteins | sample 3512381 | NCBI WGS metagenome assembly VFQT01 (sample SAMN10412376, study PRJNA504923) | tailings metagenome | isolation source: Relicate 2 Philex TSF3 active mining site | place: Philippines: Tuba, Benguet | collected 2017-08-29
ATGTCGAGGCCAATGTGATGAACTACAAGACCTCGCTGCCGAAGGTGTTCTCCGCCGGCGACATGCGGCGCGGCCAGTCGCTGGTCGTCTGGGCCATCCGCGAAGGCCGCCAGGCGGCGCGCGCGGTCGACGAATATCTGATGGGCGAGACGACGCTGCCGCGCTGAGGCGGTGTCCCCCGCTTTCCCTCACACCCACCCATCGCCCGGATCGACCGGGCGATTCTTTTTCGGGGCTGGTCCTGCTACTCGGCGGGAGGGGCGGAGAAGTCGTCCGCCCGGCCCTGCGGCGCGGGGCCTGCTTCGCCGCGGGTGAAGAGCTGCTGTGCCGCACTCCCCTTCGGGGCGATTTCGCGGAGCGTGCGCAGTGCCGCTTCCGGATTGAGGCCGGCACCGGCCAGCACGACGGCGTTGGCCGTCACCCCTTCGGGCTGCACGGTGTAGGCTTCCCCATTCATCAGGGACTGGCCGAAGACAGGCACCAGGCTGGCCTTTTCGGCCTGGTCCGGAGACGGTATCTCAGCCGCCCGCTGCGGCGGCGCCTCGCCGGCCTTCTCCAGCGCGGTCAGCACGATCTGGCCCATCAGGTTGTTGCCGGCCTTGAAGAAGGAAATGCCGTCGCGCCCGCGCAGCTTGGTGACGGTTCCGGTGTCGTCCTTGCCGATGTCGGTGAAGCCGCCGCCGCTGCCTGAGAGATATTCCCGCATGTCGATGAAGGTGAAGCCACGCGCCTCCACCCGCTCGCGCTGGAGGGCTGCAATGGTGACCACCGCCGCGTCATATTCCGGGTCCTTCATGGGCGGAGGCCCGGCCCAGACGATCCGCGCGCCGGAGGCCGCCAGTTCGTCCAGCAGCAGATCGAGTTGCGTGCGGTAGACGGAAACCCAGCCGGGGGAATTGAACGGATAGCGCACATTGCCCGAACGGATGACCTGGCGGTCATTGGACCCCAGCATCACCACGATCACGTCATAGGCGTTGGACTGCAGGATCTTGGGAACGGTGGCCGGCCAGTCATAGACCTCCGGCCGGGCGAGGCCGGATTCCTCGTTGAAGCGGACCGACACCTCATAGTCGCCCCCGGCCTCCGCCACGCGGGCGAGGCCGGCGCCCAGCCCGCCGCCCAGCGCATCGCCGAGGACGAGAATGCGGCTCGCCTGCGCCTCGGCCTCTTCCGCGGCCTCGCCGGAGGCGTCGGAGGAGCCCATCACGGGCGTCTCCGCCGATTGCGCCAGCGCCGGGGACGCCGCCGCCAGCCCGGCGAGGAGCATGAGGGCGGACCATTTCACGAGTTGTTCTTCCGGATGTGCTGGAGGAGCTTCACCGAAGGGCGCCCGTTGAGCGGCAGTCCCTCGCGCTTCTGGTAGGCGATGACGGCCTCATAGGTGCGCGCACCGAAGCGGCCGTCGCTGCCGCCCGTCTGGAAGCCCATGGCGTTGAGGCGCTTCTGGAGTTCCACGCGCTGCTCGAAGCTCAGGTCGAAATCGACATTGGGCCAGGCGCCCTGGAACGGGCCCCTGCCCCGGATGCGGTCCGCCAGGTGGCCCACCGCCAGCGCATAGGAATGCGAGATGTTGTAGTCCATGATGGCGAGGAAGTTCTTCGTCACCAGGAAGCGGGGGCCGTCGACGCCCTGCGGCACCATGACGAAGGCCTCGGCACCGGGAGAGCCGAATTTCTGTCCGTCGGCGCGGCTGATCCCAAGCTTCTGCCATTCCGCAACCGTGCGCCAGTGCCTGCGGCCGATGAGCGCCTTGTTGAAGCCCTTGGGCAGCGTCACCTCCCAGCCCCAGGGACGATCGTTCCGCCAGCCCGCCTTGGCGAGGTAATTGGCGGTGGAGGCCAGCGCATCCTCCTTGGAGTTCCAGATGTCCTTCGTGCCGTCGCCCGTCCAGTCCACGGCATAGGAGAGATAGGAGGTGGGGATGAACTGCGTGTGGCCCATGGCGGCCGCCCAGGAGCCCTTGAAGTTCGATGGGCTGACGATGCCCTTCTGCAGGATCCGGAAGGCGGCGATGAGCTGCTCGTTGCCATAGTCCTTGCGGCGGCCGGAATAGGCGAGTGTGGCCAGCGAGCGGATGACGCTCATCGAGCCCTTGTCCTTGCCGAAGTTCGACTCCATGCCCCAGATGCCGAGCAGGATGTGGCGGTCGACGCCGTATTTCCGCTCGATCGCCGAGAGGAGCTTCTCCTCATCCTGCTTTTTCGTCTGGCCGGTCTCGATGCGGATGGGGGTGACGGCCTTGGCGAGATAGTCCGATGTGGTGGAGGTGAATTCGGGCTGGTTGGCCGCGAGCTTCAGCACCGCGGGGTCGGGCTCGGTGATGCCGGCGAAGGCCGCGTCGAACAGCGCGCGCGGGATGCCCGCCGCCTTGAGCCTCGGCCAAAGCTTGTCCTGGATGAAGGCTTCGAATTTCGCGTCGGCACGGGCCGGCAGCGCCAGCAGCGGCGCTGCCAGGAGAAGCGAGGCGAAAAGGCGTCTGTGCATGGCATCCCCTCGGGCCGCATTCTGCGGCCGGCATCCTAACAGGGAAGCGTTTCAGCCGCCAAATGCGGCCTCAATCGGGCAAGGTGCCGCGCCTCAGGCGGTGGCGTTGCGCTGCGCGAGCTTGCGCTCCCAGTTCAATGCGGTTTCGACGATGAAATCGAGGTCCTCGTATTTCGGCTTCCAGCCCAGCACTTCGCGCACAGCGGACGCGCCCGCGACGATCGCCGCCGGGTCGCCCTCGCGGCGCGGCGCGTAGTTCACGGGCAAGGCCTGGCCATGGACGCGCTCCACCGCCTTGATGACGTCGAGCACCGAATAGCCCTTGCCATAGCCGCAGTTGAAGATGCCGCTTTCGCCGCCGCGCCGCAGGTGAGAGAGCGCGTCGACATGGGCGGCGATCAGGTCGCTCACATGGATGTAGTCGCGCAGGCAGGTGCCGTCCGGCGTGGGATAGTCCGTGCCATAGACGTCGAGCGCGCCGCGCTGGCCCAGCGCCGTCTGGCAGGCGACCTTGATGAGATGCGTGGCGCGCGGCGTGGACTGGCCGATGCGGCCCTTCGGATCTCCGCCCGCCACGTTGAAATAGCGGAGTGCGATGTATTGCAGGCCATAAGCCGCATGCGCGTCCTTCAGCATCCACTCCGTCATCAGCTTGGAGGAGCCATAGGGCGAGATGGGTGCTGGCGTCGCATCCTCGAACACCGGCTGTGTGGCGGGGTTGCCGTAGACGGCGGCGGTGGAGGAGAAGATGAAGCGCGGGATGCCGGCCTTGACGGCACACGCCATCAGCATGCGCGACTTCACCGTGTTGTTCAGATAGTAGCCCAGCGGATCGCGCACCGAATCGGGCACCACGATGGAGCCCGCGAAATGCACCACCGCGTCGAAATTGTGCTCCGCCATGACGCGGTCGAGCAGCGCCTCGTCGCCGATGTCGCCTTCGACGAGCCTGACCTGGGGCGCCACCGCCCACCAGAAGCCCGTGGAGAGGTTGTCGAGCACGACGACCTCCTCGCCCATGTCCGCCAGCGCCAGCACCATGTGGCTGCCGATATAGCCTGCACCGCCCGTGACCAGAATCGCCATTGAAATCTCCTGTGCGAAACGTGTAGCGAAGTTTGATGGAACTGCCAAAACCCGATGCCCGTCTAGCCGGGGGCCGGGTGGCGGCCGATGTCAGAAGAGGGTCTTACATGGTGCGTCCGATCAAGACTGCCGTTTTCCCGGTCGCGGGTCTCGGCACCCGTTTCCTTCCCGCCACCAAGGCGATGCCGAAGGAGATGCTTACCGTCGTCGACCGGCCGGTGATCCAGATCGCGGTGGACGAGGCGCGCGAGGCGGGAATCGAGCATTTCGTCTTCGTGACGGGGCGCGGCAAGGCCGTGATCGAGGACCATTTCGACAAGGCCTTCGAACTCGACGCGACGCTGAAGGCGCGCGGCAAGACGGCGGAGCTCGAGGCGCTTGCCCGTGACCTGCCGAAGGCCGGCCAGGCGAGCTTCACCCGCCAGCAGGAGCCGCTGGGCCTGGGCCACGCCGTGTGGTGCGCGCGCCAGATCGTGGGCGACGAGCCCTTCGCGCTGCTGCTTCCCGACATGGTGATGCACGCAAGCCCCGGCTGCCTGCGCCAGATGATCGACGTCTACGAAACCCATGGCCGCGGAAACGTGGTGGCGGTCGAGGAGGTTCCCTGGGAGCATGTGAGCCGCTACGGCGTGGTGGGGGCCAAGGACTGGCAGGACAATGCCTTCACCATCACCGGCATGGTGGAAAAGCCCAAGCGGCGCGAGGATGCGCCCTCGAACCTGATCATCTCGGGACGCTACATACTGCAGCCTGAAATCTTCGCCGAGATCGAGCGGCAGGAACCGGGCGCGGGCGGCGAGATCCAGATCACCGACGCCATGATCCGCCTCATGGCGCGGCAGCCCTTCCACGGCCTGAAGTACCGCGGCACGACTTATGATTGCGGCGACAAGGTCGGCTTCCTCGCGGCCAACGTGGCCTTGGCCTTGGGGCGGGCGGACGTTGGCCCGGGCTTCCGCGAGGCGCTGAGGAAGATCCTGGCCGAAACGGGCGGGGTGTGAGGGCGCTCTGATCATCCCTTTTGCACCTGCGAAGGAATTGGACTAGAAGGCCTGCCATGCCAGATTCAGCCCAGCTCAGCCCCCTTCCCCTTGGCGCGCAATGGCGTGCCTCGGCCCGCCGCGCCCTCGTCACCGAGACGGAGGGCATGCAGCAACTGATCGCCGCGCTGGACGGGCCGCTGGGCGATGCCTTCGCCAAGTCGGTGCAGCTGATCCGCTCGGCCAAGGGCCGGGTGGTGATGACGGGCATGGGCAAGAGCGGCCACATCGCCCGCAAGATAGCCGCTACGCTGGCCTCCACCGGAACGCCCGCGAGCTTCGTGCACCCGGCGGAGGCGAGCCACGGCGACCTCGGCATGATCACGGCGGACGACGTGGTGATCATGATCTCGAACTCGGGCGAATCGCCGGAGCTGCGCGACATCCTCATCTATTCGCGGCGCTTCGCGGTGCCGCTCCTCGCCATCACCTCGGTGCCCGGCAGCACGCTGGGCAAGGAGGCGGACATCGTGCTGCCCCTGCCGCGCGCCAGGGAGGCCTGCCCCAACGGCCTGGCGCCCACGACCTCGACGCTGCTGCAACTGGCCTTGGGGGACGCGCTGGCCATGGCGCTGCTGGAGGACAAGGGCTTCAGCGCGCATGATTTCCGCAAGTTCCACCCCGGCGGCAAGCTGGGCGCGCAGCTGAAGCATGTGCGCGACATCATGCACGGGAAGGACGAGCTTCCGCTCGGCCCCGAGAGCATGCCCATGTCGGACGTGCTGATCACGATGACCCGCCGCAGCTACGGCTGCTTCGGCGTGGTCGACGCGGAGGGCCGGCTCATCGGCATCGTCACCGACGGCGACCTGCGCCGCGGCATGACGCCTGACCTCCTGAACCGCACGGCGGGCAGCGTGATGACGCGGGCGCCCAAGACCATCGACCCCGATGCGCTCGCCTCCGAGGCGCTGGAGCAGCTGAACTCACTGAAGATCACCAGCCTGTTCGCCATCGACGGCGAGCAGAAGCCGGTGGGCCTCATCCACATCCACGATCTTTTGCGCATCGGGCTGGTGTGAGCCTCATCTTTCTGTTCGTCACCCCGGCGAAGGCCGGGGTCCAGCTTCGAATGGCCACAGCGCGGAAAGACAGCTGGATTCCGGCCTTCGCCGGAATGACGGCGTCAAATGCTAAAGCGGCGCCACGATGAGGCTCATGCCGTGCACGGCCGTGACCTTGATGCGGGTTCCCGCCGCGAGATCCGGGCCTTCGATTTCCCACACGGTGTCCTCGATGGCGAGCTTGCCGCGGCCGTCGACGATCGGCTCGCGCAGCGTGAAGGTGCGGCCGACATAGCCCATCTGGCGGCGGTTGAGATAGGGATTGTCGGCGGGCTCCATGCCCGGACCCTTGTAGTAGCGCCGGCCGCTGAAGACCGCGATGACGGAGAGAAGGGCGAAGAGCAGCAGTTCCGCCTGCCAGGGCATGTCCAGCAGGTAATCCGCGATTCCCGTGAGCGCGGCCGCGACGGCGAGCCAGATGAGGAAGACGCCGGGCAGCAGAAGTTCGAGCAGCAGCAGCATGGCGGCCATCACCAGCCACGTCCACTGGCCCAGAAAGGGAAAGAGCTGTTCCATGGCAACGCGCCTCCCGTGCTCAGGCGCCGGAGCCTGAATCCGGCACGCTGCCGCGCTTCCTGGCCGTGGGCGGTGCCGCCTGCGTGCCGAAGGCCTCCTTCGCGATCTCGGCGATGCCGGAGATCGAGCCGATGAGCGAGGTCGCCTCCAGCGGCAGCATCAGCACCTTCTGGTTGGGGGCGGAGGCGAGCTGCTCCAGCGCCTTGATGTAGCTGGTGGCCACGAAATAGTTGATTGCCTGCGCGCCGCCCGATGCAATGGCGGCGGAAACCATCTCGGTCGCCTTGGCCTCGGCCTCGGCGGCGCGTTCGCGGGCCTCGGCATCGCGGAAGGCGGCCTCCTTGCGGCCTTCGGCCTCCAGCACGGCGGACTGCTTCTCGCCCTCCGCCTTGAGGATGGCGGCCTGGCGCAGGCCCTCCGCCTCCAGCACGGCGGCGCGCTTGTCACGCTCGGCCTTCATCTGGCGGGCCATGGCGTCCACGAGGTCGCGCGGGGGCGCGATGTCCTTGATCTCGATGCGGTTCATCTTGACGCCCCAGGGCTGGGTGGCCTGGTCGACGACGTTGAGGAGCCTGAGGTTGATCTCGTCGCGCTGCGAGAGGAGATTGTCGAGGTCCATCGAGCCCATGACGGTGCGGATGTTGGTCATCACCAGGTTGGTGATGGCGTTGTTCAGGTCCCGCACCTCATAGGTCGCGCGCGGCGCATCGACGATCTGGAAGAAGGTGACGCCGTCGACCTTCACCATCGCGTTGTCGCGCGTGATGACCTCCTGCGAGGGAATGTCGAGCACCTGCTCCATCATGTTCTGCTTGGCGCCGACGCGGTCGATGAAGGGGATGATGAGCCCGAGGCCGGGCTCCAGCGTGCGCACGTATTTTCCGAAGCGCTCCACCGTGTAGTTGTTGCCCTGCGGCACCATGCGGATGGCGCGGAGGAGATAGAAGATCACCACCGCGACGATGACGAGAACGAAAACGCCCACGCCCTCTATTCCCAAGCTTTCCAACATCCGAGCCCCTCCACAACGCGGAACAAGATGGCCCGCGCGATGAGCAACTTCAAGTGGCTGATCGGATGTGGCTCAAACCCAGCCCTGGATCTCCTTGCGGACGAGCTTCTCCAGCATGGTGATCGAGGGCTCGGAATCGTTGAGGCAGGGCACGACGGAAAACTGCTCGCCGCCCGCCTCCTCGAAGGTCTCCTTGAGGCCGATCGCCACTTCCTCCAGGGTTTCCACGCAGTCCGAGGCGAAGCCGGGCGTGATCATCAGGAGTTTCTTCACACCCTTGGCGGGAAGTTCCTCCACGGTCTGCTGGGCGTAGGGCTGCAGCCACTCCGCCTTGCCGAAGCGCGACTGGAACACCACCATCAACTTCTCGCGCGGCATCTTCATGCGCTCGGCCAGCAGGCGCGCCGTTTTCATGCAGTGGCAGTGATAGGGATCGCCCGCCATGAAGTAGTCCTTCGGCAGGCCGTGGAAGGAGGCGAGGATCAGGTCCGGCGTCCAGTCCAGCGATTTCAGATGATGCTCGAGCGATTGCGCCAGCGCCTCGATGTGGGCGGGCTCGTCGAAATAGGGCGGCACGGTGCGGATCGCCGGCTGCCAGCGCATGGATTTCAGCGCGTCATAGGCCTTGTCGAGCGCGGTGGCGGTGGTCGATGCGCTGTATTGCGGATAGAGCGGGAACAGCAGGATGCGGTCGCAGCCCTGGTCCTTCAGCGCCTGGATGCGCTCCTTCGTGGGCGGCAGGCCGTAGCGCATGCCCCAGTCCACGATCACCTGCGGCAGATCGGCGAAGCGGGCGCCGAGCTTCTCGGCCTGGGAGCGCGTGATGGTCTTGAGCGGCGATTCGTTCCGCTCCTTGTTCCAGATCTGCTCATAGGCGTGGCCGCTCTTCTTCGGGCGGGTGGAGAGGATGATGCCGTTCAGCAGCACCCACCACAGCACGGGATTGACCTCGATCACCCGGCGGTCCGACAGGAACTCCTTCAAATAGCGGCGCATCGGCCAATAGGACGTGCCTTCGGGCGTGCCGAGATTGATCAGCAGGACGCCGACCTTGCCGACCTTGAACGGCGGGTGACCGGGGGGAAGTACATTCATAATATCGCTGGACCGTCCTGTTCAGACGCACTGTGAGGCACGTGACTACTCCCCCATTAACGGCTTGAAAATGCCTAAAGATCATAATGGGGACAAATTAGATCGCGACCGGGGTAATGGGTTGAGAGGGCGGCCGCAAGGGAGATCTGCCGGCAGGTCCCGCAAGGCTCTCGCGCTTGCCGCCGCTGCCGCCCTCCTCTGCCTGCTCTCCGCCGCCGTGCCGGCCTGGATCACCGGAGACGCGCGCGCCGCGCTGATATCACTCGGTTTTTCGACCTGTGCGCTCGCGGCGGCGGTTTCGGCCTGGGCGCTGCACGGGAAGGAGAACGGGGACAGCCCGCGTCTGGCAGGACTGCCCGCCGCGCCTGCGCCCCGGGAGGGCGATGCGCCCGGCCTTCGCCTGGCCGAAGGGGCCGCCGTGGCGCTGCGCGAGCCGCTCGACACGATCCGGGGCTTTTCCGAGTTGCTGGCGCGGTGCGAGGCCGGCCCCCGCGGCGCGGCCGAATTGCGCAGGTCCTGCGAGTTCATTCTGGAGAGCAGCGAACGCCTCTCGGAGTTCGTGGCGCAGCTTCATGATTTCGCCCGCTATGAACAGGGGCGCCTGCGGCTTTCCGAGCAGCAGGTGGACGCGGCCGAACTCGTCGAGGCGGCCTTGGGTGACTGCCGCGGCATGGCCGAGAAGGCGGACGTCGTGATCGTCGCCACCCTGCTCGAGGGCGTCGAACTGCGCTGCGACGCGGCCCGCCTCCGGCGGTCGCTGGCGAGCCTCGTGCTCTGGGCAGCCGGAACCGCGCCCGCCGACGGGATGATCCATGTGAGGCTGCACCGCCTGGCCGACGGCGGCGCGGCGGTCGACCTCGCCAGTGCTGCGCGGCGTGCCCAGGCCTGCGGCCCCGAGAGGCTGTTCGAGCCCCAACTGGCCCTCGACGGGCTCAGCGGCATGGCGCTTCCCATTGCCAGGCGCGTGGCGCTGCTCCATTCTGGCGAGCTGACGATCGAGAGTGACCCCGGCGGCGGCGTCACCGCGCGTCTCACCCTGCCGGCGCACCGGGTCGTCTGGCCCGGGCAGGCAAAGAGCTGCGAGAGCCGCGCCGCATGAAGCAGACGAGGACGCGCCGCGCCATGCCCCCTTCCGCCGTGCAGCCCTTCATGGGCGCCGTGAAGACGAACTCACCCGAGGGTTTCGACGCCGCCATCTTCGGCGCCCCGCATGGGACACCCTACCCCGGCATCGACAACCGCATCCACCGCGGCGCACCGGATGCCTTCCGCAAGGCCCTCCGCCCCGACGAGGAGTGGCTGGACCATTGGGACTGGGACATCGGCGGCCCGCTGCTGAAGCACGGGCAGACGGTCTGCGACCTGGGCAACCTCAAGACAAGGACGAAGGACGGCCCCGGCAACCGCGCCCTGATCGAGGCCACCACGCGCGGCATTCTGGATGCGGGCGCGGTGCCCATCATGTTCGGGGGCGACGATTCGGTTCCCATTCCCTTCATCGCCGCCTTCTCGAACCAGCCGGCCATCGTGATCCTGCAGATCGACGCCCATATCGACTGGCGGGACGAGCGCGAGGGCGAAACCATGGGCTTCTCCTCCACCATGCGGCGCGCTTCCGAGCATGACCATGTGTGGCGCATCGTGCAGGCGGGGGCACGGGGGCTCGGCAGCGCGCGCGAGGCGGAGGTGCGGGACGCGCTCAACTGGGGCGCGCACATCGTCACCTCCCGCGACATCCACCACAAGGGCGTGGAGGAGGTCCTCCGTCACATTCCCGAGGATTGCGACTGCGTGATCTCGCTCGACTGCGACGCGCTGGATTCGAGCATCATGCCGGCGGTGGCCTATCCATCGCCCGGCGGCCTCACCTACACGCAGGTGACGGACCTCGTCTCGGGCGTTGCCGCCAAGGCACGGATCGCGGGCTTCTGCATGGTGGAGTTCGTGCCGCTGCGCGACCGGATGAAGACCGCCGCCTTCACCGCCGCCCGCATCGCCGCCAATGTGATCGGCCGCATCGGCAAGCGGGGGGACTGATCATTCGGCCGCTGCCCGGAGCGGCGGCACACCACCCTCCAGCGCGCGCAGCAGTTCCGCCTCGCGGGCCTTCGCCTTGGCGAGGTTCGCCTCCTTCACATGGCCGAAGCCGCGGATCATGTCCGGCAGTGACGCCAGTTCCAGCGCCTCGGGCCTCGCGGCCCTTTGGGGATTTGCGATCAGCCGCTCGATCGCCGCGCGATAGTCGACGATCAGCTGGCGTTCCATCCGCCGTTCCGCCGTGCGGCCGAACGGATCGAGCGGCGTGCCGCGCAGGCGCCTCAGGCGCGCGAGGAGCCTGAAGCCGGTCATCATCCACGGGCCGAATTCCGTCTTGACCGGCTTGCCGGAAAAGGAATCCATGCGCCCCAGCACGGGCGGGGCGAGGTGGAATTTCAGCGTGTAATCGCCCTTGAACTGCTTCGCGAGATTGGCCGCGAAGCTGCCGTCCGTGTAGAGGCGGGCCACCTCGTATTCGTCCTTGTAGGCCATGAGCTTGAAGAGGTTCTTCGCCACGGCGAGCGCCAGCGGCTCCGAGACGGCGCGCACCCTGTTCACGAAACCGCGATAGCTTTCCGCATAGGCGGCATCCTGATAGGCGGTGAGGAATTCCGCGCGGCGCGCCACGATCTCGTCCAGCGTTTCGGCCTTCTTCTCCACCCGCGCCCCGATCACCGCGCGCAGCGCATGCTCGTCCACCGCGGCGCGGCGGCCCCAGGCGAAGGCGGCGAGGTTCATCTTGACCGAGACGCCGTTCAGCGTCACCGCCTGTTCGATGGCCTCGCGCGAGACGGGCACGAGGCCCTTCTGCCAGGCATAGCCCAACGTGAAGAGATTGGCGGCGATGGAATCGCCCAGGAGCTTCGTCGCGATCTCCGTGGCGTCGATGGCGGAGAGGCCGCCCTGCTTGACGGCGGCGGCGATGCGCAGCGTGAGGGCAGCACCCTGCACATCGAAATTGGCGTCATGGGTGAAGGTCGCCGGCATCACCTCATGGCTGTTGATGACCGCCCGGGTCCTGGCCCGCGAGGCGGCGGCGAGGATGCGCTCGGAGGCGCTGGTGACGAGATCGCAGCCGAGGATCAGGTCCGCGTGGCCCCGTGCCACGCGCACGGCGGAGATGTCCTCCGGCCTGGCACCGATCTTGAGGTGCGTGACCACCGTGCCGTTCTTCTGCGAGATGCCGACCATGTCGATCAGCGCCGCACCCTTGCCCTCCATGTGCGCCGCCATGCCGAGGATGTGGCCGATGGTGACCACGCCCGTGCCGCCGATGCCGGTGACCAGGATGCTCCACGGCTTGTCGAGCGCGGGGAGAACGGGCTCCGGCACGGCGGGGAACGGCACCTTGTCGAGATCGAGGGCGGGGCCGCCCGTGCCCTTGACGAGTTCGCCGCCTTCGACGGTGACGAAGCTGGGGCAGAAGCCCTTGATGCAGGAGAAATCCTTGTTGCAGCTCGACTGGTCGATCTTGCGCTTTCTGCCGAACTCCGTCTCGACCGGCTGGATCGCCACGCAGTTGGACTGGACACCGCAATCGCCGCAGCCTTCGCAGACGAGCTCGTTGATGAAGATGCGGCGGTTGGGATCGGGGAACTCGCCCTTGCGGCGGCGGCGGCGCTTTTCCGCCGCGCAGGTCTGGTCATAGATGAGGACGGAGACACCACTGCCCCCCATCAGCTCCGTCTGCACCGCCTGCAATTCGCTGCGGTGGTTGAAGCTGGTGTGGGCCGGGAAGGCGGCGCGCGAGGGGTATTTGTCCGGTTCGTCCGAGACGATGGCGATGCGCTCGACGCCGATGGCCCGCATCTGCGCCGCGATCTGCTCCACGGTGAGGCCGCCGTCGTTCCTCTGGCCGCCCGTCATCGCCACGGCGTCGTTGAACAGGATCTTGTAGGTGATGTTGGTGCCGGTGGCCACGGCGTGTCGGATGGCCATGAGGCCGGAATGATTGTAGGTGCCGTCGCCCATGTTCTGGAAGACGTGACCGCGCTTTGAGAAGGGCGCCTCGCCCACCCAGTTGGCGCCCTCGCCGCCCATGTGGGTGGCGCCTTCCGTCTTCCGCCCCGGCACGAATTGCGCCAGCCAATGGCAGCCGATGCCGGCATAGCCGCGCGCGCCATCGGGCAGCACGGTCGAGGAATTATGCGGGCAGCCCGCGCAGAAGTAAGGGATGCGGGCCACCAGATCTGCCTGGTTGCGGGCCGTGGCGCCGTTCTGCAGGGCGGAGGCGCAGTCCGCCGTGGCGCGGTCCTGGATGCGGGTGGCGATGGCCAGCGCGATCTGGTTCGGCTCCAGCACGCCATGCGGCGCGAAGAGCGTGTTGCCCCGCTCGTCCTGCTTGCCGATGATGGCGGGGCGGCTTTCCTCCGCATACAGAATGTCGCGCAGCTGCGCCTCGAGGAGCGAGCGCTTCTCCTCCACCACCATGATGGTGGAGAGGCCCCTGGCGAAGTCCCGGACGATCGAGGGCTCCAGCGGCCAGACCATGCCGACTTTCAGCAGCCGGATGCCGAGGCGCGCCGCCTTCACCTCGTCGATGCCGAGATCGTCCAGGGCCTGGGCGACGTCGAGATAGGCCTTGCCGGCGGCGACGATGCCGAGGGAGGGCCTTTCGCCGCCGCGCAACACGATGCGGTTCAGCCCATTGGCGCGGGCAAAGGCCTTCACCGCGGGAAGCTTGTGCATGTGCAGGCGCTCTTCCTGCACGACGCGGTCATCGCTCGGGCGGATCGAGAGGCCGCCCGGCGGCAGGGCGGGCTCGGTCGGGAAGATCGGCGTCACCCTGTCGAGCCCCGCCTCGACGACGGCGGAGGATTCGACCGTGTCATGCACGCATTTGAGGCCGACCCAGACGCCGGCATGGCGCGACATGGCAAAGCCGAGCAGGCCGAAATCGATGATCTCCTGCGCGCCGCCCGGTGCCAGAACGGGGATCATCGCATCCATCAGGGCCACGTCGCTCGCATGCACCACGGTGGAGGATTCGCCTGAATGATCATCACCCGCGATGGCGAGCACGCCGCCATGGGGAGAGGTGCCGGCCATGTTGGCGTGGCGGAACACGTCGCCCGTGCGGTCGACGCCGGGGCCCTTGCCGTACCAGACGGCGAAGACACCATCATGCTTGCCCTCGCCCCGCATCTCCGCCTGCTGGGTGCCCCAGCAGGCCGTGGCGGCGAGGTCCTCGTTGAGGCCGGGCTGGAAGACGATGTTGCGCGGGCCCAGAACCTTCTTCGCGGCCTGGAACTGGTTGTCCACCGTGCCCACGGGCGAGCCGCGATAGCCGGAGACGTAGCCCGCCGTGTCGAGGCCCGCCCTCCGGTCCCGCTCCGACTGCATCAGCACCATGCGCAGGATGGCCTGCGGCCCGGTGAGGAACAGGCGCGTGATCGAAAGGTCATAAAGGTCGGCGAGGCTGTGGGTCGACTTGGACATGGGCGCGACTATACTGAATCATATGAACAATCAAAACGCTTCCACAACAGGGGTCACATTCGGTGAGGCCTTGGCGGTGTGGGCGCGAATCGGCCTTCTCTCCTTCGGGGGGCCCGCCGGCCAGATCGCGCTGATGCATCGCGAGATCGTGGAGGAGCGGGGCTGGCTTTCGGAGAAGGAATATCTGGGCGCCCTCAATTTCTGCATGTTGCTGCCCGGCCCCGAGGCCATGCAGCTTGCCACCTATGCGGGCTGGAAGCTGCACGGAACCCGGGGCGGGCTGGCGGCGGGCCTGCTCTTCGTGGCGCCCGGGGCACTCGTCGTGCTGGCGCTGAGCATGCTCTACGCAAGCTTCGGCAAGCTTCCGCTGGTGGAGGCGCTTTTCTTTGGCATCAAGGCGGCGGTTCTGGCCATCGTGCTGGAAGCCCTGCTGCGGGTGGCGAGGCGGGCCCTGAAATCCCGCGCCGACTGGGCGGTCGCGGGGCTGGCCTTCCTCGCGCTCTATGCCTTCGGCATCCCCTTCCCGCTGGTGATCATCGCCGCCGCACTCTACGGCTTCTGGCGCGGGGTGGGGGTTCCCGAGGCGCAGGCCGGAACCCTTCCCTCCTGGCGGCTCCTGGCGCGCACGGTGGCGCTGTGGGGGGCCTTGTGGCTCGCCCCGCTCGCGGCAATCGCCCTTCTGCTGGGACCTCGCCACGTGCTGACGGAAGTGGGCACGTTCTTCTCCACCCTCGCCGTCGTCACCTTCGGCGGCGCCTATGCCGTGCTGGCCTACATGGCGCAGGCCGCGGTGGAGACCCAGGGCTGGCTTTCCGCGCAGGAGATGATCGATGGTCTGGCGCTGGCGGAGACGACACCCGGCCCCCTGATCCTCGTCACGAAGTTCGTGGGCTATTTCGCGGGCTTCCGGGAGATGGGCTCGGTCTGGGGCGGCATTGCCGGAGCCGCCGTCACGCTGTGGATGACCTTCACGCCCTGCTTCCTCTGGATCTTCTCGGGTGCGCCCTACATCGAGGCGATCGGGCGGCGGCCGAAGCTGTCTGGCGCGCTCGCCGCCATCACCGCCGCGGTGGTGGGCGTGATCCTGAACCTCTCCCTCTGGTTCGGGCTTCACGTTCTGTTCGGAGAGGTGCAGCGGCGGGACGGCTGGTTCAGGCCGTGGGTGCCGGACTGGGCCAATCTCGACGGGTTCTCGCTGGCCTTGAGCGTACTCGCCGCCGTCGTGCTGCTGCGGTTTCACTTCGGCATCATCAGGACGCTGGCGCTGTGCGCCGCAATCGGCGCGGCGTGGCGGCTCTTGGCCTAACCCCAGTTCCAGAAATCCATGCCTTCCTTCGCCAGGCTCCGCGCCAGCACCATCTTGTGCACCTCCGATGCGCCGTCCACCAGCTTGGCGCAGCGGGCATAGCGGTAGATCCATTCGAGCACCGTGTCCTTCGAATAGCCGCGCGCGCCGCAGAGTTGCACGCCCACGTCCGCCGCGCGGTTCAGCGTGTCGGCCACGTGGATCTTGGCCATGGAGACCTCTTTCTGCGCCTTGCCGCCCTGGTCGAGTTTCCACGCGGCATGCATGGTGAGAAGGCGGCCCTTCTCGATCTCGGCGGCGACCTCGCCCAGCATGATCTGCACGCTTTCATGCTGGTCAAGCGTGGAGCCGAAGGCCTTGCGCTCCTTCACATAGGCATGCGCGATCTCGAGGCAGCGCTTGGCCAACCCGGTCCAGCGCATGCAATGGGTGAGGCGCGCGGGGCCTAAGCGAATCTGCGTGAGGCGGAGGCCGTCGCCCTCCTCCATCAGCCGGTTCTCTTCCGGGATTTCCAACCCGTCGAATTCGAGTTCGCAGGTGCCGCCCAACTCCTCCGGCCCCATGGTGGGCACGCGGCGCAGGATGCGCCAGCCCGGCTGGTCCTTGTGGAAGAGGAAGGCGGAGAGGCCGTTCCGCGGATCATCCGAGGTGCGCGCGACGAGGATGTAATGGGTCGCGCCATCGGCGCCCGAGATGAACCATTTACGCCCGTGCACGACATATCTGTCGCCGCGCTTTTCCGCGCGCGTCAGCATCATGCCGCCGGGGTCCGAGCCCGAGCCCGGGTGCGGCTCCGTCATCACGAAGGAGGAGCGGATCTTCCCGTCGATGATGGGCTGCAGCCATTGGTCCTTCTGCGCCTCCGTCTTCAGCACCTTGTTGAGGACGTTCATGTTGCCGTCGTCGGGGGCTGCGCAATTGAAGGCCAGCGGGCCGAAGATCGAGCGGTTCGCCTCCTCGTAGAAGGCGGCCCAGCCCACCATGGGAAGACCCAGGCCGCCGCGCGCCTTCGGCATCTGCGGCGCCCAGAGGCCCTCCGCCTTCGCCGTCGCGCGCAAGGCTGCGAGCACCTCGGCGCGGATGTTCTCATATGGATCATAATTGGCGCGATCCGCCTCGAGCGGCATCACGTGTTCGGCCACGAAGGCGCGCACCCTGAGGCGGAGGGTTTCGATCTCGGGCGAAAGGGAGAAATCCATCTGTCGTTCCTTGTCTTAAGCCAGGGCGTGGCCGCCATCGACGAGCAGCGACGCCCCCGTCATGAATCCGGATGCGCGGGGCGAGGCGAGCAGCAGCAAGGCCCCGTCGAGATCGGAGGGTTCGCCCGCGCGGCGCTGCGGGATGCGCCTGATCAGTTCCTGGCCCGCGGGGCTTGCCAGGTAATCATCCGTCATCTCGCTGTGGATGTAGCCGGGCGAGATCGCATTGACGCGGATCGCATGGCGCGCCCATTCGAGCGCCTGCGCCTTCGTCATGTGCAGCACCGCCGCCTTGCTCACGGCATAAGCGGCGGAGGAGACGCCCACCTTCTCCGCCACCAGCGAGGCGATGTTGATGATGGCGCCGGGCTCCTTGCGCGCGATGAGGCGCTTCGCAAAGGCGCGCGACAGGTGCCAGACGGAATCGACATTGGTCTTCTGCACAGCCGACCATTCGTCTTCCGCCGTGTCGAGGATGCGGCGGCCGCTGGCGATGCCGGCATTGTTGACGAGCAGCGTCAGCGGCCCGAAGGCGCGCTCGGCCTCTTCCAGCGCCGGGTCGATCGTTTCGCTCGCGGTCACGTCGAGCGCCAAGGGGGCTATTCCTTCATTCTGCGCGGCGAGTTCCACGAGCCGTTCCGTGCGGCGGGCCGCCGCAACCACTTTCGCGCCATGCGCGGCGAGGACCTCCGCGAAACGGCGGCCGAGGCCGGAGGAAGCTCCGGTCACCAGGGCGACTTCGCCGGAGAGATCGAAAAGCCGTTGTGCAGGCGTGATTTGGGCCATTGGTTGGACTTTACCCTTCAGCTCAGGCTATCTAGACGGCAAATCAGATCATCCACAAGGTTCGGAAATGTCCTACCTGCCCCTCGTCGGACTGCCGGCGGATACCTATGAAAGCCACGGCTTCCTGTATCACTCGATCGGCGACAAATATGTGCGCGCCGTGGCCGAGGTGGCACTGTGCTCGCCCGTCATGATCCCCTCGATGATCGATGCACTGGAACTGGACGCGCTGCTGGATCACTTCGACGGCATCGTGATGACCGGGGCGGTCTCCAACGTGCATCCGCCGCATTACGGCGAGCAGCCCTCGGCCTCGCACGAGCCCTATGACCATGCCCGCGACGCGACCACGCTGAAGCTGATCGAGAAGGTGCTGAAGCGCGGGCTGCCGCTGTTCTGCATCTGCCGTGGCTTCCAGGAGCTGAACGTGGTCATGGGCGGCACGCTCGAGACCGAACTGCACGACATCGAAGGCCGCCTCGACCACCGCGCGCCGCATCATGACGACGTGGATGTGCGCTATGCACCCGCCCACGCCATCAACATCCGCCCGGGCGGCATCCTCGAGCAGATCCTCGGCAAGCGCGAGACCATGGTGAACTCCATCCACCGCCAGGGCATCAAGCGCATGGCCAAGGGGCTCGCGGTGGAGGCCACGGCTCCCGACGGCATCATCGAGGCCGTCTCGGTGCGCGACGCCAAGACCTTCGCCATCGGCACGCAATGGCACCCGGAGTTCAAGGCGCTGAACAACCCCGACTCGGTGAAGCTCTTCACCGCCTTCGGCAACGCGGTCCGCGCCTATGCCAAGGCGCGCGGCAAGCCGATGCGGGCGATCGCTTAATCACGATCCGTCATTCCGGCGCAGGCCGGAATGACGGCAAGAGGGGATCACAGCATCGACGGCAGCACGCGGTCCGGCGGGTTGTGTCCGTCGACCCAGGTCTTGATGTTGATGATGACCTTCTCGCCCATGTCGATGCGGCCCTCGATGGTGGCGGAGCCCATGTGCGGCAGCAGCACGGCCTTCTTGGCCTTGAGCAGGCGCGGGTTCACCGCGGGCTCGTGCTCGAACACATCCAGCCCCGCGCCGCCCAGTTCGCCGGCTTCCAGCATGCGGGCCAGCGCGTTCTCGTCGATCACCTCGCCGCGCGCGGTGTTGACGATGATGGCCTCCTTCTTCATCAGCTTGAGGCGGCGCGCCGAGAGCAGGTGATAGGTGGCGGGCGTGTGCGGGCAGTTGACCGAGACGATGTCCATGCGGGCCAGCATCTGGTCCAGGCTTTCCCAATAGGTCGCCTCGAGTTCTTCCTCGATCTTCGGGTGGACGGGCTTGCGGTTGTGATAATGGATCTGGAGCCCGAAGGCCTTGGCGCGGCGGGCGACCGCCGTGCCGATGCGGCCCATGCCGATGATGCCCAGCCGCTTGCCACCGATGCGGTGGCCCAGCATCCAGGTGGGCGACCAGCCGGCCCATGTGTTGTCGGCGCCGATCACCTTGGCACCCTCGATGATGCGGCGGGACACCGCCATCATCAGCGCCATGGTGAAGTCCGCCGTGTCCTCGGTGAGAACACCCGGCGTGTTGGTGACGGTGATGCCGCGCGACAGCGCCGTCTCCACGTCGATGTTGTCGACGCCGTTGCCGAAATTGGCGATCAGCTTCAGCTGGTCGCCGGCCTGCATCAGCACCGCCTTGTCGATCCGGTCGGTGACGGTGGGCACCAGCACCTCGGCGGTCTTCACGGCCTCGACCAGTTCGGCCTTGCCCATCGGCTCATCCGTGGGGTTGAGGCGCGTGTTGAACAGCTCCATCATCCGCGTCTCGACGACGTCGGGCAGCTTGCGGGTGACGACGACGAGGGGCTTGCGCTTGCTCATGCGGGAATCCTGGCTCCGGTCTCAATTCTCAACATATTCTTAACCCTGCCGGATCAATCCTGTCACGGTCCCGCGCGGGGTTTCCTGCTCGGTCACCCGTTTGCACGGGTGGGTACGTGGTGTAAACTGGCTTTATGACGTAGAGGGCACGGCGGCCGGATCGGCTCTGAGACCTGTGCCTTTGAGAGGATTTCGAGACTATGGCGGGAAGCCCGGCCGGAAAGCGGCGTTTTGGCTCCATCATCCTGAGCGTGGCCTGCATCGGCGTGGCGGCGGCGGTCGGCTGGTCGATACTGGGCAAGCGCGGCGAATCGCTGGCCAATGCCGCGCCGGGTGACGTGACCGGCTCGATCGGCGAGGAGGGCCCCCGCTCCGTGGGCCCCTCGGGCCTCCCCATCCCGCGCTTCGTGTCGCTGAAGGCCGAGAAGGTGAATGTGCGCCGCGGGCCCTCGAGCGAGCATCCCGTGGCCTGGGTGTTCCAGCGCAAGGGACTGCCCGTCGAGATCGTCGCGGAATTCGAGAACTGGCGGCGCGTGCGCGATTCGGACGGCGAGGAAGGCTGGATCCTGCAGAACATGCTCTCCGGCAAGCGCACCGCGGTGATCGCCCCCTGGAAGCAGGGCCAGCGCGTGCCGCTGCTCACCGCCGCGACGGCCGCCTCGGGCCTCGTGGCCGAAGTGGGCGCCGGCGTGGTGGGCGAGGTCGAAGGCTGCGACGGACAGTGGTGCGAGGTCACCGCCGGCGGCTATGACGGTTTCGTGGAACAGACGCAGCTCTGGGGTGTCTACCCGGGCGAGAAGGTGGACTGAGGGGCTTCTCCCGCCCTGCCCTGTTCATTATCGCCCGGCCCGACCGGGCGATATTTCATGACCGCCATGAAAAGGATGCCCCGGTCGAGCCGGGGCATGGATGATATTGCTGGGTCTGGCCCGCCCCGGCCTTACGTCCCGAAACCGTCCCAGAAAGCCTTGGCCTTGGCGAAGAAGCCTTCCGACTCGGGGCTGTTGTTGCGCGCTTCCTTCTCGAATTCCTTGAGGAGTTCGCGCTGGCGGCGGGTGAGGTTGACCGGCGTCTCGACCGCCACCTGGATGTACATGTCACCCGTCTGGGACGAGCGCAGCACCGGCATGCCCTTGTTCTTGAGGCGGAACTGCTTGCCCGTCTGGGTGCCTTCCGGAATGCTGACGCGCGCCTTCTTGCCGTCGATGGTCGGCACCTCGATCTCGCCGCCCATCGCCGCCGTCGTCATCGAGACCGGCACCTTGCAGAAGAGGTCCGCCCCGTCGCGCTGGAAGAACTCGTGCGGACGCACCGAGAGGAAGATGTAGAGATCGCCCGAAGGCCCGCCGCGCAAGCCGGCCTCGCCCTCATTGGCGAGACGGATGCGCGTGCCGTCCTCGACACCCGCCGGAATGTTGACGGAGAGTGTGCGCTCCTTGGTGACGCGGCCCTGGCCGCCGCAGGAGGCGCACGGGTCCGAGATCACCTGGCCGCGCCCCTGGCAGGTGGGGCAGGTGCGCTCCACCGTGAAGAAGCCGGATTGCGAGCGGACCGCGCCCTGCCCGCCGCAGGTGCCGCAGGTCTTCGGGCTCGAACCCGGCTTGGCGCCGGACCCGCTGCAGGTTTCGCACTGGACGGATGAGGGCACGCGGATCTGGGCCGCCTTGCCAGTGAAGGCCTCGGTGAGGCTGATGTCCATGTTGTAGCGCAGGTCGGCGCCGCGCGCCGCGCCCGTGCCGCCACGGCCCCCGCGCCGGCCGCGTCCGCCGCCACCGCCGCCCATGAAGTCGCCGAAGAGGTCCTCGAAGATGTCGGACATCGAGGAATTGAATTCGGGCCCGAAGCCCGCGCCACCGGGGCCGCGCCCGCCGCCCATGCCGTTCTCGAAGGCCTGATGGCCGAAACGGTCGTAGGCCGCCTTCTTCTGCGGGTCCTTCAGGACGTCATAGGCTTCGTTGATTTCCTTGAACTTGGATTCGGCCGTCTTGTCGCCAGGATTGGCATCCGGATGGAACTGCTTGGCGAGCTTGCGATAGGCGGCCTTGAGTTCCTTCTCGTCGGCAGATTTGCCGACGCCGAGAACATCGTAATAGTCGCGCTTGGCCATGAATGCATACCGCTAGGAGTTGCCGCCCCCGCCGCCCGCTCAAAAACCGGACAGGTGGACCAGGGGCGAGGAGAAAGATTGATCCGATATAGCAGAACCCCGCCCCGCGTTGCGAGCCTTGTCAGGCAGCGCCACGTGAAGCGGGGTTCCTGCGTGTCATGAGGACTCAGACCTTCTTGTCGTCGTCCTTCACTTCCTCGAAGTCGGCGTCGACCACGTCGTCGTCACCGGCCTGGCCGGCGTCACGCTTGGCGTCCGCCTCGGCCTGGCCCTGTTGCGACTTGTACATCGCCTCGCCGAGCTTCATCGAAGCCTGGGCCAGCGCGTTGGTCTTCTCCTTCACCTGTTCGGCATCGCCGGTCTCAAGGGTGGACTTGAGGTCCGCCATGGCGTTCTCGATGGCCGACTTGTCGGCGCCCGAGACCTTGTCGCCGAACTCCGAGAGCGACTTGGTGGTCGAGTGGATGAGGGCTTCGGCGTGGTTCTTGGCTTCCACCAGGTCCTTGCGCTTCTTGTCCTCGGCGGCGTTGGCTTCCGCCTCCTTGACCATCTTCTCGACCTCGCTGTCGGACAGGCCGCCGGAGGCCTGGATGCGGATCTGCTGCTCCTTGTTCGTCGCCTTGTCCTTGGCGGACACGTTGACGATGCCGTTGGCGTCGATGTCGAAGGTCACCTCGACCTGCGGGATGCCGCGGGGTGCCGGCGGAATGCCCATCAGGTCGAACTGGCCGAGCATCTTGTTGTCGGCCGCCATTTCACGCTCGCCCTGGAAGACGCGGATGGTCACGGCCGTCTGGTTGTCGTCGGCGGTCGAGAAGACCTGGCTCTTCTTGGTCGGGATCGTGGTGTTGCGGTCGATCAGGCGGGTGAACACGCCGCCCAGCGTCTCGATGCCGAGCGACAGCGGCGTCACGTCGAGCAGGAGCACGTCCTTCACTTCGCCCTTGAGCACGCCGGCCTGGATCGCGGCGCCGATGGCCACGACCTCGTCCGGGTTCACGCCCTTGTGCGGCTCCTTGCCGAAGAACTGCTTCACCACCTCGATGACCTTCGGCATGCGCGTCATGCCGCCGACGAGGACGACCTCGTCGATCTGGCCGGCGGTGACGCCCGCATCCTTCAGCGCCGCGCGGCAGGGGTCGATGGTCTTCTGGATGAGGTCGTCAACCAGGGCTTCGAGCTTGGCGCGGGTGAGCTTCAGCGCGAGGTGCTTCGGACCCGAGGCATCCGCCGTGATGAAGGGCAGGTTGATCTCGGTCTGTGCGGAGGACGAAAGCTCGATCTTGGCCTTTTCGGCGGCTTCCTTCAGGCGCTGCAGCGCAAGCTTGTCCTTGCGCAGGTCGATGCCCTGCTCCTTCTTGAACTCGTCTGCGAGGTAGTCGACGATGCGCATGTCGAAGTCTTCGCCGCCGAGGAAGGTGTCGCCGTTCGTCGACTTCACCTCGAACACGCCGTCGCCGATCTCGAGGATCGACACGTCGAAGGTGCCGCCGCCGAGGTCATAGACCGCGATGGTGCCGGCTTCCTTCTTGTCGAGGCCGTAGGCGAGCGCCGCGGCGGTAGGCTCGTTGATGATGCGCAGCACCTCGAGGCCGGCGATCCTGCCGGCGTCCTTGGTGGCCTGGCGCTGGCTGTCGTTGAAATAGGCCGGAACCGTGATGACGGCCTGGGTGACGGGTTCGCCCAGATAGCGCTCGGCCGTCTCCTTCATCTTGGTCAGCGTATAGGCCGAGATCTGCGAGGGGGAGAACTTCTTGCCCCGGCTCTCGACCCAGGCGTCACCGTTGTCGGCCTTCACGATGTTGTAGGGGACGAGTTTCTTGTCCTTCGCCACCATCGGGTCTTCCATGCGGCGGCCGATGAGGCGCTTGATCGCGAAGAAGGTGTTCTCGGGGTTGGTCACCCCCTGGCGCTTGGCCGGCTGGCCGACCAGCGTCTCGCCGTCGGCGCTGAAGGCGACGATCGAGGGGGTGGTGCGTGCGCCCTCGGCGTTTTCGATCACCTTGGGGTTCTTGCCTTCGATCACCGCAACGCAGGAGTTGGTGGTGCCGAGGTCGATACCAATCACTTTCGCCATCTTGATCCTCCAATTGGCAGGCAGACTTTGGAGAGCCCCGAAAGGCACTCTCCAGACCCCTTTTGGCTTGAGGAGTCCGCCTCCTGATTAAGAAAGGTGTCCGGGCGGCCCCGACTCGACGGGATGCCCAGTGTTCGAGGGCTATATAGGCAGGGGGTTTCAGCGCATCAAGCGGTGCCCCGCAGCATTTTGACGTAAGTCAGCACCGCGTCAGAAATGCCTTGCAGCCGGGGGGCGCGGAATGACACAAGCTCCGCCCGTGAAACCCGGACTGAAATATCTCCCCGGCGCGCTCGACCTTGCCGCCCAGACGGCGCTGGTGGAGGTGCTCCGCGCCGCCGTGGCGGAGGCCCCGCTCGTCACCCCGGTGATGCCGCGCACGGGAAGGCCCTTCACCGTGCGGATGACCAATCTGGGCTCCTTGGGCTGGGTTTCCGACCGGGCGGGCTACCGCTACCAGCCCAACCACCCCGAAACCGGCCGCCCCTGGCCGCCCATTCCCGCCATGCTGCTCGATCTCTGGCGGACCGTTTCGGGCTACCCGCATGATCCGGAGGCCTGCCTGGTCAATTTCTATCATGGCGGCGCCAAGATGGGCCTGCACCGGGACGAAGAGGAGGAGGATTTCTCCGCCCCCGTGCTCTCCGTCTCGCTGGGCGATACCGCCGTTTTCCGCATCGGCGGCACGGAGCGCGGCGGAAAGACGGAGACGATCAAGCTCTCCTCCGGCGACGTGCTGGTCATGGGCGGGGCCTCCCGCCTCTGCTACCACGGCATCGACCGGGTCTTGACAGGAACATCGACCCTTCTCAAAGACGGAGGACGGATCAATCTCACGTTGAGGCGGGTTACAAAACCATGAGCCATTACGACGTCGCCGTGATCGGCGCGGGCGCGGCCGGCCTGGCCGCGGGGCTCCGCCTGCAGGGCTCGGGCCGGAGCCTCATCGTGCTGGAAGCGCGGAGCCGGATCGGCGGCCGGGCCTTCACCGATACGGAAACGCTGGGCCTGCCCTTCGACTGCGGCGCGCACTGGCTGCACGCGGCGGCGCAAAACCCGTTCACGAAAATCGCCGACCGGCTGGGCATGCGCTACAATTCGCGCATCAGCTGGGCGGACATCATGCGCTTCGGCGGCGGCGGAACCTTGCCGGATGACGTCCAGGAAGAGGCGGCCGATTACATCCTCCGCGTCCTGGATGCGCTTCCCTCCGTGGGGGAAGCGGGGCTGGACGTGCCCTTCTCGGACTATCTGGAGCCCGGCAACCGGTGGAACCCGCTGATGCGCCACATCATCGGCCAGATCACCTCGCACGATCCCGAGGACTGCTCGACACTCGATTACGCCCGCTATGTGCACGCGGGCGGCGACTTCCCCGTGGAGGACGGCTACGGCACGCTGGTGGCCCGCAACGCGGCGGGCCTCGACGTGACGCTCTCCACACCCGTCACCCGCATCGACTGGTCGGGCCCGGAAGTGAGGCTCGAGACGCCGCGCGGCACCGTCACGGCGCGCGCGATCATCCTCGCCGTGCCGGTGAATGTGCTGCTCGCCGGGGCAATCCGCTTCGCGCCGGCCCTTCCGTCACAGCTCATGGACGCGCTTCACGACTGCCCGATGGGGGTTTCCGAAAAGCTCGCCATCCGGCTCGACCGGCCGATCGAGGGGCTGGGCCATGTCTATGGCGACGTGATCGACCTTTCGGGGGCGCGCGCACCGTTCAACCTGCATGTGAACCCGTTCGGACGCCCGCTGCTCGTCTCGCATTTCGCAGGCTCGCCCGGCCGGGAGCTCGAAAGGCTCAGTGACGAGGGCATGATGGCGCTCGCCATGGAGGCGGTGGTGGACGCCTTCGGCTCCGGCATCCGGAAACGCGTGACGGGAACGCTGCGCACCCACTGGGCTTCTGACCCCTTCACGCTCGGCGGCTATTCCCATGCGAAACCGGGCCGTGCCGATTCGCGGCGCGTCTTTTCGGAGGGTGTGGGGGACAGGATCGTGCTGGCGGGCGAGCACTGCTCGATCCCGTTCTTCTCCACCGTCCACGGCGCGCATCTGTCGGGGATCGCGGCGGCGGAGAAGGTACTGGGGTTGGTTTTACAATGATGGCGTCACCCCGGCTTTCGCCGGGATGACGGCGATATGGATTATTCCGCCTTGGACACACCCACCATCGCAGGGCGCAGGCAGCGTTCGCCGATGGCGAAGCCGGACTGCATTTCCTGCACGACCGTGCCGGGCGGGTGGTCCTTGGTGGGCATTTCGAACAGGGCCTGGTGGAAATTGGGGTCGAACTTCGCGCCCACCGTCTCCACCTTGCGGATGTTGTAGCGCTGGAACACGTTGAGGAGCTCGCGCTCGGTCATCTCGACGCCGGCGAGCAGGTTCTTCGTCGCGTCGTCGGCCTTCTCGCGCCACTCCGGGGAAACGGCGGCGAGTGCGCGCTGCATGTTGTCGGCGACGCTCAGCAGGTCGCGGGCGAAATTGGTGGCGGCATAGAGGGTGGCTTCCGCCTTCTCGCGCTCGGCGCGCTTTCTCAGGTTCTCCATGTCGGCGGCGGTGCGCAGCAGCCGGTCCTTGAGGGCGGCGGCCTCCTCCTTCAGCTGCGCGATCTCGATGTCGCGCGCGTCGATTTCCAGGGCCTCGGGCGTGTCCTGCGGAGCGGCTTCGGGGGCGGCCGTCTCGGCGCCGTTGGTCTGCTCAGGGGATTTCGTATCGTCAGCCATGACGGAGGATCAGTCCTTGAGATTTACGGGATGGCAGCCATATCGGCTGCCTTCCCCCAAAAATCAAGTGAGCAGCCGCCCGATGGCCTTGGCCGTGTAGTCCACCATCGGGATGATGCGGGCATAGTTCATGCGGGTGGGGCCGATGATTCCCATGACGCCCACGATCTTTTCCTCCGCGTTGCGGTAGGGGGCGACGATGATGGACGAGCCCGAGAGCGAGAACAGCCGGTTCTCCGAGCCGATGAAGATGCGCACGCCCTCGCCCTGCTCGGCGGCGCCGAGGAGCTGCACCAGCTCCTTCTTGTTCTCCAGCACCTCGAAGAGCTTGCGGATGCGCTCCAGATCGGCTGCGGCGGTGGCGTTCTCGATCAGGTTCGCCTGGCCGCGCACGATCAGCGTCTTGTCGTCCGTCTCCGCCTCGCCGGACCACTGGCCGATCCCCGCCTCCACGATGCGGGCCGAAATCTCGTCCAGCTCATGGCGCAGCAGCTGCATCTCGTCGCGCACGAAGCGCTGCACCTCGTCGATGGTCCTGCCCTGGAAGCGGGTGGAGAGATAGTTCGAGGCCTGCGCGAAGGTGGAGGGCGGAAGGCCGCGCGGCACCTCGATCACCCGGTTCTCGACGCTGCCGTCCTCGCCCACCAGGATCACCAGCGCGCGGCCGGGCCCGAGGTTCACGAATTCGATGTGCTTCAGCCGGGCGTTCATCTTTGGCGCCAGGATGACGCCGGCGCAATGCGAGAGGCCCGAGAGCAGCGTCGTCGCCTCGCCCAGCACGTCTTCCAGCCGGCGCTGGCGGTTGGACGCCGCGATCTGCGCGTCGATCCTTGCACGCTCGTCGGTGGGCATGGCGCCCACCTCCATCACCGCGTCGACGAAGAAGCGCAGGCCCTGCTCCGTGGGAACCCGCCCCGCACTCGTATGGGGCGAGAAGATCAGCCCCGCATCTTCGAGGTCCATCATCACGTTGCGGACGGACGCCGGCGAGAGGTTCTGCGGCAGGATGCGCGAAATGGTGCGCGAGCCTACGGGCTCACCCGTTTCGAGATAGGTGTCGACGAGGCGGCGAAAGATGTCGCGCGAGCGCTGGTCGAGCCCGGCGATGCCTGCCAACCGCTCTTCCGTGAAGGGCTTGGACGGGATCACACTCATGGGCACAGTGTAGGAATCAAGTTGGCTGAGGTCAATCAACGGGCTACAAGCCGCGTTTTCAGAACAAGGAAAGAACACCATGCGTCCTTCCGGACGGAAACCCGACGAATTGCGCGCCGTCAGCTTCGAACGCGGCTTCACCCGCCATGCGGAGGGCTCCTGCCTCGTCCGCTTCGGGGATACGCATGTGCTGTGCACCGCCTCCCTCGAAGAGCGCGTGCCGCCGTGGCTGAAGGGCGGGGCCAAGGGCTGGGTGACCGCCGAATACGGCATGCTGCCGCGCGCAACCCATGAGCGCACCCGGCGCGAGGCCGCCTCGGGCAAGCAATCCGGACGCACCCAGGAAATCCAGCGGCTCGTCGGCCGCAGCTTGCGCGCCGTCGTCGACCTTGCGGCGCTGGGCGAACGCCAGATCACCCTCGACTGCGACGTGCTGCAGGCCGACGGGGGCACGCGCACCGCGGCCATCACCGGCTCCTGGGTCGCGCTCTTCGATTGCCTGAAGTGGATGGAGCAGCGCGCCATGTTCAAGACCTGGCCCTTGAAGGACCACGTGGCCGCCATCTCCTGCGGCATCCATGGCGGCCTGCCGGTGCTGGATCTCGATTATCCTGAGGATTCCTCCGCCGGAACCGACGCCAATTTCGTGATGACGGGTTCGGGCGGCATCGTCGAGATCCAGGGGACGGCGGAGGGCGAGCCCTTCTCGGAAGCGACATTGCACGAGCTTCTCACGCTGGCCAAGAAGGGCATCGGCGAACTCGTCGCCAGGCAGAAGGCGGCCATCGCCTGATGCGGACGCTGGCCAACCAGAAGATCGTGATCGCCACCCACAACAAGGGCAAGCTGGAGGAATTCGCGGCCCTGCTGAAGCCCTATGGCGTGGAGGCGGTGAGCGCTGGTTCGCTGGGGCTGCCCGAGCCGGAAGAGACCGAGACCAGCTTCGCCGGCAATGCCCGCATCAAGGCGCTCTCCGCCATGAAGGCGAGCGGGCTCATCGCTGTCTCGGACGATTCGGGCCTCTGCGTCGCGGCGCTGGGTGGAGAGCCTGGCGTCTACACGGCGGACTGGGCGGGGCCGGACCGCGACTGGAACCGGGCCATGCGCCTCGTCGAGGAGAAGCTCGCCGCCAAGGGCGCCGTGACGGCGGAGCAGCGCCGCGCCTATTTCTCCTGCACGCTCTGCGTTGTCTGGCCGGATGGCGAGGAGCGCATCTACGAAGGCCGCGCGGAAGGATCCCTCGCCTGGCCGCCGCGGGGCCAGCTCGGCCACGGCTATGACCCGATGTTCGTTCCAGATGGTGAGACACGCACCTTCGCGGAACTGGCACCTGAAGAAAAGAACCGCATTTCGCACCGCGCGAAGGCCCTGGAAAAACTCGTCCGTGACCTCTTCTGACGCTTTCGGCATCTATGTCCACTGGCCCTTCTGCAAGGCCAAGTGCCCGTATTGCGACTTCAACAGCCATGTGCGGCACGAGCCGGTGGACACGCTGTCCTTCGCGGTGGCACTGGCCACGGAACTCGCCTGGTTCGCGGAGCGCACGCGGGGCCGCACGGTGTCCTCCATCTTCTTCGGCGGCGGCACGCCTTCGCTGATGCCGCCCGCGGCCGTGGGCCATGTGCTGGACGCGATCGGCGGCTTGTGGAGCGTGTCGCCCGACGTCGAGACGACGCTCGAGGCCAATCCGACCTCCATCGAGGCGGAGAATTTCCGCGGCTACCGCGCGGCGGGCGTCAACCGCGTGTCGGTGGGCGTTCAGGCGCTGAACGACGATGACCTGAAGGCGCTGGGCCGCCAGCATTCCTCCGAGGAAGCCCTCGCCGCCTTCCGCCTGGCGGCGAAGATCTTCCCGCGCGTGTCCTTCGACATGATCTATGCGCGCCCCAACCAGACGCCGGACCAATGGCGCGCCGAACTCACCCGTGCGCTCTCCGAGCAACAGGGCCACATGTCGCTCTACCAGCTCACCATTGAGCCCGGCACGGCCTATTTCGACCTTTACGAACGCGGCCGGCTGGTGACGCCGACGGATGACCGCGCCGCCGATCTCTATGACCTGACCCAGGAGCTGACGGAGAAGGCGGGGCTCGTGACCTACGAGGTGTCGAACCATGCGCTGCCGGGGCAGGAGTCGCGGCACAATCTGCTCTACTGGCGCTATGGCGAATATGCGGGTGTGGGGCCCGGCGCGCACAGCCGCATCGCGGACGCCGAGAACCGCCGCGCGATGATCGCGGAACGCCACCCGGAAGGCTGGCGCGACCTGGTGCGGGCCCAGGGGCACGGCATCGTCTCCGACGTGGTGGTCCCGCCCGCCGACCAGGCGAGCGAATATCTTCTCATGGGGCTTCGCATCGCGGAAGGGATCGACATGGACCGCTATGCCGCGCTGGCGGGCCGCGAGATCGATTCATCGAAGCTCGCGGGCATGAAGTCCATGGGGCTCGTCAAGCGCAACGGGCAAAGGCTGATGGCCACGGCGGATGGCCGCAAGCTGCTCAATGCCGTGATTGCGGAACTGGCCTCTTAACAGTAATCATTCTTCCGTTCTGGCGTCATCCCGGCGAAGGCCGGGATGACGGATCGGGTGGAGTATGACGACAAGATGAGCGAGACGCCTCGCAGCTACATCATCGGCGCCCACCGCTTCGAGGCGGAGCCGCTGGCACCCGGGCTCCATGTGGTGGCCACACCCATCGGCAACATGGGCGATATCACGGTCAGGGCGCTCTCGGCGCTCGCCGCCGCCGAAACCGTGCTGTGCGAAGACACGCGCACCTCCGGAAAATTGATGGAGCGTTTCGCCATCCGGACGAAGCTCTCGCCCTATCACGAGCACAATGCGCAGAAGGTGCGGCCCCATATCCTGGAGCGCCTGAAGCAGGGTGCCGCCATCGCCCTCATCAGCGATGCAGGCATGCCGCTCGTCTCCGACCCCGGCTACCGGCTGGTGAAGGAGGCGGCAGAGCTTGGGCTTCCCGTCACCGCTTGCCCCGGGGCGTCCGCCGTGCTCACGGGCCTCGCCCTCTCAGGCCTTCCCACCGACCGCTTCCTCTTCGCCGGCTTCGTGCCGCAGAAGCAGGGGGAGCGGAAGCGGCTGTTCGCGGAATTCGCACCCCTCAAGGCCACGCTGATCTTCTTCGAAAGCCCGCACCGCATCGTCGAGACGCTGCACGACCTCAGCGACGCCCTGCCCGGCCGCGGCGTGGCGGTGACGCGCGAGCTCACCAAGCTTCACGAGGAGGTGCTGCGCGGATCCGCCGGGGAGATCGCGGCGGAACTCGAAGGCAGGCCCTCCGTCAAGGGCGAGATCACGCTGCTGGTGGGCCCGCCGACGGAAGAGGAGGCGGTCTCCGAGGCCGATCTCGAGGAGGCCATCTCGCAGGCACTCTCCGCCATGCCGGCCAGCAAGGCGGCGTCGGACATCGCCCGGCGCTTCGGCCTGAACCGGTCCGACATCTACCAGCGCATCCTCGCCCGCAAGGAAAGCGATGGGGCGTGACCGCCGGAAATCCGAAGAGGCCGGCCGCACGGCGGAGACGATTGCCCTGTGGTACCTGCGGCTGAAGGGCTGGCGGCTGCTGGCGCAGCGCTACAAGACGGCATCCGGCGAGGTGGACCTCATCATGCGGCGAAAGGACGTCACCGCCTTCATCGAGGTGAAGGCGCGCGAGAGCCTCGACGGCGCGGTGGAATCCGTCAGCCCCCGCCAGGCGCGGCGCATCTCGGCGGCGGCGCGCCAGTTTCTGGCGGAAGACCGCAAGGCAGCCCTGCAGGCCTGCCGTTTTGACATCGTCGCGGTGAGCCCCTACCACTGGCCGCGGCATATCGAGAATGCATTCGAGGGAGACCGGTAAATGGCTTTGAAGGTGGCGGTGCAGATGGACCCGATCGAGTCCATCAACATCTCGGGCGATTCGACCTTCGCCATGATGCTGGAGGCGCAACGCCGCGGGCATTCGCTGTTCTATTACCAGACGAAGACGCTGGCGCTCTCCGGCGGCGCCCTCTTCGCCACGGGCAATGACATCGCGGTGAAGGACGAGAAGGGCAACCACTTCTCCCTCGGCGAGGAGCGCCGCGCCGACCTGGGTCAGACGGACGTGGTGCTGATGCGCCAGGACCCGCCCTTCGACATGGGCTACATCACCGCCACACACATGCTGGAGGCGATCCACCCGAAGACGCTGGTGGTGAACGACCCCGCTGAAGTCAGGAACGCGCCGGAAAAGCTCTTCGTGCTCAACTATCCGCAGTTCATGCCGGAAACGCTGATCACGCGCGATCCGGTCGAACTCGCCGCCTTCCGCCGCGAGCATGGCGACATCATCCTGAAGCCGCTCTACGGCAATGGCGGGGCGGGCGTGTTCCGCTTGGGCGAGAGCGACCAGAACTTCTCCTCCCTCCTCGAACTCTTCACCCAGACCTTCCGCGAGCCCTTCATCGCACAGAAATACTTGCCCGACGTGCGGAGGGGCGACAAGCGCATCATCCTCGTCGACGGCAGGGCGGCCGGCGCCATCAACCGCGTTCCCGCCATCAACGAGAACCGCTCCAACATGCATGTGGGCGGCAAGGCCGAGCCTACCGAGATGACGAAGCGCGAGCACGAGATTTGCGAGGCGCTGGGGCCGGACCTCAAGAAGCGCGGCCTCATTTTCGTGGGCATCGACGTGATCGGTGATTACCTCACCGAGATCAACGTGACCTCGCCCACCGGCATCCGCGAGGTGAAGAAATTCGGCGGCGCGGATATCGCGAGCCTCATCTGGGACGCGATCGAGGCGCGGCGGTAAGTTACACGCTCTCCACTCACCATCGCCAGGCTTGTGCCAGGTGCCCTCGCGTCTTCTCCCGCACGGCGGGAGAGGACGAAGAAAGGCCGGGCATGATGACTGTTGAGATTCACACCAGCGCCGCCAGCCCGCTCAGATCCTTGATCATCGCGGCGGGCCTGCCCGGTATCCTGTCGTGCTTCAGGCCGAAGCGGTCCACCCGCACGGACTGGAAGCCGAATTGCGCGGCACCCTGCGCGTCCCAGGTGTTGGCGGAGACGAAGCAGATCGAGGGCGCGTCGTGGATCTGCAGCTTCTGCATGGCGTGGCGGTAAACGCGGCGCGAGGGTTTGTAGATGCCGACGTCCTCGACCGAGAGGACCATGTTGAACAGCTTCTCGAGCCCCGCGTGGCGCACCGCGGCATCCAGCATGGAGGGGCTGCCGTTGGAGAGGATGGCGGTGAGCTTGCTCTTCGCCTTCACCGCCTCCAGCGCCTCCGTCACCTCCGGATAGGCGTCGAGCTTCAGGTAAAGCGCCATGATCTCGTCCTTGAGGCCCGGCTCGTCGACGCCATGCTGCTCCAGCGCATAGTCCAGCGCCTCGCCCGTGACGTGCCAGAAATCGGCGTGGACACCCATCAGGCTCCTGAGCCAGGTGTATTCGAGCTGCTTCTGGCGCCACAGGCGCGAGATCTCCTCCGCCTTGTCGCCGATCTCGGGCGCCAGCTTGCGCATCGGCGCGTGCACGTCGAACAGCGTGCCATAGGCGTCGAACACGCAGGCCCTGATCCCTTGCAGCCTCTCCATGCTTCCTCTCCCGCAAAGCTGGGTCTATGATTAGCGCAAAGCGGACAGGTTACAAATGGCACATGACGGACACCACCATCACGACCACGAGGACGAAGGCTCGGAGCTCTCGCCCATCGCGCTGCGGGTGAAGGCGCTGGAATCGCTGCTCGTCGAGAAGGGCTATGTGGACCCCAAGGCGCTCGACGTGCTGATCGAGACCTATGAGACGAAGATCGGCCCGCGCAACGGCGCCCGCGTGGTGGCCAGGGCCTGGGCTGACCCCGGCTTCGCCGACTGGCTGAAGCGCGACGCCACGGCGGCCATCGCCTCCATGGGTTACGTGGGCCGCCAGGGCGAGCACATGGTGGCGCTGTTCAATACCCCAGAGACGCACAACATGGTCGTGTGCACCCTGTGTTCCTGCTACCCTTGGCCGGTGCTGGGCCTGCCGCCCGTCTGGTACAAGTCCATGCCCTACCGCTCCCGCGCGGTGATCGAACCGCGCGAGGTGCTCAACGACTTCGGCATCGAACTGCCGGCGGACACGCAGGTGCAGGTGTGGGATTCCACCGCCGAGATCCGCTATCTCGTCATCCCCGAACGGCCGGCGGGAACCGAGGGCTTGAGCGAGGAGCAGCTGGCCGAACTCGTCACCCGCGACTCCATGATCGGCACGGGACTGGCAAAGAGCCCCGCATGAACGGCCCGCATGACATGGGCGGCTTCACCGGCTTCGGCGCGGTGACAGCGGAAGCAGACGAGCCCGTCTGGCACGCGGCGTGGGAGCCGCGCGCCTTCGCGCTGGTGCTCGCCATGGGCATGACCGGCCAGTGGAACATCGACGAGGCCCGCCACGCGCGCGAACGCCTGCCGGCGATGCAATATTGGCGGTCGAGCTACTACGAGATGCGCCATTACGCCCTCGTGCTGCAATTGATCGAGCTGGGCCTCGTCACCGCGATGGAGGAGGAACAGGGCAGCATGGCCATTCCGCCGAAGCCGGTGAAGCGGGTGGCGGCGGCCGAGATGATCCCCTCGATCCTCGCCGCCGGAGGGCCTGCGGACAGGCCTTCCAACAGGCCCCAGCGCTTCGCGCCGGGTGAGAAGGTCCGCGCACGGAACATCAACCCCCATGGCCACACGCGGCTTCCCCGTTACGCGCGCGGCAAGGCGGGGGAGATCGTGAGCGTCCACGGCACGCATGTGTTCCCGGACTCCAATGCCCATGGCTTGGGCGAGGACCCGCAGTGGCTCTACACCGTGCGCTTCAGCGCGGCGGAACTCTGGGGCAAGAATACGAAGGACTCCGTCTGCATCGATTTGTGGGAACCCTATCTGGAGAAGCTCACATGAACGGCGCGCATGACTGCGGCGGCATGATGGGCTTCGGCCCCGTTCTGGCGGAGACGGAGGAGCCCGTCTTCCACGCACCCTGGGAGGCGCGCATGTTCGCGCTGATGTCCGCCGTGGGCGACGTCGGCGGCTGGACGCTGGACGAGGACCGTTCGGCCTGTGAATTCATGCAGCCTGGCCACTACATCAATTCCAGCTATTACGAGCATTGGCTGAACGGCCTCGACATCCTGCTCAGGAAGCACGGGCTCGCCACGGCGGAAGAGATCGCCTCCGGCCAGGCGTCCTCGCCTGCGAAGGCTGTGGCGCCCACTGCGGCGGATGCCGTGTGGAGTGCTGTCACCGCGCCGGGAAGCTATCAGCGGCAGGTCGACACCCCGCCCCGCTTCAGCGTCGGCCAGCGCGTCCGCACCCGCCACATGAACCCCGAACACCACACGCGCCTGCCGCGCTACCTGCGCGGCCACGAGGCTGAGATCGTGGCGCATCACGGCGCGCATGTGTTTCCGGATTCCAATGCGCAAGGCCTCGGCGAAGACCCGCGCCACCTCTACACCCTTCGATTCCGCGCCGCGCAGGTCTGGGGCCGGGAGACGAAGGACGTGATCCATGCCGATCTGTGGGAGCCCTATCTTGAAGCTGTCTGAGTCAGAGCGCCTGCCGAAGGACGCCGACGGCCCGGTCTTCGCCGAGCCCTGGGAGGCGCAGGCCTTCGCCATGGCGGTGAAGCTGAACGAGGCGGGCGTGTTCCAGTGGAGCGAATGGGCCGAGACGCTGGGGGCGGAGCTGCATGCACACCCTGAGCGCCCCTATTACGAAAGCTGGCTCGTAGCACTCGAGAAACTGGTGGAGGCCAAGGGCGTGATGAGCGGGGCGGAACGCCTCGCCCGCGTCGAGGCCTGGGACCGCGCGGCGAAGGCGACGCCGCACGGCCAGCCCATCGACCTCAGCCGAGGTTGAGCAGGAAGGGGAACTGCTCGATCAGCCAGTAGGACATGGCCTGCACGCCCCCGGTGATGAACATGATGCCGGAGAGGACGAGCAGCGCGCCCGCAACCTTCTCCACCGTCCTCAAATGCTTCCGGAAGCCCGCCATGAAGCCCATGAAGGTGCCGACACCCGCCGCCGCCAGCATGAAGGGAATGCCCAACCCCGCCGAATAGACGGCGAGCAGGCTTGCGCCCTTCAGGACATCCTGCTCGCTCGCGGCGATGGTCAGGATGGTGCCGAGCACAGGTCCGATGCAGGGCGTCCAGCCGAAGGCGAAGGCAAGCCCGATCAGATAGGCGCCCACCAGCCCGCCCGGGTGCTTCTCATGCTGGTAGCGCACTTCGCGCGAGATCCAGAACATGCGGAACACCCCGAGGAAGTGCAGCCCCATCGCGATGATGACGAGGCCCGCCACCGTGGTGACGGGGTTGAAGGCGAAGCCGAAGAGTTCCACCTGCCGGGCGAGCTCGGTGCGGAGCAGGCTGCCGATCCAGGAGGCGCTGGCCCCCAGGATGATGAAGACGGTCGAAAAGCCCAGCACGAAGCAGAGGGCCGCGAGCAGCGTGCGCCGCCGCTCCTCGCTGGGCCTTGCCTTGTGGTCGACCAGCTCCTCGAGCGATGTGCCCGTGATGAAGCAGAGATAGGGCGGCACCAGCGGCAGCACGCAGGGGCTGAGGAAACTGATGGCGCCGGCGAACAGCGCGGCACCAATGGAAACGTCGAGGGTCATGCCCCTCCTCTGGCAGGTCGGCGGCGGCTTCGCAATTCACCCCGAAGCCGCAGCCCATCAATTCGCCGTCAGGCTTGACGAAGCGCAAACAGGCTGTATGTTATATTATAACATTACATGAGGGAAGACCATGCGCCTGTTCCTGACCGCCCTCGCCGCCCTGCTGGCGGCGGGCCCCGCCCTCGCCGCCCCGAAGGTGATCACCTCCGTGGTGCCGGTCCATGGCATCGTCTCCGCCGTGATGGGGAACACGGGCAAGCCGGAACTGCTTCTCGCCGGCAAGATGGGCGAGCACCGCGCCACCTTCACCCCGCAGCAGATCGCGGCGCTGGGCGAGGCGGACCTCGTCTTCATCGTCGGGCAGGGGCTCGAGGCGAAGCTCTCCCAGCTCAGTGGTTCCGAGGCGGTCAACGGCAAGCGCTTCGTCGAGCTCTCCCGCGCGCCCGGTATCCTCACCTATCCGGTGCGCGAGGGGGGCGGCTGGGAGGACGAGCACGCCCATGAGGCCGGCCACGATCACGACCATGCCGAGGGCGTTCTGGCCTTCGACCCCCATGTCTGGCTGGACCCGTTCAACGCCAGGGCCATGGCGGTCGCGGTCGCGCGCGAGCTGATCAAGGCCGACCCGGAGAACGGCGCTGCCTATCTGCAGAATGCCCAGGCCTTCGTCGAGGCGGTGGATGCCGAGACGGCCCGGATCGAGGCGGAGCTGGCGCCCGTCAAGTCGACGCCTTACGTCGTCTTCCACGATGCCTTCCAGTATTTCGAGAAGCGTTTCGGCCTGTCCGCCGCGGGCTCCATCGCCGACGTTTCGGCCGCGGCCCCCTCCGCCAGGCGGCTCAAGGAGATCCGCGCCAGGATCGCCGAGGTGAAGGCAGCCTGCGTGTTCCGCGAGCCGCAGTATGACGGCAAGGTGGTGGCCACCGTCATCGAGGGCACAGGCGCGCGCGAAGGGGTGCTGGACCCCATCGGGGCGGAACTCACGCCCGGTCCCCAGGCCTACCAGCAGCTGCTGTCCAACCTCGCGGGCAGCCTCAAGGCCTGCCTGGCGGGATGAGGAGGGGCGGCTTCACTTTTTTGCCGCATTGCCCCATCATTTCTGGGCAAATCCTGAGAGAGTAGGCAATGACCACAAGACGCTGGGCTGCCGTGGCGGCCCTCCTCGCGCCGCTCGCCTGGGCCGCTTCCCCGGCCGTGGCGCATCCCCATGTATGGATCGAGATGCGCTCCGACGTGGTGTTCAACGACCAGGGCCAGATCACGGCCCTGAACCTGATGTGGACCTTCGACGACGCCTATGCGCAGATGGCCCTCGACGGGCTCGACACCAATGGCGACGGCGTCTACAGCCCGTCCGAGATCGAGCCCCTCACGAAAGAGAACATCGCGTCCCTCAAGGATTACGGCTACTTCACGGTCATGCGCTTCAATGGCGAGAAGCAGGCGCTGGGCGAGGTGACGGAATACGGCCAGCTCTGGTCGAACGACAAGCTGCAGCTTCACATGCAGGTGCCCTTGAAGACGCCGATCGACCCCCTGAAGGGCGAGTTCGTGGCCAAGGTCTATGACCCGGACTTCTTCATTGCCATCGACTACGTCAAGGACGAGCCGGTGACGGTGATCGGCGCCATGCCGAAGAACTGCGCGCTCCAGGTGAAGCCCGTGCCCACCGACGCCGAGGTGGAGCAGACGCGCGCCATGCTCTCCACCAAGGGGCCGGACTGGAAACCGGAGAATGACGAGGACTTCGGCGCCCTCTTCGCACAGCCCGTGACCATCCAGTGCAAGGTGGCATGATCCGGGCGTTTCTGGCGCTCATCGCCCTGCTGTGCCTGGCGCTCGCCCCGCTGCCGGAGGCGCGCGCCCAGGCGGCCTCCGGACAGCCCGTGGCGGAAGAGGCGGCTCCACCCGTCAAGATCGACCGCAAGAAGCTGCTCGTGCAGCCGCGCAACAAGGACGGCAGCCTCGTCGAGGTCTCCTTCTGGGAGGACCCCGTGCTGTGGGCACGGGAGAAGCAGCAGGCCTTCTATGGCCGCATGTCCGCCACACTCCGCCAGATGAAGGGTTCCTCCCCGCTCGCCGCCACCTGGACGCTGATGCTGCTGAGCTTCGGCTATGGCGTGTTCCACGCCGCGGGGCCGGGCCACGGCAAGGCGGTGATCTCAGCCTGGCTGCTCGCCACCGAGAACGAGCTGAAACGCGGCGTATTGATCTCCTTCCTCAGCGCCATCATCCAGGCGCTGACGGCCATCGTACTGGTGAGCGTGCTTTTTCTGGTGGTGGCAAGCGTGGGCTCGACGGCGCGCAACGTGGCGGGTGTTCTGGAAAGTGCGAGCTACGCGCTGATCGCCCTCCTGGGCGGCTACCTCGTGTGGACGGCGCTCCGGCTGCTGAGGCCCGCAAAGTCCATTCCGGCCACTGCCACCGCGCCGGCCGGCGTGACCACGCGCCAGTCCATCGCCCTCCACGACTTCGCAAGTTTCCAGCCGCTCAGGAAAGAGGCCGCCGCGGCGGACCATGTGCACGGGCCCGACTGCGGCTGCGGCCATGCCCATGTGCCGGCGGCGAAGGACTTGCGTGGCGACTGGTCCTTCCCCAAGGCCTTCTCGCTCGCCTTCGCGGTGGGCATCAGGCCCTGCACGGGGGCGATCCTCGTTCTCGTCTTCGCCAATGGGCTGGGGCTCTACTGGGCGGGCGTGTTCTCGACCTTCGCCATGGCGGTGGGCACCTTCATCACCGTGTCTGTCATCGCCGCCGTCGCCGTCTATTCGAAGCGGCTGGCCGCGCGGCTGATGCGGGGGCATTCCCGCCTCCTCGACTGGTTCGGCATCGGCCTGCGCTTCGCGGGCGGCGGGGCCATCGCCTTTCTCGGAACGATCCTGTTCCTCGGCTCGTTGGGCTCCTCCAACGCCATGATGTGAGCGAAATGCAGACGAAGACGTTGATCCGGAACCCGTGGCTCGTCCTCGCGGGACTGATCCTGCTGTGCCTTAGCGTAGGCGCCATCGGCGGCTTCGCCACGCAGGCCTCCGTCGACAGCTGGTACCGCACCATCGCCAAGCCCAGCTGGAACCCGCCCGACTGGGTCTTCGGCCCGGTGTGGACGGCGCTCTACGTCATGATGGCGGTGGCCGCCTGGCTCGTCTGGAAGACGCGGGACCGCATCACCCCCGCCATGATCCTGTTCTATGCGCAGCTGGCGCTGAACCTCGCCTGGTCGCTGCTGTTCTTCGGCGCGCGCTCGCCGGGCCTCGCGCTGATCGAGGTGGTGTTCCTGTGGAGCGCGGTGCTCCTCACCATGCTCGCCTTCTTCGGGCGGCAGACCACGGCGGGCTGGCTCTTCGTACCCTATCTCGCCTGGGTGAGCTTCGCCGCCGTGCTGAACGCGGCCATCTGGTGGCTGAACGCCTGATCAATGAAAATCCCGGCTCTTCGGGATCACCCGCACATTGCGCGGATGGCGGGCGGCGGGCGGGTGCGGGTCCGGCCCCGGCCTTGCCACCTCGTCGGCGCGGGCGAGCGGGTTCTTCATCAGGCTGCCGTCCTCGGTCAGCAGCGCCAGCCAGCCTGACTTGTCCTCGATGGCGCTCGCCACGACGTGGAGGATCTCCCCCGTCTTCTGGACACGGCCCTTGATGAGCATGAGGCGGGCGCCCATCACGACGCCACGGTGCGTCTCCAGCACCTGCGGCCAGATGACGGCGTTGCAGACGCCATGCTCATCCTCGAGCGTGAGGAAGACCACGCCCTTGGCGGAGCCCGGCCGCTGGCGCACCAGCACCACGCCCGCGACGGTGACGGGCGCACCGTTCCGCAAGCCCTTCAGCTTCGCATTGTCCGTCACCTTGCGCTCATTGCAGAGGCGGCGGAGGAACTGCAGGGGATGCGCTTTCAGGGACAATTTGAGAGTCTGGTAGTCGTTCACCACATGCTCGGAGAGCGGCATCTCGGGCAGCGCTACATGCGCCTCCTCCCCCTGCTCGCGCGTGTCGGCGAAGGCGAAGAGCGGCAGCGACTTCGATTTCGCCAGCGCCTTCACCTCCCACAGCGCCGCGCGCCGGTCCAGCCCGAGGGAGCGGAAGCAATCGGCGGCGGCGAGCTTCTCAAGGCCGCCCACCGGCACGCCGAAGGCATGGAGGTTGGCGATGGTGATCGCCGTCTTCTGCGCGCGGTATTGCAGGAGAAGTGCGGCATCCTCCGCCCTCAGCCCATCGACCTCGCGAAGGCCCAGCCGCACCGCGGCGCGCTCACCACGTGAGGGTGTTTCCAGCGTCGAATCCCAGCGCGAGAAGCTGACGTCCACAGGGCGCACCTCCACCCCATGCTCGCGCGCGTCGCGCACGAGCTGGGCGGGGGCGTAAAAGCCCATGGGCTGTGAATTCAAGAGCGAGGCCACGAAGACCTCCGGGTAATGGCATTTCAGCCAGGCCGAGACATAGACCAGATGGGCGAAGCTCGCGGCATGGCTTTCGGGGAAGCCATATTCGCCGAAGCCCTTGATCTGGTTGAAGCAGCGCGCGGCAAAGGCCGCATCATAGCCGCGCTCCACCATGCGGCTCACCATCTTCTGCTCCAGCCGCCCGATGGTGCCGCGGCGGCGGAAGGTGGCCATGGCCTTGCGCAGCTCGTTCAGTTCGCCCGCGGTGAATTCGGCGGCGACCATCGCAAGCTTCATCGCCTGTTCCTGGAACAGCGGCACGCCCCTGGTGCGGCCCAGCACCTCACGCAGCTCATTCGCATCGCCGAAATCCGGATGCGGTGAGGGGTATTCCTCGGGCTCCGAGCCGTCGCGCCGCCGCAGATAGGGATGCACCATGTCGCCCTGGATGGGGCCGGGCCGCACGATGGCGACTTCGATCACGAGGTCATAGAAGCACTGCGGCCTGAGGCGCGGCAGCATGTTCATCTGGGCGCGGCTTTCGACCTGGAAGACGCCCACCGAATCCGCCTTGCACAGCATGTCGTAGACCGCCGCGTCCTCGCGCGGCAGCATGGCGAGGGAATGTTTGACCCCATACCACGCCTCCATCATCTCGAAGCTCTTCTGGATGCAGGTGAGCATGCCGAGGGCCAGCACGTCGATCTTGAGGATTCCCAGCGTGTCGATGTCGTCCTTGTCCCATTCGATGAAGGTGCGGTCCTCCATCGCGGCATTGCCGATGGGCACGGTCTCATCCAGCCGGCCCTTGGTGAGCACGAAGCCGCCCACATGCTGGGAGAGGTGGCGCGGGAAGCCCTGGATGTCATCCGCGAGTTCGATCACCTTCGCGAGCAGCGGGTCGTCGGGGTCGAGGCCCGCTTCCTTGAGGCGGCCATTGTGCATCTCTTCGCGCATCTGGCCCCAGACGATGCCGGCAAGTGTCGCCGTCACGTCTTCCGAGAGGCCCATCACCTTGCCCACCTCGCGCATGGCGGAGCGGCCGCGATAGGTGATGACGGTGGCGGCGAGCCCCGCCCGCTCACGGCCATAGCGCCGGTAGATGTACTGGATCACCTGCTCGCGCCGCTCATGCTCGAAGTCGACGTCGATGTCGGGCGGCTCCTTGCGCTCCTCCGAGATGAAGCGCTCGAACAGGAGTTCGATCTGGTTGGGGTCGACCGCCGTGATGCCGATGACGTAACACACCGTCGAATTGGCGGCCGACCCCCGCCCCTGGCAGAGGATCGGCGGATCCTGACTGCGGGCGAACTGCACGATGTCATGCACGGTAAGAAAGTAAGGCGCGTAGTTGAGCTTCTCGATGAGGGCGAGTTCCTTGGCGATGTTCTCCTTCACCTTCTGGGGTACGCCTTGCGGGTAGCGCTCCTTCGCGCCTTCCCAGGCGAGATGGGCCAGGTGCGCCTGAGGTGTCGACCCTTGCGGGATCGGCTCTTCCGGATATTCGTATTTGAGTTCCTCGAGCGAGAAGCGGCAGGCCTTGGCGATGGCCAGCGTGTTGGCAATGGCCGAGGGATGCTCGCGGAACAGCCGGGCCATTTCGTCGGGCGTCTTCAGGTGCCGCTCGGCATTGGCCTCCAGCAGGTAGCCCGCATCCGCCACGGTCACCCCCTCGCGGATCGCCGTCACCACGTCCTGCAGCACGCGGCGGGAGGAATGGTGGTAGAGCACGTCATTGGTGGCCAAGAGCCCCGTCTGGGTTTTCCGCGCCAGCTCCGCCAGCCGGTTGATCCGCTCCCGGTCATCACCCCTGTAATGATGGCTGACGGCGAGATAGAGCGGCGCCTTCAGCCGCGCACGGATCTCGGCGAGATGATCCGCACCTTCGGAGACCAGTGCGAAGATCATGCCCTGCGCATGGGCATAGACATCGTCCAGCGTGATGAGGCACTGGCCCTTCTCCGCGCGCCTTTGTCCGGCACTCAGCAACCGGCAGAGCGCGCCATAGGCGGCGCGGGTGGTGGACCAGGCCAGTAGCGAAATCCCAGGCTGATGCAGGTCGAGCCTTGCGCCGACGATGAACGGCAGCTCCGCATCCTTCGCCGCCGCATGCGCCCGCACCACGCCGGCCAGCGTGTTGCGGTCCGTCACCGCGATGGCTGCAAGGCCCAAGTGCTTCGCCTGCATGGCGATCTCCTCCGGGTGCGAGGCGCCGCGCAGGAAGGAGAAGTTGCTGGTGCACTGGAGCTCGGCATAGGCAAGCTTGCTCATGCGGACAATCCGTGTACGAACCATTTCGGCTGTTCCTCGCCGGGTTCCCCATAGAGCCCCTCGCGGTAGAGCCAGTAGCGGCGGCCCTGCTCGTCCTCCACCACATAATAATCGCGCGGGCGCTCGCCCTGGACGAGCCGCCACCATTCGGGCGCCACGCGCTCCGGCCCCTGCGCCTTCGCCACGCGGCGGGTGACGCGCCGCCAGGTGAGGCGCATCGGCGGGCCGTCCGGCACCGCGGCCACGACCTTCGCGGGCTCGGGCGCCTCGAAGATGAGGAGCGGGCGGGGCGCTGCGCCTGCGCGCTGCGGCCGGGGCGAGATCCTGGCCGGGGGCTTCGCCGCTTCCGAGCGTTCGGGGATGTGGCTTTCGACCTCCTCAAGCGCCAGGAACTGCGCCTCGTGGCGGTTCAGCACGCGGTCGTTCAGTTGTTCGAGGGCCAGCGTGCTCTCATCCTCCAGGAAGCCGTGCTGCTGGACCTTTGCCTCCGCAGTCTCGCGCGCCTCGAGCGTCATCGCATCGATGCCGAAGCCCGCATCGACCGCCTCGAGCTTCGGCTTCAGCACGCGCAACATGTGGCGCGGGTCATGGGTGGGGGTGGAGAAGCCCGCGGGCAGGTTGGCGCGCGAACCATCCACGCGGAACAGCTTCAGGATCAGCCGCAGCGCACCCTTGCCCGCCCGTTCGAGATCGCGGCACAGGAGATTGACGAGGCTACCCAGAACGATGTCCAGCCCCTCGGCATGGATGACAGGTTCCATCAGCGCGCGATGCGCCATGAAGGAGGTGGGCGGGTTCAGCGGATTGAGCGGCTCGTCCCGCAGCCCCATCATCTCGTCGAGGCGGATCAGCACGTTCTCCCCGATGGTCTCGCCGCGGAAGCGCCGGGCCAGCGAGGCGCGCGGGATGGCGGTGAGCGACCCCACCGTCTTGAGGCCAAGCCGCCGCAGGGTCTTCGCCGCCGCGCCGTCGATCCGCAGCGCCTCCACGGGAAGCGCTGCCAGCTCCTTCGCCTCATAGCGGGCGAGCGCCCAGGCGGCACCGATGGTGGCGCCCTGCCCGATCCGGGCCGTGAAGCCATATTGCGCCAGGCGTGAGCGGATCTCGGCCATCATGCGCTGCTCGCCCCCGAAGAGATGGGGGACGCCGGTGACGTCCAGCAAGATGCCGTCAGGCTGATCAGGCGAGACCCAGGGGCTGTAGCGCTCCATCCAACGGCACAGGCCGAGCAGGCTGTTCATGTCCTCCTCCGGCTCATGCGGTTCGGTGAGGAGCTCGGGCAGCTGCGCGCGCGCATCCGCCAGCCGCATGCCGCGCATGAGGCCGAAGCTCCGCGCCGTGGCATTGACCGCGATGAGGCGCAAGCCTCCCTTGCCGCTCTCAACCAGCGCGAAGGGCAGGCCCTTGGGCGGCGGCTTCCGCCCCGTCTTGATCCGTGCCCGGATGAATCGTTCGACGGGAAAATCCGGGAACCAGAGAGAAACGAGACTGCGCATGATGCCATTCCAGAATCCAGGCGCCGGGGCGGCCGCCCCGTGCGCGGGTCAATTCGATGCTCCAGCAGGGAAGGCCGGGGGCCGCCACATCATGGGGCGGGCTGAGGGAAGGCACGGCCGCCGCCGTCCAGCGCGTGTGGCTGGCGGTCGCCGCCCCATCCGGCTTCGCGAAGGTGAGGATCGCAGCGCACCTCCCCGCTGCCGCCGCGAGCGACAGGCGGCGGGTGACGGTCAAGTCCGCGTGGGCCCCATCGGCGTCGCCCAGCACGGCGGCAACCGCGCCGGATTTCAGCGCCTCCTCCATGGTCCACAACAGGCTTCCCGGTTTCCTGAGCGTGATGGTCACGAAGCGGTGGCGCGGCAGCCCCAGGCGCTCCAGCCCATGGCCATAGAGCCTGCCGTGTTCGCGCTCATGGCTGCTCAGGCGGCACCACAGCAGCGGGCGGCGCTCTCCGGCGTCGGCCAGGCGGCGGAGGGCGAGGGCCAGCGCGAAGCCCATGGCGGCGGGCTGGTCGCCATGGGCGCGGGGCGACACGTCATGCAGGCCACCGCGCGCCAGGCCTTGTGCCGGGAGATGCCGGTCGAGTTCGGGCAGCCCCGTCAACCAGGGCGCGGCGCGCGTCTTCTGCCGCTGGAATTGCGCGTGCCCCTGCTCCAGCCGCGTGATATGCGCCCGCAAGCTCGCGATCAGCGGCGCGGGATCCTCCTCGCCCCGCCGGAAAGCTGTGACCGCGGCGCAAGTTTCCCCGCCCCGCGCAGCATGATGTGCCGGTCCCATACGCATGACTGTCACGATCCAGATTGTTCTGGTTTTGTTCCACAGGCCGGGCGCAGAGTCAAGCGGAACGGAATCGAAGGTTGGTGCGGAGATGTGCGGCACGGTCATGATGCCGCGCAGAATCCCGGGCCTTGTCATGCGATAAGCGGAGGCATGATGCATCGACGCCGCATGATCCTGAGCCTCGCGGGGCTCATCACCCTGCCCGCCACTGCCCGCGCGCATTCCTACGCGCATGGCGACATTGCCCTGGGCCACGCCTGGGCGCTGCCGAGCGGCGCCTCCGGCGAGGGACAGGCCTTCGTGCCGATGGTCAATAATGGAAAAGCGCCGGACGAACTTGTCGCGGCGCGCTCATCCGTCTGTACACAGATCGAACTGCGGCGGAACAACCGCTACGATGATCCGCCGCTCAGTTCATTCGTGCTCGAGCCTGGCCGCCCGATTGCCTTGAGGCCCACTGCGCGGCATCTCCGCCTCATGGGCCTCAAAGGGCCGCTTCTTCTCGATCAGCGCTTCACCGTGATCCTCGACTTCCTCCATGCGGGGGAAATCGAGGTCGCGTTTCACGTCGAGACCGCGCCGGGCGACTGAAAGGTCACGTTCTCAGACGAGTTCCCTGACGTCGGTCTTCGCCTCTTCGGCGACTTCGGCAAAGGGAAGCTTCACCGGCTCGACCGGCACCAGTTCCATGGACACGCCGACGGGCAGCTGCTGCAGCGACAGCTCGATGCCGTTCGCGAAACGCAGGCCATCACGGTACACGCCGGAGTCGAGGCGGATGAAGGTCGCCTCTTCGCGGTCCGCAAAGCCATGGCGCGCTGCGAGTTCGGCCGGAATGTCGCTGATGGCGAGCCTGGTATCGCAGGCCATGCACACGGCGGTTCCGGGCTGCCCAGGGGCGGCCAGACCCATCGACCCGCTGGGGAACCGGGTCGTCACGTAGCGTTCACCCTCACGGGCCGGACGCGAGCCATACATTTCCAATGAGTAGTCACACATAGCTTCCTCCTGAAGCAGCCGCTTCAAAGCCTGCCAGCCCATGTTGCCACCCGTTCTAATGCACCTCGTGCAGGTTCCGTTCCCAAGCTTTGTTGCGTGACGCCGTGTGCGCCTCGATCGCCCATGGGCGGCGTCACCCCGGCACAGGCCGGGGTGACGGATTTAAAAGGCAGGAACCGTCAGAGATCGCCCGTCACGCATTTCTTGGCGAGGGACTTGTACTGCTTCTCGGTGAAGGCGATCGGGTTGCCGCCCGCGGAAGGATCCTTGATGGCCATCGCGGCCACCTCGTCCAGGCGCTTGGTGTCGATGCCGATGTCCTTCAGCGCATGGGGGATGCCGATCTCCTTCCGCAGCGCCAGTATCCACTTCAGGAAGCCGTTGAAGCCGCCCTTGATGCCGAGATAGGCGGCGGCGCGCTCGATGTCCTTCTCGATCTTGCGGCGGTTGGCCTTCAGCACATAGGGCATGATGATGCCGTTCAGCAGGCCGTGATGCGCGTCATAAAGGCCGCCGAACGGGTGGGCCAGCGCATGGATGCCGCCCAGACCGCGCTGGAAGGCGGTGGCGCCCATGGCGGAGGCGACCAGCATGTTGCCGCGCGCGTCAAGGTCCTTCGGCTTCTTCACAGCCTTGGCGAGGTTCTCCTTCACCAGCCGCATGCCCTCCAGCGCCACGCCCGCCGACCAGGGGTGGTAGAAGGGTGCGCAATAGGCTTCGAGATTATGCGCCAGCGCATCCATGCCGGTGGCGGCGGTGAGCTTCGGGGGAAGCCCCACGGTGAGCTCCGGGTCGAGCAGCGCCACCTTCGGCATGATGGCCGGGTGGAAGATGATCTTCTTCTCATGGGTGATCGGATGCGTGATGACGCCCGCGCGGCCCACTTCCGAGCCCGTGCCCGCCGTGGTCGGCACCGCGATGATCGGCGAAATCTTCGTGGCATCCGCCCTGGTCCACCAGTCGTCGATGTCTTCCAGTTCGAAGATCGAGATATTCTGCGAATGCATCAGCGCGATCATCTTGCCCGTGTCCAGGCCGGAGCCGCCGCCCAGCGCCACGACGCCGTCATGCTTGCCGTCCTTGAACGCCTTGCAGCCGGCGAGCACGTTCTCCTCCACCGGGTTGGGGCGCACGTCGGCGAAGAGCGCCGCCTTGAGGCCGGCCTTCTTCAGGTCAGCCATGATGTCCGCCACCATCGGCATGGCGGCGAGGCCCTTGTCGGTGACGACCAGCGGACGGGCAATGCCATTGGCCTTGCAGAACTCCGCCAGCTCCTTGATGCGGCCTGCGCCATATTTGATGGCGGTCGGGTAATTGATGTTGCGGTTCGGAATGGCCATGGCGTTTCTCCTGAATGCCGTCTGAAGCGAGTGGTCCCTCTCGGCGTCATTCCGGCGAAAGCCGGAATCCAGCTGTGGGCGCATGAAGCTGGACCCCGGCCTTCGCCGGGGTGACGCCCTCATTCATACGTTCAATACCTCTCGAAGCCGCGCTTCAGCTCGAGGTCGGTGACGCGGCGGTCGAATTCGAATTGCTCCCACTTGGCGGTGTGGACGTAGTGGTCCACCACGTCGTCGCCCAGCACGGCGCGGAGGAAGGCGGATTCGTCGAGGCGGGTGGTGGCCTCGCGCAGCGTCTTCGGAATTTCCCGCAGGTTGCGGGACGTGTCGTAGATGTCGCCCGAGACCACGGGCTCCAGCTCCAGCTTCTTCTCGATGCCGTCGAGGCCCGCCGCGATCAGGGCCGCGAAGGCGAGATAGGGGTTGAGGTCGGCCCCGCCGATGCGGCACTCGACGCGCACCGCCTTGGTCTCGGCCCCGCAGATGCGGAAGCCCGCCGTGCGGTTGTCGAAGCTCCACACCGCGCGGGTCGGCGCGAAGGTGCCAGCCATGAAGCGCTTGTAGGAATTGATGTAGGGCGCGAGGAAATAGGTGATCTCCCCGGCGTGCGCCAGCTGGCCCGCGAGATAGTGCTTCATCAGCGCCGACATGCCGTGCTCGGCACCCTTCTCGAAGAACAGCGGCTTCTCGTCCAGCGACCACAGCGACTGGTGGATGTGGGAGGAGTTGCCCGCCATGCCATAGTCCCACTTCGCCATGAAGGAGACGGCCTTGCCGACATTGTAGGCGATCTCCTTGGCGCCGTTCTTGATGATGGCGTGGCGGTCCGCCATCTCGAGGGCCTCGGCGTAGCGGACGTTGATCTCCTCCTGGCCCGGGCCCCATTCGCCCTTGGAGTTCTCGACCGGGATGCCGGCACCCGCCAGCCCGTTCCGGAGCGCGCGCATGTAGACCTCTTCCTTCGAGGTCTGGAGGATGTGGTAGTCCTCGATGTAGTAACCGGCGGTCTTGAGGTTGCGGTAGCCCTTCTGGTTCGCCACCTCGTAGGAATCGTCGAACAGGAAGAACTCGAGCTCCGAGGCCATGTAGGCCTTCATCTTCATCGCCTCGAGGCGCTTCAGCTGCTTCCTGAGGATGCCGCGGGGGCTGTGCGGCACGTCCTCATGGGTGTGGTGGTCAAGGACGTCGCAGAGGACCAGCGCCGTGCCGGGCAGCCACGGCGTGCGGCGCAGCGTGTTCAGGTCGGGCTTCAGCACGAAATCGCCATAGCCCTTGTCCCAGCTCGTCGCCTTGTAGCCGGGCACCGGCTCCATCTCGATGTCGACGCCGAGGAGGTAGTTGCAGCCATGCGTCTCCTCATATCCACCGTCGACGAAATACTTCGCGTGGAAGCGCTTGCCGACGAGGCGGCCCTGCAGGTCGACCATGGCGGCCACCACCGTGTCGATGGCGCCGGCGGCGACTTCCGCCCTCAACTGTTCGAGGGTCAGCATCCCTTCGTTCATCCCGTTTCTCCTGTCCCTGCTATTTCGTTGCGGCCTGGATCAGCGGCACGGAGAGCCGCTGGGCCCATTCATCCTGGCCCCGTTCGTTTCCGACGAGGTCGTTCCTGATCTCGATCATCGCGTGCTCCAGCCCGCGCGCGAAGCCGTGCATGTTGAGCGTGTGGAGCACGCCGTCCTTCGGGCCATAGGGCTCGTTCAGGCGCGCGTCGATGTTGGGGAAGCTCTTGATGAGCTTCGCGGACAATGCCGTGTCCCGGTCATGGAGGATGCCGAGCTCGACGCTCCGCTGCTTGCCCTTGTAGACCGGCGTGAAGGAATGGATGGACACGACGAGCGAGCGGACCCCCGCCGCCGCGCGCCGGTCCAGCACCCGGGACACGCCGTCATGGAAGGGGCGGTAGATCTCGCGGATCCGGGCGAGCCTGTCCTCGGGGGCAAGCTTCCGGTTGCCGGGAATGGCGGTGAGCTCGCTGATCTCGGGGATCGAATCCGGCGATTCCGGCGGCCGGTTGCAGTCATAGGCGAGGCGCGAGTAGCGCTGCAGCAGCAGGGGCGCGTCGATCAGGCGGGACAGCAGCCGCGCGACATTTTCCGCCCCGATGTCCCAGGCGATGTGGCGGGTGAGCTCGGTTTCGGGCAGGCCGAGGTTGCCGAGCCTCTTCGGAAGAAGGCGCGAGGCGTGCTCGCAGATCAGCACGAAGGGGGAACGACCCTCCTCGTTCACGGCGATGAAGGGGCTTTCCTCGTCGTCCTGGAGCAGGGCTCCCATCCACGGAATCTCCGGTAATGCGCATCGGTTGAAGCAATGATTTCAGATTGTACCAAGGCTGTCAAATTCGTTACAGTGCCGGCCACCAGTCGGGAGAAGCATGATGCCGCCGCAACGCGCCGCCACGGTTGCCGAAAGATTGCGCCTGATGTCCGGCGACCTCACCGCCGCGGAGCGCAAGCTGATGGCGGCCCTGTTCGCCAACTATCCCATGGCGGGCCTCGGCAGCATCACCGACTTCGCGCGCGAGGCGGACGTCTCCACCCCGTCCGTGCTGCGGCTGGCCAAGAAGCTGGGCTTCTCCGGCTTCCCTGCCTTGCAGGAGGAACTGCGCTCCGAACTCTCCGCGCAGCTGCAGAACCCCATCGCCAAGCACGACCGCTGGTCGGCGGAGGCGCCGGATGCGCACATCCTCAACAAATTCGCCACCGCGGCGATGGAGAACCTGTCGGGCTCGCTCAAGCTCCTCGACCACCGCGCCTTCGACGCGGTCGTGGCGCTGCTGGCCGACCGGAAGCGGAGAATCCACATCGCGGGCGGGCGGATCACGGGCGCCATCGCCAGTTACCTCGCCATCCACCTGCAGATGGCGCGGCCGGGGGTGAGCCTCGTTCCGCCCACCCAGTCCCTCTGGCCGCAGTACCTTCTCGACCTGGGCCGCCAGGATGTGCTCGTCTTCTTCGATATCCGGCGTTATGACGCGCGCATGCTCGATCTTGCCGCTTCCGCCAAAGATCGCGGAGCCAAGGTCGTGCTCATTACCGACCAGTGGATTTCCCCAATCGCGAGACTTGCCGTGCACTCACTCCCCCTGCGAATCGAAGTGCCATCGAGCTGGGATTCGAACATCGTGCCGCTGTTCGTGGCCGAGGCCCTGGTGGCCGCCACGGTGAACGCCTCCTGGCGGGAGACCGAGGCCCGGATCGCCGCGCTCGAATCCCTTTCCGACACCGGACGCCGTGGCAAATGAGCGAGACCTTCGATTATGTGATCGTCGGCGCGGGTTCCGCCGGCTGCGCCATGGCCTACCGCCTGTCGGAAGAGGGCAAGAACAGCGTCTGCGTGCTGGAGTTCGGCGGCAGCGACCGCGGGCCCTTCATCCAGATGCCCTCAGCCCTGTCCTACCCGATGAACATGAACCTCTATAACTGGGGCTTCGAGACGGAGCCCGAACCGGGGCTGAGTGGCAGAAGGCTCGCCACGCCGCGCGGCAAGGTGGTGGGCGGCTCATCCTCCATCAACGGCATGGTCTATGTGCGGGGCCACGCGAAGGACTTCGACACTTGGGAGGAGATGGGGGCGAAGGGCTGGGGCTTCCGCCACGTGCTGCCCTATTTCAAGCGGCAGGAGACGAGCCACGGCGGCGAGGAGGGCTGGCGCGGCACCAAGGGGCCCCTCCACGTCAAGCGCGGCCCCCGCAACAATCCGCTGTACCAGGCCTTCATCGAGGCGGGCCGGCAGGCCGGCTACCCCGTGACCGAGGACTACAACGGCCGCGCCCAGGAGGGCTTCGGCGCGATGGAGATGACGGTTCACAACGGAATCCGCTGGTCCGCCGCCAATGCCTATCTCAAGCCCGCGCTGAAGCGGGGCAACGTCAAGCTGGTGACCCGGGCCTTCGCGCACCGCGTGCTGCTCGAGGGCAGGCGCGCGGTGGGCGTGGAATATGACGTGGGCGGCAAGCTGCAGCAGGTGAAGGCGCGGCGCGAGGTGATCATCGCGGCCTCCTCGATCAATTCTCCGAAGCTCCTGCAGATGTCCGGCATCGGCGCGCCGGAGGTGCTGAAGGCGGCCGGCATCGAGGTGGCCCATGCCCTGCCCGGCGTGGGCGAGAACCTGCAGGACCATCTCGAGATCTATTTCCAGGTCAGGTCGAAGGAGCCGGTGACGCTCTACTCCAAGCTCAACTGGTTCTCGAAGGGGCTGATCGGGGCGGAGTGGCTGTTCTTCAAGACGGGGCTTGGCACCACGAACCACTTCGAGTCCTGCGGCTTCATCCGCTCCGCCGCCGGGATCGAATACCCGGACATCCAGTACCATTTCCTGCCCGCCGCCATGCGCTATGACGGCAAGGCGGCCTTCCCGGGGCACGGCTTCCAGGTTCACGTGGGGCCGATGCGTTCACGCTCGCGCGGCTTCGTCCGTGTGCGGAGCAAGGACCCGCGCGAGGCGCCGAGGATCCTGTTCAACTATCTCACCCACGCGGACGATCTGCCGGAGTGGCGCCGCGCCGTGCGCCTCACGCGCGAACTGTTCCAGCAGCCCGCCATGCAGCGCTACGCGGCGGAGGAGATCCAGCCGGGGCCCAAAGTCACCTCGGACGCGGAGATCGACGCCTTCATCCGCGAGCACAGCGAGAGCGCCTACCACCCCTGCGGCACCTGCAGGATGGGTTCCGCGAACGACCCCCTGGCGGTGGTGGACCCGGAGTGCCGGGTGATCGGCATCGAAGGCCTGCGGGTGGCCGATTCCTCCATCATGCCGCAGGTGACCAACGGGAACCTCAACGCCCCCACCATCATGATCGGCGAGAAGGCGAGCGACCACATCCTCGGGCGGAACCCGCTGCCGCCGTCAAACCAGGAACCGTGGATCAACCCCGACTGGGCGGTGAGCCAGAGGTGACGCCGCCTCCCGCGCCATGGGCGGGATCAAGGAAAACAATCCTTGACTTTTATTCCTAGACCGTGTTAGTCGTCAGCCGGACGTGCTTCCTGCTGATTGACATCGTTGATCGTATACCGGGGCGGCGGCGCGTTCTTCCGGATGGCCTAAACCTTCTTCTCCTCCACCCTCAGCGCGTCCGCCAGCCTTGCCTTGGCGCTGCCGGGCTTCAAGGGCTGCTGCTGGCTTTCATGCGGGGCCCAGCCGGTGATCCAGGCCACGTCCACGGTGGCGCGGATGCGGCCGTCCGGATCGCTGTAATTGCGCTGGTAGTGGGTGACGGCGGCCCCCAGCAGACGGCGGCTGACGGCCACGCGCGAGCGGCCGGTGAGGCTGTTGGAAAAGCCGAGCTCGCGGATTTCGTGGATGAGGGCCACGGCATCGGCGTAGCGCACCATGGTGCGGTCGATGTCCGCCACGGGAAGGGCGAGGCCGGCGCGCTGCAGGAGCGCGCCCAGCTCGCGCACGTCGATCATGGGCGCCACGCGCGGGGTGACGCCGCCCGTGACCGCGCTTTCGGCCGCGAGCCAGGACTGGCGAAGCTCGTTCAGCGTTTCGCCCGCGAAGAGGCAGGCGAGCAGCAGCCCGTCCGGCTTCAGGGCCCGGCGCATCTGGATCAGCGCGCCCGGCACGTCGTTGAAGGTCTGGAGGTCGAGCATGCTGAAGAGCGCGTCATAGCGCTCCTGCGGGAGTGCGAGCTCGTCGCCCGCCGAAGGCTGCCGCGTCTCCAGCTCCTTCACCTGCCCCGTTTCCTTCAGCCGCGCCGCGATCGCCTCCGGCTCCTGCGCGATGACGAGGGCGCGCTCGAAGCGGCGGTTCACGAAGGCAAGGCGGTCCGCCAGTTCCTCCGCGATGGTGCGGGTCAGGATGTTGGGATCGGCCTTCCCCTTCCTGTTCGCGCGGGCGGCACCCAGGGCGCGGTCGAAAAGCGGCTCCGGCCCGGCCATCAGCCCACCAGCTCGCGCTTGATGAGGTCGTAAGTCTCGCGGTCGGGGGCGGAGATGATGCCGCCGTCATGCTTCGTGGCGTCATAGGGGGTGCCGTCGAGCAGGGCCGAGAAGCCGCCCGCCTCCGCGTGGATCAGCACGCCCGCCGCGTGGTCCCACGGCATGAGCTTGTAGTGGAGGGTGAAATGCACGAGGCCTTCCGCGATGAGGCGGTATTCATAGGCCGCGCAGCGGTAGTTGAAGCAGGCCTTGGTCTTGGCGAGGCTCGCCACGGTTTTCGAGCGCTGCGGCTCCGGCATCAGGTACCAGGAGGAGAGGCCGGTCATCTCCGGGAGGGCATCCGGCTTCGCCACGCGCAGATCGCGCGTGCGGCCATTGGCGCTTTCGCCCCAGGCGCCGTGGCCCTTCAACCCCTTGTGCCAGTCACGGCCGACGGGATCATAGATCAGCCCCGCCACCGTCTTGCCCCTCGCGACGACGGCCGCCATCACGCCGAACAGCGGCAGGCCCCAGGCGAAGTTGGAGGTGCCGTCGATCGGGTCGACGATGATGGCGAGGTCGGCGTCCGCGATCTTGGCCAGGAGGCCCTTGTCGCGCGCCACCGACTCCTCGCCGACAAAGAGCGCGTTGGGGAAGGCCTTGGCGCAGAGGTCGCGGATTCTCCATTCGCCCTGCTCGTCGGCGTCCGTCACCAGGTCGAGGGCGCCGGTCTTCTCGCGGATGCCGCCGTCCTCGAGGCTTCGGAAGCGCGGCATGATTTCCGTTTCGGCGGCTTCGGCCATAATGGCGGACAGGCGGTCGAGATCGGCGCGGGCAAAGGACATCGGAAGCTCCGGGGACATGTTCGGCGCCGCTGTTAGACGAAATGCAATCGCGAATCCACGGTTCCCGCTCAGCGTGCTAACGTAGCGTCATGCAGATTGCATTTTCCCGGCTTGCGCCCCGCATGTGGCGCGGATTTCTGGACATGGTGACGCCCAGCCTGTGCCTTGGCTGTGGCCTGGCGGTGGGCGAGCCCGCGAGCCTGTGCGCCGGATGCTGGGCGAAGCTGCAGCAGCTGGACGAGCCGGTCTGCGACGCGCTGGGAACGCCGCTTCCCTATGACCAGGGCGAAGGAGCGCTTTCCGCCGCGGCGCTTGCCGACCCGCCCGCCTGGGACAGGGCGCGCGCCGCCGTGATCTTCGATGACGGATCGGCACGGATCGTCCATGCGCTGAAATACCAGGACCGCCCGGAGGCCGCCCTCCTCATGGCGCGGCTGATGGCGCAGGCCGGGCGGCGGCTGCTGGCGGAGGCGGATCTCATGCTCCCCGTGCCGCTGCACCGCATGCGCCTGTGGCAGCGGCGCTTCAACCAGTCCGCCGTGCTGGCGCAGCGGATATCCACCCTCTCGGGCCGGCCGTGGCGGCATGACGTGCTGGTCCGCGCCAGGCGGACCCGCGCACAGGTGGGCCTCGACCATGAGCAGCGGCGCCGGAACGTGAAGGCGGCCTTCCGGGTGGTGCCGGAGAAGGCGGTGCTTGTCTCCGGCCGAAACGTGCTGCTGGTCGATGATGTGCGCACCACGGGCGCCACGGCGGAGGCCTGCGCGATGGCGCTGAAGGCGGCCGGCGCCAAGCGCGTGAGCCTTCTGACCTTCGCACTTGTCCCTCACCCGGCGAGGCCTCATATTTGAGGCCATGACGACAGCACAGCCCAAAATCACCATCTACACGACGCCCTATTGCCCCTATTGCCACGCCGCCAAGGCGCTGCTGAAGAAGAAGGGCGTGCATTTCGAGGAGATCGACGTGCAGGACCCCGGACTGCGGCAGCAGATGATGATCCGCGCCAGTGGCCGGCACACCGTGCCGCAGATCTTCATCGGGGAAACGCATGTCGGCGGGTCCGACGACATTCACGAGCTTGAGCGGCGCGGGCAGCTCGACCCCATGCTCCAGCCGCAGTGATCCGCGCCGCGCTGGTCCAGATGCGCTCGGGCCGCGACATGGCCCGGAACCTTGCCGATGCCGCGGAGATGATCCGCGCCGCGGCGGCGGGCGGCGCCCGCTTCGTCTCCACGCCGGAGATGACCAATATCCTGGAGCCCGACCGCCCGCGGCTGAAGGCGCTGGCGAGGAGCGAGGCGGAGGACGAGAGCGTGCGGGGCTTCTCGGCGCTTGCCGCGGAACTGGGACTGTGGCTCAACATCGGCTCGCTGGCGCTGAAGGGCGGGGCTGAAAAGCTCATCAACCGCTCGCTGCTCTTCGCGCCCGACGGGACGATCGCCGCGCGCTATGACAAGATCCACCTCTTCGACGTGGACCTGCCCACGGGCGAAAGCCTGCGCGAATCCCATGCCTATGAGGCGGGCGAAAGGGCGGTGCTGGCCAATACGGGCTTTGGGCCTGTGGGCCTCACCATCTGCTACGACATGCGCTTTCCGCACTTGTTCCGCGCGCTCGCCAGGGCGGGGGCGAGGATGTTCACCGTTCCATCGGCCTTCACCGTGCCCACCGGCCAGGCGCACTGGCACGTGCTGCTGCGGGCACGCGCCATCGAGACGGGAAGCTTCGTGCTGGCGGCAGCGCAGGGCGGGCGTCATGAGTCTGGCCGCGAGACCTTCGGTCACTCCCTCATCGTCTCCCCCTGGGGCGAGGTTCTGGCGGAGGCCGGGACGGAGCCCTCCACCATCATGGCCGATCTCGATCCTGCGGCGGCGGATCACGCCCGCGCGCGCATACCGGCCCTGAACCATGATCGGGCTGTGGAGGTTGAAATCTTGAAACCCGCCTGCGGCATTGCTACGTCAACATCATGATCCACTATGATCTCACATGCGACAAGGGCCACGACTTCGACGGATGGTTCCGTGACAGCGCCGCCTATGACGAGCAGGCGGCACGGGGTCTCGTCTCCTGCACGGTCTGCGGCTCGGCCAAGGTCGAGAAGCAGCTCATGGCGCCGGGCATTCCGGTGAAGGGGAACCGCAAGGAGGACCCTGCGAAGAAGATGGTCGCAGGACCGGTCGATCCGCGCCTCGCCATCATGATGCAGATGGTGCGGGAGATGCGCAAGCAGGTGGAGGAGAATGCCGAATATGTCGGCGACCGCTTCGCCGAGGAGGCGCGCAAGATCCACTACGAAGAGGCCGAGCACCGCGGCATCTATGGCGAGGCCTCACCCGACGAGGCGAAATCCCTGATCGAGGAAGGCATCACCGTGCACCCGCTGCCGCGCCTGCCGGAAGACGGGAACTAGCGCACGTTCCGGCCCAAGTTTTGAGCAGCGGGCGGGCAACTGAAATCGGCTCGTCCCATTTGAGCCCGTCACCCCGGCGAAGGCCGGGGGGTGGATTCACGTTTGAAGTGCGACAGTTGAAGATGTTCTTTGAATACCTCAGCG
>VFQT010000508.1_pt1 | contig 56156 bp, 63 predicted proteins | sample 3512381 | NCBI WGS metagenome assembly VFQT01 (sample SAMN10412376, study PRJNA504923) | tailings metagenome | isolation source: Relicate 2 Philex TSF3 active mining site | place: Philippines: Tuba, Benguet | collected 2017-08-29
CGGTCTTGAGATCGTCGGCCTGCGGCTTCGGCGTGCCGCGCCAGTCGGCGCGCGACGCTGCCGCCCGGTTGGCCAGGTAGCCATCGAGGCCGCCGGGGAACGGCACGCCGCCGCTCTCGATCTCTTCCTCGAGCCAGGCCTCGTAGACGGTCTGGCAGAACGGGGCGACCACGTTCTGGCGGCGCATCCGGGTGATGGCGAAGATCTCGCCGGTCGCCATGCGGACCGACGAATAGGTGGCGCCCTCGTAGTCGCCGGTCGTGCTCTCGTAGGTGAGCCCCAGGCACCGCGCGAGTTCCCGCAGCAGGTGCATCGAGAAGTCCCGGTATTCCGAGGTCGGGTTGACGGGCCGGTGAAAGTCAAGCTTCTGGCCGGGGAAAAGATGGGCGATGCGGCCGTTGATGCCGATGCTGAGCGTGGCGTTGTCGTAGAAGCCGCCGACCATGTCCATGTAAGCGTCCATGGTCGAGATGCCCTGCGCGCCCATGCGGGCCTGCTCCTTCGTCGTCAGAAGCCCCTGGATGGCCTCATCGGTTGGCAGGTCGCTGGTGATCGTGGCGGCGAAGACCGTCTGCATGATCGCCGCCGTGAGCGTGGCGTCGGCCAGCTGGTCGAACTGCCGGGCGACCTGCAGCGCGGGGGTCAGGGGCGAGATGCCCCGGCAGGTGCCGGGCATGCCGTCGAAGACGAAGATCACGCGCGGCCGGCCAAGCCCATCGCGCGCGGAGACCACGTATTCGACCTCGCCGCCCATGACCACGTCCTTCCGGATGGCGAGGTAGGCGACCGGCATGCCGTCGCGGTCGTGATAGACCCCGTTGATGAGCCGGGTGCTGTTCTCGTTCTTGCGCGACAGACGATGCGGCGGTAGCAACCGCACCTTGGTGCCGTACCGCGTCCACGGGCGCTTGCGCCACGGCAGCTCGGCGAGGATCTCGCCGGTGGCCAGCCAGGACCGGAAGGCCGAGGCCTGCATCTGCCCGAAGGTCCGGCGGGCCTCGATGTCGCATTCGTCCGGGTTGCGCGCCCACAGTTCAAAGCGGGCCTCGACGATGCGCGACCACTCCTGCGCCTCGGCGTTGGTCAGGCCGAACATGGTGTTCTCTGGCATCGCCTTGAGGCGGAGCCCGGTGCCGACCGTGTTGGCGACCGCTTGGTCGATGGCACCGGACAGCCAGCCGCTGTTCTGCACCACGTCGATGGTGCGGGCGAAGGCGCGGTCCCATGCCTCGGAGATGTCATCCTGCACATCGCGGAGCGCCGGACGCCAGCCGCCGAAAGTGACGCCCCGGTTGCCGCGCATGAACGACGACGCCGGACCCGGCCGCGCTCCCGCACCCGGCGCGGCGGTGCCCCGGCCCACCAGCTGCCGGAGCGTGTCGAGCAATGCCATGTCTGTCACCTGTTCAAGCGATGCCCGATGTTGGCAAAGCGGTTTCTGAAGGAGCCGCCGCCGCCCGCCGACGGAGGTGCGACAGGCGGCGGCGGAAGCGCATCCCCGTCATGTTCGCGCACCTCATCGGGAGGTCGACTGCCGTCGCTGTCGCGCTGAACCCCTTCGGGGATGCGTTGAACGTTGAAGGCGTAGCCGATGGCGGCGCACATCGCCTCGCAGTCAAAGAAGTGGTTGGCGCGCGCACGGCGTACCCAGCGCGGTTTCCCCTCGACCACGATGCGGGCCTCGGAGGTAAGCTGCTTGCAGTAGTCCTCGCTCACCTGGTCGTGGACGTAGAAGGCACCGGGCTCGCCGAGCGGCGTCCTGGTCCGGGAGATGACGAGCGACTTGAAGAAGTCGGTCGAGAGCGTCACCAGATCGATGCTGTAACGCGCGCGCTTGCCGTCCGGCTTCACCTCGATCTTCGATACCTTGTAGGGCGGCGTCTGAACGTCCTTGCCCTTCGTCGGCGAGCACAGCCAGCTATACCGCCGGCAGAACTCGTAGACCTTGTGCTCGTTGCCCTGCTCCGGCTTGTCGGGCCGGAAGCCGCTGTCGATGAAGACCTTCTCGATCTGCATGCCGCCGATGGGTTGCAGCATGAGGTCGGCCAGCGCCGACCACACATCGTCATCCTCGGTCGGCCCGTAGAGCTGCCCGGCATCGACCAGCCAGGAGGTGCCGCGCGATCCGAAGACGCGGATCACGTAGACGAGCGAGAACTTCTGGACGTCGACCGCCATCACCAGGCGGAGTCCGGCGCTCGGCACCTCGCCGGAACGGTACGGCTGACGCCGCTCCATGATCTCCTGCCACTCTGGCACATCGCCGGAGGCGCTGAGAGAGTAGCACTCGCCGAACGAAGCGTTCATCGCCGTCTGAATCCGGTTCTGGTCGCCCGATTGGAGGGCGGTCAGATAGGTCTCGGCACGCTGCCCGAAGGAGACGAACGGCGAGCAGAGGCCGCTGGTCCACATCGACAGCGTGGGGCTGTCCTCCGGATCTCCCGTGACCACGGGCCGGTCGTTCACCAGCGCGGCCTTCTGGCCGGGTGCGACCATCGCGCCCCGCTCGTTGAGCCATGGCTTGTCGGCCTCCGTGTGGATCCCGCCGCAATGCGGACAGACCAGCACCGCATCCCGCTTGGCCTGCGCCGGCGTGGCCCGGTCGGGCCAGCGCAGCTGCTTGAAGCGCGGCACGAAGAAGTCGCCGCAGTGACGGCACGGCCACGTCCAGTGGTGCCGCGTGCCCTCCTGGAAGAGCTTCCAGATCGGGCTTTCCAGATCATCGGCCTGGGCGCGCGCCCAGAATTCGAGGCCGCTTTCTGGATTGAGTTCGGTGTCCACGAGACCACGCGAAGGAGTTGAGGTGATCGCGGTCACGAAGTCCGCGTAGGTTTCGCCGCGGGCCTCGACAAGGCCGAGCACATCGCCCTGCCCCTTCACGTTCGCCATCATCTCATCGAACTCGTCGATGAGTGCCAGCGCCGCCGGATCGGATTTGAGGGCCGAAGAAGATCCCGCGTGAGCGAGGCGGATGCGGACGCCAGCCACCAGTTTCAGTGATTTCTTCATCCGCCGGCCGCGCACGACCTTGTTCTTGAGAGTGGCGGCATCATCAAGCAAGCCCATGAGGCGTGGCTCGAACTGGTCATCAAGGAACGCTTTGGTGGGACCGACGTAGATGATAGGTGCGGGCTTCTGATCAAGCCGCGCCCCGATCACGTCGAGCATTCCTTCAGTCTTGCCGCTCTGGGCCGACGTCACCGCCACCACGCGGCGGTATCGGCCGCCATGCACCGCAGCGGACCACGGCACCATGTAGGGCGTCAGGTACGGGTTCCGCGGACCCGGAAGGCCTGCGGTCTCGGGGTAGACCCGGTTCTCGGCGGCCCAGTCAGCCGGATCACGCCGCTGGCTCGGCCTCCACAGTTCCGCCCTCAGCCGCGAGAGCGACGCTCGCTTTCTCGGCTCGCTCGGCCAGGCGCTTGAGGATGCCATCTGCTTCACTGTCAATCTGACGCCTCAGCTCCATATCGCGCGTGATCCGGGCCCCCATGCCGGCTATCTCCGCTCGCACCTCTGACACGACCGCCGACATCTCGGCCCGGGCGTCCTCCAGTGGGATCAGGTGACGCTGGCGCTCAGCAATGCGGAGCTCGATCTCCTTCGTCCGGGCAATCGTGGCGCGATACGCAACAGCGCCTTTGCTCGTCTTGGCCAGCTGGTCCTCGTAGTAGCCGAGAACACCACGGCACACCGACGCCAGCGAGTAGCGCCCACGCTCGGCCTTGGCGACGAAGCCAGCCGCCGCAAGGGATTGCAGCCACCGCGGGGTGCGGTCGAACAGCGCCGCGGCCTCGCTCACACTCACAGCAGTCGGCAGCTGCTTCTCGCCAGAGCCTTTGGTCGCCGCCACCCACACCTCCGAAGCCGATGAAACGCCTGGCGGCACCACCGCCAAGCGAAGCGAATGTGAAATCTGAAATCGAAAAAAACGCTCAAATATCGGGAGGCGGCGCTCTCGCACCCCGCTGCCCCTCGGAAAGGTACCTGAGGGGTGGGGGCACACAACCCATAGGTGCAGAGCGCACCCCGGGGTGATGCGGCGGGCCGGGGCCTCTGCGAGGCTGAGGCCGTCGTGCCTCCCGGCTGGGGTCCTCCACCCGTCGCCGGGCCGCTGCGTTGAGAGGCCGACCGGGGTGCGCCCGGTAGGCTGGGCGTGGTCGGCACGTTGGGTCTGACGGCGCCGGGCATGTGCTGGCTCAGGTCCTTGCGGACATACCTAGGATCGGGGGCGCACTACCTAGCCCGGCCTTATGGCCTCCGTGTCGATTGCCGCGCTTGCGCGCTGCGCCGTCAGATTGGGGTCAAACCTTGAGGGTGCGGGACAGCTCGTGCATGGCGCGTTCCATCACGGCGTTGCCGGATTGCTCGAAGGTTTCGAGGCTCTTGTCCTTGACCATCTCCTTCGGGATCGAGGGGCCGAAGGTGCGTTGGATACCTTCACGTCGCTTGCCTGCATATCGACCTTTGGCCGCTTTTCCAAAAACCCCCGTGCGGTGGAAGACGTTGCCGTTCAGTGAGGCGACGATGAAGTTGGACGGGTAGGTCTGGAAGCTACCCCAGACCTTGGCGCGGACGCCGTACTTGAACTGGCGCGCCCCGAAGAAACGGAGCGGGAGTTCGCTTCCCCTGCCTTGGATGATCGTGCGCAGGTTTCTCTGGCTCGAGGATCTGAACTTCATTGCTGCGGCGATGATGCCGGGCGGAATGTCGGTCTGCTTGCGCAGCACGCGCTTCACGGCGGTGAAGGTCTTTCGGCCTTCGTGGTTGAGCGCCCTGGAGAAGGCCTTGTTGGCATTGCCCTCCCCGATCCTCTGGATCATCGCCTCGTAGCGGATGCGTGTCTGATCGAGATCCTTGAGCACGATTTGCATGTCGGACACTCCTGAGAGGATTCAGGCTGTTCTCAGCCCCGGATGGATCCACCGGCTGCTCTGCGGCAGACATCGCTACCCGCGAGACGCCGGAGTTCAAACGCGATCTCCGATTTCTCGAGGTGAAAGGCCTCGGGGTCAGAGTGATGAGGCATGTTGCGTTCGACTCGGCATGCCAGGTTGCGCAACAAGTCGGAAAGGATTCTTGCGGTGTACTTCACGAGGCTCCCCACTCCGTCCTGTTCCCGGATGCCAGCAGGAGATGTTTTCCGATCAGCGGAAGACAGGCGGCCGGCCGATCTCCTCGACGGCCCAAGCTGGATCCCTGAAACGAAAGCCCGCCCATGAAACCGGCCGACGCAAATCATCGACAATAGCGTCATAGGCACAAACCCAGTAATACAGGTTAGCCCTATCTTGCCATTCCGTAGAATTTCGCGAGCCGCTGCAGCGAGATCCCGATCGCCGTCACAGCACCGGCGGAAGCCGTGAACCGCGTTCGGTAACCCCATGCCCGCCGCCCGATGAGCTCCGGCTTGATGTCAGCAATCACCAGCCAGTGTACGAGCTTTTTCGTCCCCATCTCTTCGAGGACCTTGTTGGCCGCAGCCCACCGTTTCGCATGGAATACCCTCCGTTCGGCCGCGTCCATGTTCCCTTCGCCAGTACCGAGGCCGGAAATGTATTCGCTCCAGCGCATCGTGATCGACCGGCCGGCCTCGAGGCCCAGCCACCAGTCCGCGTAGTACCGCTGCCCGGCCTGGTACTGCTCCGGCGTGAGCCGCCCGTTGCGATACAGGTTCTCGAGCTGGGTCCACACCCTCACCGCGCCGGACTTCCGCGTGACGCCGCCAGCCTGCGTTTCGGTCAGCTCGTCGAAGCCCGGAGCGCGCCGCATGCGCTGCCGGGTCGGCTTTACGATCTCATCCGCCGCATCACGCCTGGCCATCACGCGCGCCCCGCGACCGGCTGGGCGGAGGCCAGAATTTTCCGGAAAAAATTTCCGGCTCGTCCGGAGCCGCCGATTTCCTCCAGCGGCATCGAACCACCCCGGAGGAGTTCGACCAGCGGCTTTTCGCCCCGGGGAGCTTTCTTGGCCAGGGGTCGTGCATCCCCTGACCGAAGAACACCGGACTGGGACTCACACCCCCCGCTCCGGGGGTGCACGGGAAGCCCCCCTTTAGGGGGGCGCTTCCGCGTGCATCCCCAGCCGCGGCATAGCGCAAGGGACGCACGGGATGCATGCATCCCCTCATGCATCCCCATGCATCCCCTAAAATTGAGGGGATGCACGGGACGCATGCATCCCCTCGTGCGTCCCCGTGCGTCCCCTTTACGGAGCCTCGAACACATAGCCTTCCTCCACCGTGAACCGCGATTTTTTTCCAGAACTGAGGTTGGCAAGAGCCCTTCTCGCGGACGCCCGGCAAAATTTTACCGTTCCCCGCTCTGTCATCTTGTCGGCCGCCCGGATGACCAGTTCCGTCTGGAGGACATCGCCCCCGAGCTGCAGCTCGGTGAAGGTGTCCATCACCGCCTGCTCCCACACGCCGAACTTCTCACCCTCCTTCGCCCGCGGCGCCTTGCCCATCTCGGGCACCTCGTCATCGCCCAGCACGCAACTGGTGACCGGATCATCGTCCTCGTCCAGGCCCACCACGACGTCGACCAGCTTGAAGCCCCACCGGCCATCGTCGTCACCGTCCTTCTGCTTGGTGATCTGCAGCCACCGCTTGCCCGAGGCCTCGTCGCGGCAGACCTCGGCCTCGAAGTCGGCGGCAGCCCGGATGCCGGACCAGCCGCGGGCCCCTCTCTCGACGTCCTTGCCCGTGTGGTGAACGAGGATCACGAGGGCCCCTGTGACCTCGTGCAGCCTGCGGCAGTTGTCGATCGCCTTGCCCATGTCCTCGCCGGCGTTCTCGTTGGCGCCCGGCGTGACCTTGGCGAAAGTGTCCACGACGATCACGTCGGCACCCTCCGATGCCTTCACGGCTGCAGCCACCGCCTTGACGTCGTCGTTCATCAGGAAGTTGGGGGCGGTCTCCATCACGCTCATGGGCACCTGGTCGAGATCGATGCCGTGGTGCATGCCGTAGGCCCTGAGCCTCTTGCGGAAGCCACCACGGCCTTCCGCCACGATGTAGCGTACCTTGCCCTGCCTGACCTTGAGGCCGCGCCAGGGAACGCCCCTGGCGATCGCCATGCACAGGTCGATCATCACGAAGCTTTTGCCGCTGCCGGATGGCCCGTAGACGATGCCCAGCTCCGCCCACGGGATCAGCCCCTTGATCACCCATCCGGGCGACGGGAGCTTCACCACCTCGCCCACCGGAATGAACGTGAACCGCGAGGCCCTCACCTTGGCAGCGGCCTTTTCCTCCGGGGTATCCTCGATCACGTCGAAGTCATCAGCTGATGCGACCGGGGCTCCGACCGTGGCGCCCGCCTGCCCCGACCACTTCATCAGGCTGCGCACGGTAATGCCCGCGGTGCCGTTGTGGCCGAAGCTGTCCCAACGCCTCTGGAGGGCTTCGCGGCCGGGGTAGAGCCCGCCCTGGGAAGACCACTCGTCCCAGAGGTCGAAGCCCTCGCCGTCCGTCTCGTGGTGCAGGGCCATGCCGATGTGCAGCCATCTGTCGTGGCCGTCCTCGTCGGGGTCGAGGGCCTTGAGCATGGCGGTGAGCTGCTCGTCGGTGTAGCCCAGGCGCTCGCCCGACTGGACGGGCTTCTCGCGAGGATCCCGCCCTTTCAGAAGACGCGCTGCAATCAGATTGCGGATCGCGTCGGTGATCGGGCCGATCGTGTCGTGACTGCCCACGAGGTCCACGCTCGGAAGCCGGTTGCCGGTGAAGGTCACGAAGCCGGAGGAGTGGAAAGTCTCGAAACCGTAGGGCGGGTTGAAGCTCTTCTTGTTGGGCGAGACGCCGAGCACGAAAGCGCGCACGCCCTCGCCGGAAGGGGAGAATTCGGCGTAGGTGCCTGCGACGAGAAGCTCGACGTCCTCCCGGACCTGGCCGCCCGTGGCTGCATGGTCGAAGTCCAGGGCGATCACGCCCCAGTCCGGGAGCATGGCAAGGCCAATTCCGTCGAACCCCTTGCGGGCGGCCGCCGCAATCGCGGCGTCGAAGGTGACGAGCCGGTTGCGGTCGTCCTGCGTGCCATGGGCGCCCCTGCGGCCACCCCCGGCATAGTAAGGCACCTTGCGGGGCTTCGCCTCGCCATCACGCTGCTCGTAGCGCCAGATGAGCCAACCCTTGAGTGCCCGCAGCCGCGCGGGACATTCGATCTGGGTGAGGTATGGGCTGATGGCGCTCACGGAGGTCATCACACGAGGCCTTCGGCATCGCCGTAGAGGTTCACCTTGTCGGCATAGAGGTCGAACAGGGCGCGCCGCTCTTTCCTGTCCTCGAGGTCCAGCCTGCGCTCGGCGATCACCTTTCGCATCGCCTTGACGTCGAAGCCGGTGACCTTGGCCTCGGCGTAGACGTTCTTGATGTCCTCCGCGATCTTCGCCTTCTCCTCCTCGAGCCGCTCGACCCGCTCGATCAGGCGCTGGAGTTCAGCCTCGCTGTTGGATCCGATGGTCATCTTGATCTCCTGTGCCAGAGGAAAAAGGGGCCGGGGGCAGAGATCCGCACACCGGCCAGTTTGGGGAGGAAACGCGCAGGCATCCCCCTGCGCCGGGCTATGCGGAATGCAGGGAATCGGTTGAATTGGGTGCGGGGCGGCGGTTCGAGCACCGCCCCGCACATGACAGACAATGGAGTTCAATCATGTCCGGCATATTCGCGAGATCGCGCCCATGACGCGCCCGTATTCTTGGAAGTTCCGCACGCGCCACGGACAGTGGGCTATCGTGCAACGTGGCGAAAAATGGTGTCCCATGTTCGAGGACGAGAACCTCGGTTACTACGGGAGCCCGCAGCAGGCGCTCGACGATCTGGTTGGCGGTCATACGGATTGGCCCTCCGATATCGATCCCTCGGCGTGCGGGCTACCAGACGATTTGTCGGACTGGGATCGGCACTGACCGCAGCCCTGACCGGGCGCTGGGACATAGTCCAGCATGTCGGTGCCGGCCTCGATCAACTGCCTCATGCTGTCCGCCGGAATGCGGAAGCGATAGCGACAGCCGTCATCGCCCTCGATGGACAGGCCCATCGTGCCGCAATGCCGGCACACCGGACCTGTCCCCATCCATTTTGCAGGAATGTGCTCATCGCGCTTCGTTGCATCCGGGGAGGAAATGAGCAGCCGGGCAAGATGAGCCGCGCACTTGTGGTCAAGCCGAAACTCGACTTCGATGCCTTCGGTCCGGAGCCGGAGCATGCGCTCGCCGTCCGGCAATGCCACAACGTCGATGAAAGTGAAAACGTGCCGGTAGACAGCGACGCCAGCTTCGGATGGCATGAATTTTCCAGGAGGAACCATGGCTATCTGGTCAGGCGGCGGGTGCCACGGGCAAGTTGAGAAACTCAAGCCTCTGCTCGTGCAAGTCATGGGCAGTGACCCGCCCATCGGTCACCTCGTGGATCCGACGGACTATTTCGGCCCGTGGCATGCGCGCTCCCGATCGGTATCGCCTCACGGCTTCACCCGTCACACCAATCCGTCTTGCAAGTTCCTCGGGTGTTACGGCCCCCGCTACCATCCAGTCGTTGAGCTTCATGGGTTGGGAGGCAACCATTTTGGTTCTGATTTGTCAACCACATTGGCTCTAGGGCATCAACCAATTTGGTGTATATTGAAGATATGGCACAGAACCGCATCCAGGAGCTTCGCGAAGCAAAAGGCTGGAGCCAGAATGAACTGGCTGAAGTCGTGGGCACAACCGGCCAGCAAATTGGCCGCCTTGAAGCCGGCAAGCGCAAGCTAACCGTTGAGTGGATGACGCGCTTAGCATCTGCTCTGGAGGTCTCTCTTCCAGATTTGTTTTCTTCGGAAGAGCGCAACACCGTCCCTCTGGTCGGTCATGTCGGTGCCGGTGCGGAGATCTTCTCGATCGACGATCACGCCAAGGGCGGAGGCCTCGACGAGGTCGAGCGGCCACTCGGGGCCTCGCGCTCCACTGTGGCTGTGCGCGTTCGCGGCGACAGCATGAAGCCGGCCTACAAGGACGGCGACCTGCTCTACTACGACCAGCAGGCCAACGGAGACCTGAACCACCTCATCGGAGCGGACTGCGTGGTGCGCCTGGCCGATGGCCGCATGTTTGTGAAGGAGCTCCGCCGCAGCGACGGAAACTATTGGCTGCACTCGCACAATGCCGATCCCATGTTCAACGTCGCCATCGACTGGGCCGCGAAAGTCAAATGGGTGCACAAGGCGTGACCGGCTCCCGGGAACCCCTCATCGGGGGCCGGGTTAAGAAATCGACGACCGTGATGTAGACGGCCACAATCGGCACCTATATGTTGCGCCCAACGGAGGCAGCCCGCATGAACACTTCATACCGCTTCGAAGTCGATTACGACACCGATGCCGGCGTCTGGTATGTCGCCGACAGCACCCTGCCCGGGCTTGTTACCGAAGCCGCTACGCTGGACGACCTGGTGGCAAAACTGAAGGTAGTGGTGCCGGATCTGCTCGAAGCCATCGCCGAATGCGCCGGCGAACCCGACGGGTCCGCGTCTGTGCCGCTCGAGGTTATATTCCATACGCGGACACTCGGCGGTTCTGCCGCTGCATGACGGATTTTTGCCCTGATCTCAAAGCCTTGCTGCGCGCAGCCGGCTGCTATTTTCTACGTCAGGGCAAAGGAGATCACGAAATCTGGTTTTCGCCAGTTTCCCGGCGGCCTTTCACTGTCGACGGTAAGATCCTCTCCCGGCATTCCGCCAATGGTGTCTTGAAACAGGCCGGTCTGCCCAAGCAGTTCTGAAACCTGATCCCTTGGCAGGAGCCCCACTTAAGCTTCTCTGGCCTTGCGGAGAACACTCAGCGGTATGAACATTTTCCGTTCCCCCTCTTCAAAAGGCTCGAAACCAAAAGACTTGTACAACTCTACCAGGTCATCGTTGAGTGCATCCAACGTTAGCGCGTAGGCGCCAGCGTTTTCTGAAATGGCGAGCGCTCGCGTAAATGCGTCGTCCATGAGCTCGAAGCTGAATTTCTTCTTCTGGTAGTCCTTGGTCACTGCGATCATGGCGAGGTAGATCGCCGGCGTAGCACCAACCCTGGCGAATTTTTCCAACGCCTGCTCAGACACTTCCTTCGGGTTCAGGGCAGTAAGCGTCAGGGAGTAAAAGCCGACCGGGTCTGGCACACCGTCCAGAAAACCGACGAAAACCCGGACTTTGTAAGCCTCGTGATCTCTCCGGGCGTTGTTCCGGAAAAAATTGTCGATCGTGGTGACGCCGCAACAAAAAGCCCCCCGCTTGTGAGAAGAGGCGAGAGGCTCGATACGGAGGCGCCGGTCAACCGTCATGCGGAAACTGTTACTTTTCCGCTTTCCTCTTGGACATCAGTGCCTTGAGGCGCGCTGTCGGTTCCTTCGGGTTCATCACAGCCTCTTCCAGGCGCGCCAAACCTTTAAGGTTGACCCACTGGGAATTAAGAACCGAAGTATCGTCCTCTCTGAGTTGCGCGGCCATTTTGTCTCTCCTGCGATTGTGAATAGGGCATTTTTCCCCCAAATTCAAACTATCAGCGGTTGAAGCGCGGCGAATCCGTTTCGAGCTCAACAGCTACACCTAGCTCGAAATGCCTCCCAGCGGACAAGGATCCCCTTTTCCCCAACGCAAAAAGCGTCCACGTCCTCACCTCTTTTGCTGACCCCGGCCAACAAGCCTGTCAATCGGACCCTTCGTCGGCTAGTCCCCTAGGTCAAGCTCGTGCTGCTTGGATTTTGAGAATACCCGCTGAAACAGACGCTTAAACTGCGGCCATGTTTCAGCTGCCTGCATCAGCGTCACGATTTTGGTGATCTGCTTCTCAAGATGGGGGTGCCCAACGTCCTCAGTCAAGAACTGGTGATGGCGCAATTTCCTGTGCCCCGTCTCAGACTTCGGGTTCTTGCGGCGGAGCTCATCAAGAACGCCAGACGGCAATTGCTCGTAGACGAACTGGTTCGTGAACTTACCCACCACGCCAGGTCTCCTCACCGAACTCGGGTCATAATCCCAGCCGTGCAGACGAAACATCTCCTCGTAGAAAACATCTGGAAAACGCTGCGTCCAGGGAAGGAGCTCCGGGGAGATGTAAGCCTTGAGGATGTTGTGCAGCGCATCCCGCCGCCGATGCTCCTGAAAACCGGTGACCTCGTCAACCAGTGCCACAATACCGACACGCGCCAGTCCACGCACGATCATCTCGCAGCGGTGAGCGATTGTCAGCTGCTGCTTCTGGAGCGCGCCAGCGGCGCGGGCCGCCAGCACGGCCTCACACAGCTCGACAAGCATTTCTGCTTCGTATCCGTAAGCCTTTGCTCCGCCCGTGGTGATGAAGATTATGGGCGCGGCGACTCTACCCTTTAACTCATTGAAAATAAACGGACTTATGCCTTTTCCTGATATAAAAAGCTCGAGGCGACTCATGCCCTTTTTCATGCTGCCGCCTTGCGCGATGCTCATAGCCATCTGCAAACCAGCGGCCGTCAGCACCCGGCGCTCATCGTTCAAAACGTAGCAAGGAATTTCAAGCTCACCGATCCGAACGGGCCTGTCGTCCGCCCCGTAAACGGCGCGCGGTAGCGCTTCCCTTGCCGGGTCTGCTTTGAGCCAACGAGCTTGCGCCCCCGCCTTGGCAATTTCCCGGCGCTCTTCTTTGCTCAGCTTTTCCGCCCGGACGCGGCCGCCTTTGCTGGTGTGATCCATCTGCGCTCCATATGCTTGCACGTGCAAGCATCGCTAAAGCAAGTTGCTTGCTCATGCAAGCATGATACGACCCCCGGCCAACCAGCCGGGGTTTTGGTTTGTCGTAACTCTTTCATACTCAAGCATGAACCATTTTGGTTCTTTTTCTGCTTGACGTACAACCATTTTGGTTCCACCTTCTGTTTCGTTGATTTGAACGAACGGAAGGCAGACCGTTATGAACCTCACTGAACGAACCGCATGTATCGACCTGCGCACACTGGCAGCCGTCAGCTTGTTCTGCAGCACCGAAGAAACGCGCTACTACCTCAAAGGCGTCCTGATTGAAGTCGGCTCCACCGGCGTGACCTATGTGGCAACCGACGGGCACCGCCTTGCGGCGCGGCGTATCGACACCCACTCGGATGCCTCACCCAACTCGCTGACCGGCCGCTGGATCATTCCGGTCGAGGATTGCCGCGCGCTGAAGCCGAGCAAGCGTGGCTCCGGCCTCGCTCAGCTGGTCCCCTACGGCAACAACGACCTGCTGGTGACCTACGAAGGCAAGCCGCGTCTCGTGCAGCCAATCGACGGCTCGTTTCCGGACTGGCGCCGGATCGTTCCGGGCAAGACCACGGGCAAGCTTTCGAAGCTGACGATCAACGGCAAGTTCTTCGCGGCGGTTTGGGCTTTCGGTGAGGCGCTCAGCATCGGTTCACCGATCGCACACTGGACGGATGACGGCGGTCCGGTGCCGTTCACCTTCACGGACGACACCGCGTTCTGTCTCGTGATGCCGATACGCGAGAAGGAAAACGCAGGCTGGGCCGCCCCTCTTTGGCTGAACAACGAGGCCGCGTGATGAACATGCTGTTCCCCCTCCTCGAGCCGGTCATCCAGGTCGACCGCGACATCCCGCTTCCGCCTCCCAAGCAGCAATTTACGCGGAAGTACCCCTTCAACATCATGGCCGTGGGCGACAGCTTCTTCGTTCCGGGCATGACCCGCCGGCCGATGGCGAGCTCAATCCGCCACGCCAGCTGCGAATGCCGCAAGTTCGCCACCCGCCGCGTCATCGAGAACGGCGTTTCCGGCCTCCGCATCTGGAGGATCGCCTGATGGACACGATCAAGGCCGTTGCCGCGGTGGCGCTCTGGCGCACGGGCAAGTTCGACAGCGCTGAAATCGCTCGTGCTCTCAGCGTCCCCGAAGCGGTGGTCGCCCGTGTCCTTCACATCGCCCGCGAGGCGGGCAGGAGGGTTTCATGATTTCCCGCATCCTCATCACCGGCAAGAACAACACCATCCCGATGCTCCGTGACCTTAAGGTCTGCGCGTCCTGCGGCGGTGACGGATGGGTCCACGGCTGGGGCAACAACCCGTCTGAGAGGCCTTTCCGCGTCACCTGCAGCGACTGCAACGGCGAAGGCGCGATCGAGCGCAAGACACCCGCCTATGACGCCACTGCCGGTCAGTGGCTCAATCCCCCTTCCGGCATGACGCCGGATGCCGGCGCCTCGGCGGAACCGGGGCACTCAGGAGAAGACACACTCTTTTCCGCAACGCCCCTGTCCCAAGGCCCGGCGGCTGTCCCCTTCGAGGCCGCCGGGTTCTGGGAGGCGGTGGTCGACGGGGTGACCACGGCCCTGGGCCTCGTCGCCTTCGGTCTGGTCGCGGCCGCGCTCTGGGTGCTCGCATGAACATCCATCTCGGCTCGATGACCACCGAAGAGCTCCTCTCCTACTTCCGGCTGACCCGGAACGACCTGACCACCACCCGCCTCGAGGAGGAGCTGGCCCGGCGCCTCGAGCTGGCTTGCGACCAGGCTGACGAAGATGCCGATCTCGAGAAGGAGATCGAGCAGATGACGAGAACCAATTCCGAGCTGCAGTCCAAGGTCACCGACCTCGAGGACAGGCTCGCCGACATCCAGAACATCCTCAACGGCTAAAACAGGAGAACGACTGATGAGCCTGGAACTTGCGATCCAGCAGAACACCGCTGCGATCCACGCCCTGATCGAGACACTCTCGAAGGGCGCAAGCCTCGGCACGCCTGCCGAAATTTCGGAAGAGGCCCCCGCGCCGGAAAAGACCAAGCGGAACAAGAAGGACGCGAAGCTCGAGGCCCCGGCTCCCGAAATTTCGGCGGCTGAAGAGGTGTCCTCCGTGGGGGAGCCTGCCGATACTGCGGAAAGCGCCGGACCCCCGGAGGCTGGTGCAGCAGCCTCGACGCCTGAGAAGAAGCAGGTGTCCTACACCGAGGCGTCCGCCGCGGTGGTGAAGCTGGCCAACACCAAGGGCCGTCAAGCGGCTGTCGAAGTGCTTGCCACCTTCGGCGCCAAGACGCTGGGCGAAGTGAAGGCCTCGAGCTACGCCGACGTGATCGCGGCTTGCGAGGCCGCCCTCTGATGGCCGAGCACGCGCGATACTTCCAGGCTTCCGCGGCAGCGCGCTGGATCGCATGCCCAGGCAGCGTGAAGATGTGCGACGGCCTGCCCGACGAGAGCTCTGCCTATGCCGAGGAAGGCACGCAGGCGCATGAGCTGGCGGCGGAGATGCTGCTCGGCAATGCGAGCGATGCCGATCCGGCGATGTACGAAAACGTCGCGCGGTACGTTGCCAAGGTCCGCGAACTGGCCGGCAGCCACCCGATCATGATCGAGCAGCGCGTCGAGTTCAGCCACGTTCTCGACCAGCCCGACTGCTTCGGCACGGCGGACTGCATCGTCCTGGCCGGCGACGAGATCCAGATCCACGATCTCAAGTACGGCATGGGCGTGAAGATCGACGCGGTCGAGAACCCGCAGCTGATGCTGTACGCCCTGGGCGCGCTGCGCAACTACGACATGATCGCGGAATTCAGGACTGCGCGCCTCGTCATCCACCAGGTCAGGCTCGACCATGTGTCCGAGTGGGCGGTGGACGTCGAAGACCTCAAGAAGTTCGGCGCCATGGCCCGCGCGGCGGCAGAGGAAGCCCTCTCCGACACGCCGATGTTCCAGCCGACCGAAAAAGGTTGCCGCTTCTGCCGCGCCAAGGCCCACTGCCCTGCTCTCCTCCGCCACGTCGAGGAAACTGTCGGGGCCAAGTTCGACAACCTCGACGAGGTCGACGCGAAGATGATCGTCGAAGGCCCCGAGCGCATGGGCACCAACTACCTTGCGCACTGCATGTCGGCGGTCGGCCTGGTCGAGGACTGGTGCAAGGGCATCCGCGCCCGCGTCGAGCGTGAGCTCCTCGCCGGAGGAGCAATCGACGGGTGGAAGCTCGTCCAGGGGCGCAAGGGCTCGCGCAAGTGGAGCAGCGACGAGGAGGCGGAGGCCACCCTCAAGCGCATGAAGCTGAAGAGTGAGCAGATCTACGATTGGAAGGTCATTTCACCGACCACGGCTGAGAAGCTCGCGAAGCAAGGCGTCATCGGGAAGAGACAGTGGCCCCAGCTGCAGCAGCTCATCACGCAAAGCGACGGCGGCCTCTCGGTCGCTCCCGCGTCCGACAAGCGGCCGGCGGCGAGCCCCGTCGCCACCGCGGAAGATTTCGCAGACATCACCAACTGAACCCAAGGAGAAAATGCCTATGGAAGTGAAACTCAAAAACGTTCGGCTCTCGTTTCCCGATCTCTTCAAGCCTCGCCCCTACAAGCAGGGTGACGCTCCGAAGTTCAAGGCCACCTTTCTCATTCCGAAGGGTGACCCGCAGATCAAGGCGATCGAGGCGGCCATCATCGAGGTTGCGAAGGCGAAGTGGCCGAAGGACTGGCAGAAGGTGCTCAGTAGCATCAAGGGCAACGCTAACCGGTTCTGCTTCCAGGACGGCGACAACAAGTCCTACGACGGCTACGAGGGCATGATGGCCCTCTCTGCCGGCAACAAGGCCCGGCCCAGCGTGTTCGACCGCGACCGCAAACCGCTCTCGGAGGATGACGGCAAGCCCTACGCTGGCAGCTACGTCAACGCCATCGTCGAGTTCTTCGCCTACGACAACTCCGGCAACGGCATCTCGGCCAGCCTGATGGGCGTCCAGTTCTACAAGGACGGCGAAGCCTTCTCCGGTGGCCGCCCGGCGTCCGCCGACGCGTTCGACGATCTGAGCGTCGAGGACGAGGACAGTTACGCGCTGACCTGATCAGGTCGACGCGGAAAGCCCCCGGCGTTCAGAGCTGCCTCTCAGGCGCCGGGGGCGAACAATCAAACTGAGGATTTCCGTGCACGCTTTCCACGATCTCGAAACCCGGTCTCCGACAGCCATCAAGGACGGGACCTGGGCGTATGCCGAGAAGGCTACGGTGCTGCTGTGGGCCTTCGCCATCGGAGACGGCCCGGTCCAGGTGTGGGATCTCACGAGCGGAGAACCGATGCCGGCGGACCTGGCGACCGCTCTCGCTGATCCGCAGTGCATTCATGTCTGGCACAACGGCGGCATGTTTGACCTGCCGGTGCTTGAGCTCGCGCTCAACGTCGTCTTCGATACGGCCCGCGTCCATGACACGCTGGTGATCGCGTTGGCCCATGGGCTCCCCGGATCACTCGGTCAGCTTTGCGAGATCTTCCGTCTGCCATCCGACACGGCAAAGGACAAGGAAGGGAAGAAGTTGATCCGGCTGTTCTGCGTGCCGAAAAAGGATGGCACGTTCGGGACGCCGGCTGCGCATCCGGCCGAGTGGCAAGCGTTCATCGATTACGCCAAGCTCGACGTGTCGGCGATGCGCGAGATCTATCGCAAGATGCCGACGTGGAACCTGATCCCGTTCGAGCGGAAGCTATGGGAAGCCGACCAGAGCATCAACCGCCGGGGCTTCGCCGTGGACCTCCCCCTCGTTAGGGCGACGATCGTGGCGATCGAGGACGAGCAGGCTCGTCTGACCCAGGCCGCCCACGACCTGACGGACGGCGAGGTCGAGAGTGCGACCCAGCGTGACAAGTTGCTGGCCCACGTGCTGAAGAGCTATGGCTTGGAACTGCCAGACCTTCGCGCGTCGACCGTCGAGAAGATGCTCTCGGACGATGCTCTGCCGGGTGAGCTGCGCGACCTTCTGGCCGTGCGCCTCCAGGCGACGACCAGTTCCACGGCCAAGTACAAGGCGCTTGCCCGGTCTGTCTCTGATGATGGCCGTCTGCGCGGCACCAAGCAGTTCTGCGGCGCATCGCGGACCGGACGCTGGGCCGGCCGCCTGTTCCAGCCCGACAACCTGCCGCGGGGAAGCCTGAAGAAGGACGAGCTGGAAGTTGGAATCGGTGCGCTCAAGGCGGGCTGCGCTGATCTGGTGGCGCCCAGCGTCATGGACCTCGCCAGCAGTGCGCTGCGCGGATGTATCGTGGCACCTCCAGGGAAGCGCCTGGCCGTGGCCGATTTGGCGAACATCGAAGGCCGGTGTCTGGCCTGGCTGGCGGGCGAGGAATGGAAGCTGGACGCCTTTGCCCGGGGCGAGGATCTCTACAAGGTCACCGCCGGGAGGATCCTGGGCAAGGCACCGGACGACGTCACCGACGACGAGCGTCAGCAGGTCGGCAAAGTAAGCGAGCTTGCGTTGGGCTTCGGCGGTGGACCCGGGGCGTTCGTCACCTTTGCTCGCGCCTACAACATCGACATAGACGCGCTGGCGGATACCGCGCGCGGCACGCTCGATCCTGAAGTCGTGCGGGGAAGTGGCGATGCTTGGGAGTGGATGCAGCGCACGAAGCGTGACACGCTCGGCCTGTCGCAGCAGACATGGATCGGGATCGACGCGATCAAGCGCGCATGGCGGCTCGCCCACCCGGCGATCTGTGCATTCTGGAAAGACCTCGAGGACGCGGCAACGGCAGCGCTTGCTCGCCCGGGGGATGAATTCAAGGCTGGTCGGGTGACGTTTATTCGCAATGCGGCTTGGCTTCTGATGCGGCTCCCATCTTCCCGGGTCGTCTGTTACCCGGGGGCGACCACTGGCGAAGACGGCCTCAGCTACCTCGGCATCAACCAGTATTCGCGGCGCTGGGAGCGCATAAGGACATATTCCGGGAAATTGTCGGAAAACGCCACTCAGGCTGCCGCGCGCGACATTCTCGCTCACGGACTCCTGCTGGCCGAGGAGCGCGGTTTCGAGCCCGTGCTCCACGTTCACGATGAAATCGTCGCGGAGAACTGCACATCCAGCGAGTTAGCCGAGGTCATGGCGATCAATCCTGTCTGGGCTACGGGCCTGCCTCTCGCCGCCAAGGGGTTCGAATGCGAGAGGTATCGCAAGTGAGAGAGCGCGACATCGAGAGAGCCCTCGTGCGCCGTGTGAAGGCCGCTGGTGGCGAGGTCCGGAAGGTGGCTTGGCCCGGGCGCCGCGGCGCGCCCGACCGGCTGGTGATGTTTCCCGGCGTGCTGGTGTGGGTGGAACTCAAGCGCCCTGGCGCCAAGCCCCGGATCCAGCAGCTGCTCGAGCACGAGCGCATGAGGCGCATGGGCCAGACAGTGCTGGTGGTCGACAGTCTTGAAGCAATCGATGAGGTGCTGACGTGAAGAATAAACTGACCGACTTGAATGACCATCTGTTCATGCAGCTCGAGCGGCTGTCGGATGAGGATCTCTCGCCAGAGCAGATCGAGAAGGAGGTGAAGCGGGCGGAGGCAGTCGTTGCCGTCGCTGACTGCATCGTGGCCAATGCCGGCGTACAGCTCAAAGCGGTGCAACTCGCCGTCGAACACGGCAACTTCGTCAAGGTGCCGTTCATGCAGCTGGAGGTGAAGGAGCAATGAGCCTTCACTCTCTGGAGCCAGTTAGGCGCGGTCCCGGCCAACCGCCGAAGTATCCGGTCAAGCTGCTGACCATCGGTGAAAGCATGTTTTTCCCGGAAGTTGACGTGACCCGCATCGGCAACGCTGTGCGTCACCACAAGTCGATGAAGTTCATATGCGGGTCTGTCGTCAGCCGCGGCGTTGTGGGCGTTCGCGTGTGGAGGGTCGCATGAAAAGCCCCCGCAAGATCTACAGTCCCGAAGAGCTGGCGTGGATCAAGAAGAACTGCAAGCGCCCGCGCCCGCAGGCTCACGCGCGATTCTGCGCCTTGTTCGGGCGGGAGGACGTGTCGCTGTCTAACTATTCGGCCCTCTGCAAGCGCAACGGCTGGTTAACAGGACGCCCTGGACATTTCGAGAAAGGGAAGCCGAGCTGGAACAAGGGCAAACCGCACCCCTTCCACGCCAACAGCGCCGCCACACAGTTCAAGAAGGGCTGCGTGCCCGCCAACCGCAAGCCGATCGGCGATGAGCGGATCGGAAAGGATAGCTACATCGAAATGAAGGTGCCTGTGGTGAACCCCTACACCGGCTCTTCGACCAGGTACATGCACAAGCACCGATACCTCTGGGAACAAGCGAACGGTCCTCTGCCGAAAGGCATGGCCCTGAAATCCTTGGACGGGAACAGGCAGAACTGCGACCCGGCCAACTGGATCGCCATCCCCCTGGCACTGTTGCCGCGTCTGAACGGGCGCTTCGGGCGGAATTACGATGGTGCACCGACCGAGCTGAAGCCGGTCATCATGACGATCGCCAAGCTCGAGCACGGCGCGCGCCAGAAACGCAGGAAGGTGGCGTGATGAACTGGACCGACTATTACATGGGCTTCGCGCGCCACGCCGCGCTCAAGAGCAAAGATAGCACCCAGGTGGGCGCGATCCTCGTGGGCCCTGACGGCGAGATCCGGCTCACGGCCTATAACGGCCCGCCCCGTGGTGTGCTCGATCTTGAATGGCGGCGCGAGCGTCCGACCAAGTACCTATTTGCCAGTCATGCCGAAGCCAACCTCATCGCCTTTGCGGCGCGCGAGGGGATCAGGACGAAGGGATGCAAGGTCTATGTCACCCATACACCCTGCGCGGCCTGCGCCCGCACGCTTATCCAGGCTGGTATTGCCGAGGTGCTTCACGGCGACGGCACAACGTCGATGCCGCCGGAAGAATTCCTCGCAGCAGGCAGTATGTTCGACGAAGCTGGTGTGGCTGTTGACAGGGCAAAGCCGTGAAGTTCATCCCCCGGCCCTACCAGCAACAGATCATCAACAGGATCCTGACGCAGGACCGCGTGGCGGTCTGGGCGGGCATGGGGCTGGGCAAGACGTCGGCCACGCTAACGGCCCTCGACATCCTGTCCCTGGTCGAGCCCGGCCCTGCCCTCGTGCTGGCGCCGCTTCGTGTCGCCCGTTCGACATGGCCCGACGAGGTCCAGAAGTGGGATCATCTCAGGCAACTGAGGGTGCAGCCCGTGGTCGGTACGCCATCAGAGCGGAAAGCCGCGCTCGCCATCCCAGCGCACGTTTACACCATGAACTATGAGAACCTCCCCTGGCTCGTCGAGCACCTCGGGGAGAGCTGGCCCTTCTCCACGGTGGTGGCAGATGAGAGCACAAAGCTCAAGTCCTTCCGCCTCCGCCAGGGCGGCCAGCGGGCCCAGGCCCTCGGCAAGGTTGCCCACTCCCGTGTGAAGCGGTTCATCGAGCTTACCGGCACGCCGGCGAGCAATGGCGTGATCGACCTGTGGGGGCAGGTCTGGTTCATCGACAAGGGTCAGCGCCTCGGCAAGAGCTTTTCGGCCTTCACCAGTCGCTGGTTCCGCCAGATCCCCACGAGCGCGGGTTTCACCCAGGTCGAGATCCTGCCTCACAGCCAGCGCGAGATCGAGGCTGCCCTGCAGGACATCTGCGTCGCCATCAAGCCCGAGGATCACTTCGATCTGAAGCAGCCGATCGTCACCCGGCTCGACGTCGAGTTGCCAGAGGCGGCGCGCGGTGCCTATGACGAGATGCACCGGGAGATGGTGGCGGAACTGAACGGCCACCAGCTTGAGGCCTTCACCGCGGCAGCGAAGACGATGAAGTGCCTGCAGCTGGCGAACGGAGCTATCTACACCGACGACGAAGGCAACTGGACCGAAGCGCACAAGGCGAAGCTCGAGGCTCTCGAAAGCGTGGTCGAGGAGGCGGCAGGCACCCCGGTGCTGGTCGCCTATCACTTCAAGTCTGACCTCGCGCGTTTGCAGAAAGCGTTTCCTCACGGGCGGGTACTCGACAAGGATCCGAAGACGATCAGCGATTGGAACAAGGGCAAGCTCCGCCTCATGTTCGCCCACCCCGCGAGCGCCGGCCACGGCCTGAACCTGCAGGACGGCGGCAACATCCTCGTCTTCTTTGGGCTCAACTGGTCGCTCGAGGAGCACCAGCAGATCATCGAGCGCATCGGGCCGGTGCGCCAGGCGCAGGCAGGCCACAACCGGCCTGTCTTCATCTACCACATCGTGGCCCGTGACACGGTCGACGAGCTCGTCCTCGAGCGGCTGCAGAGCAAGAGATCGGTACAGGACATTCTACTGGAGGCGATGAAGAAATGACCGAAGGTGTGAAACACGACAACGGGAAAGACCCGTGGCACCTGATGCCGTGGGACGCCGCCCGCGCGATCGTGAGGGTGCTCGCCTTCGGCGCCGGGAAATACAGCGAGAGGAACTGGGAGAACGGCATGGCCTGGAGCCGGTGCTTCTCGGCCATGCAGCGGCATATGACGGCCTGGTGGCACGGCGAGAACACGGATGCCGAGACCGGCTACTCCCACCTCTGGCACGCGGGCTGCTGCATCGTGTTCCTGATCGCATTCGAAATCCGCGGCATCGGGACCGATGACCGCCCGACGCTGGAGAACCGGGGATGAGTGATCTCTTCATTTTCATGGCCGGTGCGGCGTTCGCCGCTGCGGCGTTCGCCGTTGGCGCCCGGGAAGAGCGGCAGGAAGCTGATGACGTCGATTATTCGGGAGGGGTGTGATGGCTGAAGCCCCAATGCCACTGGAAATTGCAGTCAAACGCTATTTTCCCGAAGGCGGTGTCACAATCGAGATGATGCGCACCGCCATTCGCCGTGGCGACTTGACTTGCGAGCGGATCGGGCGGTCCTATTTCGTCACCGCTGCTGACATCAGGGAATGGAGGGTGAAATGCCGAGAAAAAGGCTCCCGGCGAGGCTCAGGATCAAGGAGCGCCCCACCGGCGCCCGATGGGTCATTGTCGATGGACGACAGGAAATCGACACTGGCTGCGGCCCTGGCGATCGCGAACGAGCTGAAGAAGAGCTCGGCAAATACATCGCGCAAACGCGGAGGATCGACACCTCCAGCCGCAACCCGGCTCAAGTTAGTTGCGCCGACGTAATCGCGCTGTACCTCAAGACCAACCCTGCCCCGCCGATGTGCTATCACGCCACGCCGCTGCTGAAATTCTTCGGCCTCAAGACGCTGCGGGACATTAGCGGCCAACTCTGCCGCGACTACGCAAAAGAGCGCGGACGCAAGGTGGCACAGTCCACGGTGCGCCGCGAGCTCGGCACGCTGCAGGCGGCGATAAACCTCTGGCATGTCGAAAGCCCGCTTGAGGCCGTACCGAAGGTGTGGAAGCCGGAAGAGGGAGCGCCGCGCGAAAGGTTCCTTGACCGCTCCGAGGTGGCGCGGCTGCTCAATGCGGCGCGCAAGCTGCGGCTTGAGCACGTCTCGCGCTTCATTTTGATCGCGCTCTACACCGGCACCCGGCATGCAACGGTTCTGAAATTGCGGTGGTACGAGACGCCCGATGCCGGGTGGCTCGACTGGCAGCACGGCGTCATCCACCGGGCCGGAGCCGCCGAGAAGCAGACGCGGAAACGTCGGACAAAGGCCCGCATGCCCGACCGGCTGCTGGCCCATGTTCGGCGCTGGGCCCGACTGGATCTTGCGCAGGGGCCGCAGACAACGGTCGTGCGCTACCGGGGCCAGCAGTTCGGCCGCCAGCAGCGGGGTTGGGATGCGGTTGTCGAAGCGGCCGGTCTTGGCCGTTTTATTCTGCGGCCGGACGGCAAGCGCGTATTTGAGACAGACATCACGCCCCATGTTCTGAAACACACCGGTACGACCTGGTTGCTGCAGGCGGGGCTGGATCTCTGGGACGTCGCCGGCCTCACCAGCACCTCGACCAAGACCCTTGAGACGGTTTATGGGCATCACTCTCCCGACTTTCAGAAAGCGACCGCCAAGGCCTTCAGGAGGAGAGCGTGACAAAGATCCGGTTGATCAGCTCCAAGTCGGACGGCGAAGTGAAAGCCGCGCGGTCCTTTGAAAAGCTTCAGCAGTCGGCGGCCTTGATGTTCGCTGAGCTGTGCCGCGTGGCCGCCGGTGCCGGAAGCGCCGACAAGGCCCTCAAGGCAACGGTGCAGTTCCTGGACGAATTGGCCGCCGCTGAGGAGGATGCCGCGCTGACGGCCCCGGAAATCCGCCGGGCGCTCACCGAGCAGCTGGCATCGTGGCAGAAGCTACCCGATGGGATTGCTGCGGACGACCATGCGCCGCATCTGGTGACGATGTCGCGCGGTGCCTTGCGCAAGGTCGCGGGCACCTTGGCCGGCAACCTGAGCCAGGCTAACCAAGGCCGCCACCTGATGTACGAAGGCCTTGTCGAAATCGAACGGTTGCGTGAGAAAAACCGACTTCTTTTCCAGAATAGAACGGCGAAAAGCGGCCAGAAAAAACAGAACAAAAAATCCGATCCTGTAAAGCTCTGATTTTCTTGGAAAAAATGGTGGGTGGTACAGGGATCGAACCTGTGACCCCTACCATGTCAAGGTAGTGCTCTACCGCTGAGCTAACCACCCACTCTTAACATCGGTGGCGACCCTATAGCGGGGCCCGCTCGCGGGCGCAAGCCCTGTCACGCGCCCCGGAGGGGGAATTCTCCGCTGACCCGGCGCGTAGCGGCAAGCCGGGCCCTCAGGCGGCCATCATCCGGTCGACTTCCGCGACCAACTCCCGCAGGTGGAAGGGCTTGGAGAGCACCTTCGCATCCCTCGGGGCCTTCGAATCGGGGTGGAGCGCCACGGCGGCAAAGCCGGTGATGAACATGATCTTGAGCGAAGGGTCGAGTTCGGAGGCGCGGCGGGCCAGCTCGATGCCGTCCATCTCCGGCATCACGATGTCGGTCAGCAGCAGGTCGAAGCTCGCCTGCTTGATCTCCTCGAAGGCGCTGAGGCCCTCCGCGAAGCTGGTCACCTCGTGGCCGGCCTTCTGCAGCGCCTTCACAAGGAAGTTGCGCATGTCGTCATCGTCTTCAGCCAGAAGGATCTTCGCCATGACTCTTGCCGTCATAAACCCTATTGCACCCAGAATGTGAACATCGGAAAGCCCTCATAGCGTTCTAGGGCAAGGACCGTAAACGGCGAATGAAGCGCCCTCGCGGCCACTGGACAGGGGCGGAGGGCTCATGAATACTGGAACCCTCCGCCCTTGAAACGAGACGGCATGACGGACAGCCCTTCCCCCCTGCCATTCGAGATCATCGCGCCCGCCGAGTGGACAGCACCGGCCGTGTTCAATTCCCCCCACAGCGGGCGGGACTTTCCCGAGGATTTCCTCCGCCAGTCGCGGCTGCCGCTGATGACGCTCCGGAAGTCCGAGGATTGCTTCGTCGACGAGCTCTTCCTCTCCTGTGTCGAGCATGGGGCGCCCATGCTCAGGGCGCTCGCGCCACGGAGCTATGTCGACCTCAACCGCGAGCCTTACGAACTCGACCCCCGCATGTTCTCGAGCGATCTTCCGGGCTATGCCAACACCGGCTCGCCCCGGGTGGCGGGGGGCCTCGGCACCATTCCGCGAATCGTCTCCGAGGGAGAGGACATCTATCGCGGCCGAATCGACTTCGCCGACGCCCGCCGGCGCATCGAGCAGATCTACATTCCCTACCACCGCACGCTCTCGGCGCTCACCAACGCGGTGCTGTCCAAGGCGGGCGAGGTGCTGCTCGTCGATTGCCACTCGATGCCCGCCAGCGCCACGGCCCATGTGGCGCCCCCCGCTGCCGGGCTGGTGGATGTGGTGCTGGGCGATCGCTTCGGCGCCTCATGCGCTGAGGACATATCGGCCTTCGTGGAAGAGAGGCTCCAGCGTCACGGTCTGCGCGTCTTGCGAAACAAACCCTATGCGGGCGGTTTCATCACCCAGAACCATGGCGCTCCGCACCGCGGCCAGCATGCGCTGCAGGTGGAGATCAACCGCAGCCTCTACATGAACGAGACGACACTCGAGAAAACCTCGGGCTTTCATTACGTTAGGGCCGTCATCGAAGACATGGTGAAAGCCCTCCTGCCCTATCTGGAAGATCGGTTCAGGCCTGCGCAACTCGCGGCCGAATGAGGGATTTGCCACCAGGGCGAAAAAAAAGGGCCGCAGGTGTAAACCGCGCGGCCCAAGTCTAGGGAGGAAACGCCCAGGAAGGGCTGCAGGACATCGCTGCCCTGCGAGGCGCGATATGGCAGTGCGAAAGGGCTTAATCAAGGGGTTCTCCGGAAAAATTTGCACAACTGGTCAAATTTTGCACGGCACGCAGACGCCAGATCTGAACCAAAAGTCTGATGTTGAACGATTTTCTTCCCTCTCTCAGACCCCCTCATGTTGCCATGCAAAAAACACATGACGAACGCCTGTTGCTGCAACGCAGCATCGCGAGGGGCTTGAGAGCTTCCCAAGCCTCCCATAGGGATGTAGCGCGAACACGGAGCATCCTCGATGACCACCCCGGACTGGGCCGAACTCACCCGCTTCGCCATTGCCCTGGCCGAGGCCTCGGCGGAGGCGATCCTGCCCTATTTCAGGCAGAACACCCATATTGACGTAAAGGACGGTCCCGTCTGGGACCCGGTGACCGAGGGAGACCGCGCCGGGGAGCGCGCCATCCGCCGGATGATCGAGGAGCGTTACCCGGACCACGGCATTCTGGGGGAGGAATATGGGGCGAAGCAGGCGCGCTCAGCCTTCACCTGGGTGCTGGACCCGGTGGACGGCACCCGCTCCTTCGTCTGCGGCATGCCGACCTGGGCCACGCTGATCGGCCTCAGCTTCGAGGGCAGGCCCGCCCTGGGGCTGATGAACCAGCCGGTGGTGGGAGACATGTTCTACGGCAGCCCGGAGGGCGCCTGGCATTCCTACCGCGGGCAGACCGCCCCCATCGCCACGCGCAAGGGCGTGCCCCTGAGCCGCGCCGCCATCGGGACGACGGCGCCGGAACTCTACCGCAGCGCGGAAAACCAGCGCCGCTTCCAGGCGCTGAAGGCCAAGGCGCAGCTCACCCGCTATGGCGGGGACGCCTATTTCTTCTGCATGATGGCCGCCGGTCACCTGGACATCGCGATGGACTGCGGCCTGCAGCCCTATGACATCACCCCCCTGCTCCCCATCGTCACGGGCGCGGGCGGCGTAGCGGCGGAATGGACGGGGGGCGACCTCGCCAACGGCGGCAACGTCATCACCGCCGGCTCGGCGGCCCTGCTGGAGGAAGCCCTGGCGGTCATGTCTGGCTGACCGCCAGAGCCCTGAGCTTACTGCATCGCGAGCTTCAAGCACTCGCCGGCGGCCATGGCGGCGGGCTTGGCGTCGCCGCGCTTGATCTGCCCGCCCTTTACCAGCGACTTGGTCGCATCCGTTACCACGCCCTTCAGGTCAGCGCCGGGGGCGACCTGCGGAAGGGCGGCGTTGAAGATGAGCTGCGCGTTGGCATCGAGGCCCGCTGCACAGCTCTGGGCTTCCGCCTGGCCCGCAACGGCGGGAGCGGAGGCAAGGGCGAGTGCGGCGAAGGCAATCATGATTCGCATCGGGGTATTCCTTTCAAAAATGCACGGAGGCTCATAGCGGCAGCCGCCATCAGCTGGCATCCGTAGATTGCCCGATGACGGGGATCCCGCAAAATGAAAAGGCCGCCCGCAGGCGGCCCGTCTGGTTCAGTCGTCGCGGTAGACCCGCTCGCGGCGCTCATGCCGCTCCTGCGCCTCGATCGACAGCGTGGCGATCGGGCGCGCATCGAGCCGCTTCAGGCTGATGGGCTCGCCCGTCTCCTCGCAATAGCCGTAGGAGCCGTCCTCGATCCGCTTCAGCGCCGCGTCGATCTTGGAGATCAGCTTGCGCTGGCGGTCGCGGGTGCGCAGTTCCAGCGAGCGGTCCGTCTCGGAGGAGGCGCGGTCGGCGAGATCAGGGAGAACGTGGTTCTCATCCTGCAGGTGCGCGATGGTTTCCTTGCTTTCCTTGAGGATCTCTTCCTTCCAGGCAAGAAGCTTCGCCCTGAAATACTCCTTCTGCCGTTCATTCATGAACGGCTCGTCGTCACTGGGTTTGTAGTATTCGTCGACTTCAGCAGCCATTTCGAACTCTCTGTGAACCCCTGTTGGCGCGGGCTTATAGCGGCAGGCCTCACCTTCCACAATAGGGGGGTTGCGCCTTGGAGAGGCCGTCCACAGCCCCGCTATCGCCATGATTTCACGACGTTTTTGCGACGTTTGCGACAGGCCGGCGCGAATCTGGCAAACAGCTCGCCAACCAAGTGAAGGACACCTCCCATGCGCTTCGAAGGAACGGCGGGTTACGTCGCCACGGACGACCTCAAGACCGCGGTGAACGCGGCCATCGTGCTGGAGCGCCCGCTGCTGGTGAAGGGCGAACCCGGCACCGGAAAGACCGTGCTGGCGCGCGAGATCGCCGCGGCACTCGGCGCGCCCATCATCGAGTGGCACGTCAAGTCCACCACCAAGGCGCAGCAGGGACTTTATGACTATGACGCGGTGGCGCGCCTGCGTGACTCGCAGCTGGGCGAGAAGAAGGTGCACGACATCTCCAACTACATCCGCCGCGGCAAGCTGTGGGAGGCCTTCACCGCAGCCGAACGCCCCGTGCTGCTGATCGACGAGATCGACAAGGCCGACATCGAGTTCCCCAACGACCTGCTGCAGGAGTTGGACCGCATGGAATTCTTCGTCTACGAGACCGGCGAAACGGTGAAGGCCCACCGCCGCCCCATCGTCATCATCACGTCCAACAACGAGAAGGAACTGCCGGACGCCTTCCTGCGCCGCTGCTTCTTCCACTACATCAAGTTCCCGGACACAGAGACGATGCAGGCCATCGTCGACGTGCATTTCCCCGGCATCAAGAAGCGCTTGGTCGCGGAGGCGCTCAACATCTTCTTCGAACTGCGGGACGTGCCGGGCCTCAAGAAGAAGCCCTCGACGTCTGAACTCCTCGACTGGCTGAAGCTGCTCTTGAACGAGGACATCGAGCCCGAGACGCTGCGCGAGCGCGACCCGCGAAAGGTGATCCCGCCGCTGCACGGCGCGCTTCTGAAGAACGAGCAGGACGTGATGCTGTTCGAGCGGCTGGCCTTCATGGCAAGGCGCGAAGGGAGATAGCCTCTCCAGCCTCATCATCTCCCGACTTGATCGGGCGATCCTTTGTGCAAGCAAGAAGGATGCCCAGGCAAGCCCGGGTATGATGAAAGGCTACCGGTCGTTCCGGCTCATCCACTTCAGCGCATGGGGCACGAACCACGCATTGCCGCGATACCAGAACTTGGTGGGCGGCTCAGTGTCGAACACGCTCTCCCCGCCCTGCTGGCCCAGGATGCGGCGCGCGATCTTCTGGCCGAACAGCGTGCCCATGGGAACGCCTGCGAAGCAGTAGCCGCTGCCATAGTGAACGCCCTCATGGCAGCCGATGCGCGGGGTGATGTCGAAGGTGCCGCCGCATTTTCCGGTCCACACATGGTCGAAGCGCAGGTCCGCCATGTCGGGGAAGATGCGCGTGAGGCGCCGGTGCAGGCGCTCGCCCATGATGCGGAGGTCGGCGTCGATCTCGCCCGTCAACCCGCCGAAGGTGATGCGCGTGTTGTCGCCCGGCGCGATGCGCATCCAGTCGACGTTGAAGTTCCAGTCGATGAAGGTGCGGTCGCCCGGCAGCAGCGCGCGGATGCGGTTTTCGCTCATGGGGGCGGAGACCGCCTGATAGGCGTGGAACGGCATGATGCGCCGCTGCAGCCAGGGGAATTCCTTTCCGCCATAGCCGTTGGTGGCGAAGACGAGGTCGCGCGCTTCGACCCTCGCCCCCTTCACGAACACCGTGAAGCCCTGCTGCTCCTTGCGGAAGCCATGGACCGGCGTGAAGGCGCAGATGGTGGCGCCGGCCTCCCGCGCCGCGTCGAGCAGGCCCTTGTGATAGAGGCCGGGGTGAAGGCCCGCATGGTCCGGAATGCGCACGCCGCCGAAGTAATGATCGGTGGCGATCTCGTGGTGCTGCTCCGCGCGGCTCACCGTCTCGAAGGGCTCGCCCAGATGCGTCTCGCGCAGCGAGAACTCGCGCGCCATCGCGTCATGCATGGCGGATGAGGTGGCGAGCAGCAGGCGGCCCTGCTGCTTGTAGTGGCATTGGATCTTCTCCTGCTCCACCGTCTCCTTCACGGCGAGGAAGGCCTCCATCAGCTCGCCATAGGTGGCCTTGGCCTTCTCCAGCCCTTGCGTCTCCATGATCTCGCCGAAGGAGTGCTTCAGCGTGCGGCCCACATAGCCCGCATTGCGGGTCGATGCGCCATGGCCCGGTTCCTTCGCCTCGAACACCGTCACCTGCCGCCCGCCGCGCGCCAGATGGATCGCCGCGGTGAGCCCCGTGATGCCGGACCCCACGATCGCCACATCCGTGCGCTTCGGGGGAGCGGCCCGCGTCTCCGCCTCATGCGGGGCTGCGCGCCACCAATAGGGATCGAAGGATGCGTTGGAACTCAATGCACTGCTGCCGAATGCCATGACGTGATTATGCCGCCTTCCCGTAGCGCCGCTCGTCCAGCGCGTCCTTCAATTGCATGTACCAGTAGCCCGCCTGAACGCCCACGCGGCCGAAGGGCCCGCCCGCCCATTGCGGGGCGAAGAGCGCGAAGCGGCGGTATTCGTCGTCCTGCGCGGCAATCGCCCGCGCCATCAATATGCCGCCCATGGCGGTGGTGTTCATGCCGTGGCCGCCGAAGGCCGTGGCCCACCACTGCCCCTGCCCGTCGGACCCGATGAGCGGCATGAAGTGCCGCGCATAGCCCATGAGGCCCGCCCAGGCATAATCGATCTTTGGGCTTCCGAGTTCGGGGAAGACGGAGACCATGTCGCGCTTCATCCGCTCCGCCAGCCGCGCGGGCTCGGACACGCGCGTGGTGATGGCCCCGCCCCACAGCAGCCGGTCCTCGTCGATCAGGCGGTAATAATTGCCAGCGCGCCGCGAATCCGAAATGGCGCTCCGCGTGCGGATCACGTCCTGCCGCAGGGGCTCGGTCACCGCCACATAGGTGGCGACGGGAAGCACGGCGCGGCCCGTCGCCGGGTGGATGCGGCGGTCGAGGGACGAAACGCAGTAGACGACGTGCGGCGCCCGCACCTCGCCCTGCTGCATCTTGACGACATGGACGGCGCCCTCCTTCGCCACCGCAACCGCCGGCGCATTCTCGAACAGCCTCGCGCCAGCCGCCTCGGCCTTGGCCGCGATCATCAGCGCATAGCGCAAGGGGTGCATGTGGAAGGCCGTGGGGTCGAGGGAGGACTGGAAGTAGCGCCGCGTATCGACCCGCGCACGCGTCTCGGCCACGTCGAGGAACTGCATCTCCTGGCCATAGTCGCGCGTCATCTGGGCGATGGCGGCCTTCTTCTCCTCCGCATTGGAATAGCGGATGCAGCCCTGCCAGCCCTCGCCCATCTTGATCGAGGGGTCGCCATCGGCGATCTCGCGGCGCACGAATTCCGTGCCGAAGCAGGAGAGGCGGTAGAGCGCCTGCGCCGCCTCCAGTCCCACCCGCGCCGCGACGTTGCCCATGCCCTCCGCGAAGCCGTTCGAGACGAAGCCGCCGTTCCGCCCGGAAGCCCCCCAGGCGATGCGCTTCGCTTCGAGGAGCACCACGGATTTTCCCCGCCGCGCCAGTTCCAGCGCCGCCGTGAGGCCCGCAAGCCCCCCGCCGATCACGCAGACATCCGCCTCCAGCCTGCCGCCCGGCCATGGCCGGGGCGCTCCCCGGTTTGCTGTTGCCTCATACCAGGTCCGTTCCGAAAACTTGACGTGCTGCATTCTCAATCCCTGATCGCGCCAGTTGCCCACCGCCCACGCCTTCCGCTATGGAACGCTCCCATGCGCTTCAGATCAGGCAAAGACTTCGCGAACCGGCCGCAGAAGGCCGTCACCATATTCGGCATGTCCGGCGTGGGCAAGACGACCCTCTCGAACCTCCTGCAGGATTCGGGCTGGTACCACTATTCCGTCGATTACCGCATCGGCACCCGCTACATGGGCGAACACATCGTCGACAACTTCAAGCGCGAGGCCATGCGGGTGCCGTTCCTGAGGGACCTGCTTCTCTCGGACTCGATCCACATCCAGTCCAACATCACCTTCGACCACCTGAAGCCGCTGTCCACCTATCTCGGCAAGCCCGGCAACCCCGAGAAGGGCGGCATCTCCTTCGCCGAATACAAGACGCGCCAGCACCAGCACCGCGAGGCGGAGATCGCAGCCCTTCTGGACGTGCCCACCTTCATCGGCAAGGCCAGGGACATTTACCAGTACGGCAACTTCGTCTGCGATTCCGGCGGCTCGCTGTGCGAGGTGGTGGACCCGTCGAACCCGCTGGACCCGGTTCTCACCTGCCTTTCGGAGAACACACTCCTCCTCTACGTGGAAGGAACGCCCGAACACACCCGGATGCTGGTGGAGCGGTTCCGCAAGGCACCCAAGCCCATGTATTACCAGCCCCAGTTCCTCGAAAAGAAATGGGCGGAATACAAGGACATCAACGCCATCTCGTCGGACGACCAGGTCGATCCGGACGGTTTCGCCGTCTGGGGCTTCGAACAGCTTCTCCACCACCGCATCCCGCTCTACAAGGCGATCGCGGACAATTTCGGCTACACGGTCCGAATGCGTGACGTGCCCTCCGCCCAGTCCGAGGAGGACTTCATCGCACTCGTCGCCAACGCAATAGACCAGGCACGCTGAACACCATGCCCATTCGCATCCCCAACGACCTGCCCGCCCGCCACACGCTCGAATCCGAGGGCGTGATGGTGATGACGGAGGCCTCCGCCGCCCGCCAGGACATCCGCCCGCTTCGCATCGGCCTCCTCAACCTGATGCCGAACAAGATCAAGACGGAGACACAGTTCGCCCGCTTGCTCGGCGCCACGCCGCTGCAGGTGGACCTCACCCTCGTCAAGATCACCAGCCACGCGCCGAAGAACGCGAGCCCTGAGCACATGCTCGCCTTCTACGAGGACTGGGAGGACATCGCGGACAGCAAGTTCGACGGCTTCATCGTCACCGGCGCTCCCGTGGAGCTTCTCGGCTTCGAGGACGTCACCTACTGGGACGAGCTCTCCCGCATCTATGCGTGGACGCAGACGCATGTGCACTCCACCTTCAACATCTGCTGGGGCGCGCAGGCCGCGCTGTGGCACTTCCACAAGGTGCCCAAGCACACGCTTCCCGCCAAGCGCTTCGGCGTCTACCGCCACCGCAACCTGAAGCCCAACTCGCCCTATCTTCGCGGCTTCTCGGACGATTTCTCGATCCCGGTCTCGCGCTGGACCGAGAACCACCGCGCCGACCTGCCCACCGACAGGGGCCTCGAAATCCTGATGGAGTCGGACGAGGCGGGCCTCTGCCTCATCAACGACCCGGCGCGGCGCTCGCTCTACATGTTCAACCACATCGAATATGACACGACGTCTCTGGCCGACGAATACTGGCGTGACCGGACGGCCGGAAAACCCATCGAGCTTCCCGCCAACTACTTCCCCAAGAACGATCCCGAGCTTCCGCCGGAGAACCGCTGGCGCAGCCACGCGCATCTCCTCTTCGGCAACTGGATCAACGAGGTCTACCAGACGACACCCTTCGAGCTTTGGAAGATCGGCGGCTGACCGGACGTCCCCACCTTCATCTTCGCCGGGCTTGACCCGGCGACCCTTTTTGCCGACACAGAAGAGGATGCCCGGATAAGGTCCCGGCATGATGAGGTTTGAGAAGAGCCACCGCATGCCCCACAGCCAGCTCCTTGTCCTCCGCCATGCAAAGGCCGTCCTGGGCGAGCCCGGGATGGAGGATTTCGACCGGCCCCTCGCGGAGCGCGGGCAGAAAGCGGCGAAAGTGATGGGACGGTATCTTGCTAAGCATGATCTGGCACCCGATCTCGTCCTCTGCTCTCCCGCCCGCCGCACGCGGGAGACATGGGAGATCGCGGCGCGCGAGCTTCCGAAGATCGAGACCCGCTTCATCGAGCAGCTCTACGACTTCGGAGACGGCGAGGCCCTGCTGGAGGTGATCCGCAAGCATGGCGGCCCGGCGACGCGCCTCCTGCTCGTCACCCACAATCCGGCCACACAGGGCCTCGCGCTCTCGCTGTCGGGCAGCGGAGACAAGTCCCTCCGGCGGCAAATGGCGGAGAAATACCCCACCGCCGGCCTCGCCGTGATCTCCTTTTCCGGCGCGGGCTGGGCGGCGACCACGGAGGGAACCGGCCGGCTCGACGCCTTCATCCGCCCGCGAGACCTGAAGGCCGGCTGACACGTTCCCCTTGCCTTGCAAGCGGTTCCGCACCACTTATTGGCCGAGCGAAAGGGGTGCTGAGAGATCGTCCGCTTCACCGATATTCTGGATGGCACGCGCATCGCCGCGGGCGGCCTCGCCGATTTCGCCACGGGGCTCGTCAACCCGTCCCTCAGGCTCGGCGTCACCGGCCTGTCGCGCGCGGGGAAAACCGTGTTCATCACCGCCCTCGTCAACGCGCTCCTGAAGGGCGGCCGCTTCCCCGCCTTCGAGGCGATGAGCGGCGGGCGCATCACCCGCTGCTATCTGGAACCACAACCGGACGACACGCTGCCGCGCTTCGCCTTCGAACAGCATACCAAGGCGCTCTCGGGCGAGCACCGCCACTGGCCCGAAAGCACCAGCCGCATCAGCCAGATCAGGATCACGGCGGAATACACGCCCGTGGGCCTCATCGCCCGCAATCTCGGCTCTGGCCGCCTCCACATCGACATCGTGGACTATCCCGGCGAATGGCTGCTCGACCTGCCGCTGATGAACATGAGCTATGCGGAATGGTCCGCAGCGACGGTCGCCGCCAGCCGTATCGCCCCGCGCCTCGCCCATGCGGCTGAGTGGCACCAGCTTCTCGCCACGCTCGACCCCGCCAGACCTGCGGACGAGCAGGACGCCATCGCCTCAGCCGAGGTCTTCACCGCCTATCTCGCGCGCTGCCGCAAGGAGGACGTCTCCCTCTCCACCCTGCCGCCCGGCCGCTTCCTGATGCCGGGAGACTACAAGGGCTCGCCGCTCCTCGCCTTCGCGCCGCTCGACATTGCTCCGGGCACGGAGCTTCAGCGCGGCTCGCTCGCGGCGCTCATGGAGCGGCGCTACCTGGCTTACGTCTCCACCATCGTGAAACCCTTCTTCTACGGCCACTTCGCCAGGCTCGACCGGCAGATCGTGCTGGTGGACGCGCTCACCGCGCTCAACGCGGGGGCCTCGGCCGTGAAGGACCTGCAGCACGCGCTGGCCGACATCCTCACCTGCTTCCGCCAGGGCTCCAACTCGCTGCTCTCCAATCTCTTCGGCCGCCGCATCGACCGCGTGCTCTTCGCCGCCACCAAGGCAGATCTCCTGCACCACACCAGCCATGACCGGCTGGAGAACATCTTGAAGCTCATCGTCGAGGATGCGATGACGCGCGCGGAATATTCCGGCGCCGGGATCGAGGTCGCGGCCCTTGCCGCCATCCGCGCCACGCGGGAGGCAAGTGTCAGGCAGAAGGGCGAGACGCTGGAATGCATCGTCGGCACACCACTCGCCGGTGAAGCGGTTGGCGGCACCGCATTCGACGGTGCCACGGAAGCCGCGATCTTCCCCGGCGACCTGCCGAAGGAGGCGGAGAAGGCGCTGGACGGCTCGCTCGAAGGCAGCCTCAAATTCGTGCGCTTCCGCCCGCCCCTGCCGCGAGACGGCGCATGGCCGCACATCCGCCTCGACCGCGCCATGGAATTCCTGCTGGGGGATCATTTCCAATGAGCGACACCCCCCGCACCCCGAAGGCCTTCGTGCTCGACGCGCCCGAGACTGATGAACAGCCGCAGCGCCAGCCCCGCGCCATCACGGGCATCAGCTTCGAGCCGGAGGTCGACGAGGGTGAGTTGATCGTCATGCCGCCCGCCCCGCTGGCACGGCCGCGCCGCTTCCGCTGGGGCACGCTGCTGCTCTCCGCCCTCTTCACGCTCGTCACCCTGTGGGCGGGCCTCGCGGTCACGCAGCTGGTCGAGGATTATTTCGCCCGGTCGCCCGTGCTGGGCTGGGTGGCGCTCGGCGTCGCGGGTGTCGCGGCGCTGGCCGCCCTCGTCATCATCGCGCGTGAAATCTGGGCCCTCGCGCGCCTGCGCCGCATCGAGCACATCCAGGTCGACGCGGCCCATGCCATCAACGCCGATGACGCCTCTGCCGCCAAGCGCGCCACGGAGCAGCTGAAGGCGCTCTATGCCGCGCGGCCCGATGCGCAGCTGGGCCTCAAGGAGCTGAAGCAGTACGAGACCGACATTCTGGACGGGCGCGACCGCATGAAGCTCACGGAGCGCCACCTCGTCTCCTGGCGTGACGCGGAGGCGCACCGCATCATCGCCCATGCCGCGCGCCGCATCACGCTGCTCACCACCGTGGCGCCCACGCCCGCCCTCGACATCCTCTTCGTCGCGGCGCAGAACCTGCGCATGATGCGCGAACTGGCAACACTCTATGGCGGCAGGCCTTCCACTCTGGCCACGATCCGCCTCGCCCGCATGGTCATCAGCCATCTGGCCGTCACCGGCGGCATCGCGCTTTCGGACAATCTCATCCAGCACGTGGTGGGCAAGGGCCTGCTCGGCAGGCTCTCCGCCCGCTTCGGCGAAGGCGCGGTGAACGGCATCCTCACCGCCCGCGTCGGGCTTGCCGCGCGGGACGTGTGCCGCCCCATTCCGCAGGAGGCCACCGCCAAGGACACGCTCGGCAGCCTGATCAAGGAGCTCGTCTCCTCAGCACCAGGGGAGAAGGCGGAATGAAACCTCTCCTGCCCGTCCTGGCCCTCCTGCTGCTGATCCAACCCGTCCACGCCACGGAGAACCGCGGCACGCGCATCGCCATGGCGGTCGCCCTCCTTGACGTGGTGCAGGACCATTGCGAAGGCCGCTTCCGCGTGGACGAGGCCGTGAAGAAGACGCTCTTCGAACATTTCCATGAATATGACATCGCAGGCCTCGCCTCGCTCCTCTCGCGCCCGCTCAACGCCTTCTACGAGGATTTCTCCTATGAGGCCAAACGCGGCCGCGATGCCTTCTGCCGCAACGCCCCGCAAGAGGCGGCGGGCACCGGCTATCCCGTCATCCTCGCCGGAGAGCCATAAATGTTCCTCACCTTCTTCACGGAACTGAAGGGCGCGGGCATTCCCGTCTCGCTCAAGGAATATCTCACCTTGGTCGAGGCGCTGGACAAGGGCCTCGCGCAATATTCGACGGAGGAGTTCTATTTCCTCGCCCGCGCGGCGCTGGTGAAGGACGAGCGCAACCTTGACCGCTTCGACCGCGTCTTCGGCCATGTCTTCAAGGGCCTCGGCACCCCCGGCGATGCCCTGCTGGCGGAAATCCCCGAGGAGTGGCTCAGGAAGCTCGCCGAGAAGCACCTCACCGAGGAAGAGAAGAAACTCGTCCAGGCGCTGGGCGGCCTCGACAAGATTCTCGAGGAACTGAAGAAGCGGCTGGAGGAGCAGAAGGGCCGCCACCAGGGCGGCAGCAAATGGGTGGGCACCGCCGGCACCTCGCCCTTCGGCGCCTATGGCTACAACCCGGCGGGCGTCAGGATCGGGCAGGACAAGAACCGCAACAACTCCGCCGTCAAGGTGTGGGACAAGCGCGAGTTCAAGGACCTTGACGACACGGTGGAACTCGGCACCCGCAACATCAAGGTGGCGCTGCGCAGGCTCCGCAAATTCGCGCGCGAGGGTGCCGCGGAGGAACTCGACCTCGACGGCACCATCAGCGCCACCGCGCGCCAGGGCTGGCTCGACGTCCGGATGGTGCCGGAACGGCGCAACACGGTGAAGGTGCTGATCTTCTTCGACGTCGGCGGCTCCATGGACCCGCACATCCGCGTCTGCGAGGAACTGTTCTCGGCGGCGCGCGCCGAGTTCAAGCATCTCGAATATCTCTATTTCCACAACTGCGTCTATGAGAGCGTGTGGAAGAACAACCGCCGCCGCAACGCGGAGCGGATCGACACATGGCAGGTCCTGCACACCTATCCGCATGACTACAAGGTGATCTTCGTGGGCGACGCGTCGATGAGCCCCTTCGAACTCACCCATGAGGGCGGCTCCGTCGAGCACTGGAACGCCGAGCCCGGCCTCACCTGGCTGCAACGCGTCGCCGCGACCTATCCCAAGGCCGTGTGGCTCAATCCGAGTGCCGAGAAATACTGGAGCTATTCACCCTCGATCAGCCTCGTCTCCCGCACGCTGGAAGGCCGCATGTTCCCCCTGACGCTCGATGGCATCGACCGCGCCATGCGCGAACTGGTGCGCTGAGGTTACGAAGAGTTCATCTTCGCCGCCGACGGATTGTGCCCCGGCCCCGCGTCTTACCTGCATCGGACAACACGGAGTATCGAAGATGCAGAGAAAGACAAAGCTTCTGGCAGCGGGTGGCGCTGCCGCCCTTCTGGCCCTTGGCGGCCTCGCAGGGCTGGCCCATGCCGATAAGGACGGCTGGGGCCACGGCATGATGGGCCGGGAGCTGATGCAGCGCTACGACGCCGACAAGGACGGCAAGGTCACGCAAGCAGAGATCGACCAGAACCGCACCCAGTGGCACGGCGAATTCGACGCCGACAAGAACGCCTCGCTCTCGCTGCAGGAATTCACCGCCCTGTGGCTCAAGGCGAAGAACGAGATGATCGTGCGCGAATTCCAGTTCTTCGACGCTGACGGCAACGGCCAAGTGACGCTCGACGAGTACCGCCAGCCGATGCAGGACATGGTCGCCCGGCGCGACCGCGACGGTGACGGCGCCCTGAGCCCCGATGACCGCGGCGGACGCGGCAAGCGCGGCGAAGGCCATCACCGCTGGCGCGAGGACCAAGGCGAGGCGCCGCCGCCTGCTCCCGCGGCGCCCTGACCTTCCCCTCATCGGGCTCGCAATCCGCGAACTGTCCTATATGATATGCCGCATATCTTGAAGGACAAGAGTTCATGACGGATTTCACGCCCCTCTCCGGGGCCGCCGGCGGATTGCTGATCGGGCTGTCCGCCGTCATTCTCATGGGCGGCCTCGGCCGCATCGCCGGAATCTCCGGCATCTTCCGCGCGCTGTTCGCGGGGATGCCCGGCTGGACGGGCTGGCAGGCCCTGTTCCTGCTGGGTCTCATGGGCGGAACCATCCTCGCGACACTGCCCGGCGGCTTCGACCCGGACAGCATCGCATTTCCCGGAAACCCCCTCACCACCGTGGTCGGCGGCCTGCTGGTGGGCGCGGGCACCGCGCTCGGCTCCGGATGCACTTCGGGCCATGGCATCTGCGGCCTCTCGCGCCTGTCGCAGCGGAGCATCGCCGCGACGGGGATCTTCATGGCCGTCGCCGTGGTGACGGTCTTCCTCCTGCGCCACGTGATCGGAGGCTGACATGGACCGCATCACAGCCCTGCTCTCCGGCCTCGTCTTCGGCGCCGGCCTCGCCCTGTCCGGCATGGTCAACCCGATGAAGGTCCAGAACTTCCTCGATCTCTTCGGCACATGGGACCCGACGCTGGTCTTCGTGATGGGTGCGGGACTCGCCGTCACCTGCATCGGCTACCGCCTCGTGCTGGCCAGGCCACGGCCGCTCTTCGCGCCGGACTTCAGCCTGCCGCGCGCCCAGGCGATCGACGGCAGGCTCGTCACGGGTGCGGCCCTGTTCGGCGCGGGCTGGGGCCTCACCGGCTTCTGCCCGGGCCCCGCCATCGCCTCGCTCGTCTTCGGCTACTGGCCTTCGGTGCTCTTCGTGGCAGCCATGGCGGCGGGCATGCTGCTGGTCCGCCTGCTCCCCCGCCCGGCAAGCCCGGCCGCCGCGTCAGCGGATGGCTAGGCTCACGCTTTTCCCATTTGGGGGCCATTGCACTAGGCCCGCTTCACCGGGCAGGTGTTGATGCCCAGGATCGAATAGAGCGGGCAAACGCCGACGAGTGCGGTGAGCAGCGGGACCACGCCGATCCAGCCGATCCAGTTGTAGCCCATGGGCGCGGCGAGCAGCGCATACCACAGGAGGCCGAGGCCGATGACGATGCGCAGGACGCGGTCGATGCCGCCGACATTGGTGCTCATGAGAAGTCTCCCTTTGCTGTAGTGGCGTCATCTTGGGCCAAGGGGCGGGCCAATGTCTGTGACTTGCTCACAGTCCCTGTGACAGGCGCAACAGCCGCGCCTTGTCGGCCACCACGATGTGCCGCCGCTCGATCTCGACCAGCCCCTCGCCGGCGAACTGCTTGAGGAGCCTGCTCACCACCTCGCGCGCCGTGCCGAGTTCGGTTGCGATCTCCTGATGCGTCATGGCGATGGGTCCGGCGGCGCGGTCGCAGAGGAAGCGCGCCAGCCTGCGGTCCACATGGCGCTTGGACACCTCCTGCACCAGCCCGATGAGGTCGCGCAGCCGCTCGCCATAGGAGGAGAAGACGAAGCGCCGGAAGCCCGGCGATTGCGCCAGCAGCTCCTCGAACAGCGGACGCGGAACGGCCAGCGCCTCCGTCGCGCTTTCCGTCACGCCCTCGGCGTCGTAATCGGACTGCGCAAGAAGGCAGGCGGTGGTGAGCACGCATGTCTCCCCCGGCCCCACGCGGTAGAGCAGCAGCTCGCGCCCGGACTCGGTGACCGTCGAGACCTTCACCGATCCCTGGATGACGATCAGAAAGGCCGAGCACGCCTGCCCCGGCCGGAAGACCGCCCGCCCGGCCTCCACATGCACGTTCCTCGCGCCCTCGAGGCGGGCCAGCGCCTCGGGCTCGAGCCCGGGGATGATGGGCCCGACCGCCATCACATCCGCCCATAGCGGCGCATGAGCGCGAGGAGTTCATCCGCCGGCAGGGCCACCGCCGTCTTGCCGTCGCGGCCCACCATCGTCTCCGCGCACAGCATGGAATCGATCACCGCCTCCTCGGTCGCCTCCACCGTGGCGAGAAACAGCTGGTCGATGTCGCCGTTGCCCAGCGCGTCGAACCGCAGGAGGCCGCTGCGACTTGCGAAGGCCTGCTCATTGGCGGTCGAGAAGGCGAGGAAGATATCACCCGAGGAATTGTTGCCCACCGTGCCCGTGCGGGCGAGGCCCAGGGGCACACGGCGCGCCAGCCGCTTCAGCTGGTGGGCCATCAGCGGCGCGTCGGTCGCCACGATGGCGATGACGGAGCCCTGCTCCTTCCCCCGCAGCTTGCCGTCGAGAACGTGCCGGCCCACCGGCACGCCCAGCACCGTGAAGTCCTCCCGCCGCCCGAAATTCGACTGCACGAAGACGCCGAGCGTATAGCGCCCGCCTGCGATCTCCACGATGCGCGAGGCAGAGCCGTTCCCCGCCTTGAAGTCATAGGTCAGCATGCCGGTGCCGCCGCCCACGCTGCCCATCGCCACGGGCCCGCCGCGCGCCCCGTCCAGCGCCCCGACCGTGTGGTCCGCCGTCACGTGGAAACCGTTGATGTCGTTCAGGTCGCCGTCATAGGTTTCCGCTGCGACGGGCAACCCCCAGTCCTGCCCCGTGCCCACCCCGCGCGAGACCAGCCAGCGGATCGTGGCATCGCGCGTCACCCCGCAGGAATGCGTGTTGGTGATGGTGATGGGCGTCTGCAACTCGCCCGATTCCTCGATCCAGACGACGCCCGTCATCTCGCCATTGCCGTTCAGGGAATAATAGCCCGCCGCACAGGGCACATGCGCCTTCTCCCGCCCGCGCGGCAGGATGGCCGTCACGCCCGTTCGCACCGGTCCATGGCCCGGCTTCAGCGGACCGTCGCCGGAGATGAGCGTCACCTGCCCCACCTCGACGCCCGGAACGTCGGTGATGGCGTTGTGCGTGCCCGTCCGGCCCGGAAACGGCAGGCCCAGCTCCCGCCCCCTCTTGCGCATGTCCTCTCCTCCCTTCGCCGCCGAAACTGCTTGCGGGATTGATCTTTCCCGCATTTAACTCCGCCTTCAAGACGGGAGAAGAACACTTGGCAGGACACAGGCACGAAGGCAATCCGTGGTGGACGACGGCATTCCCCCTGCTTTCGGCCGCGCTGATCGCCGCCTATTTCACAGGCATCCTCCCCAAGGGCAACGTCATCGTGCTGGTGGCGGAGGTCGTCTTCCTGTGCGGCGCGGTGTTCTCCGCCGTTCACCACGCGGAGGTGGTGGGTGCCCGCGTGGGCGAGCCCTTCGGCTCCATCATCCTCGCGGTCGCCGTCACCGTCATCGAGGTGGGCCTCATCGTCTCGCTCATGCTGGCGGCCGACAATGGCGGCCCCACCATCGCGCGCGACACCGTCTATGCCGCGGTCATGCTGGTGCTGACGGGGCTGATCGGCCTCTGCCTCGTGCTCGGCGGCCACAAGCACTTCGAGCAGAAGATCAGGGTCAGCGGAACCTCCTCCTATCTCTCGGTCCTCGGCACGCTGGCGGCCATCGCGCTGATCCTGCCGAACTATACCACCTCGACGGAGGGCCCCACCTATTCCGCGGCCCAGCTCGCCGCGGCGGCGGTGGTGTCGATGATGCTCTACGGCGCCTTCCTGTTCATCCAGACGGTGCGCCACCGCGACTATTTCCTGGCCGCTGCGGATGATTCCGACGCCGCCAACGAGGAGTTCGAGCCGCCCTCGGGCCGCCAGGCGCTGGTGAGCCTCCTCTTCCTGCTGATCTCGCTCGCGGGCGTCATCCTGCAGGCGAAGATGCTGGCGCCGAAGCTCGACGATCTCATCGATGCGGCGAGCCTGCCGCATGAGTTCACCGGCGTCATCATCGCGGCGCTCGTCCTGGCGCCGGAGAGCATCGCCGCCGTCAGGGCCTCCCTCGCCAACAGGCCGCAGACCAGCATCAACCTGGCGCTTGGCTCGGCGCTGGCCTCGATTGCGCTGACCATCCCCGTGATCACCCTGATCGCGGCCTTCACCGACGTGCAACTCGCCCTCGGCGTTCCGCCAGCCAAGGTGGCGCTCTTGGTGCTGGCCATGTTCGTCAGCGTCATCACCCTGCTGCCCGGCCGCACCACCGTGCTCCATGGCGTGGTGCATCTCGGCCTGTTCGTGATGTTCATCGTCGTCGCAGCCGTGCCCTGACGGCCAAGAACTTTGACTTCACCTGCCCCGTGCCCCAAACTCGGGGCCTCAGGTGGTGTCAATGGCGTCAGAAACAGCGTTCTACTACAAGGAGTTTCTCATCGTCCTCGGGGTTGCGGGCCTGGTCGTTCCGCTGTTCCTGCGCGTCGGCGTCAACGCGGTGGTGGCCTTCCTGGTGGTGGGCATCCTGCTCAGCCCGGACGTCATGGGCAGGTTCGCGCAGAGCGCGCCGCTCCTCGAATACCTGAACATCGGCAGCACCGAGAGCCTCTCCCACATCGCGGAGCTGGGCGTTGTCTTCCTGCTGTTCCTCATCGGGCTCGAACTCTCCTTCGAGCGCCTCAACATCATGCGGCGGCTCGTCTTCGGCCTCGGCGGGCTGCAGGTGGTGCTGAGCCTCATCGCCATCGCGGCCTGTGCCGTGGCCCTCGGGCTGGACATGCGCGGGGCCCTGGTCGCCGGGGCGGCGCTCTCGCTTTCCTCGACGGCAATCGTGGTGCAACTCCTCTCGGACACGAAGCGGCTGGGATCGCAGACGGGACGCGCCAGCTTCGCCGTGCTGCTGATGCAGGACCTGGCGGTCATTCCGCTGCTGCTGCTGGTGCCCATCCTGGGCCAGCGCATGGAGGGCAACATCCTGGTCAGCGTGCTGCTGGCGCTGCTTCAGGCGGGCATCGCCATCACCGTCATCGTCGTGGTGGGGCGCTACCTGCTCAGGCCGCTCCTCAGGCTGGTGGCCCGCACCGGCGGGGCGGACCTGTTCATGGCGGCAACCCTGCTCATCGCGGTCGGCACCGGCGCGGTGGCGAGCCTCGCCGGGATCTCGATGACGCTCGGCGCCTTCATCGCCGGGCTGATGCTGGCCGAGACCGAATACCGCCGCGCCATCGAAGCGGTGATCGAGCCGTTCAAGGGCCTGCTCCTCGGCACCTTCTTCCTCGTCGTCGGCCTCAAGCTCGACCTCGACACGCTCTTCGCCGAGCCCGCCTACACGCTCGGCGTGGCCATCGGCATCGTGGTCCTCAAGGTCATCATCCTCTACGTTCTGGCGCGCGCCTTCCGCGTGAACCGGGGCGCGGCCCTGGAATCCGCGCTGCTGCTCGGCCCCTGCGGCGAATTCGGCTTCGTCATCGCCGGGGCGGCACTCGCCACCGGCCTGATCGACGCTCCGGCGAGCCGCAACATCGTGCTGGTGGTGACGCTCACCATGATCGCCATTCCCTTCATGGCCCGCTTCGGCGCGCATGTGACGTCCGGCCTGCGCCAGCAGGCCAAGGCCGCCGCCATCGAGACGCCGCTGCCGCAGGACCACGCCCCGCGCGTCATCATCGCAGGTTTCGGCCGCGTCGGCCGCCTCATCGCCTCCATGCTGGACGAGCACAAGATTCCCTATCTCGCCATCGACAGCGACGCCGACCTGGTGGCCCGCGAGATCCGGAGCGGCAAGACCGTCTATTATGGCGATGCCGGCAACCCGGAGTTCCTCAAGCGCTGCGGCCTGGCGGAGGCGCGGGCGCTCGCCGTCACCATGGACAACCAGGTCCGGGTGGACGAGGTGGTGAAGGCCGCCCGTACCCTCCGCGACGACCTCAAGATCATCGCCCGCGCCCGCGACGAGCGCCATGCGCAGAAGCTTTATGGGGCGGGCGTCACCGAGGCGGTTCCCGAAACCGTGGAATCGAGCCTGCAGCTCGGCGAGGCGCTGCTCGTCGAAACCGGCGTTCCCATGGGTCTCGCCATCGCCTCCGTGCATGAGCGGCGTGACGGCTTCCGCAAGCTTCTGGGGCGACCCAACCGCAAGGAACAGCTCGAACTGGCAAGCAAGCGCCTCAGACGCGAGAAGTCGGCAGGATAGGAACATCCCGCCGAGGAAAACCGCCAGATTGTGGAGCATGCCCCTTCATGGCAAAAGGAGCGCGCGCTGTCAAGGATTAAATTCCGATAACGATTTTTATTCCTGACCGTCCCGACATGACTGCCGTCATCCCGGCGCAGGCCGGGATCCCGCTTTGTTTCATCACGCATTGACGCAGGAAGCTGGGTTCCGGCCTTCGCCGGAATGACGCCTTTTCGAATACTGCGATCCCGGCTGACCGCCTGAGGTCCTACGAAACGCCCAGCTTCTTCTGCAGGCTGGAGCTGGACGTCGTGTACTGGAACATCAGCCGCTCACCGGGATTCTTCAGCTTGAACACCTTCTGCGCCATGAGCGCCGCCTCGTGGAAGCCGGAGAGGATCAGCTTCAGCTTGCCGGGGTAGGTGTTGATGTCACCGATGGCGAAGATGCCCTCGGCCGAGGTCTCGAACTTCTCGGTGTCGACGGGGATCAGGTTCTCATGCAAGTTCAGCCCCCACTCCGCCACCGGGCCGAGCTTCATGGTGAGGCCGAAGAAGGGCAGCATGGCGTTGCACGCGACGTCGAAGCTCTGCCCGTCATTGCCCTTCACCGTCGCGGCCGAGAGAATTCCGTTCTCGCCCTTGAGGCCCGTCACCTGGCCGAGACGGAACTGCATCTTTCCGGCCTCCACCAGCTCGCGCATCTTCTTCACCGAATCGGGTGCCGCGCGGAAATCGTCGCGGCGGTGCAGCAGCGTCAGGCTCTTGGCGATGGGCTGCAGGTTCAGCGTCCAGTCGAGCGCGGAGTCACCTCCGCCGACGATCAGCACGTCCTTGCCGCGGAGCGCCTCCATCTTCTTCACCGAATAGAAGACGGATGAGCCCTCATAGGCCTCGATCCCGGGGATCGGGGGCTTCTTGGGCTGGAAGGATCCGCCGCCCGCCGCGATCACCACCGCCTTGCAGCGGAACTGGAGGCCGCCGTCGGTCTCGACCTCGAAATCGGCCTCGCCCAGCTTCTTCACCCCCGTGACCATGTGGTTGAAATGGAAGCCGGGGTTGAAGGGCTTGATCTGCTCGAGAAGCCGGGAGGTGAGTTCCGCCCCCGTCACCACCGGAAGGGCGGGAATGTCGTAGATCGGCTTTTCGGGGTACAGCTCGGCGCACTGGCCGCCGGGGCGGTCCAGGATGTCCACCACATGGCAGCGGATGTCGAGCAGGCCCAGTTCGAACACGGCGAAAAGCCCGCAGGGCCCCGCACCGATGATGACGACGTCAGTGGTGATCACCTCGGGCATGGCCTCGGACATGGGGCTCGATCCTTCCTCAGAACTGCTTTTCGGGAACCTTCACGCGCAGGCCGTCCAGCGCGTCGGAGACCTTGATCTGGCAGGACAGGCGGGAATTGTCGCGCACGTCGAAGGCGAAATCCAGCATGTCCTCTTCCATGGGGTTGCGCGCGCCGGTCTTCTCCACCCACTCGGGCTCCACATAGACATGGCAGGTGGCGCAGGCGCAGGCCCCGCCGCAATCGGCGTCGATGCCGGGAACCATGTTCTTGACGGCCGTTTCCATCACGGACATGCCGGGAAGGCCCTCCACCGTCTGTTCGGTGCCGTTGTGCTGAATGAAGGTGATCTTTGCCATAGTCTGTCCACCGCTGGGCGTTCGTTTTGTCGAACGGGTTCTAGGGGATCGGCGGCGGAAACACAACTGCGCGCGGCGCGCGGCAAAGGCTGCCTCAGGGGTTGAGTTCGCGCGATGCCCGGACGAATTCCGCGGCGGCGGCCTTGGCGGCCTGGATGCGGAGCAGGCGCACCGGATCATCGCCCGGAAAGGCCATCGCCTCCAGTTCCGCCGCGAGCTTCTGCAACTTCCGCGCGCCGATCGATCCGGCGGACCCCTTCAGCGTGTGCGTGGCGAAATGCCAGTCCCGTGGGGTCGCGGCCTCCTCCAGCGCGGCCAGCATGGCGGGAAGCTGCACCAGGAAAAGCCCCAGCACTTCCGCCGCAAGCGCCTGATCCCGCATGGCATAGTGCAGGAGATGCGCCCGGTCGAACACCATAGGGGCGCTGTCCGGCTCCGTGGCGCGGTCGCTCATCGCTGGCATCTCGATCCCTCCCCGATCCCTCCGGACATATCATGGGCACAAGGTCTGAGCAGGCGGTAAACCCCTCCGGTGAACGGGAACTTGACCGGACGGATTCAATCTGCGCGTGGCTCTTAACCAAAAATTAAATAATCGGGTGATGGCGGTCCAAGCCGGGTTCAACGGCAATCGGCGATGGGCTATGGTGAAATTTGGGAACCCACGCCACGGGGAGGCCGATCTGCGCGCCGGACATAAAAAAGCCGGGAGCGGATACCATCGGGCTGGGATCAGCAAGCGGCACGCCGTGCCGTGGTCGTAGGTTTAGTGCGGGAAGAGTAAAACATGGCTAACACCATCGAGCAGCGCCGTTCGGACCGTCGTCAGGGCGACGCAGACGCCATGCGGCGGGAACCGCCCCGGATGGCCGCGGAGACCCAGTCGGTCAAATCGCGCCCCGCCAACGAGAACGACCCGGCCACGGCCATGATGCTGGCCAGGCTCCGCCGCCGCCCGCCCTTCACCCCCTATCTGCTGACCGGCATCATCCTGATGGCGCTGTGGTCCGGCGGGTGGTTCTTCGCCTATCCGAGCATCCTGGCCGCCGGGGCCTCCGCCGCGACGGTGATCCAGGCGCTCGCCCTGCTGCTCGTCCCCATCGTGGTGATCTGGGCCGGCGCCTACACGCTGTGGCGCGCCGCGGACATGCGCCACGTGTCGGAAGCCCTGTTCCAGTCGGCCATGCGCCTCGTCCGCCCGCAGGACATCGCCACCGAGGGGCTGACCACCATCGCCCAGGCCGTGCGCTCCGAGGTCGACCTGCTGGTCGGCGGCGTGGAGCATGCGGTGCAGCGCGCCGCCGTGCTGGAGGAGATCGTCCACAAGGAGATCGCCGCCATCGAACGCGCCTTCGGCAGCAATGAGGAGCGCATCCGTAGCCTCGTCGCCGGAATCGAGAACCAGCGCTCGGCCCTGCACCAGGCCACCCTGCTCATCAACAACGACACCAACCCGCTGATCACCCGCCTCGAGAACGGCACCAAGACGCTCGACGGCATCATGTCCAACGCCCAGAATACGCTGGGCCGCCTCGAGGGCGGCCTGCGCGACATTTCCGACAATGTCATGCGCGCCATGGACGACATGGCGGACCGCGCCAACTCCGCCGGCTCCGAGATCGGCGTGCAGACCTCCCACATGGAGGACGTCTCCTCCCGCATGGTCGGCCAGATCCGCGAATTCGCGCGCCAGCTCGGCCTGCAGATCGAGCAGATGCAGCAGGCCTCCGCCACGCTCAACGGCGAGACCGTCGAATTCGGCCGCTCCGTGCAGGACATGGAAGCCGGCATGGTCCAGGCCGTGCGCAACGCGGTGGATACGCTCACCGGCGTCCACCAGGACATTTCCCGCACCGTCGACCGCGCCAGCGTGACCTCCGCCGACCAGATCCGCCAGCAGGTCGCGGACCTGACCGAGATCGTGCAGAACGCCGGCAGCAGCCTCGCCTACCACCTCAAGACCGTGTCCGACGACGTCACGGCGAACCTCGAGCGCGTGAGCGTCGACACGGCGCAGCTCATCGAGCAGAGCCGCGGCCTCGTCAGCCAGGGCCTGCAGTCGATGACCGGCGAATACATCGATCGCGTCGCCCAGTCGCGCACCGAGCTCATCAGCTATCTCGACCAGTCGGCGAACGGCGTCGCCGTCGCCATCGACGAGGCGACCGACAACGTGGCAGGCCGCCTGAACGCCGCCGGCACCCAGTTCCTCTCCGGCCTCGACCAGACCGCCGGCCACCTCCTGGCGGAGCTCGGCTCCATGAGCACCGGCATGTCCGGCCGCATCGAGGAGACGACGGGCCGCCTCATCGTGGAAATCGGCTCGCGCGCCGAGCGCATCATCACCAGGCTCGACGATTCGGCGGGCGGCGTCTTCGCCCGCCTCGACGAGCAGGCCAGCCTCATCAGCGGCCGCGTCGAGGACTCGGCCAACCGCATCCTCTTCACCATCGAGGACCGCTCTGCCGCGGCGAGCGCCCGCGTGGGCGAATCCGCCCAGCAGATCCTCGCGGCCATCGACCAGCAGAACCTCGAATCGGCGCAGCGCGTCACCGATTCGGCGGCCCGCGTCGAAGTCGCCATCGCCCGCGCCACGGGCGATCTCACCTCCAGGCTCGACTCCTCGGCCGTGGACATCGAATCCCGCCTCGACAATGCGGTGACCATCGCCCTCGGCCGCCTCGAACAGACCTCGGCGGAACTGCGTGACCTCATGGGCGGCACGAGCACCCAGGTCATGGACCAGGTCGAAGGCCGCGCCTCGGAAGTGCTTGGCCGCCTCGACCTCGTCCTCAGCACCGCCAATGCGCGCCTGGGCGACACCACCGCCCTCTTCGAGAGCGTCATCGGTCAGACGACGAACCGTCTCGAAGACCGCATCGGCGGCTCGACCGAGACGCTCAACGCCCTGATGACGACCTCGGTCGAGAACGCCCGCAGCAGGCTGCAGGACGCCGCCAACCTCTTCCATGAGCTTGTCGAGCAGGTCAGCACGGGCGTGGAGAGCGGCGTGGGCACGTCCGGCAGCTTGCTGCAGGAGCAGGTGGCCCAGGCCATCACCACCGCATCGGCCCGCCTCGACGAGACCACGCGCCTGTTCCACGAGCTCATCGGCGGCGCGTCGGACGAGATCGAACGCCGCATCGAAGGCGCCAGCGAGCGCTTCTACGGCCAGATCGAAAGCAGCATCACCTCCGCAACCGGGTCCCTCGAACAGGCGAACAAGACCTTCGTCGAGGTCATCGGCGGCACGGCCAGCACCGTCGTCAGGACGCTGGACACCTCGCGCAACGACATCGTCGGCGCCGTCGAGGCCAGCGTGGGCGAGGCCCTCGGCCGGTTCGAGACCTCGGCCAGCGCCTTCCAGACCCTCGTCACGGGCGCTGCGGATGACCTCGAAGCCAAGGTCGACGGCGCGGCCGAGCGCCTCTATGGCCACATGAACGCCACGGTGAACTCCGTCACCGGCAAGCTCGACGAGGCCACCGTCTCCGTGGCGAGCCGCCTGGAGAACACCTCCAGCGGCCTCACCAGCACGCTGCAGGAGGTCTCGGGCACCATCAACGACCTGATCGTCAACACCAGCGGCACCATCGTGGCCCATCTCAAGGACACCGCGGGAATCGTGAACCGCGAGATGACCGAATCCGGCATCGCGCTCGCCGAGCGCATCGAAAGCTCGGGCGGCATGGTGACCGAGAAGCTGATCGGCGTGTCCGGAAGCTTCGTCCACAACATCAGCAAGGCCCGCGAAGACCTGCTGGAGATGATCACCACCTCCTCGGAGGAGGTGACGCGCCGCCTCGAAGAGACGACGATGCAGCTCTACAGCAGGCTGGACGGCACGGCCAACTCCATGACCGGCCAGCTGGAGCAGACGGCGACGAAGCTCTACACGCGCCTCGACCAGGTGTCCTCGCACATGAGCGGCGAGCTGGAGCAGACCGCCCAGCGCATCACCGACTACGTCACCTCGACGACGGGCGATGCCGTCAGCAAGGTGGCGTCCGTCACCGACCAGCTGACCTCGCAGCTCGACCAGTCCTCGCAGCAGCTGGGCAGCCTCCTCGACCACACCTCGCAGCGCCTCGGCAGCCAGCTGGACCGCGCGGCGAGCGAACTCTCCGCCCTCTTCGGCAACTCCACCGAGATCCTCACCAGGCGCCTGGACGACACCTCCTCGCACCTGTCCGAGATCTTCACAACCAACACGGAGATGCTCAACGGCCAGCTGGAGCAGACCTCGGCCAAGCTCTCGGAGCTGTTCACCACCAACACCGAGATGCTCAACGGCCAGCTCGAGGATACCTCGGCCAAGCTGTCGGATCTCTTCACCTCCACCACCGGGATGCTCAACGGCCAGCTCGAGGAGACCTCCCTCAAGCTGTCGGAGCTCTTCACCTCCAACACAGGCAAGATCGCCGGCGAACTGGAACAGACCTCGGAACGCCTCTCGGGCCTCTTCTCGGTCAATGCGGAGCGCCTGTCGTCCACGCTCGACCAGACCTGGAGCAGCATCTCCGGGCTCTTCACCGCCAAGACCCAGACGCTCACCGAGCAGCTGGACCGCACCTCGAACGACATCTCGGCCCTGTTCACGGCGAACACCCGGATGATGTCGGATCAGATCGACAAGACCGCCACGGAGATGACCGACAGCTTCGCCGAGACCGCGGTGCGCGTCACCCGCCAGGTGAGCGAGGTCAACCAGATCATGGCGCAGCGCCTCGAAAGGGCGTCCGCCGAGGTCACCTCGCAGCTCGACACGGCCGGCTCCTCCATACTGGCCCGCATCGAACAGACGGCGGAGAACATGAGCCAGCGCTTCGACATGTCCACGGGCATGCTCGAGCAGGTCTCGGGCGAACTCACCGACAAGCTGGACGGCTCCGGCCAGCGCTTCGCCAGCATGCTGGACCAGGCCTCCGCCGCGATCATCGCCGATCTCGGCAAGGCCACGGCCGCCTTCAACGAGGGTCTCAACCAGACCACCCTCGGCATCACCACCCGCCTCGACGAGGACGCGGGCCTGCTGGCCGGCCGCGTGGAGCGCGCCAGCCGCGAGCTTGAGCAAGTCTCGGTCAACACCGCGATGAAGCTGGAGGAGGCCAACCGCAAGTTCTCGAAGCACGTCGAGACGGCCAACGCCTTCCTGGCGGAGCAGCTGGCGACCGCCGCCGGCGTCATGGACGAGCGGCTGGAGACCATCGCCACGGACCTCACCGGCAAGCTGGAACTCACCTCGACGCGCGTCTCCGAACGCCTTGACGACGCCGCCCTCCTCGTCGAGCGCTCGGTCGACAAGTTCGACAACGAGATGGAGCGCGTGGTGGCGGGCCGCCGCGAGGCGCTGGAATCGCTGGTCGCCGACGCCGCCAAGCGCACCGCCGAGATCGACAGCGTCATGTCGAGCTACATGAACCTCATCGAGGATTCGCTCGCGGCCTCCGAGGCCAAGGCCAAGGAGATCAGCCGCATCATCGCCGAGCAGTCGGCGCTGGCCAGCCGCAACCTCGAGGAGGAAATCGAGAAGCTCGAGGAAACCTCGGGCGGGCAGATCAGCCAGGCCGCGCGGGTGCTGAAGGACCAGCACGAGCGCGCCATGGCGGCGATGAACGAGATGCTCTCCTCCACCGCCACGGACTTCCAGCAGACGGCGCAGGACATGCGGATCACCGCCCAGCAGGTGGTGAAGGACATCGACGCGGCGCGGAACGAGCTGAAGCGGGCCATCCTCGAACTCCCGGAGGAGACCCGCAACAACGCCGACGCCATGCGCCGCGTGGTGGCCGACCAGATCAACGCCCTGACCGCGCTGGCCGAGACCGTGAAGCGCCAGACCGGCACGCTGGACGTCTCGGGGCCCGGCGCCAACATGGGGCGTGGACCCGCTCCCAAGGCCTGATCACCACCTGAACGGCAACGGCACCTGAAAGGACGATTCCGATGGATATCGCCAAGCCCTACCTCCTGTTCCTTGGCGATGTTCAAGACCAGCTCGCCGCGAAGACCGCCATGGGCATCGTCGACTGGCGGCCCGAATGGTGCGTCGGCCAGATGCGGCTCGAGGGCTGCAAGGCCGACACGGGCCTGCCCGACCTCTCGATCGCGGAGGCCGTGGCAAAGGGTGCGAGGACCATGGTCGTGGGCGTCGCCAATGCGGGCGGCGTCCTTCCCGATCACTGGGTGAAGGAAATCGTCGCGGCGCTCAGCGCCGGCCTCGACGTGGCGACCGGCCTCCACAAGCGCCTGGGCTCCATCCCGGAGATCGCGGCGGTTGCCGCCAAGCACGGCCGCAAGCTGCACGACGTGCGCTTTTCGGACATTTCCTTCGCCACCGGCAAGGGCACGAAGCGGCAGGGCCTGCGCCTGCTGACCGTCGGCACGGACTGTTCGGTGGGCAAGAAATACACCGCCCTCGCCATCGACCGCGAGATGCACAAGCGCGGCCTCTCTTCCGATTTCCGCGCCACCGGCCAGACGGGCGTGCTGATCTCGGGGCGCGGCGTGGCGCTGGACGCCGTGGTGGCGGACTTCATCTCGGGCGCTGCCGAATGGCTCTCGCCCGAGAATGCGCCCGACCACTGGGACATCGTCGAAGGCCAGGGCTCGCTCTTCCACCCCTCCTTCGCGGGCGTCACGCTTGGGCTCCTCCACGGCGCCCAGCCCGATGCCTTCGTCGTGTGCCATGAGCCGACACGGGCCACCATGCGTGGCGTGAAGCACCCGCTCCCTTCCATCCAGCAGGTCATCGACCGCACCATCCTCGAAGGTTCGCTGACCAACCCGAAGATCGCCTGCGCGGGCATCGCCATCAACACCGAGCACCTCTCGGAAGAGGTGGCCATGACCTATCTAAAGGAGACGGGCGAGGCGCATGGCCTTCCCTGCGTCGACCCGATCCGCACCGGGGTCGGCCCCATCGTCGACGAGCTGATCCGCCGCTACGGGCGCTGACATGCCCAAGCTCACCATCGCGGATGAGCGCTGGCCGATCGCCGGCAGCTTCACGATTTCGCGCGGCGCCAAGACCGAGGCCCATGTCGTCACCGTCACGCTGGAAGACGGCGGCGTGACGGGCCGCGGCGAATGCGTGCCCTACCCCCGTTACGAGGAAACCGTTCCGCAGGTCGTGGCGGCGCTCGAAGCGGCCCGCAGCCGCATCGAGGCCGGCATCACCCGCGCCGATGTCCCCTCCCTCCTCAGCCCCCACGCCGCCCGCAACGCGCTGGACTGCGCGCTGTGGGACCTCGATGCCAAGAAGGCGGGAAAGCCCGTCTGGCAGCTTGCAGGGCTCCCCGAACCCAAGCCCGTCGTCACCGCCTACACGCTGAGCCTCGACACGGCCGAAGCCATGGGGGAGGCGGCGGCGAAGGCCTCCCACCGCCCGCTCCTCAAGCTCAAGCTCGGCCGCGAGGGCGATGCCGAGCGCCTGAGGCTGATCCGCCGCAACGCGCCGTCGAGCCGCCTCATCGTGGACGCGAACGAGGGCTGGTCGGCGGAGAATCTGGCCGAGATGCTCGCCGCCTGCGCGGATGCGGGTGTTGAACTCGTGGAGCAGCCGCTCCCCGCGGGCCAGGACGAGGCGCTCCGGGGCATCGTCCGCACCGTCACCGTCTGTGCCGATGAATCGGCCCACGGCCTCGACACGCTGGACGATCTCGCCGGGAAATATGACGCCATCAACATCAAGCTGGACAAGACGGGGGGCCTCACCCCGGCCATCGCGCTGGCCCGCGCCGCGCGGGAGCGGAACCTGAAGATCATGGTGGGCTGCATGCTGGCCACCTCGCTCGCCATGGCGCCCGCCATGCTGCTCACCCCCTGGGCCGACGTGGTGGACCTCGACGGCCCCCTGCTCCTGAAGCAGGACCGCGCGCCGTCGATCCGCTTCGCGGGCAGCACCATGCACCCGCCGCCCGTCAGCCTCTGGGGCTGATCGCCTTCAGCACCACGGCGAGGCCAAAGGCGAGTGCGGCATAGCCCGCCATCACGAACCACGCCGCCCCGCCCATCGTCCCGTAGAGGAAGCCCGAGGCCCACATGGTGGAGGCGAGCAGCACCCCGCTCGACGTCACCGAATAGATGCCCTGCGCGGTGTTGCGCATGTTCTCCGGCACCCGCTCGCGGATGAAATGCATGGTGCCCAGGTGGGTGAAGCCGAAGGACGCCGCATGCAGCGCCTGCACGCCGAAGAGCACGGCCAGCGGCGGTTCGAGCCCGGTGGCGATCCACCGCAGGCAGCCGAGGCCCGTTCCCAGCATGATGAGCCCGACCGAGCCCAGCTTGCCGTAAAAGCGGTTGGAGAAGGCGAACATCAGCACCTCCATCAGCACGCTCACCGCCCACAGCTTGCCGATGGTGAACTTGGAGAGACCGAGATCGACGAAATAGACCGAGCCGAAGGCATAGAGAAAGCCGTGGCTGGCCTGCCCCAGCCCGGCGGCGAAGAGGAAGACCACGAAGAACGGCGCACTCACCACGGCGAGCACCGCCTTGAGCCGGATCGGCTCATGCCGGGCGCTGCGCAAGGCCTTGTCGTGGGGCAGCAGCAGCGTGACGAGCGCCCCCACCCCCTGCGCCCCCGCGATCAGCAGGATCACCTGCGCCACGGGGATCACCTCCAGCAGCGCGCCGCCCGCCACGCTTCCCGTGAGGAAGCTGAGCGAGGCCCACAGGCGGATGCGGCCATAGTCCAGCCCGTAATGGGCGCTCCCCTCCACCGCCAGCACCTCGGTGAGCGGCACGATGGGCGCCAGCAGCGCCGCCCCCACCAGCCCCACGACCAGGATCGGCCAGAACCCCGTCATCATATGCAGCAGCGCATAGGCGAGGAAGGCGCCCGTGGCGCAGGCGATGATGACGGCCCGGCGCCGCTGCGTCAGGTCGGCGATGTAGGTGCCCAGCGGAATGGCCAGGATGCGCACCGCCATCATCAGCGCCACCACCAGCGCCACCTGTGAATCCGGCAGGCCCTTGTCCTTCAGCCACAGCGGCAGGAACGGCAGCTGGATGCCGGTGCCGAGGAACAGCACGGCATTGAACAGCGAGAGCCTGAGGCTGAAGTTGCGGGAGGACATGGGTTGCGGGAGGGCTCGGGAAAGTGGAAAAACGGGCTTTCGCCGCGTCTAAACCAAAGATTCACCACTCACCATGATTATGCGCACAGGATGTGCCCTGCGGCCGCTGCAGGGGTTGGGTTGGCCTTCCCGATGGGCCGGTGAGTGGAGTTTGCGTAATGCCGCCGAAACATGAGACCGCCAAGGCAAGGGAGGACTTCGACGCGATCCGCGAGGCCGTGATGGAAACCGCGCGCGGCCGCTGGTTCCTCGATGAATTCGCAACCCGGCTCCGGACCGCGGAAACGGCCCGGCTGTCGGACGGCCTGCAGCGGATCGAGAAGGCCGTCTCCGCCAACCATGACGAGCTGATGGCGCGCCTGGGCGAGGCGCTTCGCCAGGAGCCGCAATCCTCTTCCCTCCCCGCTGCCCCGCAGCCCGGTCTCGGGCCCCGTCACATGAAGTATTTCCGCGCCGACGAGGCGATCTTCGAGCCCGCCCCCCACGCCCAGATCGCCGCCGTGCCGGACCTGCCCCGCTTCATGGATATCGCGGCCGAACAGCCAGCCGGGGAAGAGCCCCCGAGGAAGCGCCGCATCGTCATCATCCGCCACAAGCCCGGCGAACAGTTCGACGTCCCCCTGGCCGACGACCTCGCCAAGGCCTCCTGAGGCCCGGCACAACGGACCCTGCACCACTCTCTCGGCACCGTCATCCCGGCGAAGGCCGGGAGGTGGATTCACGTTTGAAGTGCGACAGTTGAAGATGTTCTTTGAATACCTCAGCG
>VFQT010000509.1_pt1 | contig 56153 bp, 28 predicted proteins | sample 3512381 | NCBI WGS metagenome assembly VFQT01 (sample SAMN10412376, study PRJNA504923) | tailings metagenome | isolation source: Relicate 2 Philex TSF3 active mining site | place: Philippines: Tuba, Benguet | collected 2017-08-29
TCAGCGATCCACCTGTGAATGAGCTGAAATTCAGGGTGTCACTGCTGGTATCGCCGACACCACCGCCGGACTCAACCACCGTCACGGAAGCCTGCAGGTCGGCCTGGAAATACACCGTGTCATCCCCATCCCCGCCATCCAGAGACAGCACACCACTGCCTACAATAATGCACGAGTCGTCCCCGGCGCCGCCCGTGAAATTCAACGTGTCGGCCGATCCCCGCCACGCCAGGAGGTCATTGCCCGGACCTCCTGCAAATGTCACTGCACTGCCCGCAGCCCCCGTGCCACTGTAGTTAAATGTGTCCGCCGCAGCATCCGTTCCACCGTCGAACACGATGCTGCCCAGCCCGCTGCCATGCACACGCAGGACATCCGCACCAGCACCGCCATTGAATGTCAGGGACGCAAACGAGTCTCCGTTGTTGATCAGCGAATCGACGCCATCGTCACCGTTGAAGGTTATGCTGCCCACCCCATCCGCATTCGCAATCAACACATCATCATCAGCGCCACCATTGAACGTCAGTGTCGTCACTACGTCATTGTTTTGCAGCGTGTCATCATCAGCTCCACCGGAAAACAACAGCGTCGTGACTTCACCGTTGTTCACAAACACATCATCATCGGCTCCACCCGTGAATGTCAGGGAAGTCAACGTACCGTAGTTGACCAGAGTATCCTTACCGTCGTCGGACGACACCGCGATCGGTACCAGATTGCCACTGCCGTCAAACTCCCCGTCACCCATGAAGTTCAGTGTGGCCACGCTGCCCCAGTTGGCCAGCGTGTCGTCATCAGCGCCGCCACCGATCAGAAGAGTCGTAATCGTGCCGGAATTCTGCAGAATGTCGTCATCGGCACCACCGCCAAATCGCAGATCCAAAATCGCTCCCGCCGATGTGTTCACAAACACATCATCATCCGCACCACCCTCAAAACGCAGGCCCGCAATATTGACGCCGGTGTTCTGCAAAGCATCGTCGTCGGCACCACCGGAAAAGACCAGCCCGGTTACTCCACCAGCATCATTCAGCAGCAGATCATCTCCGTCCCCGCCGATAAACTGCAAATTTCTCGCATCCACTGCAGCTGACCTGTTCCAGAATCTGTCATTCCCAGCGTCGCCGGAAAACAACAGATCCAGCATGCCCACGCCGGTATTCTGCAGCACGTCATCATCAGCACCACCCGTGAACGTCAGACTGCTGACATTATTCGCCGTGTTGATCAGGACATCGTCATCCGCGCCACCAGCAAATGTCGCTCCCGACAGAGCAGCACCGGTGTTATAGAAAACGTCATCGTCGGCACCACCGGTGAAGACCAGGCCGGTCACACCGGCGCCCGTGTTGTAGAGCACGTCCGCACCGTTGTCCCCGCCAAATACCAGACCGGACAGCAGCGCCCCCGAATTCTGCAGCACGTCGTCATCAGCCCCCCCGTTAAACGTGATCCCGCCTATCGAATCCACAGTATTCTGGAAGACGTCGTCATCTGCACCGCCATTGAATGTGAGCGTCGCGAAACCGGTTGCTGAGTTCAAAAACGCATCCGCACCATCATCACCCTGAAACAGAACGTATGACCCGGAAGCACCCGAACCACTGCCTCGCAAAATCAAACGATCCGCACCGCCATTGGTTCCCGCAGTCGGCAAACCGGTGCCCGAATTAATGTCTCCGCCAAAAATCAGCACGCCAATGTTCGATCCCGTGCTGGTCAGCACGTCATCATCAGCACCGCCACCGAACACCAGACTGGCAATCCCCGAACCCGTGTTCTGCAGGATGTCCGCTCCGCTGTCCCCCGTAAATCGCAAAGTGGTGATGCTGCTCCCGGAATTCTGCAGCACGTCGTCATCTGCACCTCCGCTGAACGTCAGCGTCGTCACACTTGATGCCGTATTCAAAAGCAGGTCGTCGTCAGCACCGCCGGTGAAAGTCAATGTTCCGACACCTGAACCCTGATTCAGCAGAATATCGGCCCCGGCATCTCCGCCAAAGGTGATCGAGCCAACTCCCGCACTCAAATTCACCAGCACGTCATCATCCGCACCGCCACTGAAAATCAGCGATCCCGCTGAGCCCTCGTTCCGGAAAATATCGTCTCCGATGTCGCCCGAAAATGTCAGGCTTGTATTCACCGTGCCACCGCTGGCATTCAGCAGCACGTCATCATCCGCGCCGCCACCAAACACAATGGCGCCGACAGTTCCGTAATTCACCAGAGTGTCAGCGCCATCATCGCTCAGAGTTCCAATGGGTACCAGATTCCCACTTGCATCAAACTGCTGATCCCCGCCAAACGTCAAAGTTCCGGTCACTGTTCCACTGTTCGACAGAATGTCATCATCCGCACCGCCACCAAATGTCAGCGTCGTCGTCGTACCAAGGTTCTGCAGAGTGTCGGCCCCGTCATCACCGCCGAAATTCAAAGTCGTGATCACTGCACCGACACGATTACTGAGCACATCATCATCGGCACCACCCCTGAACAACAAACTGGTGATCACTCCGGAATTTACAAGAGTATCAGCACCGTCATCTGCACCGCTCGCCATCGGCTGCCAGCCGCCACTGCCGTTCGACACATAATTGCCACCAAAGAACATCGTTCCGATTGTGGCCCCCGCGAGGTTCACAAATTTGTCGCCGTCTGCCCCGCCGCCGAAATTCAGAGTGGCGATGCCACCGGCATTCTGCAATGTATCAATGCCGTCATCACCGCCGAAACCCAGAGTCGTGATCGTACCGGCTGCCAAATTCACCAGAATGTCGTCATCGGCGCCACCACCAAACGTCAAGCCGGCAATTGTGCCCGTGTTCTGCAGAATGTCCGCTCCTGCGTCGCCACCGAACGACAGCGACGTACTGATCACGCCAAAATTTTCAAGCACGTCGTCATCCGCACCACCACCGAATGTCAGAGTCGATACTGTCCCGAAGTTCTGCAGCAGATCACTGCCGTCATCACCGCCAAACGTCAGCGTCCCCAGCGTCGCTCCAGCACTGTTCAGCAGCACGTCGTCATCCGCACCGCCCCCAAACGTCAGCGTCGTCAGAACTCCCTGATTCCATAACGCATCAGCACCGTCGTCACCACCGAATACCAGCGTCGTCACGGTGGCACCCGCATAATTCCGCAGCAGGTCGTCGTCCGCACCACCCCGGAAATTCAAAGTTCCCAATGAACCGAAGTTCCGCAGGATGTCAGCCCCGTCATCACCGCTGAAAACCAGTGTACCAATGGTGCCAACAGAGCCCGAGTTCGACAGCAACACATCGGCACTGCCACCAAAATTCAGCGACGTCGATGTCCCCACGTTCACAAAAACATCGTCGTCCGCACCGCCAGTAAATGTCAGCGAAGTAATCGTCCCAAGGTTCGCAAAAATATCAGCTCCCGCGTCGCCGCCGAACACCAATGTGCCCACGGTCCCGGCACCCGACAGCAGGATGTCGTCATCTCCACCAAAACTCAGCGTCGTTGGAACAGTCCCGTTGTTCACAAAAATGTCGTCATCCGCACCGCCACCAAACACCAAAGTGCCGATCGTCCCTGTATTTGTCAGCACGTCCACACCGTCGTCACCACCAAAATTCAGCGTGCCCAGAATCGAACCCACATTCTCCAGAATGTCGTCGTCCGCACCGCCGCCGAAATTCAGCCCGCTGATACTTCCGGTGTTCCGCAAGAAGTCGAAACCCTCGTCCCCCGAAAACGTCAGATTCGTGATTCCGGTGCCCGTCGTGTAAAGGATGTCATCATCCGCGCCACCCGAGACCGTCGCATTCGTTGTTCCCGTGCCCACATACAGCCGGTCCTTGCCACCACCACCGTCCACAACTGAACCACTGGCTGCCGTCAGACTGTCTGAGTAGGCACTGCCCGTCACCGCACTGAAAGTTCCATAAGCAGCGACAACATGGCTCACTCCGCCTGCTGTGGAAACTGTCTGAGCATCGAGAGTCGGACTCGGAGCCCCGCTGCTGCGAATCTTCGTCAGGTCAAACGAGATCCCACTTGAGTTTCCGAATTCCGCAAGGCTGAAATCCAGAACATTGTTGCCCGACGTATCGATCACTGTCAGCACACTGTTGGGCTTCAGGAAGTAACTGTCTGACCCCTCGCCGCCATCCACCGTATCATTGCCGTCATTCGGATAGAACAGGTCGGCACCAGCACCTCCCAGCAGATAATCCTGCTGCTGACCACCATCCAAAATCGCCGTGTAACCCGATGTCAGGGCCGATGCATCCAGCAGGTCCGCGCCGCCGAATCCCAGCACAAGAATCTGCGTCGACCAGAGCCCCTCGCCCGGCACCAGGCCAATCCCGCCGGCACCCGCTCCCGTTCTGGAAAACCCTGTACTCGTCACACTGATCGTCTCGGCAGAGTCCGTCCCGAACACACCAACCACTTCATACTGATCCGATCCTCCGTCATCGTCAGACACAGTCAGCCTGATCAGCGGGGTCCCCAGCAGCGTTGAATTGAATGTCACGTTCTTCGTAGTCGCCAGTGTCGTGTACCCGCCCACCCCGGTATTCACTTCCCACAAATACGTCAGCAACGGCACATCATCAAGCCCCGGCTCAATCACGTCCGCAGTCAGCAGAGTATTCGTCGGTGTTGATCCCAGACGCGGAGCAATCTGAGCCGCCGGCGCCACGTTATCCACCCGCTGCGTCACAGCCGCACTGGTCACACTGCCGCCATCCGCAACGAAGGCACCGCTCACAATGCGGCCGTCGGTCACCGTCGCTCGGATCGCAGCCGCAGCAAAGTTATCCCGATAACGATACCGCGCACTGAAAGTTCGATCCGCGGCGTTCACACTGGCTTCCGTTGTGCTGCCGTCGCCCCAGGAAATCAGCACCCGATGCCGATCCGCTGGTGACACGTCCGCAAACGCCCCCGTCACCACCACCAGGTCGCCTTCGTTCACAGTGCCGCTGGTGCCGTTCTCGCGCTTGACAACCAGCCCGCCAACCATCGTCGGTGACACGTTCTGCACCGTCACGCTCGCAGTGCCCTGTCCCTGCGACGTTGCATCCGCCAGATCTGATACAATCACCTGGACAGTGTAAGCGGAGCCGTCAGACTTATTGTCAGCATAGGCGTGAGTCAGAGTACTGCCGCCAAAACTCAGCACTCCAGGATCAAGATTCAAGATGGAATCCGGGGTCCCGTCACCCCAGATCACCCGCACCTGATGTGCGTCTTCCACGCCCGGATCCACAAATGTTCCGGAAATCGCCACGAACGACATTTCGCCAACTGTGGCAGGAACAGCATTCACCACAACTGCCGCAGGAGCCACATCCGCGACCGACACGTTCCATTTGACTGTGGTCGGCTCCGCCGGCTGGTCATCATCCCAAAACTCAGCCGTCAGTACGTACGGACCACTGGTGGAATTGTTCGGATAACTGTGGCTGAACGCCGCGTTGCCCCCAAATGTACGCGCCCCCACAGAAAGCACCGTGGTGGATTTCGTGCCGTCACCCCAGTCCAGCCGGACCGTGTGTTTGTCCAACAGCCCCGCATCCGTAAACAGCCCCTCCAGTTCCAGTGGCGTTCCCTCACTCACCGTCACCGTACCGCCCGCAGTCACCACCACCCCGTTGAACTTCACGGCACCCACAGTCGGCTTCTCATTCGCCACCTCCACCAGCAGCAATCCGGATGGACTGCTGGTCCCCGTCAGACTGCCAGCATCACGCACCGTCACACCAATCGCATAGACATCCGCAGCCGTCACCGCACCCGTCGCATTGGCATCATCTGCGTACACATGGGTTGCGCTGAAAGTGTAGACACCACTGGCCAGATTCACCGTGCTGGTCCCGCCATCGCCCCACGTGATTTCCACCACATGCGCACCACCGCCGTCAGTGAAGCTGCCCGACAGACTGGCTGTCCCCCCCTCTCTGATGTTCTTCGTCAGCACGAAACTGCTGAAATCCACAGTCGGCGCCAGATTGGCCACATTGACATTGAACGTCTTTGTGCCGGCTGCCAACCCGTTGTCCACAATCTGCACTGTGACCGTCCAGGTCCCCGGCATCGTATAGATGTGCGACAACTGGAATTCACGCGAATCCTTCAGCACAAGTGGCTGCACACCACTGCCGTCGCCATAGTCCACCGTAGCTGTCCATGCGCGCGAATCCGGGTCGTAAAATGAACCGTCCACCGTCAGCGTTTCGCCCTCGTTCTGCGACACCGGACTGACAACATCCAGCGTAATTTCCGGAGGCACGGCGCTGCCCTGTTCACCCGCCAGAATCAAATTTGAAAACTCTGAGACCGGCCCGACAGCAAGCCCGGTCATCTGCACGCCATTCGTCAGCCCCTTCGGCAGATCAAACTGAAAACGGAAGCGATTCTGCGTAATCGCAGCGCCGGATGCTGTGACAGTCACGCCACGCACAATCGGCCCGTACGAACCGGTGGTGGCGTCCGTATCCAATGCGGACCCTTCCGTGAACGTCAACAGCGGCGTCACACCATCACCAAACTGCTGCCCCACTCGCCCGGCATTCAGGTACAACTCAAATGTGGATCCTGCTGTCGCAAATCCAGTCAGCGTCATCTTCCCATTTTCAATCGCCGCCGACTCAAACACAGGAAAATCCGCCGTGGCGTCCGCTGAACTGTTCAACGTGATACCAACTGTTCCCACATCCACCGGCAAACCCGTATTCCCCTGGAAACTGTTGCTTCGCAGCAATGTCTTTTCCGCAGACTGAGTTCCATTCTCGGCAACTCCGTCAATACGGACGCCGGCACCGCCATTGTAACGCAGCAGATTGCCAGCCCCTGGCAGCCCCACCTGAGTCTCAAAGCCTGACAAAATCAGCACGCCATGTCCCTGATTCGGCAACGGCTTCTGCCCCGTACTGTCGCTGCCAATCGCATTCCCCGCAATCACATTCCCCTTCGCCGCTATGCCGTCACCAGCCGTTCCGTCCTGCACGAACACGCCGGCCGCATAGTCCGCAGACGATGCCGCAGCCGGATTGCTGTTACCGGAAATCACATTGGCTTCCAGCGAATCAAATGCACCGTCGCCGTTGCTGCCAATGATATTGCTGCTGCTGTTCAGGATCCTCACCCCAGGACCCGCGTTGCCCAGCACTCCGCCACCACCAGCCTTCAAACCAATCAGGTTGCCGGAAACGATGTGACCTCCCGACTGCGACGATGTTCCCCGAATCAGCACGCCCGCCACAGCATTGCCGCTGATCAGATTCGCAGATCCCGCATGCCGCTCTTCGCCCTGATCCACACCCACCAGCACCTGACTGCCACCACCGTCACTGATGTAAACGCCACCACCAAACGCCCCGGCAAACGCCGCGTTACCCAGTGCCAGTGATCCGGAAACATCCGTGCCGATGTAATTCCCCTGCACACGGTTCCCGATGCCGGCATTGATGAAGGCAACTCCAGACAACCTGTTCCCGCTGATCAGATTCCGATCACTCACCTGCCCTGTCGGACTGCCGATCATCACACCGGCAGAATCCTCCGTCACCAACACCCCATATCCCGCATTGGCCACCGCCGACAAACCGCTGGCACTGGTACCAATCAGGTTTCCACGAATCTGAGCCTGCACGGATCCGGTCACCGTGACTCCGTCGCCAGTATTCCCCGAAATCACATTGCCACCATGCACACCAACCCCGGCCCCCTGGGCTCCGCCCTGAATGACCACCCCGCTGCCACCGTTTGGCAATCCGGTCACTCCGTCCGCTGCAAGGCCAATAAAGCTGCCGGATACCGAGTTTCCGACACCTCCCGGAATCAATACCCCCGCAGCAGCATTGCCGCTGATCACGCCACGCAAGTCCCCGGCCCCACCGACAATACTGTTGCCATACCCCCCCAGCACGACTCCGTTGCCACCGTTCAGCAGCGCAGCATTTCCTGTCACTGTCGTGCCAATATAATTTCCTCGTAACACGTTCTCCGAAGAGAACTCGCCCCCCAGCACCACACCGTCATAGGCATTGCCCGAAATAAGATTCCGCTCAAGGCTGTCATTGGCTCCGTTACCGTCAGATCCAATTCGGTTGCCCACTGAATCAATCCAGACCCCGGCACCACCGTTGGATATCGCTGCAGTGCCCGACAGATTTGTCCCCACACGGTTGCCCGCAACCACATGCGAACCACCACCCGACAGCAACAGGCCCTGAAAGGAGTTCCCGGAAATCAAATTTCCCTCTTCGGAATCACCTTTACCGTCACCGTTCGTGCCAATCGTGTTCTGGAAGGCACCAAAAATTGCAATCCCCTGTGCCCCATTCGCAACACCGCTGCTTCCCGTCAGGTCACTTCCAATCAGGTTGCCCGCAATCCAGTTCAGTCCGGAATTTGCCCCGGTGATTGAAATGCCAATGCCAGTATTCCCGCTGACCACGTTGCGATCCGCAGACTGACCACCACCAATCCGGTTCAGCGTGGAATTGTCGGCGAACTCAATCCCCGCGCCGGAATTTGCAAGAGCCACCGTACCGTTGACATCAGTCCCGATGAAATTCCCCGCGATTATCGTTCTCTCAACCACGCCCCCATTCGTTGACACACCCGGACCAGCATTCCCCGATATCAGGTTACGCTCCAGTGCATCGCTGACTCCATCCGCATCCGTACCGATCCAGTTCTCACTCCCGGAGGTGAGCAGAACACCCCCCAGGCCATTGGCAAGCGCCCCAGTACCCGCAGCATTTGTTCCAATACGGTTGCCAGCGAGCCGTGTCTGCCCACCACCCTCCAGCCGCACACCATACTTCGCACTGCCGGAAATCAGATTTCCCTCCGACGCATCATTCACGCCGTCATCCAGCACGCCGACCAGATTGCTGAAACCATTCTGGATATACACCCCGGACGTCCCGCCGTTCGGCAGCTTCGAGTTGCCGGTCAAGGTCGTCCCGATGTAATTGCCCTGCAGTACATTCCCAATCCCCGTAACACGCACACCCTCAAGGCCATTACCACTGATCAGATTCCCGTAACCAGCCACCCCGCCACCGACCACCGCCTCCTGACCATGAATCACAACGCCCTCTGCGCCGTTTTTCAACGCCAGCGTGCCCGTCCTGTCCGTGCCAATAAAATTGCCCCGCAGACTGACACCAGTGACGCCCGCAGCAACCTCTACCCCGGCACCACCGTTGCCGCTGATCAGATTACCGGCCCCCGCAACGCCACCAGCGCCGCCGGTATTCACCCCCCCAATCAGCAGTCCGGAGGCAGCCGCGTAGACCCCCAGCCCCCCGTTCGCAACCACAGTCGTGCCATCCGTGCCCACCCCGATGTAGTTGCCCGACACGGAGTTGCCAACTCCATTCAAACCCCAGCCGTCGAAGATCAGCCCATGACCGTTGTTTCCAGAAATCACATTCCGTTCCGCCGGCAGGCTGCCGCCGATGCGGACACCGTCGGCGTTCACATACAGGCCATAGGCGTCGTTCGGAGACCGCGTCACACCATCCGGCAGCAGGCCAATCAAATTCCCCGCTATCACCGTTTTCGAATCAATCGCCGCGGCATAGTACGAGGTCACTGAAAGATTTCCGTCCAGCTTGATCTCCGCATGAGGTGCCGCATCACCCAGCACCTTCCAGCCGTTCGCCGTCGTGATCGGCCCCGACTTGCCACCACCCACTGCCACAGACAACTCAAATCCACCAGCACCCGTCTCTTCAAACCCAACCCACTCCACTGCATGGCTGCCAGCGGTCAGATTGACTGTCGCCAGAGTCAGGCCATTGCCACCCCAGTCCGTCGCCACAGTCACACCATCAATTTTCAGCCGCCCGCCGCGATCCATTCGCATCGCCAGCGTGTATTCTCCCGCAGCAGTGACAGCCAGCGAGCCCGTTGCCCGGAAAGCGAAATAATCACCACCACGACCTGGAACCAGATTGTTGTAAGTCCAGTCACCCGCCAGCGGACTGGTGCCGTCAATCAGATCCGCCTGAGTAAAACTGCCCGTTGCCGTTGTCACCGGAATCGTACCGGCAATGAAACTGTCGGCGATTCCCAGATCCATGTTGATCCAGTTGAATATCTGCAGACCCACGGCGTTTCCACCGGCAATCACATTTCCTTCAGCCGCGTCGGCGATGCCGTCACCATTCGTACCAACCCTGAGCCCGCTCACATGATTCATCGCCCGAATTGCATACTCGTAGTGCCGAATACCGCCCGTACCAGCGGCATTCAATCCGATATAATTGCCTGCAATGGTCACATTCGTGACACCATCCATCCGCAGCCCGAACCCACCACCGCTGATAATATTTCGTTCGTTGACGTTGAACGCATCGTTACTTCCGTCCGTGCCGATGCGAGTATCCGAGGCACCGCCTGTAATCTCCATCGCCTGAGTATTCTGCATCCGCTGACTGCCTGAGACGTCCGTGCCTATGTAGTTACCAGCAACCACCGTGCCCGAAGTACCGACTCCGGAAATACCGATGCCAAGACCGTTGCCATTCACCACATTCCGCTCATCAACATCATTCAGACCATTTCCGTCGGTGCCAATCCGAGTTCTTTTTGCGCCGCCATTGATCAAAATTCCCTGCGGCGCATAACCCAGTGTCGTCACCCCGTCGGGGCCCATCCCGATCCAGTTCCCTGCAATCACATTGTCGTCAGTGCCCGCACCAGTCACCACAACTCGGCCAAACGCCTCTCCGCCAATAAGATTCCGCTCGCGATCGTTGTTACCTCCCAGGCCATCAGTTCCCAGCAGGTTGCGCTTGCTGCCATCAGAGATCACTACACCCTGGACACTGAAGAACTGCTTCGTCCCGGCACCGTTGACACCAAAATAATTGCCCGCGATTACGTTGTCATTACCACCGGAGATGCGCAGCAGGGCGTCATGGCCACCAAAAAGATTGCGTTCCGAAGCGTTGAAGGAATCCGCACTGTTGTCCGTGCCCACACGGTTGTGATGAGCCCCATTGCCAATCCACAGCCCGGCAATCCAGTTCAGCAACCGTGACTCGGAATCCGCTGTCACCCCGATGTAATTGCCCGCAATCACATTCCCGAATGTACCAGCCCCGTCCACCACCACGCCGTAATACTCGTTGCCCGCAATCACATTCCGCTCGGCCACATCGCTGACACCATTGCCGTCCGTCCCAATACGCACTCCACTCACACCACGACGCAGCGCCACACCCGTACTTCTGTTCCACAGCCCCGACATGCCATCCGCTGCCGTCCCAATTCGATTGCCGGCAATCACAATGGAATCCACTGCCGCATACGCGGTGTTGTCGTTGCCATCGATCACAATGCCGTCACCAAAGCCCACACCGGAACCATTCCCCGAGATTTGATTGCCTTCGAGGTCGTCGCCCGTGCCGTCGCCATTGGTGCCAATCACAATCGACTGCGAGCGATAAGCAAAAATCCCGAAATTCGCGTTCCCCAGACCCGCCAGACCATCCGCCGTCGTACCCACTCGATTGGCCGAAATCCGCACAGATCCCGTCGTCTGATCCAGATGAATCCCATAGGTGTTACCCGACACCACGTTGCCACTGCCGCTGACCGAACCACCCACCACTGTCCCGGTCACATCACCAGTCAGGTGCACACCAGGTCCGGAATTGCCCAGCCACGTCTTGCCGTCCGGACGAGATCCCACGAGATTGCCCGCCACCTGTGTCCGCTGAGCCCCGCTGATGCGGATCCCGTACAAATTGTTACCGGAAATCACATTACCGGAACCGGCAACTCCCACCACCACATCGGCTGCCCCACCATCCACCATAACCCCGCCGGAACCGTTCCCCACCCCCCCCTGACCGTCCGCTCGCGGCCCCACATAATTGCCCTGCAGACTGACGCCGGTCGAACTGGCCCCCGTCACCCACACACCCAGCCCCGAGTTCCCGCTGAGCACATTCCGCGCCGCCGCAGCCGCGCCACCAATCAGCACCCCCGGCGACTGCGACACATAAATCCCGCTGCCGCCGTTCGACAAAGCTGCCGCACCCGCAGCATCGGTACCGATCAGATTGCCCGCAATCACGATCGCTCCGGTAGTACTGCTGAGCCGAATACCGTCGCCGTTGTTACCCGAAATCTGATTGCCGTCACCAGCCTCACTGCCGCCAATCTGCAGTCCGGCATTGCTGCCAGTCACAAACACGCCATGGTGGTTTGCCGACTTTGCGGTACCGGCAGGATTCGTACCAATGCGATTGCCGCGAATCTTCGTCTCGACTGTGTTCGCCAGATAGATCCCCTGATCGAAGCTGCCGCCGATCACGTTGCCCTCACCAGCCAGGCGACCGCCAATCTGTGTCCCGGCAGCAGAGCCGACGACTGCAACACTGCTGGCACCATTCGCCAGCCGATTGCCGGCGGCATCAACACCCAGTCGGTTTCCGTAAATCAGCGTCCCCGTCGTGCCTGCACCCTCCAGCAGAATCCCCGCATTGCTGTTGCCGGCAATCACATTCATTGCCGTCAACACCGAACCGCCGATCTGGTTATTGCTGCCATCGACAATCCTGACCCCATAACCCGCATTGGCCAGAGCAGCAGTGCCAGCCGACGTGGTCCCGATACGGTTCCCCTGTATCAACCCACCGCTGCCCCCAACGACCAGAATCCCATGACCTGTGTTTCCGCTGATCAGGTTACCTTCACCGGTCTGGAGCCCCCCAATGACCGCGCCAGTGCCACGCACAATGACACCCGCCGCACCGCCGCCACCACCCGTTCCATTGCCGCCGGCTGTGCCATCACGCTTCACACCAATCCAGTTCCCTTGCAGCGTCAGACCAGCCGCGTTCAGTTCCACACCGACACCGGCGAACCCCACAATACTCAAGCCCCGCATCAAGGAACTGCTGGAACCCGCAGCGAATACAAATCCCGACACACTGCCGGCATTCACACCACTGACCTCTACTACCGGTACCCCGCTAAAACCAGGGGCTGTCGATCCATCAATCAACACCGCACCTGAGATCTCCGGCAGCGGGTATGCTGACGACACCGGGATCACCCCGGCGACCGTAAACACGATCTCGTCTGCGCCAGCAGCCGAGTTTGCGCTGACAATCGCCTGATAGAGACTGCCCGCACCGCTTGAATTCAGGTTGCTGACCACATACACATTGTTGACCTGCACCTTCAGTGTAGCGGCACCCTGCTTATACACCCGGAAGGTTTCTGCTCCAATGATCTCATGTGTCGCTGCAATCCAGCCTGAACCAATATTGACAACGTCACCGCTGTCACGCCGCACAACGAGCGTGTTTGATTTATCGCTGATGTTCAGCACTTCTCGCAGATTCAGCGTCAGCGTGTTGTTACCGCTGCCTGTAATATCGATTTCTTCCAGTCCCGTCAGTCGGACATCGGAAATAGCAGTCAGGTCCAGCACCAGACCACTGCCATCCAGACGCAGTGTATCCGTGCCCGTACCACCTACAATTCGACGAAACGCCAGATCACTCACCGCCAAAACGTCGTTCCCGTGCCCGCCGACAAGCACGTCTGCACCACCACCACCAATAAGAATGTCATTGCCACGGCCCCCGACAATGACGTTGGCAGCAGCACTGCCAGTCAGCGTATCACTGGCAGTCGTCCCCGGATGGGTCACTGCACCGGTAAAGTCACCACCAAAGATAACGTAGCTTTCGCCAGCATCACTTTTGGCGTTACCGGGTCCATCCGCCTTGTAGGCGCCTATCAGCAAATCCGCGAAACCGTCCCCGTTCACATCACCAGCGCCACTCACAAATCTTCCGCTTTGGTCACCCGCGTCCGCTCCAAAAATGTTCACCCCCAAATCACCAGGACTGGCAAGGTCAATCTGCGAAGGAAGTGCGGCTTTGCCAAAAATCAAATAACTCTCGCCAGAATCAGTCTTGAGGTTGCCCTCCGCGTCCCCATACCGCGACTGGATCAGGAAATCGTCGAAACCGTCACCGTTGACATCACCCGCGGCGGTCACAGATATGCCAATCCGGTCACCAACGTCCGCACCGAAAATCGTAACACCGAGGCCACCAAGGTTCGCTAGATCGATGGTTGCCGGAAGGGATGCACCGCCAAAAATCAGATAACTTTCACCAGCATTTGATTTGCTGTTTCCTGCCCCATCACCACCGGTGCTCCCAATCAACAGATCGCCGTATCCATCACCATTCACATCGCCGGCGGCGCTCACATACCCGGCCGCATCCCCACCGTCTGCACCCCAGATGGTAACTCCGGCAGTGCCAGGATTTGACAGATCAAACGTCGATGGCAACGCTCCACCGCCAAAAATCAGGAAAACATCGCCAGCGCTGGATTTGCCATTCCCAGCACCATCGCCCTGGGTGGCGCCAATCAACAAATCGCCAAATCCATCACCATTCACGTCACCGGCGTCGCTTACGGAAATCCCACTTCGGTCATCCGCATCAGCTCCGAAAAAAATGATACCGGCCGCTTCTAGACTGGCGAGATCCAACACCGACGGAAGTGACGCACCGCCAAAAATTACGTAACTGTCCCCGGCATTTGCCTTTCCATTTCCAGAACCATCCGCGGACAATCCACCAATCAGCAGGTCACTGTAGCCATCTGCGTTCACATCGCCAGCGGTGCTGACCGACCAGCCACTCCAGTCACCGGCATCTTCACCAAAGATTGTTACCCCCGCATTACCAAGGTTTGCCAGGTCTATTGTCGAAGGAAGCGATGAGCCACCGAAAATTAAGTAACTCTCACCGGCATCAGTCTTACTGTTGCCAGCGGCATCCGCAGCCCAGGCACCTATCAGCAAGTCATCAAAACCATCGCCATTCACGTCCCCGGCAACGCTTACTGATCTGCCGCTCTGATCCCCCGCGTCTGCACCAAAGATCACAACTCCAGCGGTACCCAGATTCGACAGATCAATTGTCGCAGAGAGTGCCCCCCCCCCGAATATCAGATAACTTTCGCCTGCATTCGACTTGCTGTTTCCAGACGCAGCAGAAAGTAATGCACCAATCAGAAAGTCGTCATATCCGTCGCCATTCACGTCCCCGGCATTGCTCACTGAAAACCCGCTCATGTCCCCCGCATCAGCCCCAAAGATCGTACTTCCCTGGGCACCGGTCAGGGTCCCCAGATCAATCACGTTCGCATACTGCACCTTCAACCGAGCAGAACCCTGCGAATACACGCGGAATGTCGACGACCCAATAGTCTCGTCGGCACCTTGAGTCCACCCGGATCCAATGTTCACAACGTCACCAAAATCACGCCGCACAATCAGAGTGTTGGACTCGTCGCTGATGTTCAGCACTTCCCGCACAGTCAGCGTCAGCGTATTCACACCGCTGCCCGTAATATCAATCTGCTCGATCCCCAGCAGACGGTTGTCAGACACCGTCGTCAGATTCAGTACCAGACCACTGCCATCCAGACGCAGGGTGTCCGTGCCCGTACCACCCACAATTCGACGGAACGCCAGATCACTGACCGCCAGAATGTCGTTCCCCTGACCGCCGAACAACACGTCTGCTCCACCATTGCCCGCCAGGACATCGTTCCCGCGGCCACCAACCATGATGTTGACCCCGGCACTGCCAGTGAGAGTATCACTGATTGACGTCCCAGGGTGCGTCACAGAATTCGTTAAATCACCTCCGAAGATCAGATAGCTGTCACCGGCCAGCGACTTGGAGTTCCCTGATGCATCAGCCTGCTTGGCACCGATTAAAAGGTCGTCGAAACCGTCGCCATTCACGTCACCTGCTGTACTGACTGAAAGGCCGCTGAAGTCTGCACTATCATAACCAAAGATCGCAATGCCCGCTGATTGCAGCGTTGCCAGGTTGATCGTCGCAGGTAGCGACGAACCGCCAAAGATCAGGTAACTGTCACCGGCATTCGTCCTGGTGTTCCCGGCTCCATCACCCAAACAGGCACCGATCAAAAGGTCGTCGAAGCCGTCGCCATTCACATCACCTGCAGCACTGACTGAAACACCGCCATAGTCTCCACTATCGGCACCGAAGATCGTGATACCCGCGGTGCCCAGATTTGCGAGATCAATCGTCGAAGGCAACGAAGAGCTGCCGAAGATCAGGTAACTGTCACCGGCCGATGACTTCGCGTTACCCGAAGCATCAGCTCTATACGCACCTATCAGAAGATCATCAAAACCGTCGCCATTCACATCACCCGCGTTGCTGACGGAGAAGCCACTGAGGTCCCCACTATCGGCACCGAAAATCCTGACACCCGCGGAACCCAGATTTGCCAGATCAATCGTCGAAGGCAACGAAGAGCCTCCAAAGATTACATAACTTTCACCAGCGTCCGACTTGGCGTTCCCCGACGCATCACCCCGATAAGCACCGATCAGCAGGTCATCAAAACCGTCGCCATTCACATCACCGGCTGCACTGACCGAAAAGCCGCTCTTGTCCCCCGCATCGGCACCGAAGATCGTGATACCCGCAGTACCCAGATTTGCCAGATCAATCGTCGAAGGAAAAGACGATCCACCGAAGATTACATAACTCTCGCCGGCCAGCGACTTTGCATTCCCCGACGCATCCGTCTTGCTGGCTCCGATCAGAATGTCTTCAAAACCGTCGCCATTCACATCACCCGCGCCACTCACTGAAAAGCCACTGAAGTCCCCCCCATCGGCACCGAAAATCGTGACACCCGCTGATCCCAGATTTGTCAAATCAATCGTCGCAGGCAGCGAAGAACCGCCAAAGATCACATAACTTTCGCCAGCATACGACTTGGCATTACCAGCCCCATCACCGCCGAAAGCACCGATCAGCAGGTCGTCAAAACCGTCGCCATTCACATCACCTGCCGCACTGACCGGGATGCCGCTGGTATCCCCCGCATCGATACCGAATATTGTAATGCCAGCGGAACCCAGATTTGCCAGATCAACAGTCGACGGCAGTGAAGATCCACCGAAGATCAGGTAATTATCGCCGGCATCCGATTTGGCGTTCCCCGAGGCATCACCCCGATAGGCACCGATCAGAATGTCATCAAAACCGTCGCCATTCACATCACCCGCGTTGCTGACTGAACGACCACTGCGGTCTGTCGCATCGACACCGAAAAACGTGGTGCCCCCCGCTGCCGTCAGCGCTGCCAGATCCAGCACCGTAACAGCCTGCACCTTTAAACGAGCAGAACCCTGCGAATACACTCGGAATGTCGACGACCCGATAGTCTCGTCGGGACCCTGAGTCCACCCGGATCCAATGTTCACAACGTCACCAAAATCACGCCGCACAATCAGAGTGTTGGACTCGTCGCTGATGTTCAGCACTTCCCGCACAGTCAGCGTCAGCGTATTCACACCGCTGCCCGTAATATCAATCTGCTCGATCCCCAGCAGACGGTTGTCAGACACCGTCGTCAGATTCAGCACCAGACCACTGCCATCCAGACGCAACGTATCCGAGCCGGTACCACCCACAATCCGACGAAACGCCAGATCACTTACCGCCAGAATGTCGTTCCCCTGACCGCCGAACAGCACGTCTGCTCCACCACTTCCAACCAGGACGTCGTTCCCACCGCCACCAACCATCACATTGGACGCAGTACTGCCAGTCAAAGTCTCACTGGAAGCAGAGCCCTGATGAGTCACAGCACTTGAAAAATTACCCCCAAAAATCAGGTAACTGTCACCGGCCATATCTTTGGCGTTCCCTGATCCGTCACCACTGACGGCACCGATCAGCAGATCATCGAAACCGTCACCGTTCACGTCTCCCGCACTGCTGACCGCAATCCCGCTTTGATCGTACGCATCGGCACCAAAAATTGTGATCCCGACCGCTGCCAGCGTCGCCAGATCAAGCGTTGCCGGCAGCGTCGCACCGCCGAAAATAACATAACTGTCACCCGCTGCCGATTTGTTGTTGCCGGCTGCGTCGGCCAGATATGCACCGATCAGCAGGTCATCGAAACCGTCACCGTTCACATCACCAGCGCCGCTAACGGAAACACCGCTGCGATCATTGACATCACCGCCGAAAATCGTGACTCCGGCCGCGCCAAGGCTTGCCAGATTGATCGTGGCGGCCAGAGACGCACCGCCGAAGATCAGGTAACTGTCGCCCGCACTCGATTTTGCATTGCCGGACGCATCAGCAGTGCGTGCCCCAATCAGCACATCATCAAACCCGTCACCATTCACGTCCCCCGCACTGCTTACCACGTACCCGCTTTGATCGTCCGTATCAGCGCCGAAAATTGTGATCCCGGCACTGCCGAAGTTTGCCAGATCAATCGTGGTCGGCAGAGACGGACCACCAAAAAGAATGTAGCTGTCGCCCGCCTGAGACTTGCCGTTCCCGGATGCATCACCATACGCAGCCCCGATCAGCAGGTCGTCGAAACCGTCACCGTTCACGTCTCCGGCACCGCTGACCGAAAAGCCGCTGCGATCCCCCTTGTCCGCGCCAAAGATCGTAATCCCCGCAGCCCCGAGGTTCCCGAGATCGATTGACGACGGCAACGACGTGCTGCCAAAAATGACGTAACTTTCACCCGCCTCCGTCTTACCGTTCCCCGCGGCATCACCGCCATAACTTCCAATCAGCAGGTCGCTTAATCCATCCCCATTGATGTCCCCCGCCGCACTGACGCTCCTGCCGCTGATGTCGCTGCCGTCGGCACCAAAAATTGTCACACCCGCAGAACCCAGACTGGCAAGGTTAATCGAGGACGGCAGCGATGATCCGCCGAAAATCACATAACTCTCGCCGGCACCGCCCCTGGCATTCCCTGAGGCATCGGCAGCATAAGCCCCAATCAACAGATCGTCAAAACCGTCCCCGTTCACATCGCCTGCGCCGCTCACCGAGCGACCACTGTAATCATTCGCATCCGCACCGAAGATCGTGACCCCGGAGGATCCCAGACTTTGCAGATTGATTGTGGCTGGCAGCGAGGCACCACCAAAAATGAGGTAGGTTTCCCCCGCATAATTCTTGGCGTTACCCGAAGCGTCCGCAAAAGGCGCGCCAATCAGCAAGTCCTTGTAGCCGTCTCCGTTCACATCGCCCGCGTCACTCACTGACCAGCCACTGCGGTCCACTGCATCCGCACCCGAAATCGTTGTCCCCTGTGAAGAAGTCAGCGTCGCGAGATCTATGGTCAGTCCACTGAGCAGCTGTCGCGACTCAAGACGCTCAACGGCCGCCGCAGTTTGAGCACGCCGGGCACCACGAGACAGACTCTGCAATCGACGCTGAGAGAGGCGTGACATAATCCAGCGGGACCAGGAAAATTTGGTGACCATCGAAATCTGCTTTCCCGTTGCCTTGTGACTACGAAAACGCTGCCATCAGACAGAATCGGTCAAATTAAACAACTGCAAAATCCCACGCACACGATCGTCAGCCGTCAGCAAAAACTCTGCTCAGGTCCGATCGACAGCATCCGCTGAATCTCATCCGTCTTGAACCCAACCGCCATCGGACGACGCGTCTGTGGCAAGACCACCACGTCATATAACTCCCGCACCACACCCTCTATCCGCAACCAATGCACCAGATCGCCCGAACGCAGGTCAATGACGTAGAGTCCGCAGCGAGGCTCGGCAGCTCGAGCCCGCAAATTGTCGTCCAGCGCCAAGCCCGAAAATGTTCGGTTCTCACGCTGCAGCGATGATCCAATCACGGCATAATCGCCAACAAATGACAATCCTCGCAGATATCCTGGACAAAATGTCATCGGCTCAAATGTCCCGCTCTCACGGTTCACCGTCCCAAAATAACCCGTCCCCGAATCCAGCAGCCACAGACGATCACGGTACAGACGCGGTGAATGAGGCATCGACAGCCCGCCTGCCACCGTCGCCCCAGTCCGCACGTCCAACACACAACCCCCGTCGCGACGCCGATCACGCCAGCCGTCCGCAACGTCACTCTGAGAAACTGCCGTCACATACGCTGGCCGGCCATGCTCCATCGCCAACCCATTCAGATGACAACGATCCTCTGCCGCCAGCTTCGTCAAAAAAGGAGGCTTCCACAGCGGAACAAAACTGTGACGGTCACTGACGGTCGACAGACAACCAAACAGTGTATTCACAAAGACAGGTCGCCCCCCGGAATCAACCGCCACGTCGTGGATGTCCAGATCACCCGTCACATAACCCACCTTCGGAACATACAGGCGGTCATAACCGTTCGCTGTCTGCCCGGCTTCCAGCACGTTCTCAAAACGCCACAACTGATACAGCGATGACATCCACAGCGTCTGACCGTCTGCCCACAGCCCCAGACATCGGTTAAACGTCCGCTCAAACACCGACAGCCGCATATCCGGCTGCAAACCAATCAGAAACAGTTTTCCACTTTGGTATGTAGTGAAAGCCAGACTGATCCGGTGCTCGGCCAGCCATGCCGGAAAATGCCGCGAACTCAGGAGCTGCAAACGCGGCCCCGTTCCAGTGACATCAGCCGCTGACGCAGCGGACTGTCCCGCCATCGAAGAGATGTTGTCCGACATTTCAGCTTCCAGCATGCAGCTTCGCTGCTAAGTAAGTTCAAAAAAATCGCCGTACTCCGCCAACACGAACCGAAATCTGCAAGTGTCGCAGCCTGGAACGGTATGGGCCATCAGCAGTGCGCAGCATCTTCCCAGACGCCGATTTCCCACCCAAAGGATATGGCCCCCAACGCCTGTAAGCAAGTCAATAGACTCATCCGGGGGATTCAATTGCAAACTTCCGGGGCCTGCTGAAACGGACCCGTTCGTCCGAAACCTCGGCCGCGGAAGCAACCTACTCCACTCCACGGCCAGCCTCAGCGTCAATCCGCCGCCGCTCCCGCAGCGCCCGCTCCGCAGACACCAGATCACCCGCCAGCCGGCACGACTCCGCCAGTAACCCCCACACCTCCGCACTGCCCGGCGCCACTGCCAAACTGGCCTCAAAGTCATCCCGAGCTCGCACATACTGCCCGCGACGCAGCAGAATTTCACCGCGAGTCGCCAGCAGCTGCGGATGATTCTCGCTCAGCTGCAATGCCTCCTCAACCAACTGCTGACACTCATCCGCTGCCTTCGCTCCCTCCGCACGCAACAGACAAATCGCCAGATTGTTCAACCTCAAAAAACCCCGCCTTGAAGCAGCCGCCAGTGCCTGTCGCTGCCACGGTACCGCCTGCTCATATCGCCCCACCGCAGCCGCCACATCACCAACTCGCCCCAACAGATACTCCGCACTGATTCCCGCGGCTCTCAACCCCGTCAGCTCCCGCTCCGCCTGCTCACCTGTCACACCTCCGGCCAATACCATGCGACACAGTCGATCGATCACACGAGTACGAACATCGGCGATCGCCAGCCCCTGCCGCAGCAGCTGCAGCTGCGCCATCCCCTCTGCTGCTGACGGCTCCTGAGGCAGCCACCGCATCATCCTCTCAACACCACGCCGCGGCCGCCCCGCACGCTCATCATACTCCTTCAGAAACGACATCCCCAAAATCGCCTCGGCCGCAGACTCCGACACACCATCGGTCCCCCGCAGCCGCTCTGCCTCAGCCCGCAATTCCGCATAACGCCCCGCCGCCAGCAACAACTCCAATCGCAGCAGCTGCTGAGACTGGCTGGCCGGCACCGACTGCAACTGCTCCAGCATCCGATTTGTCAGCTCATCAGCCCCCTCCACAGCCCCCCGCTGCGCCAGCAAACTCACCAGCAGCGGACCATCCGCCGTCACCTTGATCGCAGCAGAATCCAACTCCGCAGCTTCAAATTTCGTCCCCAGCACTCGCACAATCACCCTGAGCATCTGCAGATCCTCCGCAGATTCCTGCCCCCCGACAGCAGCTGTGTCCGCCAGCCATGCAGCACTCAGTTTCTCGCGAGCCGCCTCCCTCAACGATAAACCAGAAAGCTGCAGTCGCGCTGCCACACGGACAGCCACTGCCCCCACCGGCCACAGTTCAATCGCCTCTTCCGCTTCACGAACGGCCGCCCGGCCATCAAAATCCACTCCATCCAACTGAGCCCGCACACGCCCCGCCAGCAACTCGCTCAGACTCCGCTGCAAATCCTCCGCCGGACTCCGCTTCAGCGCTGCCCGCAACACCTGCTCCGCCTGCTTCACCTGACGTCCCAGCACATACAGTTCCGCCAACTGCAATGACTCCGCCGTTCCCGCAGATGCAGATTCCACCTGAGCCTGCAACTGCTGAACGCGACGGCTCCAGAGTTCATCCGGCAGCCGCAGCCTGCCCAGCCGGCCTCGCAGTCGAAACAGGGAATTCACATACACCGGATTCAGCTCTGCTGCCCGCTGCAGGTGACGCTCCGCCAGCAACGACTCACCGGACCGCAGTTGCAGCTCCGCCAGACGACGATAAATCTCAGCATTGCCCGTCTCAGTCCGCAGCGCGGACTCCAGCCGCTGCAGCTGCTCCACCGCCGACAAAACCCGAAAAGGCTCGGGCTCCAGTGACCGCTCCACCAGCCACAACTGAGCAGCCGCCAGACCGGACTCACCAGCTTCAGCAAGCTGCAGCATTTCCCCCCACGCCCGCTCTCGTTCACCAGCCAGCCACAGCGCCTGCGCAAAGCGAAAACGCACCAGCGGACTTCCCTCTCCATACCCCTCCAGAACCCGAAACGACTGCTCCGCCAGCACCAGACTGCCATCGCTCAGCGCCGCTGCCAACTGAGTATCAGCCAGCTTCAGCAAGCCAGCACGCTCCCGCGGAATCCGCAGCGTCAGCAGCAGACTGCCGCACAACAGCAACACAGCCGGAGCAGCAAACAACACAAAACGGACACTCCGCGTGCTGAGCCACGCCTCAAGGGCAAACCGCACCAGCCGGGCCCAGGGCAGGGGAGTCCCATCGGGCAGACGAAACTGGACTCGCTGCAGAAACGATCGAGGCTCCGCGGCCACGAACCGGTTCCAAAAAACCTCCAGCGGATTCGGAACCTCCCGTTCAAACAGGCCGGATTCACGGCGAACCTCCAACAGCTCCGGCCGCAACATCGGAGATGTCAAAAACAACACCAAAGAATCGGCAGACAACACCAGCAGCAACTGCGGCACCAGCAACATGCCCTGCACATACAAAACACTGATCGACTCGGCACCTGCAGACAGCTGCCTGACAGCCCACAGCCCCCCCGTCAGCAAGCCCACACACGCGATGACACAGGCACACACAACCAGCAGCACAGCCTGCAGCACAGACCGCCGCTGCAGTAACGCCCACCACAGCCCGGCTGACAACACCCACGTCCAGCACAGTCCGGAACCACACAGCACTTCCAGAGACAATTCACCCCGCGAGCCCAGCAGCCGTGTTCCGCTCAGCACATTCTGCCAGCCCCACGCAGCCCCCTGCACACTGCACACCTCGGCCAGCCACAACGTCAGCTGCGACCACAATTTCTGTTCGACAAACGGCGCTACACCCGCAGCCGCGAATGACAACAGCGACAGTCGAACAAGACTGCGGTCACCCGCGCGATTCTCCTTCCCCAGCAAAACTCCGGCAGTGAAGGTCGCCAAAGCACTCATCGCCAGCCAGTCAGAGCCTCGCAGCACAGACAGCAGCAGCAACAGACCATCCAGCAGAAACAGCAATCGACACCAGCGACCCAGTCGCAGTGCCGCTGCCCCCGCCGATGAACGGTAATAACACGGCAACAGGAGCCAGCCCGCAAGCAGGGGCCACCACAGAGGTTCCTGCAGCCGCCGCTGAATCCCTCCCCACACAAACAACACGTGCAGACAAAAGATCAGAGGAATCCAGATCCGCGGTCGCCGCAGCAGGCCCGGCCCATCGACCGCAGCAACTGCAGTGTCTTTCTGCTCAGCACTTTCCGACATCTGCTCACACCCGCTACATCAGGAGTTGCCATACGACGACGAAATTCCATTCAGCGATCCGGCACTGAACCTTTTCCGCCGGTCCTTCGACCGGACGGGATCGGCAGCAGCTTCGGAGCCCCCGTCCCCTGGCCAACGCCGGTCTCCTGAGGCAGTGGATCACTGACCAGTCCCCCGCCCAGCGAATGGTCCCAGTCCCCCGCCAACAGCAGGTCAAATCCCGGATTCTGCTCCTTCACCTGACACGAACACGGGCCCGTCAGAAAATCGCAGGCTGCCGCAATCGTGCCCTCCGCGATCCCGTCACCCACGAGGGCATACAACACACGCCCCCGACCGAATACCGGAAACGCCATGGGCTCTGACAGTTGCTCCAAATCCTCCTCGCTGCGCAACAGACAGCTCACCAGGAATGCCTCTGCCGCATCCGCACGACTGACCTTCAGCACCGAAAATGACAGCTTCAAAGGCACCTTCAGCTCCCGCAGCTGCTGCTCCGTCACCTCCATCTCAGGGGCCGTGGGCAGCTTCAACCGCGCCTGCTGCAGCTGCAGTCCCGTTTCCAGCCGCTCCAGCGCCGCCTGATCCCGTTCCGCCTGACCGCTTTCCAGAAATAACCACACCGCGGAATCTCCGGACTGCAGACGCTTCGTCAGCTCGGTGCGGACCGGACTTGCCTGAACACTGCGAACCGCCGCTTCATTCAAGCCACACGTAAATGCCGGTGCTGCAGTCTCCACCGCTGCCGTCCGCGGAAACAAACAGACCAGCAATGGCTCTGCCCGCACTTTCCGCTGCCGCCAAAGATCCTGCAGAAACACATCAGACTGCTGCGTGACCCGATGCACCCTGAGCACCGCAGCTGCCGGTCCGCCAGCTGTCGGCTCACCCGGCCCCGCACCACCAGCTCGGCCCGGCCCCGCCAAACTGTCGGCCAGCATCCGCTGCTGCTCAGTCAGTTCGGCGTCGCACAACACCACATACCGGTACTGATCAGCAGACCAGCGTTCCAGGGCATAACGAAACATCGGCACCTGACAGGCCGCAGCCAGAGCAGAAACGGCCAGCAGCGACACAAACAACAGGAATCTGAAAAGACGAATTTCCCGCGGGAACATTTGTCAGGCCCCGTAAAAAACTGCCGGCCAGGCCAGCCGAGGTAACGGCACTCAGACGCTGTGCCCGAGTGTCGCCCGACGCCCGGTTCATGTAAAGCCTGCACAGCAGACCGTTTCGGGCCATTCAGCAATTTGTTTCCGAAAAAGCCATAAAAACAGGATTTCCTGTCGCCCAAACAGCCCTCGGCTACGCCTGTAGTCCTGTGCCCATGCACCACCAAAATCCCAAACAGCATGATCCACCAGCAGGCCTGCCACCCGCCCTACCGGATGTCAATTATGCGATTTGCCGCACCAATCCAGCTGGCACCTGAAGAACGGCAGACACTGCACAACGTCCTTGCAGCCCCCCAATCTCCTCCCAGAATGCGACTGCGAGCCCTCATCATCCTCGAACTGGCCACCGGTCTTTCCAACCTCGAGACCGCCCGAAAGCTGGGGTGCTCCCGCCGCACCACCGGCATCTGGAGACAGCGGTTCCTTCAGCACAGACTGCAGTCACTGGTCGCCCGTCACTCCAAAGCCGGCAGAAAACCGACAATCCGCAACGCCTGCTGCGAATGCGTCGTACGGCACCTCACTGAAAATCAGGCGGCCGGTCAGACGTTGTGGTCCATTCGGGCCATCGCGCGTGCCTGCGGCGTCAGCAAAGACACCGTCCACAGAATCGCCCGCCAATACAACTTCAACATCAGCCGCCGATCAGGGACTTCCAGCTCACACACGGCAAAGCAGCAGGCCTCGGACGAAATCGCCCGAGGCCCCGCTGACAAAGCTCAGGATCCCATAATTCTCAGTTCCCAGCCCCCGGCGGCAGCAACGGATTGCCGTCCAGACCAGGTACTCCCAGGCCACCCGGGCCCGGAGCAGCACCCGGTGCCGGAGCCGCAGTCTTCGGCTCCACCGCAGATTCACGAGTGATCTGGAACTTCTCGAAACTCTCCGCCGTGATCACATAGTACCAGCCAGCGAAACGCTCTGACAGTTCCTTAACACGCTTACGTCCTTCCTTCGCACGGTCATCCCAGGCCTTGACCGCAGCCGCATGACCAGCCTTCGCTGCCTCATATTCGGCCATCGCCTGATCAAATGCCTTTTGAGCCTCAGCCTTCGGATCAGCTGCAGGCTTCGGTTCGTCGGCGGGCTGAGCAGGAGCAGCGGCTGCCGGGGCAGGGGAGTCCTGAGCCGGAACAGCCGGGGCTGCCGGAGCCGGATCCTGAGGTGCCGCAGGGGCAGCGTCGGCCGAAGCTGCAGCGGCATCCGCCGGAGCCGCCTGAGGCTCATCGCAGGAACCGGGATCTGCAGCCTTCTCCTCCGCTGGCTTTTCCGCCGGTGCCGGTGCCGGTGCCGGTGCAGGTGCTGGTGCTGGTGCAGGTGCAGGTGCCTCCGCTGGTGCTGGTTCGCCCGGCGCGGGAGCAGCCGGTGCCGCCTCCGCCGGCTTCTCCGCCGGTGCACCTTCAGCAGGCGCCGCCGGAGCAGCCCCATCGTTCAAAATCGCCGGCTTCTCCGGAGCAACCGGCTCTTCCGGCTTCGGCCCCAGCAGCCCCTCGTCATAGTCCACCTTCACCAGCAGATAACGTCGAGGCCCCTTCTCCGGACCCTCAGGCGCCGCCGGCTCACTCTCAGCAGCCTTCCCATCCGCACCTTCCTTCGCCGCCTCAGGATTTTCAGCGGCAGCCGCGTCAGACTTCAGCCCCACTTCAATGTCCTTCGCAGTACCACGCGCGATCTCACCAAAATACAGCGTGTACCGCACACCGTTGCTGGTCCCCGCAATCAGTTCTCCCTCATTCGAAACCAGCTGGACTGAATTCTGCGGCCCGCGAGCCACAAAATACCCCTGCCGCTGCATGTCAGCCTGCAGCACCTGACGCAGCAGAGGATTCTGAGACACCTCGTCCGAAACCGTCAGGTCAGCATTCAAACCCTGCGGCTTCGGACGAACCCCCACAATCTTCAATTGATCGAGGTTCCTCACCAGATCAGTGACCGTCGCTTCCTTCACCTGCTCAGCCTCGGTATTCAATCCATCCAGGCCCCACTTGCCGGCCGTCCTGTCCTTGACAAAGTCCAGCACTTCACCCTGATTGATTGTCCCCTGCTGCTCATCCACCGAGTAGCGGTTGACCAGAATTCGAGTAATGTCGGGCTGATTCACCTTCAACAGATCCGGTTCGATCCAGTCAGCAAACTTTGTCGACAGGTCCACCGTCATCTTCGCGATAAATACCGTGTTCTTGTCAGGCTGACGCACATAGTAGTGCGAATCACGACCTTCCACGGCGCGCCCCACGATCAGATCCACCAGCCCGTTGCCGCTGCCGTCCTTCAGAGACAGTCGCGTGCCACGCGGATCCTTGCCGTCGGCACCCGTGGCAGCCTCCGCTTCCGGATCCTGCACACCATAACGTCCCCAGTCCTCCTTGCTGCGACTCTGCACAGCAACCTTGCGAATTCCAATCATCGAAGCCGCAGTGCGAGCCAGTCGCTCAGCAGCCTCAGCCGGATAGTCATGATGGGATGGAATCACCCAAAATCCCTGATCATTCTTCTTCACGGAAAACGACTGCTTCTCCTTCTGCTCCGTGTCGAATTTCGCCACGCTCAGTTCCGTGGCCTTCAGCGGATCCAGAAAGTCCGGAAAAAATTCCTGACCGACTTCTGAAAACCCGTCCACAGACTTAGGAGCACTGGCAAGGTTGACCAGAACCGCCAGCAGCAGCGATCCGCCCGCTGTGCCCAGAAACATCAGTGTTCTTTTTGTAGAATTCATGTCTCAGCCTCAGCTCTTCCTTCGATTCGGATTGATTGACTGCTGCTCTGCCAGATTTCGCATCCCCAGAAACAGCATGCCAAAGCAGATGGGCAGAATTGCCGGCACAATGCAGGCCACAATCCGCACCGTATTCTCCACTCGCCGCACTTCCCGCTTCATCTCGACTGCAGAACGGCGAACACGCGAATTCACGTCCCGCTCCAGCTGATCCTTGCGAACTTCAAGTTGCCGATTCAGCTGCTGCTCCTTCTGACTGACCTGCACTTCGCGACTGCGGTCGTCCAAAGTCTCGTCCTTTTCAATTCGGCTGATCTCGTCACGCAACTCCTTCTCGGCAGTCTCCAGCGCCTTGTCCATGGCCGCCTGAGCTTCCTTCTCTTCCACGTTCAGCTTCTCACGAAGCGTGCCCGTCTTGTCTTCGACAAACTTCAGAGTCCTCAGGGATTCACGACGAGACCGCAGGTCGATGAAAGTCTCGTCGCCTGCCAGCGAATCCACCGCATTCAGTACAAACGTCACGTTGTCGAACTGTACGTCCAGCATGCCCCGGTTTCGTTCCATGAAGAACCAGTCCGTGATCATGTCCAGATCCGCACAGAAGATCACATTGAGCGGGCTTTCCTTTGACTCATTCCGAATGTGTGCCGCAATCACGTGACCACCGCCGTCATTGTTGCGGCGAATGTTCTGCTTGATCTCACGCGACGGAGCCATCGAAAACGGACTGAAGGAAGCCGAAGTGTAATCATCCCACTCCAGCAGACCGGAACTGCGGCTGGTTCTCAGCAACGGCTCAAACGTCTGCTCCTTCCGGCCTGCTCGGTCGCTGATCGCACCGGGATACAGCAGAACCAGGTCCTGCAGAGCCCTCGTGGCGGCACTGGAACGTGAGAACGGTTCCGCATCCCGCCCGGACTTCGACAAAAAGACATACTCCGGAGGCAGCGTGCCAAACTGAGTATGCGGATTGCTCTGGTCATAAGTGATCTGACCGTTGTCCCACTTCACATTCAACAGCGTCATCAGACCAGTCAGTTCACCGTTGTCCGCCTTCTGCTCCGGCGGGGGACCACCGAACATCCCACCCCCACCAGCCTTCGGCATCTTCGGAGCCATTGACAGGCCGGCCTGAGTCTGGAACACAAACGGACAGGGATCGTCAAAAACCAGAGTCGGACGCCCCGACTTGACATACTCGAGAAAATTATCCATCTGCGGCTGAGTCAGCGACGACGGCATGATCGCCAGCAGCACGTCAAACGATTCAGTCGGTTTCTTCTCCTCAGCCGGCTTCTCACCCTGCTTCTCTGTATCCGCAGTCGGCTGCTCTTCCGGAATCAGCTTCTGAGAAGGATTGACAGCCACCACCTGGTACTGCTTCTGCAGCTCACGCACAATCTCCCAGCGTCCGCCCCCGGCCCCCTCGGTCATCACCTGAGCATCCGTCAGCAGCACTCCCAGCTTCAGTCGCTTCTCAGCAGAGACCGTACGCAGCGATCGCGTCAGCTCATACTCGATCGGCAGCCCCTTGCCAAAGAAAGGAATCACCAGTTCATCCGATGCACTCTGAATGAACGCTCCGAGGAATACTTCTGCCTCTTCACGCTTGCCGTTGCGGTCGTACTGCAGCCGCACGGGCTCAATTCCCAGTGCTCGAGCCTGTTCGGCCTCCTCACTGAAAGGCTCCACCAGAATCTCACGCACTTCCACAGCACCACCACTGGAACGTCCAAACTCACGCAGCAGCCCCACCAGCTGTCGCCGCGTCTCCACGTAGTCCGAAGGCACCTCCGGACTCAAAAACGCCTGAATGGTGACCCGCTGAGTATCCCGAATTCCCGCAATCGTCTGGCGAGTCGCATCAGACAGAGTAAACAGGTTTTCGGCCGAAAGATCGGCTCGCAACGGCATCCGCGAAAGCATGAACAGCAGCGATCCGCAGGTAACAGCCACGCACAGAGTCCGCACCACATACTGCAGACCCGCGGACTTTTCACTGCCCTCAGCCCAGCGACGCTTTGAAATCACAACCAGATTGGCGTACAGCATCACCAGCGAAAAGAAAATGAACCAGCAGATTCCCGCCAGCGGCAGCACACCCACACTGAAGTCCAGCAGCTGCTGCTGCAGACTGAGTGCTGACAGAGCGTTCCGCAGCGTATACAGATCCTTCGCTCCGCCGACCAGACTGGCCAGCCACTCCACCACATCCGTCGCGTGGTACAGCAGCACCGGCACACAGCAGAAAACTACGCCGATCACAAACGCCACAGTGGCACTGTTGGTCAGCGCCGAGGCCAGCATGCCGGCTGTCAGCAATGCACAACCGGCAAACCAGTAACCCGCGTAAGCACAAAAAACAGCCCCCGGATCCGGACTGCCAAGCAACAGCAGCACCAGCACATTCACCAGGGAAAACAAAAGCGCAACTGAGTACACACCGACGACAGACAGATATTTCCCCAGCAGCACCTCCACCTCAGTCGCCGGCATCGTGAACAGCAGCTCGTCAGTACCCAGCTTCCGCTCGTCCGCCCACACCGTCATCGTAATGGCCGGAATGACAAACAGCAGCAGCCACGGAAATGCCCCCGTCAGCTGGTCCAGATTCGCCTGATTGGCCGCGAAGAAGGCGTCGGAAAACGTCATCGATGCGGCAGCAACACAAAACACCAGAATAAACAGATACCCAAGTATTCCGGAAAAGTAGCTGCGGAAATTCCGCAACGCAACCGCCCTGATTACATGACTGCGAAGCATAGCCCTCACCCCGAATCTTCGTCGCAAATTCACGTCCACACGCCGCAATACCAGACCTCAAGCACCGTCAGTTCGCACCAGCCGTAGTCTTTCGGCGGAAATTCTCTTCCATTTCCACTTCATTCTGACCCAGACCTGCCGTCGGGCCATCAAACACCACCCGGCCGTTGTTGATCAGCACCACACGACTGCACACCGCACGCACCTCCTGCAGAATGTGAGTCGACAGCAGAATTGTCTTCGTCTCTGCCAGCTCCTGGATCAGCTCTCGCACACCCTGCACCTGATTCGGATCCAGACCACTGGTCGGCTCATCCAGAATCAGCACCGCCGGATCATGCAGCATCGCATGCGCCATCCCCACACGCTGACGAAAACCACGCGACAGCTTCGCAATCGGCTTCCGCCACACTTCCGCCAGCGAACACTTCTCGGCCACCCACGCGAGCCGTCCGGCAAGGTAATCACCGGACAGGCCCCGCACCTCACCCATGTACGTCAGCAGTGACTCAGGCGTCATCTCCACGTACAACGGTCCGTTCTCAGGCAGATAACCCAGATGCTCACTCGCCGCCAGACGCTGGTCCGCAATGCTGTGACCCGCAATAAAAGCTTCACCGCGACTGGGAGCCAGAAAGCCGGTCAGCATCTTCATCGTCGTGCTTTTCCCCGCACCGTTCGGCCCCAGAAAGGCACAAACCTGTCCGCGAGGAACACTGAAACTGACATCGCGAGTCGCTGCAAAGTCCCCGTAGAACTTGCTCAGACCCCGCGCCTCAATCATCACTTCAGTCGAGACCACCGTCGCCGGTGCCGCCTGCTGCTTCACAGAACCCATATGTCCTGCCCCGAAAAATATCAACTGTGCGATCGCCGGAACCGCAACGCTCCATGGCAATTGCAGCACGACATCCAATAACCCGACATCTTCCCAGATCCGCACGCGAATTCCAGCGCACCCCGAAGACAACCACTCTTAACCACCTGCCCCTGCCACGAATCGCCCCGCTGCCCCCGCCAGTTCCATCTCGCGAAGGAACTCGAGTACCACCGAAATCTTCGTACAAAGTCAGGATTCTCAACAACCTGGTGTTTCAGGGTGCCAGAACGGCAGTCTGCCGTTTCCCATTTCCCACCCGCAAAAAACATGCCGATTCCGGAACGTTGACGTGCCACCCATCACCGACCGTTTCAGACAATGGCACCAATTCCAACTTCCCAGCATTCGCAACTTTCTGCACAATTCCACGCACAGCTCAACAGTGCCCCCGCGGTGGCTGTGAAGTTGACATCGAGAAATTTCCTGGAGTATCCACGGCATGGCCCTGCTCGGCGTAAACATCGATCACGTTGCCACCATTCGACAGGCCCGACGCGCCTCCGAGCCTGACCCGGTTCAGGCTGCTGTTCTCGCCGAATTGGGCGGAGCAGACTCCATCACAATCCACCTGCGGGAAGATCGCCGACACATTCAGGATCGCGACGTACGAATCCTCCGCGAAACCGTCCGGCTCAGACTCAATCTTGAAATGGCCGTGTCTGACGAAATCACCCGCATCGCCCTTCAGACACTTCCAGAACAGGCCACGCTGGTGCCCGAACGTCGCGAAGAAGTCACAACAGAAGGCGGACTTGACGTCATCACTCACGCTCAGCGGATCAGTCAGTGCGCAGCGCAACTTACCGGCGCCGGAATTCTCGTCAGCCTGTTCATCGACCCCGACGTTGAGCAGGTTCGCAAAACTGTGGAACTCAACATCCCCGCGGTGGAGCTGCACACGGGCGCATGGTCCGAAGCCCGCACTCCTGCAGCCCGCGCCGCCGAACTGGATCGCCTGCGCGAAGCCGGCCTGTACGCCGTCTCCCAGGGATTGATTCTCAACATGGGACACGGCCTCACTTACGACAACGTTCGCCCCGTCGCCAGACTCCACGGCGTCCACGAACTCAACATCGGACACTCCATCATTTCCCGCGCGGTCCTCGTCGGACTCGAACGTGCCGTCCGGGAAATGAAGCAACTGGTCGCCGGCCCCACGCTCTGAATTCCCGAATCTCGCTCAGGTAAACGCATGCCCGGTAACTCCTTCGGTCAACTGTTTCGCATCACCACAGCCGGCGAAAGTCACGGTCCCGGAAACGTCGTGATCATCGATGGCGTTCCGCCCGGTATCCACCTCTCCCCCGATGATCTCCGACCGGATCTCGCCCGACGTCGTCCCGGACAAAGCCTGCTCACGACACAGCGGCAGGAACAGGACGAGCCGGAAATCCTGTCCGGTGTCTTTGACGGACGCACCACAGGCACCAGCCTCGCCATCCTGATCCGAAACACTGACCAGCGCAGCAGTGACTACTCCGATATCCGAGACAAATACCGTCCCGGACACGCCGACTTCACCTTTGACGCCCGCTACGGATTCCGCGATTACCGCGGAGGTGGTCGCAGCAGCGCTCGCGAAACCACCGCACGAGTCGCCGCCGGAGCCGTCGCAAAAAAACTCATCCACGAGGCCTTCGGAGGCCAGGTCCTCGCATGGGTCTCACAGATCGGACCACTCAAAGCATCTGTTTCCCGTCCGGAACACGTCACTCTGCAGCAAATCGAAACTCTGCCTGACGGCTCACCAAATCTCGTTCGCTGCCCCGACCACAACATTGTTCCACAGATGGTCGCCCTGATTGATGAAGTGCGACGAGACCTCGATTCCATCGGAGGCGCCGCGCAGATCGTCGCCACAGGCATTCCCCCTGGACTCGGTGATCCGGTCTTCGACAAACTCAAAGCCGATCTCGCCAAAGCCCTCTTCAGCCTGCCCGCTGTACTGGCAGTTGAATATGGCATTGGATTTGCCTGCTGCGAACTTCGCGGCAGTCAGAACAATGATGACTTTATCCCCGGCTCCGCCAGCCCTGCCAATCCTCAGGCACCACCAGTGGCCGTCGCCACCAATCGACACGGTGGCATGCTCGGCGGCATGTCCACGGGAGCCCCCATTCTGCTGCGAGCTGCCGTAAAACCCACCAGCAGCCTCGCTCGCGAACAGCAGACTGTTACGCGCACCGGCGAACCCGCCACAATCCGCACCACCGGTCGCCACGACCCCTGCCTGCTGCCGCGCTTCATTCCCATGGCGGAAGCCATGACCGCCATCGTCCTCGCCGACCACTGGCTCCGCTGGCAGGCCATCCGTCCACACTGAACCTCAGCCGTCCAACGTCGCAGCATCAACAGAAAATCAACGGAATGAACACGGCAGTCCCACTCTCATCGCGAATTGAGCCGCTGTTCCAGTGTCCTCCGGACGTCCACAACGAAGTGTACGACACCGACGGACAGCCCCGACCGCACTGGCAGAAATTCCTGCAGCTGTTCCGCACCATCCCAGCCCCCGATTTCGCACGCCGCAATCTGCAGGCTGACCGCATGCTCCGCGAAAACGGTGTCAACTATCACTCGCCCAGCGATGGCGGTGAAGGTGCTCGCCCCTGGAGACTTGACCTGCTGCCGCTGGTCACCACTGCCGCCGAATGGGGGGCGGTCGAAACAGCCCTCGCACAGCGTGCCAGACTGCTCAACCTGATCATCGCCGATATCTACGGGCAAAGACGACTGCTCGAATCAGGCCTGCTGCCCCCCGAAGTCCTCTTCGCAAACCCCGAATACCTGCGTCCCTTCTGCGATCTGCAGACCGGCGATCAGACACCCATGTTCCTCTACGCCGCCGAACTGGCACGCCGAGCCGACGGTTCCTTCTGTGTCATGGCCGATCGCAGCGAAGCCCCCGCCGGCCCCGGCTTCGCTCTCGAAAATCGCATCGTCAGCTCGCGATCCATGGCCGCCAGCTTCAAACAGCTGGCCGTGGAACGCCTCGCACCGTTCTTCGTCAGACTGCAGAACTCACTCCGCCGACGCACCGCACGCCCCACCGACAGCCCCCGCATCGTACTGCTGTCCAGCGGCCCCAGCCACCCCTACTACTTCGAAGACGTCTACCTCGCCAGATACCTCGGCTACACACTCGTCGAAGGCGGTGATCTCGCTGTCCGCAGCGATGTCCTCTGCATGAAAACGCTGTCCGGACTGGTCCCCGTCGACATCGTCATGACACGCTGCGCCGAAGCCGGACTCGACCCGCTGGAACTCGGAGGTTACTCCGCTCATGGCGTCCCCGGAATCCTGAATGCCGTCCGAGCTCGCAATGTGGCCGTCGTGAATACACCCGGCTGCGGCATCGTCGGCGCCCCCGTCTTCATGCCCTTCCTGCCGCAACTCTGCCAATACCTGCTTGCAGAACCTCTGCTGCTGCCCTCCATTCCCTCCTGGTGGTGCGGCGATCCCGCTGCCCTCGCCGAAGTCCTGCATCGCTTCGAAGAACTTGTACTCAAGCCCGCCTTCCAGAAAAGCGGTGGCGAAGAAATCATCATCAGCGACCTGACAGATCAGCAGAAAGCCGACACACTCACAAGGCTCCAGGCTGAACCGTGGAACTGGGTCGCACAGGAAACAGTTCGACGCTCCGGGACTCCCGTCTGGACACCGGATGGTATCCGCACCGGCCACGTTGCACTCCGAGCCTTCCTGGTCGAAGACGACAAACAGTGGCACCTCATGCCCGGTGGACTCATTCGCATCGCCCCTGACACGGAACCCATGCAGTTGTCCGTCTCCGGCGGCGACAGCAGCAAAGATCTGTGGGTGCTCGCCGAACGCCGCGTCGAACCCGTCACACTGCTGACACCGCACGATCAGCCCGCCGAACTGCAGCGCACGTCCGCACTGTTCCCCAGCCGAGTTGCCGATAACCTGTTCTGGCTCGGACGCTCCATCGATCGCTGCGATCTCCTCGCTCGGCTGATCCGCGGACTGGCTGAAAGACTGGCCGGTGAAGGCAGCGTCGACGTGCACGAAGTCCGATTCCTCGCCCGACTGCTCAGCGAACAGGGCCAGCTGGAACCCGGATTCGTCCTCGAAGGCCTCGAATCACAACTGCCCTCGCTCGCCGAAGCACTGCCCGCTGCCGTGTTCGATGCCCAGGAATACGGTGGCCTCGCCATCAGTGTCCGAGAACTCACCCGACTCGCTTCTCTCGTTCGCGACTGGATCAGCCCGGACACCTGGCATCGTATCAATGTCACCGCTGATACGTTCCGCTCCGCCAGTGTTCGCGACAGTCGTGACCTCACTGATGTCGTGACCGCATCCAACGCACTCATCGGCGACCTCGCATCCGTCAGTGGCCTGATTGCTGACGGCATGAACCGCGGTCCCTCATGGCGTTTTCTGGAGATTGGCCGGTCGATCGAACGAGCCGTCTCGACGGCCCAGATGCTGCTCACCGCAGACCTGCGACGAGGCAACGCCAGCCCGGCAGTGCTGCGCACACTCATCGAAATCCTCGACGTACGCATGACCTACCGATTTCGGTATCGGGATAACCTGCAGCGCAATGCTGTGCTCGATCTCGCCATCGCCGATGACTCCAACCCACGCTCACTAGCGTTTCAACTGGAACGACTGATCCAGCACACAGATCGCCTGCCCGGTGTCACCACTCAGCCACTCAGGTCCGAGGAAATGCGACTGGTGATGGAGGCCACACACGCTGTTCGCATGCTGACCGCAGCAGATCTCGCCAGTCCGGCCCTGAAAACCGTCACGACAGCCCTGAAGTCCGTTGAAGAATCAATGCTCAGACTGTCCGATGCTCTGACCGGCAAATACCTCGTGCACTCCGCCGCCCCCAGACCATTCGGAGAAGCGGAGGGACGAACGTGAAATATCGCGTGACCCACCGGACCCGCTACACCGGGGCCGACAGCGTGTCCGTTGGACACAATCAGGCGTGGCTGGAGTTCCGCCCCGCCGATCGACAGCAGATCGAATCCTTCTCTCTGCAGATCACCCCCGAACCGTCCGTCCGCTCGCGACGCAGCGACGCTTTCGGCAATCCCGTACAGCTGTTCTCGTTCAATGAAGGCTATCAGCAGCTGGAAATTACAGCCACCACGACAGTTGCCGTCCGCGAACCCTGCCTCCCTGAATTCGTTCGTCGCACACGAGTCGCCGAATTGCGCGAACGGCTGCAGCGAAAAGCAGTCCTCGCCGACCGCGATGCCCTCGAATTCCTGTTTCCCTCACCCAAAGTCGCATGGACTCACACCATCCGCCAGTGGGCCGCAGAAACACTCGCCCCGGAACAGACTTTGCCCGAAGCCGTACTGGCACTGACTGCTCGCATCCACCAGGAATTTACGTACGACAGCCGAGCCACCACGGTCAACACTCCGGTACCCGACGTGTTCCGCATCCGTCGCGGAGTCTGCCAGGATTTCGCCCACCTGCAGATCGCCGCCCTGCGATCAGTCGGACTGCCAGCTCGCTACGTCAGCGGTTACCTCCGCACCATTCCGCCCCCCGGGCAACCTCGCCTGGTCGGCGCCGACGCATCGCACGCCTGGTGCGCCGTCTACGCCGGAAACGGCGAATGGATCGACTGCGACCCCACCAACAACACACTCTGCAGCACCGACCACCTGACACTCGCCTGGGGCCGCGACTACAGCGACGTTCCACCAGTCACCGGCGTCTGTGTCGGCGGCAGCCAGCACCGCCTGTCCGTCAGCGTGGATGTGCTGCCTCTGGAGCACTAATCCGCAGCCAGTCGCAGCGTCGCCTCAGACACCCAATTTTCTCCTCCTCCATCGCACACTTCACACCGCATTCCGCCCATACACCTAAAGACAATGCGGGAACTCAATGGCCAACCACTCCGGACGCCGACCAGCGGCAACATCCGTAGCCGAACTCGGCCCCAACTCAATCTCCACATACACCTTGCCCGGCTCAAGAGCGGGAAATTCACTTAATGAAAGCACGCAAAACTCCGGAGCCTTCACATCTGCCAACACGCCTGATCGCCACTGTCGCCCATTGACATAAATCGTATACGGCGTCCTGCTGAGCCGAAAATCCACAGTCAGTCGACTCGGAGACAGCCGACGATCATCATTTAACACTCGATGGTTTGCCGTTAACAAAAACCGCAACTCCCTCACAGGTGAACTGGGCAGCGCTATCTCAATCGATCCTTTAGAAACTTCGGAAGCCGAATCATGCTCCGAATTAAGAGCGACCGCACAATGCACCCGGCTCTTGTCAAACAACAAATCACCGTTCCGCTCACTTCCTGCTTCCTTAAACCCAATGTTGCAGAAGCATCGATTACTGATATCAACCACCCACCCGACAGCCATGTGCACTATCACACACAGACATGCCAGAGTTGCCCCGAGTCTCAGTCCGGCCCCATCACTCCACTGGCGCGACCCCTCCGCTTTACCCTGACAACCCGCACCGGAAACCAACCCCGCATTCCAGCAGAGGGGTACCACAAATACAAGGCCATAATAGATTTCTGCCTCAGTGACGAAGAAAACCGCACACCCAACAAAAAAGGTAAAGATCAGCGGCTGAACCTCACCGGCATGCAACACCTGACCGGACAGTGGCAGCAGCCTCAAACACGCTGGTATTAACAGTAACAGGTAAACGCCATCACACACTCCCTGCTGCAAACTAAACCACGGAACTCTGCTCGATTGAAACTGACGAATCAAGCCCTGCAAGCGATCGAAAGTCTGGAGCATGCTGTCAGTCTGCCGCGAGTAGAAAATATTTCTCTTGAACACTCCGCCGTACAAATACCTTCCCATCACCAGTTTCTCATGAATTAACTTGCGACACGTCAGTTGAATGCGATTTTGCACCGGCGCAGCGATCCGATACACAAGGCGATACATATCCACCGCTCTTCCATCGGTATAATCTGTAGAATCTACCCCAGCTATATTGTCGAGCAGAGGAATGGCGTTCGTCGCCTCGCCAAGCCGAGCCGTGATAAACCTATCCACAGAACGCACAACCAACACATAACACCCGCACGTAACAAGAGAAGCCATGGTCAGTATCAATGCAGGGGGCACCAGCAGTATCGACCACTTCTCCCAACGTCGCCGCCAGACTCGCAGCACCAGCCTAAGAAATACAATCGACACAGTGCAAAGGCCGACAACTGCGAAAAAAATCCCGTAGGATCGGCACAGTTCCAAAAGTCCGGCCAATAGACCAAATACCGCCGCAAGCAGCCACAAACACCAACCACTGCCACAGCCATCCTCAATTGACCGCCACTCACACCTCAGGTAATCACCACACCAGAATACAAGCACCAGCAACAAATGCGTCGGAACATTGTGCGATGCAATAGTTCCGAGATACCAAAAACCAGGCACAAGCAACAGGTACAACAATGCCGCTGTCCCCGTCCGCCGACCAAAAAGTCGGCAACAATAGCACCAAAAGGCCACCGCCATGGCACCCTGAGTCAACCCATTTACTAATTCTATACCTCGAGTACCTGGTCCAAAAATCCACGCTGCCGGCACCGTCGTGACAATCGCTCGCCTCGCATAGACATGCGACTGCGTCTCACGAATAGCCACCAAATCCCCCCACCGTCCTGCAGCAATCAACTCACCATATCGCGCATACCTCCCGTAATCCGTCGACTGATAGGAATCAATCTGCATACACCACAACACCCTTGCCACTCCGAACAAAATCAAAAGGAATACACCTTTCGCCCGGACATTTTCTGCCGGCGTTTGCTGCAACTTGAGCAGGAACAACCTCAAGAATACAAACAGCAAAGTCAGAGTTGTCACGGCAAGGGAAGCCTGAATTCCGCTACGAATGGCGAGTATGCGTTCCAGCACAACCACTGTCTGATGCCCCGCAAGCAACAGTACAAAGAGCTGCAGAACCCAGCGTGCTGCTCCCAGCATCGGGGGAATCGTCACACACGCCGGCCCTGACAACCGAAGCGGCAACGACCGCCAGCACGATAGTCCATGTCGCCACAGTGAATTCAGGAAGATGGCCTGCAGCACCGGCACCAGCAAAAGCCACAAGTCACCTTGCCAATTAAAAACAGCAGGACCTATGAACGCTGATTGAGACAGTCGCTGCGGAACTATCCTTATCAATTCATATCCGGAGCCCGCTCGCGGAATGCCCTGAACCGTGCCCCCGTATCCCTCTTCAACAGTCAACACACCGCGCCTCTGAACCGGACCAATCCACCCATCACCAAACAAAACCTCGCAATCGAGATATCGGCTGCCGGAACCCGCAACGGCAATGACGTAGAGCTCCTGAATTCCGCCATCAGGTTGCGGCAGGAGTCGTAAACGCGGTACCTCTGCCACCCAGTCCAGCCGCTGGGCGACCTTCCCCGGCCCGGCACACGAATAAACCTCCACCCGAGGTTGCTCCGCCAAGTCATTGGGAAGGACAATATGAACTGCCGCATAATTCAGACCTGACAACGCACGAAATATCAACAGACACAAAACGATCCCGGGCACCACCGGCAGTCTTCGCCTCCGCCTCATTCCGTTCGACATACTCAACCTCTGCCACTATTCCCAGAACAACTGAAAGACTGCATTGTACTGCCGTCGCAGATCACCAGTCCGCCCCGCAACGCAGGTTACCACGAGTTGTGTTGTATCACCGGCCTCGATTACTGAATTCAATGTCGCGAACCAGCTGCTCTCTGCCATGCATTGGCAAGATCAAGATGTAATCTTTACTCTTCGGGTGGCTCTTTTCTTGCCAGAACATCTGGACGCTATAAGTGATTCGATTGATAGGGATTCTCAGCCCCGTCTGGCTGGCTGTTTTTTGTGCACACACCATGTGGTTTTCCATATTCACTGACAGTGCGGGTACTCAATTGCCAGCCATTCCGGATCAGAGGCCGTCGTTGACAGCTTTCCGGACAGAACAATCTGCAACTGTACTGCATCGTCATTCATGCGTCCCCAGGAATCCAGATCCACCGAACAAAACTCCGGAGTATTCAAATCCCGCAGCCAGCCCCGACGCCATACCCTTCCGTTGATCTCTAACTCAAATTCCACATCGCTGATGTTCGGAGCGATTCGCAGCCTGCGATCTGTTCGCTGATTCGCCGTCAAAAAGAATCTCAGACTGCTGCCCGCACCTCGCGAGCATTCCAGCTGAATGGGTACCTGCACCCGCAACGGCTCAAGCCTGCCTCGGTCCGACAGCGCGACCGCTACATGCACCCGCGACTGCTCTATGCTCACCGAATCCGAACCGACAGTCGCGACATTTGCCTGGATTCTGCAATACAAAACAGCACTTCGATCAATCAGACCGCCAACAAGAGCGTGCACAATAATGACTCCGCTCAACACACCAGCACCCGCCAGCGTACCCCCCTGGATTCTGATCGCCCACAATACCTGTTTCACCACGTCAAATGCACGCACTCTGCCCCCGCGGCGTTCGCCGTCGTACGGAGCCAGTACCAGCGCTGCAGACAGACAGATTGGAAAGAAAAAACCCTGTGAATAATACGGATGAGCCTCCGTCAGCAGGTAAATCACACATCCATAGATGAAGACAAACAACAGCAGAATCGTCTCTCCCGGTACCCTCGGAAATACTCTCACCAAAAGCAGTCGAGCCACCACCATCGCCAGCATCAGCAGGTAAAACACATCACAAATCCCCTGCTGGAAACTGTACCAGGGCACTCGAGTATGCTTCATTGGGCGTATCAGCCCCGGCAGTTTGTCGAAACACTGCACCAGCGCATCTCCCTGCCAGCTAAAGACAGCATTCTTGCGGAAAATGAACTGCCAAAAATGAATGCCCGCTGCCATCTTCTCATGCGCCAGTCGTCGCAACGCCACCGCTGATTGCTCACCAGCCGGTATGCGAGGAAAATAGGCTGTGCGCCAAGGCTCCAGCTCTCGCCCAAGTCCAGTGCCAGCGGAGTCCACTGCTGACAAGTAGCCCAGCTTTGAAACAGTGGGCGATGGCAAGTGCATCGCAACCACACCGCCAATCGCCTGCACAACCACGGTACCACAACTGGCCCCAGCCACCAGACACATCAGGCCGCACAGAATTCTGCGTCCGTCACGCAGGCACTCGCGCTGATGAACCAGGCCGTACGCCCCTATAGTCAAGACGATGGCCAACAACAGGAACAGGCCGGTATTTCTGCAAAGTTCCAGCAGCCCGCCCGCTGCCCCCGCAAGCGACGCCAACGCCACACTCATCAGCACACCGACGGAAGTCATCCGCCCTCGTTGCGTCAACTGAACACGGATGCACTCCAGCAGCAACAGACAAAATGCCAGCAGAAAATTCGCCGGAACATTATGGGTGGCGATTGTTGCTGTGTACCAAAACTCAGGCATCAGCAGCAGCAGCACCGCCGCGATAACAGCCCGCACCCTGCTTCCTGTCAGCAAACGAACATACACCCCGAATGCTGTCAACGTGGCTGTCTGCAGCAGCAGATTCCAGCACTCAACGGCATGCAGCCCCTTCCCAAACAGCCATACCGCGGGCACTGTCACCACCATCGCCCGACGGGCATACTCATTAACCAGTACCTCACTCCTCGCACTTATCAGATCCCAGCGTCCCTCACAGATCTGCTCACCAATCATCAGATAACGCGCGTAATCCGTCGACTGATACGAATCAACGCTCAGAATCCACGCGATACGCAACACCACACACACACACACAAGCACCACCAGCGGTCCGGTAGTCCGCCCCCCAAACCAAACAGTGCTGCGACCGACAAGAGCTGAGACCCCAGTCGTCAGCACGACCCCGCACAACGATGCCGCCACCGATTCCATGCCGCTGCGGATCATCAGGATTCTACCGAATACCACAATGAACTGATGAGCAGCCAGCAGCAAAACAAGCACTCTGCAGCCGGCGAGCAATGTTTGCTGCACATTGCTGTGGCCCGTCGCAAAATCGCCGCCGAATCCTGCCAGGGCCGCAGACATCACTCGCAACATAAACACAACAAACACCAAAATGAACCAGCTCTGACACACGGTGACCAGCAGCAGCAGTCCGTCACCCTGCCAGTTTCTGCCTTTCAGACCCGGCAAAATGCTCGACAACCTGCCGATGGGCAGCTGCAGCACCTCAAATCTTCCGCCGTCACTTAATGCCTGCACCAGCGCCGCATCTGCGCATGCACAGGCGCCGCCAGACGGCATCAGCACTCTTACCGGACCCGTCCAGCTGTCACCCGCCGTGACACGCAATGACGCTGCAATCTCAGCATTGCCGGTCGGCACCGCCACCAGCACTGCACTTAATGGCTCCACATGCTCAGACATCATCCACACTCGCGGCACTTCGGGTAATCGCTCAAACTGCTGCAGAAATTTCTTCTGCGGCAACCACCCGTACACCCGAATCTCCAGACTTTCCACGGCAATGCTGCCGCTGCTGACAAAGATCGCAGAATAATGCAGCCCCTGCCAAAGCCTGAAGGCCAGCAACACACACCCGAGGACGCTGGCCCACAACAACAGCGATCGCACAGATCTGTCCCGGAATACGCCTGCACTCATTGCCCCGACCCTTTTACGGCTTCGCGCTCACGCCGCGCAACCTCCGCGGCACGCTCCCAAACCCCAAGTTCCTCACGCGGATCAACCCGCGGACGATAGGGATACTCCACAGCAATCGCCGGCAAAAAACCAATCAGCGAAGGGTCCAGGTCCCGCTCAGCACTCAATATCACCTCCAAATGCAAATCCTCACCTGCCTGCCCCCGAAGCAGGCTTTGATCCAGACACTGCAGTTTCGGTGGATGCAACTCACCAAGGCGTCCGCCGCGAAAATGCTGACCATTCACTCGCAATTCATACGTCACTGGAAGTGCTTCCCAAAAACTGCGCGGATAGTACAGGTTTCTGGATCGAGCATCCGCAGTCAGCAGAAAACACACCAGCTGCGAATCTCGAAACGCCCCGGGGATCACGATACGACCACGATACTGACGACCAGCCGCTATACGACCACCCGCAGGCTGCATTGCCGCTGAGACATGCACCGCAGACGACTTCATCAATGCAGACTCAGCCTCCGTTCCACTCGCCTCAATCGCCGGAGCCAAAAATGCCAGTCCCTCCCTGTACACCCACCGTCCGGCAAGACCATGCAGCCACAAACCAACACACATCATGCTCAAAATCACCAAAAATCGCCCGGGACGACAGAACGGATACATCCCGGCCCAGGCCGAACCGCTGGCCTGCCCCATCGAAACAACATGTCGCCGCGACAACAACAGCCCGCAACTCCATGCCAGCGGATACGAAATCACATACACATAATAGGGACCGGCCTCCATAAGCAGCAGAATCGCAGCAAACTGGATGACCACAAAGGACAACGGGAACAGTTCAGCAGCCCGTACACCAACACCCGATCCACCGACACAACGACACACACCGCCCGCCAGCAGCAACAGATACGCTCCATCAGTCACCAGTCGCAGGCAGGAATACCATGGCACACGAGCCCACGCCATGTAACCCTCCTTCATGCCTGGGCGGTCACCGAACACCCGGTTCTGTGAATCATGCAGAAACGACAAAAAACGATTCTTACGGAACAAATGCAGCCATACATCAATTCCCGCCGCCAGCTTCTCATGAATTAGTTTTCGCCGATTCAACTCAGATGCCGTCCCCGCAGGTACATTCAGCAGCGTGGCAAATCTCCAGTTGCTGATCGTCGGACCGCTGCCGTCAGTCGTCGAATCCTGCGCTGACAGCAGTGACATCATTGATATCGGAGGACTGGGGCCCAGCCTTTCACGACAAACCTCAGCAATCTCGGCTCGCCAATACCTCGTCAACATGCCACAAAAATACAGCAGCAGCAGCGAAACAGTCACAACATGCAGCACACGCTGCACACGATAACGGGGCCCCGACACAAGCCGCAGCAACCAGGTCAGTCCCGACACCAGCACTGCAGCCGAAACAAAAACTCCAACCGTCTTTACAAGATCCAAAATCGCCACCGCAGCACAAAACAGCAGGCAAAGACACCAAAAGACAGCCAGCTGCCAGCCCTTCAACGGAATTGCCAATTGCTTCTGCAGATACCCCCTCAGGAATTCCGCCTGTACAAAAACAATGGACATCCAAAAAAATCCCGGGGTCGTCACATTCACCATCCATGTGGAATACACCGCGGGTGGATACAGCAGCAAAAACGGCAACGTCAGCGCACCGGCACGCAACCCAAACATCCGACCTGTCAAAAAGACCATCAGCACGGCAGTGACAGTTTCCATCAGCAACAGACAAAACTCGATACCCGTCAACGACGTGCCCACCAGCATCATCAGCGGGCGAGTAAACACGCAGGCACGCTCAAGGAAAATAGATCGAGTCAGGACGCTGGCGTCGCCGATCAGCCCCCAGTCACCAGTGGCCATCGCACGCCCATAACGGAAATACCGGTCATAGTCCCCCGACTGCGTCGCGTCGAAACACCAGCAAAACACAGACTTCACGGCGAAAAACACCACCGCCACAGTCAACACTCGCCGCCAGACCTGACGGTCCGTCAGCGCACAGCTGATCCATCTCAAATACAAAATCACACTGATCACCAGCCCAAACAAAACGCAGACCGCCAGCAGCAGCTGGATCCCCCAGCGAATCTCCAGGAAACCCGGCAGCAAACACCAGATCTGGTGAACCAGCACAAGGATGATAAACAAACGCAACGCCGAAACACCCCAGCCCAGAACAGGCAAGAACTCCAGCTTCACCAGAGTATCTGGGCGCTCATCCAAATCCCCCGGGGCGGCAACCAAACTGCAACGCAAAAACGCACCAGCCACGCGACAGATCAACCAGAACCACAGACACTGAAGTGCCGGTACAGCGACCAGCCAGACGTCGCCCTGCCAATTGCAGGCAAAAGGCTGTGAACACAGAAAATTAAATGATGAATTCTGAGGCACTAACTGGAACGACGCTGCACCCGGCGAACGCCCAGTCAAAACGACGGAGTCAGCTGGCAAAATAAAGGGCAGTCGAGTCGATGGTAACCCCCAGTGCTCACCAAACCTGACCTCCATGTTCACAGGAGCAATCGGCGGCGGGCCTGTATGCTCCACCACCAGGCCGACACACGCTCCGGGACAGTAAAACTGACTGAATATCCACGGTGACTCTTCACGCCGCTGCAAAGCCGACAAACGCCCGTCGGGCAGCCGCGCAAACACAGCCGACACCGAGTCTGCAACTTTCGCATCAATGGCGAGGTGCAGCTCGCCGTAGTTCAAGCCTGAAACCGCACGATACCACAGGCCAAGGCAGAACAGCAGCAGCAGAACTGCTCGACAATACCAGCGAGTCACCGACGGTTTCGAAAACATGTGCCACCAGACCAAGACTGCCGCATTTCTTCACCCCAAGGTATACCTAACAGATACCCGGTTCAAATCATGCCAAATTCCTGCCGCCGCATTTCAATTACGACAGACGCCCCCGGGACCCCCGTTGCAATCCGGAATCTCAATACATCGGTTTCAACGAAGCAACTCGCCTAACTGCCGCAGCGCAAAAAAAAGGAGTCACAGCGTGTGCTGTGACTCCTTCGCTTAACTGAACACCGATTCGAGCAGATCACTCATCATCGCCAGTTGAAGTTGTCGTCAGAATGATGCCATTCGCCGACGCCGAACTCGCATATGTCTGCTCAAGCTCATCACTGTCGGAGAACATGCTGCCGGAAGTCGACAGACCACTGGTGATATTGTCTGAAGAAACGCTGGTGTACTCGTAATCCTGGGACAACCAGGCAACTGCCTGCGAATAGTCACCAAGTTCCTCAACAACAGCGTTTCGAACCTCAGCCACCCCAACAATCAAACCCAGAACAAGCAATGTTCCCATGATCACTGACTCGGACGACAGCAGGAATCCACTGTCATCCGACAAGAACGAAACAAACTTTCTCATCCGCCCACCCTGCAGCAGAGGGGCCACTGGAATCCTTTTCAACAAGAAGTTCGGCCGTGAACTTCAGGAACATCCGGTGACAAGGCAAAACATCGACACCGTCTGCACCACCAGAAATCACTCCGCGTCGCCCGTAGACGCTCCGGTGACAACGATACCCTGAGCGTCGGTCGCCTGGACCTGCTGGGTGTCGCTGCTGTCAGAGAACTGTGAACCGGCAGTGCTCAAACCTGCAGTGATGTTGCTGCTGGACGTGCTGGTGTAAGCATAGTCCTGGCTCAGCCATGACACAGCCTGCGAGTAGTCACCCAGTTCCTGCACAACGGCATTACGCACTTCAGTAATGCCGACGATCAGGCCCAACACCATGATCGTGCCGACCAGCACAGCCTCGGTCGACAGAATGAAACCTTCTTCGCTGCGAAGAAAACGACTGAACATGCTCTTCATCTGAAACTCTCCAACACGAAATTGCCGACCGAAACGAGAGACCCAGCGCTGTCGGCCCCAGCACCGAATCCAAAACAGAAAGCTCAGGCAGCACACGCCCCCAGAGCAATTCCACAGGTGTTTGATGGCCCCGAGGAGGCCTGTGGCGATCATCGCCACTACACTGCGGTACTCCGTTTAACACCAGACCAGCACAATGGCATGGCTTGGTTCCTGGCGTCACTGCCCGAGCTTTCCTCGCTCGCTTCGATCCGTCATATTCTGTCGGAATCCTTCGCAGATGTGTGCCAAGACACATGACTGCAAAAAACAACCGAAATTACTCGCCGTCAACAAATGCCTGCGTGGTAACCGTAATGCCATTGGCATCAGTCGCCTGCGCCTGCTGCACGTCAGTGCTGTCACTGAACATGCTGCCGTAAGTCCAGATGCCACTGGGAACATTCGAGTCAGAAACGCTGGTGTAAGCATAATCCTGGCTGAGCTGTGCCACAGCCTGAGAAAAGTCACCCAGTTCCTGAACTACGTTGTTCCGAATTTCAGCCAGACCCACAATCAACCCCAGCACAGTGATCGTCCCGATCAGCAACGCTTCGGTCGACAGCAAAAAACCTTCCTCACCACGTACGAATGACAGTACCAAACCCTTCATAACTCCGTTCTCCATCCATGCATTGCAGCCGAAATCCAAAAAGGCGATCCGCCCCGGCCAACAACAAACCGCCCATTCCATGAGCCCCGGCAAGTCACTCGATCAGCTTAGGTTCACAGAGGCACCCATGCCCCTGACAAATCCAAAGCCCGCCTGACAGCCAGAACAATCGCTCCATCGCGAAACCAACGAATCCTGTCGGCTTCGGTTATGCTTCAAATGCAGCACAAGCCGTGCCATAGTTCGCGAAAAATCTCCAATCCTCCGCAGGAGCAATAACTCCCCAAAATCCTCAATATCGCTACCTGGTATGGCGAAGGCCGGCCGTTTCACCCAAAGTGTGTCTCAAACGTGGGACGCTGTGTTGGCTATGGGGCGCAGTGAGGGGAAAAACCAAGGAGCCCCGCGTCCTCAGGTTTTGCTGGCCGTCGACGACACCCGCAGGCTGTTGCCCGCCACCGTAAAACCAAGTCTCCCCAGCAGGTCGGGAACACCCGTCGATGTCATCGGCACCGTGACCGTCACCCGCACCGCACTGCCCAGATCCGTCACGACAACAGTCAGCGGCAAACCCACCCCATGCGCCGCCAGGATCTCCCGCACCGCCGCTTCAGTGTCCATTTGCTGCGAATTGTCAAAAACAGCCCGCGCTGCCACCCGAGCCCCCTCGGTCGCAGCCGCCGTGACACCCGCATGAGTCATCATCAGCAACGACCACTGAATCACCGCCAGCAATCCCATCACCAGAATCACCAGCACCACCAGCGACTCAAGAATCACCACCCCGCCACGATGCCTCTCAGACAATCGCACTGATCGCTGCCGCCACATCATCCAGCTCCTGTACCAGCGCATTGCGAACCGCCGCCAGACCCACCAGCACGCCAATGCCCACCAGGGTCACCAGCAGCAGGTACTCCACCGTCACTGCCCCGCGACGACCGCCGCCACGCGATGAAACTGAGCCTCTCCTGTCACTCATGGAAACTCTCCAGCCAATCTTGTTTCAAACCAGGCCCGTGTCCCACAACAAAACCGCTCAGGGACACGTCACCGCAGATAAACTGACCAGTCGACTGCGATTCGGTGTCACCGCAGGATCCCAGACCGCGACAGCACGAGCACTGACGGTTCGGGAAACGGACGTAAATGGACTCGTTAAACTGATGGAAAACTGCACAAGGCATGCACGCCGCGACGCTGCAGGCCCCACAGTTGATGCACTCAAAATACAACTGCCCGAGTCGAAGTCACCCAGCAGCACAACCGTATTGACAGTCGGAACTGTCACCGGACACACAGCATTGTTGTTCGCCTTCGACGTGTCGTTGTTTGCAGCCAAAGCCCCGGACAATGCCGCCAGTTCCACGTTCGAACCCTCCACCGTACTTCCCGTGACAATGGTCGCAGCAGCACTCTTCGCCGCCGTTCTGTTCGCCACACTGTCAGCTGACGCCCCCCAGGCACGCGCCCCAGCAAGCGCCGCACCTTCCGCGATGACCCGCACTTCACTGCGACATAAATCGAGCCACCCAACTTCCAGTACCATCGACAACGCCGCAATAATCAGCGCAGAACTGCCAATCAGCCAGACCACGGCAAGGCCGCTGCGGCTGTCAGCTGATCTCTTCGAAGTCGCGATCGTCCGCAACATGCAATTTACTCCCACCACCCAACACCGCGACGCACTGTGTCAGCTGCCGTTGTATCCACGTAAACATCCAGCCGACACATACCGGCCAGTACTCGAAAAACCAAAACTGGACAGCAGATCGGGAGTCACTTCGCTCAGACGCACGTTCACAGTCACACGAACACACTCCGCCGGTATTGCCGACGCAGCCGGTATCACCGCCTGCAACGCCACACCATCACTTCCCGAACTGCCAATGTAAACCCCCGGATCCGACACCCGCTCCTGCACAATAATCTGCAGATTCGCCGCACACCACGCCCCAGGCCCCGCACTGTCTGTAGAAATACCGGCCGCCACAAGGTTCTGATTCACCGTCGACTTGATTCCCGCCAGCAGCGCAGCCTGATTTGCACGACCATATACCGACGCAGCCTGCGCACCGGTGACCGCTGCCTGATGCACCGCAACTGATCCCGACAACGACAGGCCAAACTGAACAGCCACCAGCGTGAACGCAAACAGTGCCGGCATCACTGTGATCAGCTCCAAAGTTACCGCACCACGACGCCCCCCCCCCGACAGCGGCCGGCTGCAGGCAGTTGAGGCTGAATTCGTCATTGCCGGATCCCTTCAAAAACTTTGCAAAAAGACACACAAATGAGCACATCAGGGAGTCGCTGCCCCGGTGGCAGCATTCCCGGATGCCCCCGTGGCCCCGGGCGTCCCCGAGGATTTGCTGCCTGCACGAATCAGCTCCTCAGTTCGCGCCGGAATGAACTCCTGACGAAAATGATCCCGCAGCCGCAGCACCGGTGGTACCACCAGCACGAAAAAGACCGGCGGAGTCACACACAGGATGATCGGAAACAACAGCTTCACCGACAGACTGTTGGCACGGGCCTCTGCCTCAGAACGCAGCCCCGAACGAATGGACGTGGACAAATTGTCAATCGCACGCTTCATGTCAGTCCCCAGACGCTCCGTATGCTGCACCGTGGCAGCCAGGGACCTCAGTTCCACTTCATCAATTCGATCCGCCAGCTGCTGGAAAGCCAGCCCGGCGGACGACATCCGAGCCTGCCGGACAACCAGCTGCAGCTCTTTTGTCAGGTCCCTGCTCACGTTCGGCGAATACTCCACAATCCTCGGCAACGCCTGCTCCAGCGTCATACCCCCCGAAAGGCACATCGAAAGAATATCCATAATCTCCGGCACGGCACTCAGAATTCCTCCGGCCCGCACGCGACCGCGAGCATTCAGGAACAGCCCGGGAATGGCATAAAACACCGCTGCCAGCAAAACGCCAACGGAAATTGTCAGGAGCATGGCCTCGGGCAGGAGTATCAGCACCAGCGGAATGGCAAACAAACAACACCAGACCAGCCCGTTTCGCACCGCCAGCAATCTGTCAAAAGCGTCCGGCGCATAAATCCCCGCGCGACTCATGTCGCGCCGGATTCGACGCAGCTCAAGCTGCATCTGCGGCACAGACTGAGCCAGGAGCTGCAGCCAGCGCGGCAGCGGGCGAGCCTCAAACGGGCTGATGCTGTCATCCCCCCAGTCCCCGCGAATGATGCGGCGACAATTCCACAAGCCCAGAGCCAGCAGCAAAACCAGCCCGGACAACAGAGCCGAAGCCAAAAAAACAGGAAATTCCTGCAGGATCAAGGTACCCATGTGAAAGTCCCTAGCGAGGCATCTTAATCAGACCAAGAATCCACACGATGCCAATCGCATTCAGCATCACCCCCAGCACCAGGAACGTTCGACCAATCGCCTCAGTGAAAAACACCTGCACATGCTCAGGATTGATCAGCAGCAGTGCTGCAAACAGCAAAGGCGCCGCAGGCGCGATCAGCAGAGCAGACAGACGGCCACCACTGCTGGCAGCCTGCATCTGACGCCGAAAAGCAATTCGATCCCGCAATAACTGACTTAACCTGTCAAGAGAGTCAGCCAGCGTTCCACCCGTCTGCCGATGCACCGACAGCACGGCTGCCAAAAGTCCAAGTTCCCGCAACTGCGCACGCCGAGCCAAAGATTCCATCGTCCCCGACACCGTTCGCCCCAGCAATAACTGATTGCGACAATGCTGCAGCTCACCCTGCAGACGCCCGCGCGCCATCTTTTCACACAGTCCCAGCGCTTCAGAAAACTCCAGACCTGCCCGCGATGAACGCGCCAACAAAGACACGACGTCGGGCAGCTGCAGCCGAAATTCATTCAGCCGGCCATTGCGCCGCAGCACCAAAAATGCAACGAAAATCACACCCAATATCAGGTGCAGAAAAAGGAACCAGCCATCCGGCAGGCCGGCAAAGACCGCCATCAGATACAGCAAAGCCGTGATGACGGTCAGCCAAACCACACAGCCTCGAGGCGTCCAGGGCAGCTCTGACTCCACAAAAAACCGAACCAATGCGCCTTCCAGCCCCGAGACTTCCTCGGGCATCAGGAGCACTTCAAGCGAGTCGGGGGCAGGCTGGACGACGGAATCTGAAGTGCGCAGCATCAGCCAGGCCAGCCTCGCAGCCGCCAGCAGCACGCCACCAATCAGCATCCCCCAAAGCACTCCGTCCATGCGAAAAATCACCCCTCGCAACTAGACCGGCGGACGAAAGTCCTCATCCGGAAAATCAAAACCAAGACTGCGAATCCGCTCTATACAAACCGGCACGTAACCAGTCGCCTGGAAGGCCATCGAACCACCGCCCCCGGCGACCGGCTGATACCGAAACACATCCTCCAAATGAATCTCACCGCTGCGAACACCAACAATCTCTGAAATCCTGACCACACGACGCGCACCGCCTTTCCAGCGAGCCATCTGGGCGATCAGCCGAATCCCCGCGGCCACATAAGCCCGAATCACCGGCAATGGCAATTCGAATCCACCCATCGCGATCATCATCTCCAGACGCGTCAGCGCATCCTTCGTGTCATTGGCGTGAATCGTCGAAAATGAACCCTCATGCCCCGTATTCATCGCCTGCAGCATGTCGATCGCTTCCGGACCTCGAACTTCCCCCACCAGCAGCCGATCAGGCCTCATTCGCAAGGCATTTCGCACCAGATCACGCAGCGATACACTGCCCAACCCCTCGGTGTTGGGCATACGACTTTCCATCCGCACCACGTGCGGATGACAAAGCCGCAGCTCGGCGGAATCCTCCACTGTCACGATTCGCTCATCATGCGGCACGGCACCAGCCAGAGCATTCAGCAGGGTGGTTTTGCCGGTGCCGGTTCCGCCGGAAATCAAAACGCTCAGCCTGCTGACTGCAGCAGCCTGCAGAAACTCGGCCATCCCCACGCTCAAACCGCCACGCTCTACCAACTGAGCCATCGTGAAAGGGCTCTTCGGAAAACGGCGGATCGAAATCGTCGCTCCATCAATCGCCAGCGGAGGAATCGTGACGTTCAAACGCGAACCGTCGGGCAAACGAGCATCCACCATGGGGTTGCTCTCGTCGATCCTGCGTCCCACTTTCGCCGTCAGGCGCTGAGCGACCCTGAGCAGATGCGAGGCGTCCGCAAAAACAACCGGCGTACGCTCCAGCACGCCATGCCGCTCCACGTACACCTCAAACGGATTATTCACCAGCACGTCCGTCGTCGCCGCATCCCGCATCAGACATTCGAGCGGCCCCAGTCCTTCGGCCTCATCAATCAACTCCAGAGACAGACGGTCAAGATACTCCGAAGATTCCTCGGGGAAAGTCCGCCGAATCAAGGAATTCACGGCGGTGCGGAACATCTGTCGAGCCGCTGTTTCATCCACACCCGAGGCAAACTTCAGGTTAATCGCCTCGACCAGCAGCTCATGCAAACGCATTTTTCGCTGCTGAAATTCACGCTCTCGAGCCGGATCCCTGATCGCTGACCACGGCACAGCACCATCCGTCCCGGCGATCGCTGCATCCGCCAGCGGGGCCGACGTGACATCGCCGCCCGCCGAGACACCCGCTGACTCCGGGCCAGTAGTCGCCAGCATTTCCGGGCGAACGCCAGCCACCTGAAATGCCCCCTCGGCAACGACAACTCCCGCCTTCCCTGAGGTCATCGCCCCAGCAGCCCTGTCATCAGGAAATCGCCGTTTTCGCAGACCAAACATGACCGAGACCCAGTGCTGGTGAACGCATGAAATCTCCTGTTCAAGCACAATCAAACCGCAATGCGGTGGCCACAATCCGTCCAGCCAGGTGCCCTGTTATCACTAGCTCAGCTTTCACAGAATCAAAGCACTGTTCACCAGGATTTCTCTGAAAAAACCGAACTGCCGTCAACCAATCCCCACCCAAGTCCCTGTCAGCGTCGTCCGACCTTCAGATCCGGCAGACGCCGGGAACCAGCATAGGATACGGAGGCCAGACCAGCAGATGCGACAGACCGAGCAGAGAAGGTGGACTGCCCGCCGCGCGACCGCAGACTGAGCGAACTGCCTCGGCCAGCAGTCACCGACGGCAGACCAGCAGCCCCGCTGTAACTGCCGGCCGACAGGACCTGCAGGCCACCTCGAGAACCATTCGCAGCCGACCGGATCGCAACGGGCCGTGAGCCCCCTGAGACAGGCGTCGGAACACCTGTCGGAATGCTGGCTGCACGCACAGGATTCCGACCTGCAGATCTTGCCGTAAAATAACGACTGCCTGGAGTACTTGCAGGAGCGGGCTGACGACGGACCTGAGCAGGCTCAGAGAACTGTCGAACCGGCGCTGGCAGGTTTGAGAACACTCGTCGAGTCTGTGGGACGGCTGTTGTGGAAGGCAGACGAAATCCGCTGGCATCGGAGTGTTCAGCGTCAGAGGATCCGGAATAGACAAGCGTTGACAGGCCGGTGGACCGCGCGGGACGCGAGCCGGCAGGGGCCGAGTTGTCGGCGCCGGGCAGTCTTTTCAGTTGCGACTGAGTGTCCTCCGGATTGTTTACGTCAGCCGGAGGCTGAACGCGTTCAGCAGGCCAGACTTCCGGTGCAGGCCCCGAACGGCCCGGCAGAGGAACGTCCGCAGCCGCAGGTGCCGGATACAGGTTGCTGTCGATAATCGTGTCCACGACCTTTTCCACCGGTACGCTGGACGGACTGCCTCCTCGGATGACCCTCACGGAAGGCGGCGGAACAACGACGACAGGAGGTTCAGGAATTTCCACACCCAGCAGAATTCTCATCAGTTCCGGGTCCGGGAGGAGCCCCGGGTTGCGCATGCCGTCCTGCTTTGGCAACAGGTTCAGCGACAATTCCCCCCGCTGCTCAACAGACTTCAGGACCTCACACTGAGCAGGCGTCAGTTCAAGGGTGACCTCGAACTGCTCAGCCATGTTCCCCCGCGCGTCCTTTCGCAGCACAGTTTCGGGGTACAGCGAATCCTGAATGCCAAGCACCCTGATCCCCGGGAGCAGAGTATGAGTCCTGGCTTCCTGAGTTGACCCGGGGACGATGCTGGATCCGGCGCGACGGAACAGGACATCCACCCAGGACTCAGGTGAGACGAAACCACGCACACCTCCAACCAGACCCATCCTCACGGTGACCGCACGCATCCCGTCTGTCAGCAGGTCGGCAGGAGTCGGACCGGTGCCGTCAGGGTAGACGCTGTCAAGGAAAAAGGGAGTCCCGGATTTGATTTTCGTCCTGACAACCCGCCCGACGAGTTCCTTCGCTCTGCCAAAAACCAGCTTCCCCTGCGTCAGTCGCAGCATTTCCTTCTCAACGACATTGACTGAGTAAAAGTCGGCAGTGCGAATCTCTCGCCCCACATCCAGATCAGTTGATGCCAGGACAACCATGGACAACTGAGGAGCGGGTTTCGCCTCAGCCGCAGGTGGCGGACCGCTACGGTAAATCTTGATGCCGGCGCCCGCCAGTCCGCAGAGAACCAGAAAGGCAAGGGCAAGCCCTATCTGAATGCCGAAACGCGACTGTTTCTGACGCCCGGCCCCCTGGACCCCAAAGCCGGTAAAACCGGGATCCGAAGGGGAACCTCCCCCGGCAGCTGTGCTTAGTGGACCAGTACTCATGCGAAAAATCCTTCAGACCGCTACCCTCTGCAGCGACCACCAGTTACACGCAATAACAACAGCCATTACACCCTGCACTCATTCCGAATCGACAGCCGATGCACCATTGACCGTCACACCATTCGCATTCGCGGATGACCCCACCATGGTGTCGCTGTACGACACCAGGACCGCAGGACCGCCGCTGCTGGCGGCCAGCGTGTAGGAGAACGACTGATTCAGGGCAGCCATCGCACCAGATACGTCACCGTACTCCTGCACCACGGCATTGCGGTACTCCGCCAGACCAACGATGACGCCGAGACAAACAACTGTGCCAAGCAAAACGAATTCCACGGAGTGGAACCCGCCGGACTCATCGGCAAGGAAGCGACTGATCAAATGGTGTTGCGATGAAGTCATTTCAATAATCCAATCCACACAGCGGGAGCAGCACGGGAGCAGAATGGGAACGACTGCAGGAATCGAACGAGGGCGTGGAAAAGATGCGAATCCTGACGATTGCTTTGGGGGCGACTGAGTGAGTCAGCCCAAAAGCAACTGAGTGTTACTAAAATAGCGCAGTGTATCATTTGCAGGGCGCCTCATGGAACAGGCTGTACGGGTTTTGGGGCATGCCGGTGAGACACAAGCAGCCCGAAAACCTGATCCAGACACCCCGCACACCCTGTGCAAAAAGCAGACTGAGTTTGGCAGTCAGCGATGAAAAGCTTTGGGCAGCAAAAATCGTACCAGATGCCCTTGCGAGCAACTTGTCACATCGGTTCATATCCCACCACGCGGTTCTGCAGAAAACGCCAGTTCCTGCTCTTCAATTCCGTATTCCCGCATTTTGCGATACAACGTTGAGCGACTGATGTTGAGGGAACGAGCGGCCGCAGCTTTGCGGTTTCCATGAGCCCTGATGCAGGTCACTATGGCCTCCCGCGAGGCTTCCGCAACCT
>VFQT010000510.1_pt1 | contig 56021 bp, 37 predicted proteins | sample 3512381 | NCBI WGS metagenome assembly VFQT01 (sample SAMN10412376, study PRJNA504923) | tailings metagenome | isolation source: Relicate 2 Philex TSF3 active mining site | place: Philippines: Tuba, Benguet | collected 2017-08-29
GGGGTTGTGACGGCCTGTCGGGCCTGAATCGCAATCCATCACCACACCGAATGCCGACAAAACAGGAACCCGCCCTCGCCACATTGTGCTGAAGGCTGCCGAAAGACCTGTCGTCTGCACGGCTCAATGCAGAGAACATCTGGCTGACACATGCTTCGCTGCCTGTCGTGCAACCGCGCTCTCCTTTCGATGGACACCGGAGAACATGTGAACTAAGGGTACTCTGGTCCGCAATCACGTCCCTGTTTTTCCGGTTCTCACTGCGGTAAGCTCCCGGCTCCCTATTGAAAGAGTTTTGTTCCGGGAGTTGGCGATGGGCTCAGCCAGGCAGTATTGTCGATTTGCGTCTGTTTGCATGGTGTTCGGCATGGTCTCCGGAGCGTTCGCCGAAGATGTGACGATTGGTGACCGAGTACTGCATGTCGCTGACGGTTACGAAGTCTCCCTTGCGGTGCCATCCACTCTGGCAGAACGTCCGATCGCTGTGGCACGTGATGAACGAGGCCGGCTGTACGTGACAGACTCGGGCGGCATGACGGAACGAGCAGAAAAGCAGCTCGAAGAGAAACCTCATCGCATTCGCCAGCTGACTGATACCGATGGTGACGGTGTCTATGACCAGTCCACTCTGTTCGCCGACCGCATGATGTTCCCGGAAGGGTGCCTGTGGTTTCGGGGTTCCCTTTACGTCGCGGCGCCTCCTGAGATCTGGAAGCTGACGGACACAAACGATGATGGCGTGTGCGATCAGAGAGAAGTCTGGTTCGACGGGACGACTCTTACTGGCTGCGGAAACGATCTGCATGGTCCGTATGCCGGGCTCGACGGTCGGCTCTACTGGTGCAAGGGGGCTTTTGCCGAACAGAAACATACGCTGTCCGACGGCGCGCAGCTGGTGACTCAGTCGTCACACATTTTTCGTGCAAAGCCGGACGGTACTCAGATGGAAAATGTGCTGACGGGCGGGATGGACAATCCTGTGAACGTCGCCTTCCTGAGAAACGGCGAACGCTTTCTGAGCTGCACCTTCTTTCAGTTTCCGGAAGCCGGTCGCCGTGACGGTTTGATTCATGCGATCTATGGCGGAGTTTACGGCAAGAAACACTCCTCCATCTACGCGCATCCGATGACTGGAGATGTCATGCCGGTGCTGAATCACCAGGGAGCGGCGGCGCCCTGTGGATTGATTGCCGGAAGTGATCAGTTGTTTGGCGGGAAGCATGATCAGCAACTCTTCGCCTGCTATTTCAATCTTCACAAAGTCGTGCAGCATCGACTGATCCCAAATGGTCCGACGTATCGGACGGAGGACACGGATCTGCTATCCTGTGATCATCCGGACTTTCATCCGACGGATGTCTTTGAGGACGCGGATGGAAGCCTGCTGGTGGTCGACACCGGCGGTTGGTACAAGGTCTGTTGTCCAACATCGCAGCTTGCGAAACCCGATGTTCTGGGGGCAGTGTACCGAGTACGCCGAAAGGGTCAGCCTGCGGTTGCGGAGGCTCTGGGACAGAACGTGGCATGGGACTCGGTCGACGAGAAATCTCTGGTGGGCCTTCTGGGAGATTCCCGGCTCTTCGTTCAGCGTCGTGCGGCAGATGTGCTTCGATTGAAAGGTCAGTCTGCAGTTCCATTTCTGGCGGATGCCCTGTTGAACCATTCGTCGGCTGCGGTTCGTCTGAGAGCTGTCTGGGTTCTTGCCGGCATTGATCACAACAGTGCAGGGCAGGCGGCGGCAGCAGCACTGGAGGACAAAGACGTTGATGTTCGTCAGGCGGCCGCTCACGTTGTCGGTCTTCATCGCGAAGCTACCGCATTGCCTCGACTTCTGGATGTGGCGAACGGACCGGAAGCCGGACCCGCGCGAGCCGCGATGGAAGCGATCGGGCGGCTTCGAAGCACCAGTGCCGTGCCAGAGATCATGGAGGTTCTTGCCAGTGCAAAGGCGTCGGAAATTGCTCCCGGCGGTGAACCGCTCGACGACGCCGCTCGCATTGTGGAACACGCAGGGATCTTCGCTCTGATCGAAACGGCGGGCGTCTCCGAGACTCGCGCCGGTCTGCAGTCGGACTCGCCTGCGGTGCTGCGAGCAACCATGGTTGCGCTGGATCAGATGCGGCGTGGAGATCTGAAGCCCGAAGACGTGATTCCTCACATGGCTCATCCGGACCGACGGATTCGAGCAACAGCCGCATGGATCGTGAATCATCATCCTGACTGGGGCGGCGTTCTTTCGAAGTATTTCGGATCACGACTGGCATCGCTAAATTCGCTCAGCGGTGACGAGCAGACTCAGCTGCAGGAATTGCTGGCGAATCTGGCAACTGCGCCGGAGATCCAGTCGCTGCTCACTTCGGGACTGACACCAGATTCTCGGCCGGAATTGCGCAGGTTTGTTCTGAGAACACTGGCTCAGACGGGATTATCATCCACACCGGCCGCGTGGCTCGATGCGCTGGCCATGCTCGCGGCGGATGACGATGCAGAGATGCTGACGCTGGTGGTGACGGCAGCGCGACATCTGCCTCAGCCGAAAGACGGACATCCGGGACTCCGACAGGCTCTGGCGCTTGTCGGATCGAACGATGCGTTGTCTGCCGAGCTGCGGCTTTCGGCGATCGATGCCGCAGGAAATGGCCTGCAGCTTGACGATAAGACCTTCGAAGTGCTCCGACGGAGCCTGAATCCTGAACTTCCGCTCGACCAGCGCAGCATTGCCGCGAATCGACTGGCAGGCTCGGTGCTTTCCGAAGCACAGGTCTTCACGCTGGTGGAATCGCTCGGAACTGTGGGAGCGATGGAGCTGCCGAAACTGTTGCCAGCATTTGAACAGCATGCCTCGGAGTCACAGGGCACAAGACTGATCGACGCATTAAAGAGCTCGCCAGGATTTCGTGGTCTGCGAGTTGATTTGATCAAACCCGTGTTTGCAAAGTATCCCGCTTCGGTTCAGGCGACTTCGCAGACTCTGGTTCGAATGCTGAATGCAAGTATCGAAGAACAAACAGCGCAGCTTGAGCAGTTGCTGAAGTCGCTTCCCGACGGTGATGTTCGACGAGGCCACGAGGTGTTCATGAGCCGCAAGGCCGCGTGTAACACCTGTCACAAACTTGGATACGGCGGGGGCCGGCTTGGGCCCGATTTGACAAACATCGGCAAGGCTCGGAATCGACGTGACCTGCTTGAGGCCATCGTGTTCCCCAGTGCCAGCATCGTCCGTGGTTATGAACCGATCGCGGCGGAACTGGAAGACGGACGCGTCGTGGCCGGAATTGTGACGGGCGAAAACCAGTCGGAGATTGTCGTGTCGCAGGACGCCGTGAAGTCCGTCCATATCGCTCGCCGCGACGTCGTGCAGATTCTTCCTTCGAACGTCTCACCCATGCCGAATGGTCTGCTGACCCTTCTGAGTCCTCAGGAAATTGCCGATCTCGTGGCGTTCCTGCAGAGCGATCAGAGGTAGGGGGGGGGGCAGATCTCAGATCTCAAATCTGAAATCTGAAATCTCAAATCTGAAATCTCAGACTACGGGGATTCCACGCAGGTGATGCACCAGGAGATGGGGCCGGAGTTGAGGGTGTCGAATCGCGTGAGGCGTCCGTCGGTTTCGATTTGGAAGCAGGCGATTTTCCCCGTTGCTTCTCCTGCTGCGTAAAGAAATCGATTATCGCCGGTGATGGCAAACGATCTGGGGACGGCTTCGGTCGGTGTGATGGAGATTCGTTCCAGCCTGCCGGTTGTTGGATTCACCGCGAAGCCGGCCATGCTGTTATGACCTCGGTTGGCGACATACAGAAATTTTCCATCCGAGGTCAGTAAGCACTCGGCGGTCGAATTCTGCAGCGCATCAAATTCGTCGGGCACGGACCGAACTGACTGGACGTGACGGAGCTGTCCGGTGTCACGATTGCATTCATAGCAGGATGCTCCATCTTCGCGGCTGCTGCCTGCTTCATTGCTGCAGTACGCCCAGCGGTCTGTGGGATGCAGGACGATATGCCGCGGATTCTGATCGGCCGGCGCGATGACGAACGGAGGATCCAGAGGTGACAGTTTCCCGGTTGCTGCATCAAATCGAAACTGGTCAATTCGATTCGCGCCCGTATGACTGACTCGAACATACGTGTTCGCGGAATCGATGCAGACTCCATGAGCATTCTGGGCCGTGGCTTTTGAATCCACAGGCTCGGACGAAAGCTGGCCATCGGCGCCAACGGAATGAACGGTCACCTTGTTACTGACGTAGTACGCCGTCAGCAGGAATCGCCCGGTGCGATCGAGCAGCAAATACGCCGGATCCTCTCCCGCCGGCACCACGCTGATCAGTGAGAGTTTTCCGGTCTCGGGTTCAATGCGATAGCTCGCAAGTTCAGCAGAACTTCGGAACGAGACAAACAGAAATTTCCCATCGGCTGATCCCAGAGTATTCGCTGGCTCCGCCGGGCAGTCGGTGACAGCAACTCGAGTCAGCGTTCCCGCCACACGGTCTCTGCGCCACGTCACGATCTGCCGCTTCTCGAGCAGGCTGACAAAGACCAGCGAGTTTCCTTCGGTCGGTCGCCGCTCTGCCTTCAGTCTTCCCTGCGCAAGGAAGGCTCCAAAAACGATGCCGGCAGCCGTTCGTCGTTTCATCCTGCTCTCCTATTCCGCAGACAAGGCTTCGTAGATGGCCGTGGAGATCTTTCCAGGGTCAGCGTACTCACAGTTCGACATCACCACGACGGCACTGCGACGATTGGGGTACATGACAAGTCGAGTGCGGGATTTTTCCTGAGCCCCATTGTGGGACACTCGGAGCTGTTGATCTTTGCCATCCACGGAAAAGCCCAGACCCATCTCTGTCACTTTGCCGTCGCTTGTCGTCTGTGGCTGCCAGAAAATTTCTTTGGAGGACTTTGACAGGATCTGATGACCCAGCAGTCCCTCTGCATAAAGCGCAAGATCGTTGATGCTGGAAATGAATCCACCTCCGCCAAGTTTCCAGCTGACATCCGTGTCGGTGGATTTCTGAATCCGTCCGAACTTCATCACATAGCCCACCGCGCGATGAGGAATGGGCTGCCACTGGTAGTCCGGCTGGAGCGTCGTCAGCTTCAGAGGCTCGGAAATACGCAGTCGCACCTCGTCCGCAAACTTCTTCTGCTCGGCCCTCTGCGTGACAGCACTCAGGAGGATGTAAGCGTGAGTCGAATAGGAGTACTTTTCGCGCGGCTTGCAGACCAGTGGAGATTCTTTGAACTTGTCCAGTGCCGTAACGACGTCCTCAAATGGATGTTCAGCGGAATACGTTGCCTGTGTTTCTGTCACCGTCCCGTTGGAATAATGAACAATCCCGCTTTGATGACAGAGCAGATCCCGCACGGTGATCAGTTCGCCTTTGTCCGGGAATTCGGGGACGAGCGTGCGAACGTCCGCGGTCAAATCCAGCTTCTTCTCCTCCGCCAGCTGTGCTGCGACGACGGCTGTGAGAGTCTTTGAGACGGAGGCCCAGCGGATCAGGCTGTCCGTCGTGAGCGGAACTTTGGCGTCTCGATCTTCAAAGCCGTAAGCCTTCGTCATCACGACTTTGCCATTTTGAATCACGCCCACGGCAACGCCGACCAGTTGCTGCTGCTGGATCTGATTCTGAACCGCCTCGTCAACCTTCTTTTCGCGCGCCGCCGAAAGTTTGCGGATGTCATCAGCGAACGCTGACGATCCCGCCACTGCGACAACCATCGCAACAACAAGCATCGAGAAGGCAACTCGCACGGACAATGCCGCGATGGCCTTCCGGTCGATCGAATCAGCAAGGTTAGCGACTGAGGTCATGCCAGACTCCTCAAGCAGATGGTCCCAGGCCGCGACTTCTCACGGCCTGTTATGCTGACGTCATGTTCGTTACTTCGCGAGGTTGACTCTGACCAGTTCTTTGTCGTTTCTTGCGAAGACACTCTTCATCGCGAAGGCCGGATGTGACCAGATCGTTGTTCGTCGCTGAACGGGACGAGTCGGCTCGACGAGTTTCGCACGGCTGATCTCTTCATAGCCTTCTCCTGTGAGTTTGGCGATGATGAGGTCTCCCTGTTCGTTGTGAAGGAACACGCGATCTCCGTTTGGAATCAGGAAGGCGTTCCACCATCGACCGCTTCCGGTTGCCTGCAGTGTTTCCCAGACTCGAACGCCATCGTCCGTTTTCAAACAGCGGAGCTGGCCGTAACTGCAGACTCCAAAGATGTAGTCCGACTGGACCACTGGTGTTGGCATGATCGAATGAAGCCCGTCCGTGTCGAGCTCACTGGTTCCTTTTCCCTTCCAGACCAAAGACGCGGAATCGGCTCCGACCTTCAGCATCAGCGGGCCGTCGTAGAAGGCGGTAAGAAAAAGTCGGTCATCCAGTTTTCGTGGCATCGGCACAGTGAGTCCGTACTTGATGGACCACGGATGTTCCCAGATCACTTTGCCGGATTCCGGATCCAGCGATGACACCGCATCCGGGTGCCAGATAATCAGCTGACGCCGGCCACCAAACTCGTAGATCACCGGCGGACAGTAACCAACCTGTCCTGCGGAAAGAGATCGCCAGATTTCATTTCCAGTTCTGCGATCAAAGCAGATGATGAGCCCATTGTTGTCTCCGCCGACCAGAGTAATCAGACGATCTCCGTCGACGAGCGGCGAAGCGGCCATGCCCCATGTGGGAAGTTTCGTGCCGAAGTCCTTCTGGAATTCCTTTGACCATCGAATCTCACCTGTGGCCGCGTCGAAACAGAACATGTGGCCTTCCGCACCGATCGTGTAACACAGGCCGTCGTGAATGACGGGCGTGGTTCGAGGTCCGGCGGGATAACTGACGGTGTAACGGACAGGATGCGAGTGCTTCCAGATTTCCTTTCCTGTTTCGGCATCGACACAAAGGATGCGCTCCACGCCTTCGTCGGCGATTCGGTCCGTCACGCAAACTCGACCATCGGCCACGGCCGGACCGGCGTAGCCTTCGCCGATCGGCACAGACCAGACTCGCGGGAGCAACTCGGATGTGGAGAATCTGTCAACGATCCCGGTTTCGTGCCACACGCAGTCTCGCTGAGGGCCTCCCCACTGAGGCCAGTCGTCGGCGACCGCCGTCAGGCCATGCAGTGTGAGTGTCAGCGAAAGGGTCACGGTAAGAAAGAGAGACTGTTTCAGGAACATTGCGTTCACCTGTGATGTTGCGGAAATACCGGAGCAGCCTGCGCCGTATGGTCTGAAGTGCTGCGGACCGTCGTTGACTGTATCCAATCGCAAACGATGACGCATGTGATTGGGCGACGTTTCAGAGGGGAATCAGGCGTCTCAAAATCGTTCAGGAACCGGCCGTTGGATTGTCGCCGCATGGATAGGATTGTCGCCGCATGGACGATTTCGCGCTGCCAGGGGGCGAAGTGAGTTTACATTCGGCCAGGAAGTGCCCACATTTCGTTTATCCACCGTGTTTCCTGCCTGCAGAGACTTCCAGCCGTCGAATTGTGCACCGTCTGATCCGGAGATTTCGGGTTGTCCCAGGTCGTATTGAGGATAGTTCAGTTCAGCAGCCTGGTCATTGGTGATCGCCAGTGGCTGTGGCCTTCCGTTGGACTCGTTGTATTCGGTGGTCTGCTCGCGTTGTGGCTGAACCGTCGACGACTGACGATCGCTCCAATCGGGCCGCTGTTGAGAATCGCTGGATGGACCCTGCTTGCGCTGTGTCTGCTGAACCCTCTGTGGAGCAGCTCGCGTCCTCGATCACGTGCCAACGTCATCGCAGTGGTTGCCGACATCAGTCGAAGCCATCTCGTCGCCGGCGATTCCGAAGCCGTGTCCAGAGCCCAGTCATTTCATGAGATGCTGAAGCAGGGTGAAAGCAAAGAACCTGTTGGCTGGCTGAATCGACTGAGTCAGGATTTTGAACTGCGTCGCTACACCGTGGCGGATCGGCTGCAGCAGGTGGAGCATTTCGAACCGGTGGAGTACAATGGCACGGCGTCTGATCTTCACACAGCTCTTCGACAGTTGAAACAGAGATTCGAAGGACAACCACTGGCGGGTGTGATCCTGCTGACGGATGGCAATGCGACGGATTCGGTGGAAGATCTGTCGGATCTTTCCGGAATGCCGCCTGTCTATTCTGTCGTGCCTCCGAACGGTCTGACACTTCCGGATTCTGCCACAGGAACACACTCCGTCACACAAACCGCGTTTGATGATGCTCCGGCGACGATTCAGGTTCAGCCTGAGGTATCGAACGTCACATCCGGCAAGATCGCCGTGACTCTGTGTGATGCCTCAGGACTGCCACTGGAAACGCAGACTCGTGCGATTGATGACCCGTCTCCGCTGAAGTTCAAACATCGTCCGACCGAAGGTGGCGCTGTCTTCTATCAGATCAAAACAGCACTGCAGGACACAGCCGGAAAAGAACTCGCGGCGGAAGCGACGCTGGTGAACAATTCGCAGCTGATCGCCGTTCAGCGCAGCACCAGTCCTCGACGAATTCTGTATGTCTCCGGTCGCCCCAACTGGGACTTCAAGTTCCTCAGACGCGCCGTGGAAACGGATCCTCAGCTGCAGATCGTGGCGCTGATTCGAATCGCGAAGAAGGAAGCGAAGTTTGATTTTCGTGGTCGTGAAGGGGAGCAGGCGAATTCCCTGTTTCGCGGGTTCGATAAAGCAGACCCGGATACGGTGGAGGAATATGACGAACCTGTTCTGATCCGACTGGGAACGAAAGATGATCAGGAGCTTCGAGGCGGATTCCCGGAAGCTGCGGAAGATCTGTTCCAGTACGATGCCATTGTGATTGATGACGTGGAGGCAGGCTTCTTCCTTGCGGATCAGATGAAGCTCATTTATGACTTCGTCTCACGCCGCGGCGGCGGTTTGCTGATGATGGCGGGCCAGGAGTCATTTCGCCAGGGTGGATTTGATCGAACTCCAATCGGCGAAACGCTGCCGATCGATGTGAGCCGCGATATGCCGTTTCCAAAGGCCGGCGTCCGTCTGAGCCTGACTCGCGATGGCTGGCTGCAGCCGTGGATTCGACTGCGATCGGATGAGGTTTCGGAAGAAGAACGCCTGCTCTCGATGCCGGAGTTCATTACTGTGAATCCCGCCGGGTTCATTCGACCGGGCGCGGTGATTATGGCAGAGGTCAAAGACGAAGAAGAAACGTCATGGCCAGCGCTTGTGGTGCAGAGATTTGGTAAAGGGCGAACCGCCGCGCTCTGTGTTGGCGATCTCTGGCGATGGCGACTGAGCGAAGGGCTTCGGCAGCTGCAGGGCCTTCCGACCGGTTCAACAGCCATGGATCCGGGCGAACGCGAAGCTGTTGCAGCTACCGGATTGCCAACGGAAGATCTCAGCGATCATGCCAGAGCCTGCCGCCAGATGATTCGCTGGCTGGTTGCCGATGTCCCGAAACGCCTGGACGTGAATGTCTCCGATGACCCTGCGCTGGGTTCCGGATCGGTGCGTCTCACGGCGTTCGTTCGAGGAGCCGATTTCGAACCTCGCGAGAATGCTGATGTGAAGTTCCAGGTAACATCGCCGGATGGTCAGCAGTTTGAGATGACAGCCGAGCCTTCGGATACGGAGCCGGGTGTTTTCGAATCGGCGATTTCGACAACCGTCGCCGGAGCATGGAAGGCCACGGCCACAGCTCTGGTTGCTGAGGAGGCAACGGCAGATCGTCCGGCGTCGAATGAGCCTTTGACTGCATCGCTCGGCTGGGCCTATCAGCCCGATCAGAAGGAAATGCGATCGGTTGCCGTCAATCGTACTCTGCTGGATGAAGTTTCCCGCGTCACCAAAGGCAAAACTCTGGAGCTGGATGAACTCGAATCGTTGACCGAGAGCCTTCCACAATCGTCCGCTCCACTCACGGAAATCTGGTCATGGCCAATCTGGCATTCATGGTGGGTCTTTGCAACAGCGCTCGCGTGTCTGGTCACAGACTGGACGCTGCGACGAAGGAGCGGACTGCCATGAAGTACACCGTTTGGTTTTTCAGTGTTCTGTTGCTGGTGTCGAGTGGCTCGGGGTTGTCAGCGCAGGATGGCACCACGGATCCGTCGAAGTCTGGATCGGATGCTGCCGCGGCTGCTGCGGTCAATCAGGAACCCGCGGCTTCTGCAAACAGCGATCAGCCGTCAGTGATCGCGCCGCCGGAGAATCCGGCGACGCCACATTTGATCCTGGTGATCGGTGCACCGGGCGAAGATCGATTTGCGTCCGAGTTTGTTCGCTGGGCGGAGCGTCTCGAAAACGCGGCCGCTGCGAGTGGTGTGACAAGCACGATCATTGGAAAAGGTTCTGCACCGGATGCCGCGGGTGCCGCTGCAGAGTCACAGACTGTCGACACATCTAAGACGTCTGAACTTCAGCAGACACTGGATGCGATTCAAAAGTACGGTTCCATTTCCACCACGGAACCTCTTTGGGTGATCTATGTGGGCCACGGCACATTTAATCGCAAGTCAGCCGCATTGGCGCTGCGAGGACCTGACCTGACGGATCAGCAACTGGCGAAGGCGTGTGAATCAGTGACACGGCCCCTCGCGGTGGTTCTTTGCTCTTCCTGCTCATCACCGTTTGTCAACGCGCTGTCGGGACCGGGGCGAGTGATCGTGACGGCAACGAAGGACGGCAATCAGATTCAGTACAGTCGTTTCGGCGATGCGTTTTCAGAAGCGATCGCGGGACTGGATGCCGATTCGAATCGCGACGGTCAGACGTCTTTGCTGGAAGCCTGGCTCTACGCTTCGCGGCGAACGGCAGAGTTTTACAAAACCGAAGGACGACTCGCGACCGAACATTCTCTGCTGGAAGACAATGGTGACGCAAAAGGAGTGAAGTCAGATGTCTATGTCGGTGACAAGCCTGCACAGAATCTGAAGGCTGATGCGCCAATCGATGGTTCCGTCGCTGCGCGGTTCTTCTTTGTTCGAAGTGAAGAAGAACGTCAGTTAACGCCGGAACAGAGAGTCACTCGCGATGCACTCGAAGCTCAGCTGGAAGATCTGAAGCGACGCCGGGAATCCATGGATGAAGCCACTTACCTGCAGGAACTCGAACGCGTCCTGATCCCGCTTGCCGAACTCTACCGCGATGCAAAGGCACAGAACTGAATCGCGTGCTGCGGACTGCTCAGTGCACTCCTCCGCCACCTGGTTTACCCAGGTGGGTTCACGGTCTTTGCACTAATCTGCGATGCCGAACGTTTGGAAGGAATTCTGGACATCGGCATCAAAATGCCAGGTGCACAGAATTGTGCCTGCGGGTCGGGCAAATTCCCAGTAGTGTCCTCGTCGAGTCCAGCGGCGTTTCAGGTGAGGGCGATGTTTGGCTCCGGAGTTTTCCCGCAGGATGGCGAACAGGTCGGTCAGGACATCCGGGTTGCTTCCATAATAACTGTGTCCCATAAAGCTCATGTCGATTCGGGAACAGTCGATGGTCTCGACACCATCGATAATCGGCATGAAACGAGCATCGCCGGCCCGCGGTTCAGCGTGAAGTGACTTCGATGCAATCAGCGCGGTGTCGGAACTGTTGGCGTACAATGTCACTCGTTCACATTGAGGAATGACGGAGGGCATCCATGCTTCAAAATCGCTCAATCCGACATCAGGGGCGCACAGAACCAGATTTGAAATGAGACGCACACTGCGATGCTGCGATGTTTCACCGCCACCTGCTGCGGACAGATTTCTGAGACTCTTGAGCACAAGCTGGTTTCCCATGCTGTGCACGACCAGATGAATACGGGCGTCCGTCGGAATGGATGATCGCAGGTTGACCAGAAAGTCGGTGAAGGGCTTCACAGATTCGTGATTGATCGCCTCATCTTCGTCATACGAATTAATACCTCCCTGGCTTGGCCAACAATACGCGACAACAGCACCATTGAAGGGTATGTCGAGACTGAGTTGTGCGGCCCGTGTGACGGCATCGTCGAAGGAAACGTTGAAACCGTGAACGAACACGAGTACGTCACGCAGTCGCGATCGTTCAATCAGTTCTGTGACACCAGAATGAAACTGATCGGGCGACAAGGGTTCCGCATCGACCGTCGAACGAACGACCGGTGATGCCGCCTCTGAAACGGCCACTGCAGAACTTTGAGCGGTTGCGGATACAGTCGGCGAGCTGAAAGAAGCCGGTCGTATTCCTGACGTAGACTGTTCATCGATATCTGCAGTCGTGTTCGTAGTTGTTTTCGAGGCACGCACTTCCTGGCCTCGATGTCTTGACGGAATGGTGACGATGCAGCGTCCATAGTCAGGCGTTTCCAGGACGATCGAATCGCTGGCGCCGTCGGAAAGGAATCGTCCCCGGTTCGTGGCGACAAACACGTTCCAGTCACAGGATTCCTCTGACCATCGAGTAACAGCAACGGGTTCTGACAGCGTGTCGACGTACGGGCCGTAAGCCGTTGCGACCAGAGCCGGAGCTGTGCCGTTTCGCAGCTGCGCTTCCATGGCCGTGTCATAAACCACACCCAGAGACTTGTCTGCGATGATCGGCTTCACTGGCGCGCGGCATCCGTGGAGTGCGAGGATGCCGGCAACAGCCAGCAGGATCCTCCACGATGCGGGAATGGGCGAGTATCGGTTTGAAAGTCCCCGAATCGGAAATCTCCGTGTTCCTGCAGAACGACGACACTGGAGGAAATCAGGTGTGACCAGACATGCTCGCTGCCGCTGGTCTCCTGAGTGTTGAGACTCTAGTCAGTGACGGGCAGTCGCCGAAGACGGATTGCTCGTTTCCGGCCCCATTCATTTGCGAACCTTTCCGAGCAGTTCAGACGACAGGCAAAAAACGCCGTTCTGTGGAAACTGATTGCCTGGGAAGCGCTGGCAAGGTTCGGAACTGGAGCCAGCGAACCGAATCGACGATGATCCGATTCGCAGTCTGCCATAGAGTGCTCGCATGATTCTCTGTTTCCTTCAGGCCAAATCCCTATGAAGATTCTGATCACCGCCGGCCCAACGCGCGAGTACATTGATGACGTCCGATTTCTGAGCAACGCCAGCAGCGGCCGCATGGGGTATTCTCTTGCCGCAGCCGCAATTGCCAGCGGCCATGAGGTCGAACTCGTCACAGGCCCGGTCGAAATCTCTCCACCGGAAGGCTGCCGACTTCATCGCATCGAAACAACTGATCAGCTTCGAGAGACCTGTCTGCGCGTGTTCCCCGAATGCGATGGTGTGATTGCGACCGCCGCCGTCTGTGACTATCGACCGAGGGAGCGAGTCACCGGCAAGATGACGAAAACCGGTCAACCGGTCGTCCTGGAACTCGTCGAAACCTCGGATGTGCTGGCTGAACTGGGAAGCCAGAAGGGACATCGCTGGATTGTCGGATTCGCACTGGAGTCGCAGGATCCCCGTAACAACGCGATGCGAAAGCTGCGGATGAAGAACTGTAATTGCATCGTTCTGAATGACACGTCAGCAATTGGATCAACGACAAATCTCGTAGAAGTACTGTCGCCGGAAGCGGAGACGATTGCACTGTTTCGCGGCACGAAGTCCGAAGTCGCGGAACGTCTTATTGGACTGATCGAGTCGTCGATTGTTGGTTCGGGGCGAGAATAAGCAACCTATGCATTTCCCCGTGAGTTGCAGCGGAGATTGGAACTGAAGGGAGGGGAGTTGAACCCCTGACTTCTTGCATGCCATGGCCCCAGCGAACCGAGCACTTTTCAGCGAAAACTCGGTGTTTCTACACGTATGATCGACTGTTCAGGCTCTCTCTTGTCAAGGGTCACTCTGTCTCAGAAACACTCAGAAAATAAGGGTGGAGAGTTCATTTCGTGGTAGAACGGTGATTTACTACCACGAAATAAATTGGTCACTTACGAGTTCTGTTTCAGAAACCTTGTTCCCGAAATTCCCTCCCATCCATGGCAAAGAAGAAAGCGGCTCCGAAACAGGACAGCACGGCGAACATCGGCTTTGAGGCCAAGCTTTGGCTCGCTGCTGACAAGCTGCGGAACAACATGGATGCGGCTGAGTACAAGCATGTGGTGCTCGGGCTGATCTTTCTGAAGTACATCTCTGATACGTTTGACGAACACCACTCAAAGCTGGTCGCTGGTGAAGCGGAATTCGCGGGGGCGGATCCTGAAGACAAAGACGAGTACCTTGCAGCCAATGTGTTCTGGGTGCCGAAGGAAGCTCGCTGGGCTCATCTGCAGGCTCAGGCGAAGCAGCCGAGCATTGGCAAGGACGTTGACGATGCCATGGTGGCTCTGGAGCGTGACAACCCACGGCTCAAGGGGGCTCTGAATAAGAACTACGGTCGAGCCGATCTGGACAAGCACCGGCTGGGCGAACTCATCGACCTGATCGGATCCATTCAACTGGCTTCCTCAACTCCCTCGCCCCTTCCAGGGGAGAGGGCCGGGGTGAGGGGTGACTCTTATCGCTCCTTTGACCTGCTTGGCCGCGTCTTCGAGTACTTCCTGACACAATTCGCCAGTGCTGAAGGCAAGAACGGGGGCCAGTTCTATACGCCGTCCTGCGTCGTGCGGCTGCTGGTGGAGATGCTGGCTCCGTACAAAGGCCGCATCTATGACCCGGCCTGTGGTTCTGGCGGAATGTTCGTGCAGTCAGAGAAGTTCGTGGAATCGCATGGCGGCAAGCTGGGCGACATCAGCATCTACGGGCAGGAAAGCAACCCGACGACTCGCCGGCTGGCCATCATGAATCTGGCCCTTCGAGGCATCGAAGCGGACTTTGGTCCGGAACACGCTGATACGTTTCGTCGTGATCTGCATGCGGATCTGAAAGCAGACTACGTGCTGGCCAATCCGCCGTTCAATGATTCTGACTGGTTCAGGAAGGATGACGACATTCGCTGGAAGTATGGAGTGCCACCGAAAGGCAACGCCAACTTTGCCTGGGTCCAGCACTTCATCCATCACATGGCCCCGACCGGCATGGCCGGATTCGTTCTTGCCAATGGCAGCATGTCATCGAACCAATCTGGTGAAGGCGAAATTCGCAAAGCCCTGATTGAAGCAGACCTTGTGGACTGCATGGTCGCCTTGCCTGGGCAGCTCTTTTACAGCACGCAGATACCAGTTTGCCTCTGGTTCCTCACCAAAGACAAATCTGGAAAAACTCCACCCTCGCCCCCATTGGGGGAGAGGGCCGGGGTGAGGGGAAAACTTCGCGACCGCCGAAAACAAACCCTCTTCATTGATGCCCGTAAACTCGGCACCCTCATCGACCGCGTTCACCGTGAACTGACCGACGCCGACCTCGAGAAAATCACCAGCACCTACCACGCCTGGCGCGGTGACACAACAAAGTCCCTTCTCCCCCGCGCCGGGGGAGAAGGTGGCCGGAGGCCAGATGAGGGGGCCGCTGCCTACGCCGATGTGGCTGGCTTCTGCAAGTCCGCTACCACCGCCGAGATCGCCGGCCACAGCTACGTTTTGACTCCAGGCCGCTATGTTGGGGCTGAGGAAGCCGAAGACGACGGCGAACCCTTTGATCAGAAGATGCAACGCTTGGTCGCCGAACTTAACGCCCAGTTCGCGGAGTCTGCAAAATTGGAACAGGCCATCAAAGCCAATCTGAGGGGGCTGGGTTATGGCAGTTAACGACCGTGTAGAGATTTCCGTGCGTGAAATCGCCGCAGCCATTAAGAACGCGCTTGTTGGCGGTCCCTTTGGATCCGACTTGGGAACGACTGACTACGTTCCGACGGGTGTACCGGTTATTCGAGGGCAAAATCTGAGCGTCGGGAAGTTTGTCGGAGGAGACTACGTCTTTGTTTCAGAGGAAAAGGCTGACACACTTAGAGCCAATCTGGCGCGTCCTGGAGACTTGGTCTTTACTCAGCGAGGCAATGCGGTGCTCCACGGAGGCCAGGTAGCAATTGTTCCTGACAAACCGTTTGATCGTTATGTTGTTTCTCAGAGCCAGATGAAACTCACATGTGACGACACCAAAGTCGATCCCGAGTTTCTGTATTTCGTCTTCACATCCGCAGAATACCGGCACTACTTGCAGAGTAACGCCGTTGTAACTGGCGTCCCTCACATCAATTTGGGTTTGCTCCGCGAGTATGTGGTGTCGCTCCCACCCCTCGCCGAGCAAAAAGCCATCGCGGCGGTGCTTGGGGCGTTGGACGACAAGATCGAGTTGAACCGGCGGATGAACGCGACGCTGGAGTCCATGGCCCGAGCCCTCTTCCAAAGCTGGTTCGTCGACTTCGACCCCGTCCGCGCCAAACTCGAAGGCCGCCAGCCCACTAGTAGCCTCGACCCTGCCACCGACGCCCTCTTCCCCGACTCTTTCGAAGAGTCAATACTCGGGCACATTCCCAAAGGTTGGGAGACAGGGTCAATCCTCCGACAGGCTGACTTGCTGAGTGGCGGAACACCAAAGACTGATGTTCCAGCCTATTGGAACGGTGATGTGCCATGGGCTAGCGCCAAGGATGTTTCCCAATGCGGTGAAGCTTTCCTCGTATCCACTGAGCGAACCATCACCAGGCAGGGAGTGGATGAAAGCTCAACGAAGATTATTCCAGCGAACTCAACGGTCGTTGTAGCTCGCGGCGCGACGACTGGACGGCTCACCATGTTCGGTCACGCGATGGCAATGAATCAAACCTGCTACGGGCTTCGCTCAAAGGTCGGAGCGCCTTTCGCGCTCTACTGCCATGCTCGCCACTTCATCGAACGCCTCGTGCAAGGTGGTCACGGTTCTATCTTCGACACAATCACGACAAGCACCTTCGAAGCGACCGATGTTCTCCTGGCCCCAAACGAAGTCCTGCTTGCCTTCGATGAACATGTGACGCCGCTGTTTCGGCAGGTGCACGCCAACCTCCACCAATCCCGCACCCTCGCGAGCTTGCGTGACACGCTACTGCCGAAGTTGCTGGACGGGAAGTTGCGAGCGACCGATTCAAAAGTACTGGCAGGATCGGGAGCGACTGTTACCAGCCCTGCGCCCGACCAGCCCTGACGGCCAACATTGACAAGGTTCACTGGATAGTTCAATGCCACAAAATGCTAAACCGAAGATTCTGATGATTGATGTCGAGCTTAACGCCGAGGAGCAGAGCAAGTTTGAGAAGTTCAATGTGACATTCGGAACGTTTGGGCGACCGTATCAGGTTCATGCCGTAGAGGGATACACTCCTGTAATCGTGAACCCGTCACTCCCGAATCACAAAGAACAGGAAATTGTAGTGGTAGATTTGGGCTACTCTGCACCAGACGAATATCCAAGCGCCGAGAAGCACTTCCCAGATGGATCGGTGGACATTTGGGTTGAAAGCCACTACGGATACGTCGACCCACGCCCCCGAGCCATGATGGCCGTAGCAAGGGACTTCGATCGAATTCTAAATAGCGGAGGAGTGTTTGTGGTATTTGCGGGCAAAAAGGCCGAGCAACGCTTCTTCTATGGACGCGCAAAGGGAATTCGATTTCTGGATATCGAACGTAGTGTCGATGTGAGCAACTGGATGTTCTTGTCTGCTCTGAATTCCCTCGACTGTTTCGATGATCATGGAAATGAAATGCACTGCGTAGCAACGGCAGGCTCTCTAGCGAAATTGATTGCCACGAATCTTCCGGGAGGATGCTACCCGTGCTCGTTTAGACCCCCACAGCATTTGAGAGAAGGTTGGCTGACGCTGGTCCAAAATAAATTTGGAAACATTATTGGAGCAGCCACAAAGTCAAAGACGGGTGGCATTCTACTGATCTTGCCGCAGGTAGCGGACAAATCCCAATTCCTGTTGAAGTTGCTTACGGAAGTCCTTCCAGAACTGACGCCCGAATTGTTTCCTGAGATATCGAATGGCACTTGGACACGCCGGCCCGAATACGAATTGTCAAACATATTGGCTCTTCAGGAACAACGCAGAGCGATTGAGACAGCATTTCGACAGCGGATCACCGAAATTGAAGAACAAATCGAACGTGAACGTGAAGCGCAGGGATGGATGCATCACTTGCTGACTGGGACCGACGACGTGCTTGTGAATTCAGTGGTGCGAGCTCTGCAATTCTTGGGATTCAACGATGTTCGAGATATTGATCAAGTGCACGACCAACAAAGTAAGCAACGACGAGAAGATCTTCAGATTCACGATTCGAGGCCCACGTTGGTGGTAGATATAAAAGGGCTGGGTGGTCATGCCGCAGATAGTGACGCATTTCAGTCATACAAGCACGCGACACTTCGGCAGAAGGAATGGGAAAGATTTGACGTCCAGGCATTGACCATCATCAATCATCAGAGACATTTGCCGCCGCTAGAACGTGACAACCAGATGCCGTTTCGCCAGGAGATTCTTGACTACGCCACAGAAGTCAAGATGGGAATCATCACTGCTTTCGACCTTTATCGATTAGTGCGCAACGCGATGAAATTAAGTTGGGACGCGGCCGTCACTAAGCCGGTGCTGTACCGCATCGAGCGAATCAGCCCCATCCCGGTTCATTACGCCTTCTTGGGGACCATTGCACACGTTTACAGTGAGGCCGTCAGCATCGCCATCGCCGACGGCGAAGTTAGAATCGGTGACAGAGTGTCGTATGAACTCGGTCTGGAGTTTGAGGAAGAAGCAGTCTCGTCATTGCAGGTGAACAAGCAGCAGGTGGAAGTTGCGGGCGGGGGAACGACTGTCGGCGTGGGTTCCAGACTGGGGCGGTCTAAACTGCGCGTAGGAATGCCTGTCTACGTAATTCGTAAGGGGCAGACAATTTGTTAGTTTGGGCAACATTTCCAGCTAACAGATCAGTGTTTTGCGCAAGTGGCAGAAATCAAAGTGCGGAAGCGGGTGAGATCTACAATGAGCATGTCGTGGGATAAGCTGTTGTGCAGAGAACGCAGGCGGGCATCAACCAATCCGGGCGACCATCGGGCGGAGTTCGAGCGTGATTACGACCGAGCCGTATTCTCAACACCAGTGAAGCGCCTGCAGGACAAAGCTCAGGTGTTTCCACTTGAGCCGAATGACGCAGTACGGACACGGCTGACTCATTCACTGGAAGTCGCATCCGTCGCTCGCGGGATTGCAACGGCAGCCTGCAAATGGCTCAAGTCCCAAAAGGAGATCATTTGCGATGACTCCCGTTCGATGGATCGAGAGATCGAAGCCATCGCGTCGACTTGTGGGCTGATTCATGACCTCGGCAATCCTCCTTTTGGTCATGCAGGAGAAGAGGCCATTCAGTATTGGTTTCGAAATCAGATTGGAGAACCAAAACTCAGACAGGACCTCAACGAGCAGCAGGCCAACGATTTTTTGAAGTTCGAAGGAAATGCTCAGACCCTTCGTATTTTGACGAGACTGCAGATCCTTGCAGACTTCTATGGTCTCAACTTGACGTATGGCACGCTATCGGCGGCGTGCAAGTATATGGCATCATCCGACCAGTCGAAGAAGAGTCACGACAACCACAGTTTCGAGAAGCCCGGGTACTTTGCATCTGAAAATGAAGTCATCCAGCAACTTCGTGAAATCACCGGTACGGGCGACCGCCGGAATCCGATCACGTTCCTGGTGGAAGCTGCGGACGACATCGTTTACTCCGTAGCCGACATTGAAGATGGCGTCAAAAAGGGCGTTCTACGATGGAGGGATGTCGAAGATGATTTGGCCGGTTTGGATGATGAATCCGCGCGAAAGGCGATCGCTGGGATGAACCGCATCTTGAAGGCCGGACGAAGCGAGCTTCCGAAGGAGCTTTCCGATGATGTGAAGGCGTCGGCGTTTCGAACCGCCGCAATTGGTGTCTTTGTTCCGAGCGTTGTGAAGGTCTTCGAGGAGAACTACTCGTCAATCATGGAGGGACGTTTTCAGACGGAGCTGATCAAGTCTTCTTCGGCCGCAGCGACGGTCAAGAAACTGAAATCGATTGGGGCGACACGTGTCTACTGCACACAACCAACATTGAAGCTGGAATTGATGGGACGACGTGTTATCGGCGACCTTTTGGACATTTTTTGGGAAGGAGTGCAGGATTTTCCAACAAACGGAGCCCCGAGTACCAAGACGTTTGCTGGTAAAATAGGCGCTCTGATGTCGAGGAACTACGCACAGGTGTTCCAAGCGTCGGCAGCTGATGATGCAAATAAGCTTCCAGTCCTCTATCATCGTTTCCAACTGCTCACGGACTACGTCTGTGGCATGACAGACACCTTTGCAAAACGCCTGCACTCCGAATTGACCAATGGGTAGTGTGCTTTCCAACGATGACCTGAAGTCCATGCTTCGCAAGGAGCTGAGCAGGTTTTGTTGCGCCGGAAAGCCAGATTGGCGGGATGGTGTTACTCAGACGCTTCAGGACCTGGGCGAACTCAGAACTCGGGCCGTCTTCTTCGGAGGCGCTTTGCGGTCCATGTTGCTTGGGCGTCTCTTCCACCACCGTCCAGGGCGCCCACGGGACCTAGACATCGTGATTGAAGGAGTGGAAACCGAAGACCTCCAGCAGAGGTTCTCTAAGTTCGTGGTGCGTCGAACTCGATTTGGCGGGCTGCAACTGAGACGAATGAACTGGGCGATCGATATCTGGCCATTGCACACGACATGGGCGTTTTCTGCATTGGACATGCCAACCAGAACCTTTGAAGAGCTTCCTCGAACAACAACGTTCAACATTGAATCCATTGCAGCCACGGTATCGGCTGAAGGCGAATCGGCCCGGACCGTCTTTTCTGGTGACGACCAATTCTTTGACGCGGTGCGTACAAGGACGTTGGACCTCAACAAGGCCGAGAACCCTTTCCCGGACTTATGCGTCGTTCGGGCACTTTCCTTTGCGTCCAAATACGATTTTAAGATTGCTCGACGACTCGCGGAATTCTTAGCTACCCATGGTCGGTCGATGAACGCTCGCCAGTATGAGCTTGTTCAATGCAAACACTACGGGCGCGTGCTGCGTTCCGGAGACACGATGCTCGACTGGGTTCGATGTCTTGATGACTTTGTGGAATCATCGGATGACGCAAGTTTCAGGCTGCCATTGGTTCGCCAATTGAAACTATGGCCGGAGTGTCCGGACGACTGGGATTGAGATTTCAAGTACTCAGGCCACATCCTTCTTTCGCACTTCGGGCAACGAATCGCACAACGCATGGTCACGCTGCACTGGCGTTGTGTTCATCTATACCCGTTTGCATTCCGACCGAGGAACACAACTCCAGCAATCGCGCCGCAAATGCCTTTGCGGCTTTGCCATGTTCCGGGAATTGGGACAGAATTGAGACACTCTTGTCCTTCATAATCCCCTCTGGCGTTGGAAACCTCGCTGTTACTTGGAGTTACACACAATGGTCGCGACTGAAGAAATGAGACACAGATGACCTCGCAAACCTTCATCTTCGAATGCAGCAGTTCCACCTACCTCGACTGCGTGGAAAAGAACCTCTTCGGTTCCAACAAACCCTGGCCGCTGGAGATCAAGGCGGGGGATTATTGCCTGCTGCATCATTATGAGATTGGCGGTCTGCTGGGACTGTGGCAGGCGACCTGCAACGGTGGCAGGAATCTGGTGCCAAAGATTTGGGGTGGCAAATTTCCCTATCAGGTCAAAGTGAAGCTCGTGATTCCCAAGGTGATGGATGTGCCGAAAGGCGTTCTGCAAAAGCTGGGCATCGATGCGGCTGTGGGGCGGTTCGACAATTGTGTGGATGAGGACACCGCTGAGGATCTGGTGAAGGCTCTGCTGGGCAATTCGTGATGACATCTTGTGTGCAGGTGCGGGAATTGATCTTTGTCACCTGGCGGGGGTGAGTCGATGGCGTGGTTACTTTTTCTGGATGAAAGCGGACATGATCACCGGCAGATGCCGTACGAGGTTCGCGGAGGCATCGCCATTCAGGATTCACAACTGTGGCCCTTCACTCGGGCTGTCCAGCAACTGGAACACCTGGCCTTTGGTTGTTCGCTGCATGATTTCCAGAAAGAACTGAAGGGCAGCACCCTGCTTGACAGGAAACGGTTCAGGTTCGCCAATCAGACAGCGCCGATGACCAACGAAGAGAGGCAGAAGCACTGCCGAGCGTTTTTAACAAAAGGGTTTCAGAAACTTACGCCAAACAGCAGTGAGTTTTGCGCGTACGGTCAAGCCTGTATAGAGATGGCTCGGGGGATGTTCCAGTTGCTTCGCGAACACAGCGCAGTGCTGTTTGCCAGCGCGATCCCACGTGGCTCAGGCAAAGCCACCGGACCGGCGGAGGAGATGCTCCGGAAGGACCAGGTTTTCCTGCTGGAACGGTTCTTCTACTTCCTGGAGGGCCAGCGGCAAAATGGTCTCCTGGTAATGGATGGAACAGACAAGACCCAAGACCGGAAATTTGTACGTCAGCTTGAAAGCTACTTTATTAAGACGAACACCGGACGGTATCGAAGCCAATGGATTGTACCGACGCCGTTTTTCGTATCGTCCGATATGGCGTACCCGGTTCAAGCTGCCGATTTGTGCATCTACTGCGTGAACTGGGCGTTCAGGCTGCCTACGCAAGGAATGAATGAACCTGTTCGGGAGGAGATTCGCACCGAATTTTATGACTGGCTGAGAACGCTGCAGTTTCGAGGCGATGGCTACCGGGATGGGAATCAATTCGAACTGTGGGGAATTTGCTACGTGCCGAATCCCTGCGCTGCCGGAAGGCAATAAAAAAAGAGACAACGCTTTCGAGGCCACCCGAAGGTCTCCTCTAGGCCGAGTCTCCGACAGCAATATCGACCATTGAGGGACGAAAGTCAAGAACTTCTGTGATTTCGACGAGCCAGCCGATTTCATTTATGAGTAAATCCAGTGACTTTCAGATCAATCGAACGACAGGGAATTCACTCATGCCAAAGGATTGGAAGTATCCGACAGAGCAAACTGATGGCTTATCGGTGAACCAATGAAACTCAACGAATCCATTGTAGAAGAAGCTGCTCTGTCGTGGTTTAGCATCCTCGGTTACGCCATAGGAGCAGGGCCCGATATTGCTCCGGGGGAACCAGCTTCGGAACGAGCTTCATTTTCAGATGTGATTCTGATCGGTCGACTGCAGGATGCCATTCAGCGACTCAATCCACAGATTCCCCAGGAAGCTCTGGACGAAGCTTTGCGAAAGGTCGTCCGGCTGGATACGGCGTCGGTGGTGGGCAACAACCGTGCGTTCCACAAAATGCTCAGGGATGGCGTCGAGGTCGAATACTCGCGAGCGGACGGGTCAATCGCTGGAGACCTCGTTCGACTGGTGGCCTTTGCTGATTCAGCTGCAAACGACTGGTTTGCCGTCAATCAGTACACAGTCATTGAATCACAACACAACCGCCGGCCGGATGTCGTGGTCTTTGTGAACGGGCTGCCTCTGGCCATCATCGAACTGAAGAACGCGGCTGATGCAGATGCCACGATCTGGTCCGCATATTCGCAGCTGCAGACGTACAAGGCCGAAATCCCATCGTTGCTCCAGTACAGTGAGTTACTGATTGTCTCTGATGGCTTGCAGGCCCGCATCGGTTCTCTGACTGCCAATCAGGAATGGTTCAAGGTCTGGCGAACGATCGATGGGGAGAACGATGCACCGCGGTCATCGCTGGAACTGGAAGTGCTAATTCGTGGCGTGTTCGAGAAACGCCGGTTTCTGGACATGCTGCAGCACTTCATTGTGTTCGAACACGATTCCGAGAGCGATCGGCTGCATAAGATCATCGCCGGTTACCACCAGTTCCATGCCGTCAATGCTGCGATGCACGAGACCGTCCGAGCGAGCGGCATGGCCGACGCTGGACTGATGGTCGGTGAAGAGGCTGGAAGCTACTGGGCGGGCCGCATGCACGGTGGCAAGGCCGGGGACCGTCGTGCTGGAGTCGTCTGGCATACGCAGGGTTCTGGAAAGAGTTACTCGATGCTCTTTTACGCCGGTCGCATGATCCGCAATCCGGCGATGCAGAATCCAACGATCGTGGTTCTGACTGACCGTAATGATCTGGATGATCAGCTGTTCGGCCAGTTTCAGCGCTGTTACGAACTTCTGAATCAGACACCGGTTCAGGCCAGAGACCGGGAACACCTGAGAGAACTTCTGAAGGTGGCCAGCGGTGGAGTAGTCTTCACGACAATTCAGAAGTTCATGTCGGAGAAAGACGAGAAGATGCCGTCTCTCTCTGAGCGCAGGAATATCGTGGTCATCGCAGATGAAGCTCACAGAAGCCAGTACGATCTGATCGATGGGCTGGCTCGGAACCTGCGGGATGCCTTGCCGCATGCTTCATTCATTGGCTTTACGGGAACGCCAATCGAGCAGACTGACGCGAATACTCGGGCGATCTTCGGCGACTACATTTCGATCTATGACATCCAGCGTGCTGTGGCAGACGGTGCGACCGTTCCGATTTACTACGAAAGCCGGATTGCGAAGCTGGGATTGAACATTGCCGCCTTGCCGCGGCTGGATGCAGAGTTTGATGAGATCACGGAAGGCGAAGAGCAGTCGAGTCGGGAAAAGCTGAAGTCCAAATGGGCAGCCTTGGAAGCGCTGGTTGGTGACCCGAAACGCATCAAACTGATTGCTGCTGACCTGGTCGAGCACTTTGAAAAGCGTCTTGAATCAATGGATGGCAAGGCCATCGTCGTGTGCATGAGCCGCCGAATCTGTGTGGATCTTCACAACGCGATTGTTGCCTTGCGTCCGAACTGGGCGAGTGCTGAAAACGACGATGCTGAAGCAGAGAAGTCACAGGAGACGGTCGTGAAGATCATCATGACCGGCAGTGCTGATGATGGTCCAGACTGGCAGCGTCACATTCGTAACAAAGAAAAACGCAAGGCTTTGGCGAATCGGTTCAAGGACAGCAAGGATTCGTTCAGGATCGTGATCGTGCGTGACATGTGGCTCACAGGCTTTGATGCCCCCTGCCTTCACACGATGTATGCCGACAAGCCAATGCGTGGTCACGGTCTAATGCAGGCGATTGCTCGCGTGAATCGAGTCTTCCGTGAAAAACCTGGTGGGCTTGTGGTCGATTATCTTGGACTTGCCGACCAGCTTCGTGATGCAGTGGGGACCTATACGTCGAGCGGCGGTACCGGCAGCCCCAGTTACGATGTGGCCCAGGCGATCGCCGTCATGCTGGAGAAGTACGAGGTTGCCTGTGATCTTCTGCATGGGTTTGACTGGAAAACCGTCTCGCATGATCCCAGGAAGTTCTACAGAGTAATTCCCGCGGCTCAGGAACATATTCTGGAACAGGAAGACGGAAAGAAACGCTTCGTCCAAGTGGTCACAGAGCTGTCTCGAGCCTTTGCCTTATGTGCTGCAAGCGAGGAGGCCACGAGGATTCGGGATGATGTTTCGTTTCTGCAGGCCGTTCAAGCGGCACTGAACAAGCAAACGACGGGTGGGCGGAAATCACCGGAGGATCTGGACGCGGCCATTCGCCAGCTGGTGTCGAAGGCGATTTTGGCGGAAGGCCAGATCATCGATGTGTTCACTGCCGCTGGACTGAAGAAGCCGGATATCAGCATCCTGTCAGACCAGTTCCTTTCCGAAGTTCGCGGGCTGAAGCACCGGAATGTGGCAGCAGAACTGCTTGAGAAGCTGCTGAACGATGAGATCAAGGTTCAGTCGCGGCGTAATCTGGTTCAGTCGCAGTTGTTCTCTGACAAGCTGAAGCAGACACTCAATGCCTACCACAATCGGGCGATCGCCACACATGAAGTGATCGAAGAACTGATCCGGCTTGCGAAAGAAATGGAAGCCGCCCAGAAGCGCGGCGAACAGCTGGGGCTCACCGACGACGAGATCGCATTCTACGACGCACTTGCCACGAACGAATCAGCCATCACTGCTATGGGTGATGACAAACTAAAAGTGATCGCGGCTGAACTCATCAAAACGGTCCGGAAGAGCGTCACAATCGACTGGACCCTTCGCGAAAGTGCTCGAGCAAAGATTCGGGTCATCGTGAAACGGATTCTGAACAAGTGGGGCTACCCACCGGATCTGCAGGAGGAAGCCGTAAAAACAGTGCTGCAGCAGGCCGAGCTGCTGTGTGCTGACTGGACTGAGGCACAAGATTGAAGGCAGTGAATCAACAAAACAATTGAGGGCCATTCATGTCCAGCCAGATCTTCGTTCTTCAGAACGACGACAACCTTGTTGAGATGAGTGAAGCCGAGTATTTCCTGATGTTGTTTCTGTGCGAACTGCGCGGACCGTTGAACTCCGTCGGTCGCGGTGCCACAATGTTCCTGGTTGGTGATTGCTTCACTGGATCATGGGACAATTGATCCTGCTGTCAGCGATAAACCGGCAGTGATTTTCCCACATCAACAGTGACACACCACTCCGCTCAGGAATGCTCACCACTGTCGAATGGCGAAGAACGGTGCTCCAACAGTTCCCACATGCGCGTGCTGTGCGCCCATGAACTGGTCCTTATTCCTGCACATTTGCGGAGTCTTCTCAACATGATTCGTATTATCCTTGGGCTCGGAGTGCTCGGAGCCATTTTCACGTTCATGGGGTTTCGGGATTTTCTTCATGCCTCCAAGGCGGGAGCAGAGCCTGACAAACTCACAGCCGCGCAGCTGATCGCTCGAGGTGTCGATGGAAACCCCTATGTGGAGATTTCCAATTTCGGAGTTGGTGAGAACTTCGTTTACGAAGAAGAGAATGGTCGCTGGAACAAGGTGTGGATCCCGTTCGGTGATATTGGTGAGATGATGATGCCGGGCACACCGGTCAAGGGCGTGCTGAAGAGCAGTCGAGTCAAGTCGCAGATGGAGCTTGAGGGCGAGTTTGGCAGAGAAGTTATTCGCGGGATGGTGATGAATGCCATCGAATCACTTGGGTCCGAGGAGAAGAAGATTCTGAGCGAATCTTATCCGGGTTCGGACGTAGGTAACCTGATCATCGTTGATGTTTCAAAAGACCCGGCAGCAATGAAGCAGCATGGGCTCACGTTTGGAGGCATTGGAGTCGTGGCACTTCTGGCGTGCGGTGGCCTCGGCTTTTACATGTACAAGAAACAGTAACTGGCGACTGATTGTCTGCCGGACTGATTCGCCTGCGCTTCAACCGGAATCGTGAGTCTTGAAGTGACTTGCAATTCCGGTTTTTGTTTTGCTTAAGCGACCTGGATCCTATGTCTGCTTCACTTCCAAACACTGGGGCCGCAGCATCATGCCTGCCAGTGGCGGCAGCCAGACTCCTGACAGCAGATTGTCCGGGAGCCGTCGCGGTGATCGAACTGCAGGTCTCCGAATGCACCGAGCCAGTGCTATCGTTCTTCCAGTGCTTCACGCCCAGGACCACGTCGGCTACCCTTCCAGAAGCAGACCGTATCGTCTATGGAAAATGGCGGGATGAAGATGTTGTCGTGGTTCGCACAGAAGTACTTCGCTGGGAGATTCACTGCCACGGTGGGCGGGCAGCGATCTCGCAAATCCTGAACGACCTCCGAGCCGCCGGTGTGGCGACAGAACAGTCGCCCACGGTATCTGTGGATAACGCATCGGACAGTGATGACGCAGTTGTTGCCGATCGAGTACTCACGCAATCGCTTCAATCCTGCCGAACTCTGGAAGCCGCACGATGGATTCTGAGGCAGAATGATGGGCGGCTGGTGGCTTTTCGAAAGGCGCTGGCTTCAGCGAACCCGGAGGAACGCAATGCGGCACAGGAACTTGCTCGCCGATGGAAGAGCTTTGCGGAGCATCTGACGGAGCCGTTTCGAATCGCACTGATGGGAGTTCCCAACGCCGGCAAGTCGTCTCTGATGAATGCCCTTGCCGGAAAACAGCGAGCCATTGTCTCGGAGATTCCAGGCACCACACGTGACGTGCTTGAAGCGGATATCATCTTTGACGGGTGGATGTTCAGGCTGGCAGACACAGCCGGCATCCGTGAATCGTCGTCAACACTGGAGCACTTTGGCATTCAGCGAGCCATCACGATGATGAGCTCAGTGGATCTGATCTGTGTCGTCGTCGACAGCAGTGATCCGTGCGTCGATGAGCAGCTGATTCAGCAATTGCGGTCAGCGACAGTTCGACAAATCCTGGTTTGGAACAAAGCGGATCTTGTCGATAGCGCTGACTCTGCTGCGATGAACAAAGCCAGGGATCGAGTAAGGCAGTCACTCTCAGCAACCGATGAGGTCGAAGTGTCCGCACTGACCGGCAGCGGGATGAATCAGCTTCTGTCTGTGATTTCGAAGTCACTGATTCCCGAAGTACCCGATATCACTTGCCCACTGCCGCTGCAGGGAATTCTGGAAGACAGTGCCGAATAGAAGACCGTGCTGAATGAGTGGCCGTTGCTGAGCAGCACTCCTGCCAGTCGATTCGATCAGGTCGCCGCCTGTTTCGTGATCTGATCCGCAGCGTTCCATCCGCTGGCGATGCTGTCGGGGATGCCAACGCCATGATAGGCACTGCCCGCAAGGTAAAGTCCCGGGAAGTTTCGCAGTGTCTCTTCGATCGCAGCGACTCGATCCAGATGCCCCACATGGTACTGTGGCATCGAATGGTTGTATCGCACCACTTCCGCAAACATGGGTTCGGACTTCATCCCGAAGATACTGGACAGTTCCAGGTTCACTGCCGCAATCATGGCGTCGTCATCCATGTTCATCAGTTCGGGCTGCATCGCACCGCCGATAAACGTCCGCAGCACAATCTGCCCCTCAGGGGCTCGATGAAGGAACTTGCGACTGGAAAAGCTGACCGCCAGAATTTTGCGGCGTTCGATTGCCGGAACAACCAGCCCAAATGCATCCATCGGATGCTGGAAATCACTCAGGCGATGTCCGCTGACCACAATCGCGCTGGACGCATACTCGATCGAGGTAAGGAGTTTTCGAAGAGAACCGGCTTCGGCCGCCGGCAGAAGGGAAGCGGCGGCATGGGTTCCAGGAGTAAGGACGGCCGCGTCGAAGGTTCCAGTTCCGTCATCGGTTTTAACGACCCACTTCCCGTCATCCTGACACCGCTCGACCGACTTGATGGCTGAACCCATCGCAAAGTGGACGTGGGGCCGCTGACGGAGCCACGTTTCGAGAGCACGGATCAGGTCGCCCAATCCTTTTTCCGGTGCGGCGAAAAGCCCGTAACGAGCACCGCTGCCGGACGTGGCATCGGATGAAGAGTGTGCGGACGATTTTGCTTCGGCCAGTGTGCCACGAATGACACTTCCGTACTTTGCTTCCATGTCGAGGAATCGTGGCATTGTCGCACGAAGACTGAGTTTCTCCGGATCGGACGTGTAGATTCCCCCCACAAGCGGCTGAACCAGCCTGTCCAGAGTCTCTGCGCCGAAACGCCTGCGCACAAACGACGCAAGACTTTCATCGTTGACCGTGGAGGCCGGGCGTCCCTTAAAGTACTCGCACAGAAGCCGAAGTTTGCCGACGAACGACAGCACGGGCGTTGACAGAATTGCCCAGGGCTTTGCCGGTGCCATCAGCATGAAACCGTCCGGGACCGGCTGCGGACGTCCGCCTGAAAGCACCAGTGAACGGCGAAAGCGAGCATCCGTCGGAATCAGATGTTCGGCGAATCCAATCTCTTCACAGAGCCTGATGCCGCCTGGTTTGTTGGTGATGAAAGAATCCGGGCCAAGTTCCATCAGGAGGCCATCGGCTTCTTCGGTGCGGATAATTCCGCCAAGTCGCCGCGATGCTTCAAAGATTGTCACGTCAATATTCGGTGACAATTTCTTCAGACGCTGAGCCGTTGCAAGTCCTGTGATGCCGCCTCCGATGATGGCCACCCGAAATGCCTGTGTCGCTGAAGATTGCGTCGCGGCTTCCTTCATTTGCTTTGGCCCAGTTCATGAACGAACTGTACGACCGCTTTGACATGATCCGGATTCATGTCCGGCATGACGCCGTGTCCCAGATTGAAGATATGACCGGGACGGCCACCGGCAAGCTTCAGAATGTCGCCCACTCGCTGCTTCAGAACGGGCAGATCGGCATAGATCGAAACAGGATCCATGTTGCCCTGGATCGCCACATCATGGCCAAACGTTGCCCATGCTTCATCCAGCTGAGACCGCCAGTCCGTTCCCATGACCTGTCCACCGGCTTCTCTCTGCAGTTTCAGCAAAGCGGGATTTCCGTTCAGGAAGTTAATGACAGGAGCGAACGGCTCCACCGACTGAATCAGCCGCCGGGAATGAGGCAGGACATAGCGACGATAGTCCGCAGGAGACAAACATCCGGCCCAGCTGTCGAACACCTGTACGCACTGGCAGCCTGCGGCAATCTGCTGGCGAAGATACTGGCTGACGGTATCCACCAGGCGACTCATCAGCACATTCCACGCGCTTTCGTCGTTGTACATCAGCGACTTGGTCAGCACATAGTTCTTTGAACCGCCGCCTTCGATACAGTACGACGCAAGGGTGAAAGGAGCTCCTGCAAAGCCGATGAGAGGGATGTCTGCCGGCAGCGACGAACGAATCAGCCGAATGGCCTGAAAGACGTAGTCCAGCGAATCCATGGAATCGAGCGACTGCAGTCGATCCACATCGCGCCCGGTGCGTATCGGATTGTGGATCACCGGGCCCTCGCCTTTCTGGTATTCCAGGTCGATTCCCATCGGCTCCAGAACTGGCAGGAGATCCGCAAAGAGAATTGCAGCGTCAACACCCAGAACTTCGCGTGCCGTTACTGTCACTTCGCATGCCAGTTCAGGTCGTTTGCAAAGTTCCATGAATGTGACTTTGCTGCGAACAGCCATGTACTCCGGCAGGTAACGTCCAGCCTGTCGCATGATCCACAGTGGCGTCGTATCCACTGGTTCTTTGCGAACAGCCTTCATGAAACGGCTGTTGGCAAGCGTTTTTTGTTGTTCAGCAGTCAGCACGGAACTGGTCATGCAGAGGGTGGTCCGGGTTTCTTATTCCAGTGGTTTCGATCACGAGCGGCGACATGAGTCAGCCGGATTAGTCTCGCTTCGGAATCTCCAGTTTCCCTGTAACCTCAGATGGAGTTGACGCGTTCAGCTTTGCCAGAGCATCCGGAAGTTCTCGCACCAGTTGATTACCGATGCCCGGATTGTAGAAGTTTGCTGTCCCGACCTGAACGGCAGTCGCGCCTGCCAGCAAAAATTCCATCACATCATCGATGGACTGAATTCCACCAATACCGATGATGGGAACTGAGACGGCCTGGGACACCTGCCATACGATTCGAAGAGCCAGCGGCTTAATGGCCGGACCACTAAGTCCACCAAGTACATTGCCCAGGATGGGGCGTCGCTTCTTCCAGTCGATCGCCATTCCCTGAAAAGTATTCACGAGAGAAACGGCGTCAGCCCCGGCCTCCGCGACGGCTTTGGCAATTGGCACGACGCTGGTCACGTTGGGCGTCAGCTTTGCGATCACCGGAAGTTCACATGAAGATCGCACAGCGGAAACAACCTCCGCGGCCATCACGGGATCGGTACCAAAGTCGACGCCGCCCGAGACGTTGGGGCAGGAAATATTGAGCTCAATGGCGGCTATGCCGGGAATTCCATTCAGGACCTTTGCCATCCGGTGAAAGTCGTCCATCGCCTTTGCGGCAATGTTCACGACGATGGCAGTGCCCAGCTTCAGCAGTCCCGGCAGCTTTTCAGCAACGAACTGATCAAACCCGTCGTTGTCGAGACCGATGGAATTCAGCAGTCCGCTCGCCGTTTCCACTGTTCGAGGTGGTGGATTACCGGGACGCGGCTGAGGAGTTACGGTCTTTGGAATGATGCCGCCCAGTTCCGCGAAATCGACGAAGGCCGTCATTTCTTTCGCGTAGCCAAAAGTTCCGGAGGCCACAAGAATCGGATTTTTCAATTTCAGCCGATTAAGGCTGACGCTCAGATCTGCCATCACTGCGTTCTTGATGAAGGAAAACTCTTTCGCGACAGAAGACCGCGGTGGGAGTTCTGTCAGGGCATCCGCAGAGTTTATCAAAGTTCCCGCACGGGTTACAGTGCCAATACTGGCAACGCAGAACGTCTGGTGTCCACATCGTCCCGGACCAGATCCGTATGGTGCCGTGTCGTGCCAGACTCTTACTGAGCCTCAGAGATCGAAATGTCACAGTTGCAGAAGGAAATCAGGAAGAAGCATCCGTTCGAATCCTCCGAGCAGGAAGCCTATCTGAATCTCCTTCGCACAAACGATCAGATGCAGAATCGTTTCGGAAAACTGTTTCGTACTTTCGGCCTGACCGCGTCGCAATACAACGTGCTGCGAATCCTGCGTGGCGAAGGGCAGCCGATGCCCTGCCTTGAGATTGCCGAACGAATGGTCCAGGTTGTTCCCGCAATCACGGGTCTGTTGGATCGCCTCGCGGCCCAGGGGCTGATTTCCCGGGAGCGGTGTACCAAAGATCGTCGAGTTGTCTATGTGGCTCTCACCGAAAAAGCCGCGGAGCTCTTGCGACAGATGGATCAGCCGGTCAATGATCTGCACCGGGAACTGCTTGGGCATCTGTCGCAGGAGGAACTCAAGGAACTCAGTCGGTTACTTGAGAAAGCAAGAACCTCATTGAATCCCGAACAGTCGCCTGCGTAGCGCCCGACGAGACTCACCGCAAGCACGCTGGCCGCATATCTCGGGGAACACAGCCGGCTACTCGTCCTTATTCGATTCGAGAACCGACAGGAATGCCTTCTGCGGAATCTCCACTTCGCCGAACTGCTTCATACGTTTCTTGCCTTCCTTTTGCTTCTGCAGCAGCTTCCTCTTTCGAGTAATGTCGCCGCCGTAGCACTTGGCCGTCACGTTCTTTCGCAGTGCGGAAATGGTTTCACGAGCAATCACGCGGGAACCAATGGCCGCCTGAATAGCGATCTCGAACTGATGCTTCGTGATTTCTTCTTTCAGACGCTTCACAAGTGCCCGGCCACGTCGTTCCGAATTGGATCGATGCACGATCGTTGAAAGAGCATCGACTTTCACGCCCTTCACAAGGATGTCCATCTTGACGAGATCTGCGGCCTGGAAACCGATGATCTCGTAGTCCATCGTGCCGTAGCCCGACGTCACACTCTTCAGCTTGTCGTACATGTCGTACACGATTTCGCTGAGCGGCAGTTCGTAGATGATCTGAGCGCGCTGAGGCCCCAGGTACTCCGTGCCCTTGTAGGTTCCTCGACGATCCTGACACAGCTGCATGATTGTTCCCACGTGCTGTGACGGAACGATGTAGCTGACCTTGGCAATTGGTTCTCGAAATTCTTCGATGATGCCCGCGTCCGGTACGTCCTGAGGATTGTCGATCACCATATGTCGACCATCTTTCGTGATGATCTCATAGGTGACGTTCGGCGCCGTCTGGATCAGGTCCATGTTCTGTTCGCCTTCCAGACGCTGCTGCACAATCTCCATGTGCAGCATGCCCAGAAAGCCACATCGGAACCCGAATCCCAAAGCATCGGAGGTTTCCGGGACGAACGAGAAGCTGGAGTCGTTCATCGACAGCTTCTGCAGTTCCTCTCGCAGGTTTTCGAAGTCGGTTGCATCGATCGGATACATCCCGCAGAAGACCATCTGCTTGGGCTTCTGATACCCTGGCAGCGGCTCTTCGGCTGGAGTGTGGAACAACGTCACCGTGTCGCCAACGGTCACTTTGCTCAGTTCTTTCAGGCCCGTCAGGATGTAACCTACCTGGCCCGGACCGAGTTCTTCACATGGCTTCATGTTCGGGCGGAACTGGCCAATTTCGAGGACATCGCTGACCATGCCTTCTCGCATGAAGCGAATTTTGTCACCCTTCTTCACGCTGCCTTCGAAAATTCGAATGTACGTGATCACGCCTCGATAATTGTCGTACTTGCTGTCGAACACGAGAGCCTTGAGCGGTTTCTCGTTGGTGCCTTTCGGTCCCGGAATCCGGTTGATGATGGCTTCAAAGACGCTCTCAATGTTCATGCCAGCCTTGGCGCTGACTCGCAGAGCATCTGACGCATCCAGTCCCAGAACCGTTTCGACTTCTTCCAGCACTTCGTCGATGCGAGTGACCGGCAGGTCGATTTTGTTGACGACCGGAATAATCTCCAGATTGGAGTTGATGGCCGCGTAAGCATTGGCCACCGTCTGTGCCTGTACCCCCTGAAAGGCATCGACCAGCAGCAATGCGCCTTCGCAGGCAGCAAGACTGCGATTGACTTCGTAATGGAAGTCAACGTGCCCCGGAGTATCAATCAGGTTTAGCTCATACTGCTGGCCATTGAGCGTCCAGTTGATCGTGACTGATCGAGCTTTCACGGTAATCCCGCGCTCTCGTTCGATGTCGAGGTCGTCGAGAATCTGCTCGCGAAATTCGCGCTGCGTGATTGTTCCACTTTTCAGCAGCAGCTGGTCAGCCAGCGTGCTTTTGCCGTGGTCAATGTGTGCAATGATGCTGAAATTTCGAATGAACTTCGGGTCCATAGCTCAGCCACGTCCTGTGGAAATAGTAAAGGCCGACGAACATTCGCCGGCCTTCGATTTTCAGCAGGCAAGACCTGCAGATCCTGTCAGCGTGACATGAACACGACGACCGGACCTACGTCTACCTTCAGCATGACATCGTCAATCGTCGGCAGAGTCGTGACGATGATCTTCATCGAAGCCTTGTCGACTGACAGCCATTCAGCGGTTGGGCCGTTGGCTGATTCGCCGATGTGATTATACAGCTTGCGGATGTTTGGGCGATTACGAATTGTAATCACGTCGCCTGGGCGAACCATGATGCCAGGCTTGTTGACCGTTTTGCCGTTCAGCTGGAAGTGGCGGTGAACGATCCCCTGACGTGCCTGTGGGCGAGTCAGAGTGAAGCCGGCACGTCGGACAACGTTGTCCAGTCGTCGTTCGCACAGTGTCAGCAGGGTAGCACCCGTGTTGCCCGCGGCTCGCTTTGCGATATCGAGGTATCGGTAGAGCTGCTGGTCTCGCAGACCGTAGTAGTACTTAATCTTCTGCTTCTCGATCAAAGCGGCGCCGTAGGTGGTTTCTTTCTTGCGGCGCTTGTGCATTCCTGGTGGATATTCTTTACGCTCGGATGCCTTGATCGATCCAGCGCTCTCGTAAACATTCATCCCCAGACGACGGTTGATGCGGCCCTTAGGCCCGGTGTAACGACCCATTTCCTGACAAAACTCCAAAAATTGACATCTGGCTCTGCACCATCTGACAAAACGCTCGCCAGACCGTCACCGGTGCTTCGGACAGGTTCGTTCCGCTGATGTTCAGCAGTCTGATTCGAGGTTGCGTCGCAACCACCTGAGAAGCTCGACAGGCCTCACCGCAATCTGCGGCAGCGTGCAGAGAAAAGTCCTTGATTCCTCACGTTTTTGAGGAAAAAAGGAAGCGAGGAAGGGTATCGGCATACCAGCCGTTATTCAACATTGATAAACAGCCCGATCCCGGAAATGGCCGATTTTCGGAACCTTTTTGAGCATTTCTTGTCTCGTCCTTGAGCCCTTTCTGACGTTTCGAGCCAAAAATTCACAAAAACTCACTGAGCCGGCGGTTCGCTTTCGGCTCGCAGAAAGCCCGTTTCGGAGTTCGTTTCCCCCATGAGCATCCCTCTGATTGTTGTCGACGCCTTCACTTCTGAACCGTTTCGTGGTAACCCGGCAGCCGTCGTTTTGTTGCCCGGGGCTCGGGATCATCAGTGGATGCAGTCGGTGGCGATGGAAATGAATCTGTCCGAAACCGCGTTCGTGTATCCCGATGGTGAGGACCTGCGTCTTCGCTGGATGACGCCTGCCGTGGAAGTGGATCTTTGCGGTCATGCGACCATCGCGGCGACTCATGCGATTCGAGAACTTCACGCACTGGGTACCCTGCCGCCAGAAATCGCAAAGTTCTGGGTGGATGGCTCCATACAGTATCAAAGCCGCAGTGGAATCCTGACCGCTGAAAGCTCGGCCCACGGCATCACACTCGACTTTCCTGCCACCCGCGTCGAAGCGACCGAATTGCCGGCAGGTATCGCGGAAGCTCTTGGAGTGACAACGTCCGATCTTCTCTATGTCGGTCGATCAAAGTTCGACTATCTGATTCACCTGCCATCCGCAGCGGTCGTGCGAGCACTTCGTCCGGACATGAAGCAACTGGCCACCTTACCGGTACGAGGCCTGATCGTGACGGCGCTGGGGGACGAATCAACCCATGACTTCATCTCTCGCTTCTTCGCTCCTGGAGCTGGTGTTGATGAAGACCCCGTAACCGGCTCTGCTCACTGCGCGCTGGCTCCATTCTGGGAACCTCACTTTGGGCGAGCTACGCTGTTCGGTTATCAGGCGTCAAAGCGTGGCGGTCTCGTCCGCATGGAACTCAGCGGCAATCGAGTGCGCCTGAGCGGCAAGGCTGTGACTGTGTCGCGCGGTGAGTTATTGGTGTGAGGAGTTTTCAGTTTTCAGTGTTCAGTTTTCAGTGTAGAGCGATTGTCCTAAATCGCTGCTGTGTTTGGTGAAGGGTGGTTAACGGCTGAGGACAGCCGTTTTACCAAAAGGAACTTGCCATGCTTGCCGGAAACATCACCTCAGCTCGTCGAATTTCACTGGTGGATGTTCCGGAACCCATGCTTCCTTCTGCCCAGGTTGCTCCCGGCCAGATGATCTTCCAGCCGGAGATGACATGTTTGTGCGGATCAGACCTGCCGTACTTCGACGGGAACTTTGAAGGCCATCCGATCGAGTATCCGCAGCCTGTTGGCATGTCTCTCCACGAAATGGTCGGGACGGTTGTGGCAACGAATGGAAAGCGATGGACACCGGGAACGCGAGTCCTGGCCGTGCCGGTAGGGCAGCAGGGACTCTTCGAACGATTCGTTCTTTCTGAAGATCGAGCCTGCGCTTTGATCCCGGGGCTGCCTGATGAACTCGCCATGCTGGCTCAGCCGTTTGGCACCGTCGTTCATGCGCTGAAGAAGCTGCCGAATATGATCGACCGCGACGTCGTCGTGCTTGGGCAAGGGCCGATCGGCCAGATGTTCAACTGCGGACTTCGCAACCTGGGTGCTCGACGCATTATTGGAATCGATCCGATCGAATCACGACTGTCACTCAGCCGCACCATGGGGGCTACTCACACGATTTGTGCCAGAGGGATCGATGCGGCCAGTGCGGTGCGAGACCTTCTGGACGGCCAGTTGGCAGAAGTCGTGATCGAAGCTGTTGGACATCAGGCACAGGCGTTCAACGATGCGGTCGAACTGACTCGACCGAACGGACAAATCCTCGTCTTTGGCGTACCGCCTCAGTCAATTGACGGCGTCGCACTGCGAGCTGCGATGTGGAAGAACCTCAGCATCACAACCAGCCTCCACCCGGACTTTGAAAGAACATTTCCTCTGGCCATGCAGTGGATTGCGGAAGGCCGAGTCAATCTTCGGCCTCTGATTACTCATCGCTTCGCTCTAAGCGACATTCAAACTGCGTACGACATCTTCCGTGACCGTATCGACGGCGCTCAGAAGGTTCTCGTCGTGTTCCCCTCGTGGAAACCACAATGACAAAGTGGACAATCGTCGACGTTTCGGCGAATCATGAATAAAGCAGATGCTCATTCACGATGAACTGAATCAAGTCGTCAATCGATTGTGCCACATCGGGCTGCTCAAGTTCCTCGACGACCCTCGGGTCTGCTGCCTGACACTCCGTGCGGACGAATTGATCCTGAACGGCGGCAGCGATGATCGCCGGTGACATCCCGTCGTCGGCATGCACACGAGTCTGCACGACATCGTGTCGGGAGGAATTGGTGAGGTCAGCTGTTTCCTGCGCAACGTCTGACTCATTCAGCCGGATCCAGGCCAGCTGCAGTTGCTCACCTGGGAATGTGCCCTGAGAATTTTCGCTCCCGGCATCAGCAACAGCGAAGGAGAACACAGCACCGACAAACGAATTCCCGCTGCTGTCAAACGCGGTGATCCATGCTCGATAACTTCCCGCCGCCAGATCGGTGGAGGGCGTGAAGTAAACGTCGGTCAGGTTACTTTCGGTTTGAAGAGGATTCAGGGAAGTGTCCGCGATCACCAGCTCGTACCGCGTCGCGCCGGCGACGGCAGTCCAGGAAAACTGAGGTCGAGGAACGCTGGGTGACGCAGGAGGGCCAAGAACTCGCACGGCCTTCTTGAACTCAAAGCTCAGCGGACTGCTCCAGGCGTAGAGTGCCCCGTTGACATCCTTGGCTCGCACCCATGCGCGATAGGAGCCAACTGTCAGGCCTGGCAGATTGAGTGTCGTAGCAACAACATTGGTGTTCCGAACCACCTGAGTCGCTCCGGTGGTCAGATTATCGACCCACACGTCATACGCGGTCGCACCAGCCACAGAAGCCCATGACAGCGACGACGTCGAATTGAAGTCGAGTGCATTGGCCTGAAGACCAGTCGGGCCGTAGCTGACGTTGATGATTCCCTGTGAACTCCATTGAGTCAGATCGCCCTTGCTGTTTCGAGCTCTGATCCAGACACCGTATTTGCCAATCGCGAAGTTATCGACCGCAAGGCTGTTCGTGGTGACGTTCGTGTTTCGCAGATACTGCGATGTTCGTGATGTCAGACGATCCACCCAGATATCATACGAAGACGCACCGGCGACATCGGTCCACTGAATCGTGAATGCCTTTGAAGGTTCGGTCCGTCCTGAATTCTGCATTGAAGGAATGGGCCGAGTCTGCCAGACACCGGAATTGCTCCAGAGACTGGCCAGTCCGCCTGACGTAAAGCCCCTCACCCAAACATTGTAGGTGCCGATCCCAAGATCAATTGTTGGTGTGTAGGAGTTTGTTGCGATGCCGGCAACGTTGACAACCTTGCTCGCTCCGGTCGTCGCGTTGTTGATCCAGATTTCGTAAGTCGCGGCGTTGGCGACTCCGGTCCATGTGAACAATGGACGTGCGGTATTCACGACCTGCGTCAGACTCGTGAACACCGGGGCATTGCTGTCAGCAACGCTGATTGTTGAAATGGCTGACGAATATCCATTGGCCGTGGCGTTGATCTGAACAATCTGCGTCCCGTCGATGATGTTGTCGTTGACGGAATTCACAACAAACTGGGCTGAGGTTTGACCGGCCGGAATTGTAATCGACACGGGTGCTGTCAGTTCGGTCGTGTCGCTGGAACTGAGGCTGACAGTCAGCGCGAAGCTCGTGGAGCCGTTTCTGGTAACAGTGATCGTCGTGGACGTCACCGCACCAAATTCATTGACTGTGTTGAGCCCTGCGGTTGCAGTCAGAGAAATGTTGGACTGGTTCAGCGTGTCAAAATCCACCTTGACGTTATCTGTGCCAACTGTAACCTGGCGAGTCGATCGCTGCGTGACACCGTTTACCAGATACTGAGCTGTGACGTTGTAATTTCCGGCCGGAACCAAAATGCCGTAGGCTCCGGACGAACCGATAGTCTCAGAATATGTCACGCCGGTCGTGATGTTCGTTGCTGTGACCGTCCCGGCACGCATCGATTCGCCGATGTCGTAGAAGCTGTTTGCGTTTGCGTCTGTGTAGACAACGCCAGTGACATACGGACTGAGTCCACGGATTCCGAAATCTTCCGTCACCATGGCGGCATTGTAGTTGGTGCCACTGTCGAGATACTGGCCGTATTTGATTCCGACACCAACTTCCTCATACGGCGGGTTCAGCATGTTTTCACGGTGACCCGGGCTGAGAAACAGAGATTGATGCCTTTCGTACACTGCCGAATTCTGGTTCAGCGTTCCCGTTGTTCCGCCCCAGGCAATGTTCTCACCGACGGCATCCACAGGATAGCCGGCCGCCATCGCTCGTTCCGGTGCGCCGTTCGTTGTTCCAAGCGTGGTGTGGCTGAAGTAATCGCGGTCCAGCATGTCGTCCGAATGAATGCGAGCCGCATTGACCAGAGCCTGATGAGGAGCCAGCGGCTGCTTGGCCTGAGTTGAGATCGTTCCCGCCGCCAGTCCCTGGTTGAGGCTAATTCCATACCGGGAGGCTTCAGCGGTCGGATTCGCTCGTGCGCGATTGATCAGTTCCAGCATTAGCTGTTCCTGATCCGTCATATTCACGACCGTCAGAAGAAGTCTTGGTTCCAGCGAATCAATAGCCGGGTTGCTGAGGGAACGTTGCCCGGTTCGGCGTTTTGATGAACTTCGAATGTTCCTGCTTTTCCAAAACATCACGATTCCCCATCGCGCGCGAAAGATCGACTGACTTCTCCGCAATCGACCGGATTGGACATTGAGGGCGTCATGGCGGAGAAAATGCCAGATTGGCGTCACTCCATTCAGACGTGAGGCCAGGCGTTTTCAAACCGAACATTTCCTCAGTTCATTCTGCACTATGCAGGGAGTTCCGCAGGAAATTCTGCCTGGCATTCCACACGGAAACCGGTCTTCAGACGAAAATCGGCTGCCGTGATCCGCTGCCTGAATGCAACACCTGTTCACGATTGAGGAAAATCGGAGAATTGTTGCCGTTTTGCAACGCGAAGGTTGCCGCTTTGCCCAGCTCTACCCGTCTTTACTGGTGGTGTGCCCGGTGTGCAGATTCAATCGCTCAAACTCGGTTCGCCCCAGTGTCCCGTTGTGGATCGCAGACGCGATCAGCAATCCCTGCACTCGGGACTGTTGAGCATCCTTAAGGCATGCTTCTGATCGAATTCCGCCGCCAGTGATGAATCGAATCTCAGGGCAACGGGAATGCATCTTCGCGATAAGCGGCAGCGTTGGGATTCCCTGATGCGTCCCCACTGTGGCAACATCGAGAAGAATGAAGTCCCGGAATCCTCTTTGCGCTAAATCTTCAATCAGACCTTCGGGTTCTTTCGGCAAGTGAGCAGGACCACCGGCGAGCTGAAGCAGTCCGTTTCTAAGGTCGATGCTGATGATGCCGTTTGCAAAATGATCAGGCACCACGCTTTCCAGATCTTCGAATGACTCTGTGCCCAGAACGGCACGTACTGAGCCCAGATCATTGGCTGGCAGCATCTCCGAATCTCTCACGGTTCGAAAGCCCGCGTCAACCAAAAGCTGTGCGCCGGTCCCAGTGAGTCTTCGCAGTTGCCGCCAGTCAGGGCGCTGGTGCTGAATGCCATCCAGATCGGCAACGTAAAACTGGTTCAGCCCCAGTTGATCCTGCATGGCATTCAGCAGGTCAACCGGGTCTGTTGAGTTCGTCAGCCGGCTTTGAACGGGCTGATACTGATGTCGCTGTCCCGCAACGGCATGAACAACCTGTCCGCCGCGCAGATCCAGAACGGGATAGATTTTCACCGAAGTGTCTTAGACCTTTTCGAGCTTCGTGATGCGTCCGGTGGCAACCCATTCCGCAACAAAGATATCGCCATTCGGAGCGAAGCAGGCATCATGTGGATGAACGAACTGGCCATCCTGCCACTGCGCTGGCTGTCCTCGCAGATCTTTGACCTGATCAAGCCGCTCAACCGCTCGACCCAGCTGTGCCACAACTTCATTCTTCTCGTTCAGGATCGAGACACAGGCCTTCAGTTCGGGCACCAGCATCAGGTTGTTTAGAGTATCGATGTTGGCAGGAAGCCCGAAGCCGGAAATCGTTTCTTTATACACTCCGTCCATCGAAAATGTCTGCAGAGTGTTATGGGCTCGATCAGTGACGACGATCGATGGTTCACGGCCAGGGCGATTATCAATCCAGATTCCGTGAGCCGTGTTGAAGGTTCCTTTGCCTTCTCCGGCACCACCGAAACAGCTCTTCCAGTTGCCATCCTTGTCGAATCGGTGAATGGCGAACGTGCCGTAACCGTCGGCCAGCAGGAAACCGCCGTCGTCGAGAAACGCGAAGTTGGTGGGAAGGAACCCTTTGCGATTCCACGACGGTTCCGTCGACGTGCTTTCTCCTTCTGCATACAGCCCGGATTCCATTGGTGCCTTCTTGTACCAGACGATTTCGCCGTTCAATGTCATCTTGGCGAAGGCTTTCACCTGCTGGTAAGCGGCCACGTAGAGAAACTCCTGACTGCCTTCCTTTCGCACTTCGATCCCATGGCCGCCTCCCTGAAACTGAGCCCCAAACGCACGGATGAACTTGCCGGCGGGATCGAAGACAAAGATCGACGGATGATCCTTCTGATCACGTCGTCCTTCGTGGATCACATAAAGATTCTGAGCACTGTCGAGTGCGACGTTGTGAGTCGTCTGCCAGGTGTATCTGTCCGGAAGCTGAGCAAACGCATGATTCACCCGATACTGATATTCCCCGGAGCCAATCACCGTTTCCTGATGGTTGCCGGCAGCACGAGACATTCGAGGTGCAACGAAGAGTCCGGCACCGATAACAGCGGACTTCAAAACACTGCGTCGAGCAATACTCATGGCGGGATCCAGTTCTGCAGGAAGGGAGCAGGGAAGGTCAAATGTACTCAATCGGAGATTGTGTAACATCCCTGTTCGCTGTGTTCCAGTGTGCATGACCCTTCGAGTTTCAAAACGTCCAGTCGCCTCAGACCAGAGTTCAAAGTACATTTCCAAACAGTCAACTCGATTCGCCGCATCTTAGACTGACCAACTCACGCGATTCCCCCCACAACTGATTAGAAGGCAATCCGGTGAACAAAATCTCAAATCGACCAGTGTGGCAGTTACTGATCGGCTGTGTTCTGCTGATGTTCCTGTGCCCGCTGAAGGTCGACGCTCAGGAACAGAAGATTCGACATTCCCTGCTGGTGCTGGGACAGCGCACTGCGATTATCTCTGAACAGGACGAAGTGACCTGGGAATACGATGGCGGGTCGCGAGACGGGTTCGTATTGCCGAGCGGTAATATTCTGGTGGTCTACCGGGATCGAGCTGTTGAAGTGCAGCCGGACAAGACGATCGTCTGGACCTGGAAGCTGAGCAGCGATAACAGCGAACTTGGTACGGTTCAGCGTCTGTACAACGGAAATACTCTCGTGACGGAACTGGGAAAAGTTCCAAGGCTGCTGGAAGTCCGGCCGGACGGCACGCTTCACGCGAGTACTCCCTTGCAGCCTGAGACCGACAATGCGCACATGCAGACTCGCATGGCACGCCAGCTGAGAAACGGAAACTATCTCGTTCCGCATCTCCTGGCGTTTGCCGTCAAGGAATACACGCCAGAGGGGCAAATCGTTCAGACGATTCGAACAGATTTGGAAGAACTGGGAGGACGGCCGCACGAGAACTGGCCGTTCACTGCCATTCGTCTCGACAATGGCCACACCGTCATTTCACTCACGCACGGCAACAAGGTGATCGAGGTCGACGGACAGGGGAATGTGGTCTGGAAGGTCACGAATGCCGATGTGGGTGGTTTATTCAAAGACCCTTGCGGCGCTCAGCGACTGGCAAACGGCAACACGGTCGTTGGAAGTCACGGCGCTTCCACTGGCATCTTTCTGGTCGAAGTGAATCGTGATCGAAAAATCGTGTGGACCAGTGAGCATCCTGCGGCCACGGCCGTGCACTCGTTTCAGATCCTGACGACGAATGGTGTTGCCGAACCAGGAATGCCTCAGAAGTGACGCGATCCGGAGGAACGACCTCGGTGACCCGTCGGCCATAATTTATTGAGCAACCACGCGAGTCAAATGCAAACGGGAGTCTCGATGGACTCCCGTTCGTTCTGACGTGAACTCGTTGGCAAGGTTACTGTTGTTCTGCAGAAAGAGCTTCCTGTGCGGCTTCGACCGTATCTGCCGGGTCCGCCAGAAACTCTTTCATGTTTGCTTCGCTGGAGAACAGCCAGACTCGCTTGCGGAACACCGCTGCGAATTGAAGCTGTCCTTCCACATGCTGTTCTTCGTTAGCGAGAGCGACCGCACATTCACCGTCCAGCATTGGCCAGTACTTGTTTGGATTCGCCTGAAACGCCGACTTTTCTTCTTCAGACTGGAAGAAGAGAACTCGGTCGCGGTAGGTGACCTGATGCCTGGACGACCCTGGACGGATCTCATGTTCATCGACGGCAGCAACCAGGGACGTTCCTCCAAAGGCCGCAGACGTCTTCTGAGAATGAGATACGGTGCGGGCTGGCTTCTTTGGTGCCGGTGCCGGCTGTTCCTTTTGTGACTGCAGTGATTCGAAGAACCCGCCAGCGTCGTCCTGAGCCACTTCACTTGCCTCTTCTGCTGCGGCGGCTGCAGCGGCCGGCGGAGTCTTCTTTCCGGTTGGTCCGGTCACTGAAGGCTTTCGGACGGAGCGGTCAGCGAACTCTGGAACTTCAACAGGTCGACTTGCGGCCTGAACCGGCTTGCGCTTCGACGTATCTGCAACTTCGTTCGCGAGCACAGCGTCGAAGCCCGGATCTCTGCGAGTGGAAGGACGTTCTGCAGTCTGCGTCCTTCGCGCGGCAGTGTTCGCTGCAGTCGATGGTGGAGCGGCTGCTGTCTGTGCGACTGAGGGTGCGCTGTTCTGGTTGGGAACCTTGTTGAGTTCGGTCAGCAGAGCATTGGCTGTCTGGAATCCTTTGATGCGGTGAATAATCTGCAGGTCGGGAGACACGATCAGGATTGCGGGCAACCCTTCGATCTCAAGGTCCTTGACCAGATCCTTATGCTTGTCCGCGTCGACTCGAACAGCCACAAACTGTTCATCAATCTGAGCGGCGACGCGAGGATCCGTAAACGTGGATTTCTCCATGCGTTTGCAGTACACGCACCAGGACGCAGTGAACTCCATCAGGACAGGCTTGCCCGCCTGCGATGCGGCCTGCAGTGATTTTTCAATGTCTGTGGACCAGTGAATCTCGTCACCGAGTGATACAGACGCTGATGCGATCGTCAGCCCCAAAGTCGCTGACAGAAACACCATGGCACGAAGAGCAGTTCGCATGTCAAAACCTGTTCGAAAAGCAAACCCTGGAACGACAGCAACAGGTTTATCGGACTGCCCTCAGGGGCGATCTGCGAGGTATGTTTTCAAAACATGGCAGGAACGGAAAAATCGGAACAACCGGACCTCGTTCAGTTCCTGCAGAAACTGCCGCTGACGGGAATCGCCGGCATTGTTCGCCGATTGGAGTGTCGTCGCTGTCGTGTTGCGAGCCTCTGGACTACTCTGACCGAATCAGAATCCTTCTGCTGGCATTGACACGGTCTTTGTCGATGCGGCGGATCGATGAAAGTCGGTGGCCTGTTTTTCTATTCGATGCGGCCCTGCTTTCGAGCATCCCATAAATTGTTTGTTCCGGGCAAAGGCGAAAGTCACGTGCACATTCTTGGACTCGATATTGGCGGAGCAAACATCAAGGCCGCCACGTTTGATGGTGTCTCGGAATGTATCCCATTTGCATTCTGGAAGAATCCGGATGGACTCGTGGCGGCTCTGCAGGAACTCAGTCTGCTTGAAGGACAGCGACCAGCCATGGTGGGTCTGACCATGACAGCAGAACTTGCAGACTGTTTTGAAACCCGCGCGCAGGGAGTTGAGTTTGTCATTCGGAAAGTGCTTGAGGTCTTTCCGGACTGTCCGGTTCGTGTCTGGATGACCTCTGGCGAATTCGCGGAACCGGATGACGCCATAGATCTGTGGACTCTGACGGCTGCCGCCAACTGGCATGCTCTGGCCACATGGGCCGGGCGAGCTGTCCCGAAAGGTCCTGCACTTCTCGTTGATATTGGTTCGACAACGACTGATGTGATTCCGCTGGTCGATGGTCTGCCACTGCCGGATGGATTGAACGATCTTCAGAGGCTGGCGAACAATGAACTTGTCTACTCTGGCGTTCGACGCACACCGGTTTGTGCCATCGTGCCATGTGTCCCTCTGGAAGATCCTTCGATCGGAGTGAAGGAAGTCCATGTGCCGCTGGCTGCCGAGCTGTTTGCGACGGCTGCGGATGTGCATGTCATCAACGGCGATATCCCGGAAGACGCCGACGATTGTGACACGGCAGACAGTCGTCCGCTGAATCGACATTACAGTCTGAACCGACTGGCCCATCAGCTCTGCTGTGACAGCACGGACCTTTCGGAAGCTCAGCTCACGGGAATCGCCGCCTACGTGGGCGAACAGCAGCTGCAGCAGATTCAGACAGCCATTGAAAACCGACTGACGGCCGTTCGAAAGAAGTGCGATGTACCGAAAGATGAACCCGTCCGAATCCTGATCAGCGGGAGTGGAAGCTGGCTGGCAGAACGAGCCTTTTCCCAGATGGACTCCCAGGGAATTCACTCAGTCTCGGATTTGTCAGCGATGTTTGTTCGCAATGTCAGCACCTGTGCGGCAGCATTCGCGGTGGCTCGACTTGTTAGTGAGCGATGCTCCGATGATCTGCTACCATGGAGTCAGCTCTGAGCGAATCTGACTGCCTGACCTAATGCAGGAAGGAAAATGGCGATGAATCAGCATGCTTGTCGAAGCGGGAGTTGCGGCCATTCACGGCGCGGCATGATTCAGTCCGCAGTGGCGGGATCTCTGCTGATGCCGGGAATTCTAAGCGAACTGCTGGCTGAAGATCGCCCGACAGAAGACCCACTCGCTCCCAGGGCTTCACATTTTCCAGCAAAGGCAAAGCATGTCATCTTCCTGTTCATGACGGGAGGTGTTTCACACGTCGACACGTTTGACCCGAAGCCTCGCCTGTCGCAGGATGTCGGGCGCGAGGTGAAGCTGGACCATCCGGAGATTCGCAATCGTCCCGGATACGAACGCATTTTCCTGAAGAGTCCTCAGTGGGCATTCCGTCATCGCGGAGAATGCGGCACAGAAGTCAGCGATCTGTTTCCGCATATCGGCGGCTGCATGGATGACATCGCGCTCATTCGATCAATGCACACAGATCACTCGAACCACTACAACGCGACACTGGGCATGCACACCGGATCGTTCGCGTTTGCGCGACCAAGCATCGGAGCGTGGGTGAGCTACGGGCTGGGGACGGAGAATCGTAACCTTCCTTCGTTCATCACCATCGCTCCGGCTCAGACATATGCCGGAACGCAGGTGTATGCGAGCGATTTTCTTCCCGGTGCCCATCAGGGAACTCTGGTTGTCCCGGGAACTGAGCCCGTTGCCAATGTTACGCCGGCCGCTTCGAAATCACAGCAGCGGAAGGAACTAAGTCTTCTGGAGCGCAGGAACCGGCGCCACCTTGCGGCACGATCCAGCGACCCTCAACTGGAAGCTCGCATTCGGACGTTTGAAACAGCCTTTGGGATGCAGACCGCTGTTCCGGAAGTGTTTGATCTTTCGAAGGAATCTGAATCCACTCTGAAGATGTACGGACTGCAGCCGGGGCAGACGACGGGGTTCGCGTGGCAGTGCCTGATGGCTCGGAGACTGGTCGAACAGGGCGTCCGCTTTGTGGAACTGATCGACACAGGATCTTCAGGCAACTGGGATTCTCACGGCGACATGATGGACCATGCCCGACTGGCACTGAATGTCGACCAGGCAATTGCCGGGCTGCTGCGTGATCTGAAGGAACGCGGATTGTTCGAAGACACTTTGATCGTCTGGACCACGGAGTTCGGTCGAACGCCGTTCAATAACAGTGCCGACGCGAAAGGCCGGGAACATCATCCATGGGCCTTCAGTTCCTGGATGGCTGGCGCTGGCGTGAAGGGCGGAGTTGCCTGGGGAGCGACGGACGAATACGGCATGCGAGCGGAAGTCGATAAAGTCCACGTGCACGATTTTCATGCCACCATCCTCCATCTGATGGGACTCAATCACGAGAAGCTGACTTGGCGCCACAGCGGACGGGATTATCGTCTGACGGATCTCTACGGAAACATCGTTCAGGGTATTCTCTCCTGACGCTGAATTAGACAGGCCTCTACTGTGACTCAAGACAGACACCTGACCGTCGCGTCTCATCGCCGTTACCTTGCTTCCTTCCATCCGAAGCGGGTCCCCCATCTGTTCACCGACGTGCTCGTCATCGGCGGGGGAATTGCCGGCATTCGCGCTGCTCTGGCCGTGGATCCCCGACTGCGAACAGTTGTCGTCACCAAAGACACGCTGCAGCATTCGAACAGCGCGTATGCTCAGGGAGGCATCGCAGGAGTACTCGATCCGCTGGACGATTTTGCGAACCATGTTGCAGATACGATGGCCGCCGGAAAAGGTCTGTGCCATCACGACATTGTGGAACTGGTGATCCGAGAAGCTCCGGCACGCATTCGCGAACTGGTGACTTATGGAGCCAACTTCGATCGCGTGGACGGAGAGCTGGCTTTGACTCTGGAAGGCGGTCACAGCCATCCTCGAGTCGCTCATGCTCTGGGTGATGCGACCGGACAGGAAGTCATGCGGGCGATGAATCGGCGTGCGGCGGAGCAGCCGAATATCGATCTCTGGCCGCAGACGTTCACACTGGATCTGCTGACTCAGGACAACGTCTGCCGCGGTGCGCTCGTGTGGAATGCCAATCATGGCCGAACGTTTGTGTGGGCCAAGCAGACCATCCTGTGCACCGGAGGAGCCGGGGCGCTGTATCGAGAAACCACGAATCCACCGATCGCAACGGCAGACGGTCATGCGACCGCGCTTCGAGCCGGCTGTGAGCTGCGTGACATGGAGTTCATGCAGTTCCATCCGACGGTTCTCTACATCGCCGGAAGTTCTCGCCATCTGATTACCGAAGCCGTGCGAGGCGAAGGTGCTCATCTGGTCGACTGCAACGGTCATCGATTCATGCACGACTACAACCCCGCGGGCGAACTGGCGCCGCGTGATGTTGTCAGTCAGGCGATCACCGAACAGATGGCAAGAACCGCTCATCCCTGCGTTTACCTGGACCTTTCACCGATCGGCGCTGACAAGGTTCGAGCCAGGTTTCCGCACATCGGTAAGGTGTGCGCGGACTTCGGGCTTGATCTGACAAGAGACAGAGTTCCGGTTCGCCCTGGCGCACACTACATGATCGGCGGCGTCACAACTGACGATGAAGGGCGAACTTCACTTGGCGGTCTCTGGGCTGCCGGCGAAGTGACGTCCACCGGACTGCATGGCGCCAATCGCCTGGCGAGCAACAGTCTGCTGGAGGGTGTTGTCTTTGGACTTCGCTGCGGACAAAACGCCTCAGAAGCCGCATTGGCCATGCCTGACAGTTATGCGGCCCCCGACATCGAATGGCATTCCGAAAGCGACGTGCCAAAACCGAATGAGCAACTGGACCTGACGGACATCAGAAACTCACTTCGAAGTCTGATGGGACGCAGCGTCGGCATTGTTCGCAACGAAACTGACCTCAAAGCCGCATGTGCTCAGCTGGATTTCTGGGCCAACTATGTTTGCCGTCGAGAACTGTCGGAACCGGCCGGCTGGGAACTGCAGAACATGATGCTGGTCGCTCGCGCGATGGCTTCAGCGGCCCTTGAACGTCGCGAAAGCCGTGGCGTCCATGCCCGCAGCGATTATCCGCAGGCACTGGAATCCCAAAGAAACCACATCTCCGTCAAAACAATGTAGTGGAAGTCGCCAGACTTCCTGCAAACCAGCGTAGTGGAAGTCGCCAGACTTCCTCTTCCCGCCATTCACATTCGCCCTCACCCCATCATCAACAACCACCTAATCCTGCGTGATCCACGGATCAGGCTCAAATCGCGTGCCCAGAAAGTCCGCGTCGTCGGGGCTTTGAAGCTCATACACTTCGATACAGTAAACGAACCCGTCGACAGCGAACGGAATCGCCTGATCCTGCAGATCGCGTCGCAGATTCTGAAGAGCCACGCTGCCCGCCACTTCGACGCGACTGCCATACTGTCGGACGGAACGAATCTCTTCAAAATGAGCAAGGCTGAAGAGTGCCTCCAGCTGTTCGAACAGAACTTTTTCCCTGGCACTGCCAGCCTGAGTTGTCGACGTGGCAGAAATATCCGGAATGCCCGTCAGATTCCAATAGGCCGTCGAGGCGGAATCCCAGATCGTCCGCGACTTTTCCAAAAGGTCGGTGCGAGCATCGTTGGGCTGAATCGAAGCGGCATATTCTGCCAGCCACAATTCCGCCGTGCTCACCACCAGAGCTTCAACGACCATTTCTTCGGTCGTATCTTCCGTGGGGCTATCGTGGAGGAGATCGCGAATCGCTGCACCACAGGTCAGCACTTTCTCCCGCAGCTCATCAAACTCGGGAGCCATCAGGTCGGAATCCAGAATCGCTTCCAGCAGCGCTGGCCAGTGCTGCAGTCGCTTCCGTATCGATTGGGAGGAATGTATCGATGATGTCATTGCCGAACCCAGTCGCAGTCACAGTGAGACGTCTTCATCCGACCATCAGGTTTGAAATCGGATGAGTTTCCGTGCGGCGTTGATCTTCAAAACCAGCGCCGCTCGAAAATACCTGCACTGACGGACCGTGCCCTGGGAAAATCCGGAAATGTTGCCTCGTCGCCTTATTGCAGCTGTTGTCGCAGACGCTTGATGTCATTCGGGATGTCGACAAATCGATCGTCCCACTTTGTCGTGGCCAGTCGGTTCAGTGTTCCCCTTGCGGCAATCCGATCACCAAAGCGGATCTGAGCTTCCGCGAGACGAACCAGCAGTGTTGGGTCTTCCTTCCGAACGTCTGCCGCCCTTTGCCGGTGAGCCAGCATGGCTGCCAGGTTGCCCTCTTCTGAACGAATCTCTGCCAGCACGGAATGATGATCGGCCTCTTCCGGCGCAACTTCGACAACCGATGTTGCTGCCTGTTCGGCGAGAGCATCATTCTGAGTCTTCCAGCGTCGATAGAGTTCCCGATACAGACCCGTGTCGCGACGGTTCACATCCGAATGATCCAGCAGGGCATCGATGGCGGCCTGCTGCTTCAGCTGCTTGTCCAGACTGCTCAGCAGCCATGTCCATGCTTCAGAATCCTGAGGCTGAAGCTGCAGCGCGATTCGGAGCTGCGTTTCCGCGTCACCGGACATTTCGCGATCCAGCAGTGCCTTGCCGAGTGCACGTCGCAGGAACGAACTGTCATCGCCATTCTCCGCGGCCTTGCGATCGAGCAATGCGATGATCGACTTCAGATCAGCAGCGGCGGTCATCACGGACTGCAGGGTCGCCTGAATCGAACTGCGAAGATTCTGATCCTGTCCGCACGTTGCCCAGGCAATCGACAGGGCTTCCAGAGCTTCCGGCGTTTTGCCCAGCTCCGAGAGACAAGCCGCGCGGCCCTGTTGAGCCACCGCGTAAGGTGGTGTCACAAGGATAGGAACACCATGCGTCTTGATTCCAAGGTCGTACAGATCCAGAGCCGTTTGCCATTGTCGACATTCCGACACAACTGTCGCCAGAGACCACAACTGATCCGGCGAGGAATTATCCGGAACGAGTTCCTTCCGAATCAGCACGATCTGTTCGCTGACTTTGTCCGTCAGGCCCATCAGATGAAGAAGCTGCAACAGCCGCTGACGTGAGGCTTGCTCCATCGGGCAGCGATCAGTCAGAACGCCCGCCAGATGCTGAGCTTCCGGAAGACGTGACTTCTCCACCAGCAGTGAAACCAGTCGGTCCAGCTGAGGAAACTGTAGATCGCTCCGAGTATTACCGACCAGCAGGATTTCCAGTGCGAGTGCTTTGTTCTCCATGGAAACTTCGCACCAGGACGCCAGGTTGCCGAAATCACCAGCCGAGTCTGCCACGGTCTGTGCGACTTGCCGTACGATTGGCTCGATTTCGTCTACTGGCACCGCTTTTTCAAGGTACCAGGTCATGTCCAATGGAACTCCCTGCTCTTCTTCCATCGCCAGTGTCAGCACGGACTCAAGACCCTTCTTCATCACAGCATTCAGTCTTTGCTGATAGGCACCGGCTTCCGGCTTGCGGACCAGCATCGCTCGCGCGTTCACGACCGCCAGTCGATCGAAGGACGCGGCAATGAGATCGTCAAACCAGTTGGTCCAGCGAGCGGTCGGTCGAGTCCACTGCAGAGCAAGTGGCTCCGCTTCCAGCTGCCGCAGCAGAAATTCAATTTGTTCCTTCGATTGTTTCGACAAGCGAAGAGCCCCAAGGCATTCGCTGACCAATCGATCTTCCTCATCGCTCCGGCGAAGGATCAGGGCATCGGCATGATTCTTTGCGAACAGGCGCGCGTCCTCAGCCGCCTTCCCGATTCCTCGCACTCTTCCTTTCTCCAGCACCTGAAAGTACCGATTCACATCCGTCGAAAACTCATCGGCGCGTTCCGGATCCAGGACCGCCTTGAGCTGTTCGTCATGCAGAGCCGAATAGAGCGTTTCATTCTCGCCCAGGGAAACTCGCCCCTTATGCTCCAGCGCGGCCAGCTGAATCTGGAAGAGTAAGCCTGCTCGATCATTCAGGAATACGTCTTTCGTCGTTTCCATCAACAGCGTTTCGGCTGCGCTGAATCGCTTCTGTTCGATCAGGTGCTGAATCTGGAATTGAATCAGTCCCAGCAGTTCTGCGGATTCGTGATCTCCTGCATTTAGCGCAGTTCGAATCTCCGTTTCCGCAAGCGTTCCGGACTTCTCTGGCTCGGATCGTTCCACTAGCCGAGCCATCAGCGTCGCGATGCTGAGCCGTCCCTTTGTGCCAGATTTTTCCTGGAGCAGCAGACGTTCAAGAGCCGACCAGCGAGCCGCTTCGACAGCCTTCGACTTCAGTGTCAGGTTGTGGAATCGAACCGCAATACGCTGGCGTTCCGAGTCACTCCATTCGAACTTCACGAGTTCATTAAAGGCCGCAACGACCGCTCGTTCGTGTGGTTCCGGCTGATTCGTGATTCGAGTCGCCGAAGCTGAGGCCTGAAGTTCAAGAACCGTCAGTCCCATCAGGTCCAGTCGCTTCTGCTCTTCATCGCCATCCCGAACAACGGCCTTCTCACGGATGCGAGTTCTCTCCTTGCCTATCGATCGCAGCAGAGCATCGAAGCCTGCTTCCTGATCGATGTCGTTGATCGCCGACTGTGAGTATTCAAGGACATCAAACAAATGAGCGCGGGATCGACCGGTCACGAATGGCGCCATCGAGTCCATCACGAGCGGATCGTGAGTGGATTTGTACCATTGAGCAACCAGACGGATGGCAGAATCCAGCTGACTGGTTCCCTGAAGCAGAATTTCCAGCCGGAATCGGACATCTTCTGAGGACTGTGGCGTGCGCGTTTCCGGAAAATTCTGCCAGGTGTTCAGTGCCTGGTTGAGTTCTGCGAGAAGCTGATCAGACGTCTGATGCTTCCACGACTGACGCAAAGATTTCTGCATGTCCTGTCGTCGATCCAGAGCATGCTGCCAGACAGACAACTGCTGCCATTCGGCCGCGTTCAGTTCATCACTCGCACCGGCCGCTTCGTACAGAGCCACGGCATCTTCGAGCCGATCCAGCTCGGCCAGAACATTGCCCAGTTGAATCCGCCAAAGGCCCGACAGGTTGCGTCGTGAATTGTCCGCGGCGTTTCTTTCGCCCTTCCTCGCGTCTTCGGAAGTCAGCCACGCACGAAGTCGTTCTTCCAGCATCTTTGGACGATCAAAGGCAATCAGCAATCCAAACTCCGCCGCACGCCAGGCGTCTGGAGCAACGGGATCCGTTTCCTGACCACGACGCACATAGTCCAGCAGCTTCTGACAACGCGCTGGAAGTGGCTTGTCTTCCGGCGTCGCTGCACCTACCGCGTTCGCATCTCTGCCTTTGGCCGATAGATTGCCAGCGGGGTCATCCAGCTGAATCGTCATCATCAGCCACAGCGCGAACGCCGTATGTCGTTCCACAAGATCGAACCATCGCTTGTGAGCCTCTTCTTCGTTCGCCGGTTTCACAGCCGGGTCCGGCGTCGGGCGAGGTTCCGGTCCGCAGAGCTTCTGGCATTCGTCGATGATCGAATTCCGCAGCGTTGATCGTTCGTCATCCGATACGCCGAACGTCACTTCGTATTCAGACAGTTCACACTTCAGAATCAACTGGTGCAGTCGCAGGAATCGAAACACCGCTGGCGGAATGACCTGGCCCGCGGCGGCCGGTTCGGAACCTGTTGCCGCCGGAGCCACCGGATTCGCAGCCTGTTCCTGCTTGCGAGCCAGCACAGTGATCATTTCCCGCAGAGCCTTCACGCGACATTCCTTGCCGACATGCTGTTTCCGCTTTGCATCCAGATCATCAAAGCCCGGATAGTTCGTCTGATGATGTGCCGCTCGCTGAGACACCATTGTTTCGATCCACCGTTTCAGAATCGGTAGAGCTGCCGCAGCGCGTGCTTCGACTTTGTCCGGTTCACCGGCAGGCAGGATCTGCAGCAGCTGCCACGCTTCCTCTTCGATCGCTTCTGACCACGCCTGCCCAAGCAGAGTATCAAACAGTCGCGAAGCCGCAGCGGTGCGTTCATCTTCACGAGCTTCCCGGAACTGCTGACGATGCCATTCCAGAGACCGTGGAGTTTCGAACCCGATATTGATGACCTGCTGAATCAGCTCCGAGAGTTCAGAACGCACAGTCAGAGAAGACTCTTTCTGCCAGCGCTGAATCAGAACATCCAGCCATGCCTGTCGTTCCTCTTTTGTCGTCCGAGGATCGCTGCAGACTCGGACGTCCATGAAAATGGTTCGTGCTCGATTCAACGACATAGTGGCAAGTTCTTCGTTGAGGATTTTTCGAAGGCTGACCAGCAACTGCTGATGCTCCGGACAATCATGAAGTCCTGCCTGCTGCAGCCATGTCATCGTGGCCGTCAGCTGAGCCAGGCTGGCGGTCGAGGCCGTTTCCGTCAGCCAGCGAACGTGAGTCTTCACAACTTCGCGACTGGCTGGCCGCGAGGCAATCACGGAGTCATCAAGGATTCTCTTCGCGATGTCGAGGTGACGGTCCGAGCGAGAATACGAGGCCGCCAGTGCCGCCAGCGAATCATACGTGACCCTCTGTGGTCCTCGCAGCTGCAGGCCGGCGATTGAGCCTCGTCCAAAATCCAGAGCCGCATCTCGCCGCGATTCAATCGCGCGGTCCACCGGCTGATTCAGCAAAGACGGATCGTTGCCAGCCTGCGGCAAGCGGCCTTCGTTGAGCCATCGTTCGACGTCGGCAAGCACCACATCTTTCTGATTCGTCTCAATCAGGGAACGAAGCCGATGCTGCCATGCAGAGCTGTTCATCGGACAGCGTGCGGTCCAGCGATCACAAAGCTGCAGGCCTGCCTCGAACTCCCCGCGTCGTCGCAGCCAGGAAAGATAGGAGCCGAACAGCGTATCCAATTCCGTTCGAGTCCACACTTTCTCCGGAGACAGCTCGGCTTCGTAAATCGCCCGAATGTCGGCTGCTCGACGCTGTGCCTGAAGCAGACCAGTCTGCCGTGACAGTTCGTCCAGATTCCACGGCCAGCGAGTTCGAATCTGCTGCTGAAGTTCCATCACCTCGGCCGTGCGGTGATGCGATTCCAGCAGATCACGCTTTTGTCCGAGCAGTGTGAGCAATAACGTGTTTCCCGCGGCCGCCGGATTCGTTTGTTCAAAGGCCTGAGTGCTCTCGATGAATTTTGTCAAAGCCTGTTCAAGCTGCCGTTCGTCCATCGTCACGGTCGCTTGATTACGATGTAGCTGTGTCAAATGCCGGAAGATCGTCCACTGTGAGAACGCCGACTTCTGAAACTCCAGGCTGGATGGTGAACTCACAGATTCCACATTCAGCACTTCACTGATGGACGTCAGAAGTCCTGCGGAGTCTGTCTGTTCGAATTCCTTCCGAAGGACTTCAAATCGCCGCGCGGCCTGCAGCAATGATGATCGCAGGAAACGGCCAGCTTCGGTCTGCTGAGTTTCCTTGAGTGTGGCTTCCAGCAGCGAGAGAGCGTCATCCCACTGAGCCTGGTTCGCCAGTTCAAACACACGAACAATCTTCTGCTGAGGTGTTGCAGTTCCACCAATCACTGCCTGACGCGATTCTGAAAGGCCTGGTAGCGATGCTGGCAGAAGCAGAGTTCTCGCGTTGCCGATGCCACCAGCGGCGGTCCAGCCTTCCATTCGCTGGGCAGCCAGCTGCGTCACCAGAGGCTTCGCGTCTTCGCCCGGAACAATTTTGATCGTCAGGCGAGCTTCATTAACCGTTCGCAGAGACTTTGAAAGCTCCTCCCATTGTTCATCCAGAATTCGCGTTGCACGCCAGCGGCTTCCCACCTGAACGTGGTCAGAGAAGATCGTCTGACTCCGGA
>VFQT010000511.1_pt1 | contig 56014 bp, 45 predicted proteins | sample 3512381 | NCBI WGS metagenome assembly VFQT01 (sample SAMN10412376, study PRJNA504923) | tailings metagenome | isolation source: Relicate 2 Philex TSF3 active mining site | place: Philippines: Tuba, Benguet | collected 2017-08-29
GCTGGGGATTGCCCTTGATGTCAGTCATCAGCAGCATTTGCCGGGGCGTTTGCTGCTGCTGGCAGCATTGCTGGGTGTGCTCGGTCTGGCGTTGTCTGCGGTGGTGGCCGCGCGACGGCGTCGCTCGAGTCTGAACTGAATTGTTGCCGTCAGCCATTGTGGACCGTGTGTTCAGCGTTGCGGTGCAGGAACTGGCCGCAGAACATTGCTTGACTCTGGTGCAGTCACGTATTATGATCATCCGAATGATCCTGCAGCGTTGTCCCGGCGACATGAAGGGTGCCATGATGTGCAGAACGTACCTGCAGCTGGTGCTGGCTGTGCTTGCGGTCAGTGGCGTGGTGTTTGGCGACGAGGCGCTTCGTGTGCGGCAGCTGACGCCGCAGCAGGCGCGGGAGATTCTGCAGGTGCAGCCGCGAGCCGTCAGCGACGTGATTCCGGTTGAGACATTGAGCGTTGAGATCGCCGCGATTCTGGCGTCGAACGAACTGGGTCTTGAGTTTCCCTGGCTCACCGAGGTGACTCCGGATGTTGCTCGGGCGTTGTCTGCCCATCGGGCAAAGCTTGTGCTGCATGGTGCCACGAAAGTGCAGTCGCAGGCGGCCGTCGAACTGGCAAAGCACGCGGGGCCTCTGCAGTTGCAGCACGAACGGCTTTCTGCGGATGTTTTGCTGGCTTTGTCGGCACATCGGAAGACGCTGGAACTTGGAATTTCCGATGTAACCGTGGAAGTGGCGCGAGCTCTTGAGACGTTTGAAGGGGTGTTGGATCTTTGGCGGGCTGACCGGCTGGAGCGTACTGTGGCTGAAATTCTGGCGCGTCGCAGAGGAATCCTGCGAATGAAAAACGTCACGGCCCTTGACGACGACGCTGCGGCGGCACTGGCTGGTGCAGCAGGTCAATTGCAGTTCAGTCTGACTCGACTGTCGCATGCCGGGTTGGCGGCGCGCTTATCGACGGACTCGTGCCACGAGCTGTGCGAAGTAACACCGGCTGCACTTGAGCAGCTGACGGCAAAATCCGAGGATCTGTGGTTGAGTCTTGATTCAATCTCGGATGAGCAGGCTGTCATCCTGGCGAAACATCGGGGGCGGCTGACGCTGAAGAAGACTCGGAGTGTATCAGCAGTTGCCGAGGATTTGCTGGCCTTGCATGAGGGCCCGCTGCAAATTCCGGATCTGCAGCGGCTGCAGAGTGCGGGGCTGGCACGGAAGCTGGCGCGACACGCCTCAACGGGCGGCCTGCGGCTGCAGCGTCTGGAGGACATTTCACAGGCGGCACTGCGAGGGCTGGTGGAAGTCAAGGAAGGCCTCGTGCTCGGAATTTCGGAAGTGACTGTCGAGCAGGCGGAAGTTTTGCAGCGGCGGCAGCGGTGGTTATCGCTGCCTGAGGTCAGGCGTGTATCGCCAGAAGTTTCGAGGCTGTTGGCGCAGATGGAGGGCGTATTGTGGATGTGGGGTCTGGAGGACCTTTCTGACGAATTGCTGGCTGTGCGTCTGGTGCGTGGATGTGGCAGGAATGGTGTTGCAGACTTGAGTCGACTGACAGCGGTGACACCGGAATGTCTGGCGAGTCTGGCGACCTGTGAGGGCAAGCTGCGGCTAGGTTTGACGGAATTAACCGCCCGGCAGGCTGAATACCTGGCCCGGCACATCGGCACACTTGAGCTGCCAGAATTGCGTGGGCTGACATTGGAGTCGGAACTGGTGCTTGCGCGTCATACAGGTCCGGTGGTCCTTCCGGTTCTGCAGCGACCGGTGCAGACTGCGGAATTGGCGGCAAAACTGAAGACCTTGCGGCGAGTTCGAGTTCAGCCGCAATTGCCCTGAGTGCGAATTGCAGGGCGTGCAGGCTGAGAGTTCAGCCGGTGCTGCTGCGGCGATTCTGTACCTGGCGACGGTAGTCCGCGAACGTTTTCCCGGCAGCGGCCAGGGCGTCGGAGCTAAGTTCATCGATGCGGCTGCGGAAGAAGGCAAGAGCAGCGATGCAGGGGATCGCGACTGCCAGTCCCTGGAGTGTGGTGACGAGTGCTTTGTAGATGCCGGGAGCCAGTTCCGAGATTTGTGGATTGGCTTTGACTTCGAACTCCATGAAGGCGACGATCATACCCCAGACGGTGCCCATCAGTCCCAGCATGGGTGCGAGGGTGCTGATGACGGACAGGTGTTCGATGCGGCGTCCGCTGCGGACGAGTTGTTCGGCGGCGGCATCTTCGAGGGCTTTTTCGACGGGGGGCCACATTCCGCCGGGGACTTCTTCAAGGCCTGCCAGCAGGATCTGACTGAGTGGGCCGGGTGTGCGCAGGCAGTGGGAGCGGGCTTCGGTGAGTTTACGTTCTGAAAGCAGCCGATGGGTTTCTTCTGCGAGGCCAGGCGGAATGAACTGTTTGCGTCGGAGTGAGACAGCGGCATCGGCAATGAGTGCGACCATGACGAAGCTGAGCAGCATGATGACATACCCGATGGCGCCACCGGCGGCGAGGAATTCGCGTACGGTCAGGAACGATGCCTGAGCGGCCTGGGTGTCAGGCTGTGCCACGGGTGAGTTCTGGGCGGCAATTGCTGTGAGGGGCAGCCAGAACAGCGGTAAAACAGCGGTGCAGGCAGTTTTTGCGGAACGAGCGAACCACGACGGACACATACGGAAATCCTCTGAAGAAACCGGTCACTTGGGGGGCATTTTATACGGGCGGCGGAAAAACGGACAGAGCATACTGGGGGTGCACGGCCTGGGCGACGGGTTCTGTGCACGGCGAGCGGGTCCCGTGCCAGGATTGTTGTCGGACCGGGATTCCGGATCCGTTCGAGTGGTGTCAGGTGGGCCTGAGACGGTTACGGGAAACCGCGTTTGGCCTGGCGGAGCGATTTGATTGGTGGGGTGGCAGGTTGGTATTCTGCGGGGCCTTTCACGTTTTCCCAGGGACCTGCTGAGTTGTGCTATGTCTGTTTTGCTGCAGTTGACGGATGCTGTTAAAAGTTACGGGGATCAGATGCTGCTGGATGAGGCCAGCGTGACTCTGTACGAGAACGTCAAGGTGGGATTTGTGGGCCGCAACGGTGCCGGCAAGTCCACGTTGCTGCGTGTGCTGCTGGGTGACGAAGAGCTGGACAGTGGAAGGGTGTCGCGTTCACCGAATTTGCGAGTGGGTTATCTGCGGCAGCATGATCCGTTCCAGGCTGACGAGTCGGCGATGGACTTTCTGATGCGTGACAGTGGCCAGCCGGACTGGAAGTGCGGAGAGGTCGCGGCGGAGTTTGAGCTGAAGGGTGAGTATCTGAACGGTCCGGTCAAGCGGCTGTCCGGCGGCTGGCAGACTCGAGTGAAGCTGGCGGCATTGCTGCTGCATGATCCGAATCTGCTGATGCTGGACGAACCGACCAACTTTCTTGACCTCAGAACTCAGATTCTGCTGGAGCATTTTCTGCGGCATTTCCCGGCGGCATGTCTGGTGGTATCGCACGACCGTGAGTTTCTGACGTCCACGTGTACTCACACACTTGAGCTGAACCGTGGTCGGTTGACGATGTTTCCGGGTGTGATTGGCTCGTATCTGGAGCATCTTGAGTCTGAGAAGCTGCGTGCTGAGCGGACGAATGCGGCGGTCGAGGCGAAGCAGAAACAGCTGCAGCGATTCATTGACAAAAATCGTGCGAAGCCGACGGGGGCCAGCCAGGCGCGATCGAAGCAGAAGCAGCTGGATCGTCTGTCGCTGGAGGAGATTGAGGCGGACTTGCCGACGGTGCACATTCGTCCGCCGCAGATTGAGCCTCGGCAGGGACCTTGTGTGCGCTGCCAGGAGCTGGCGATCGGCTACGGCGGGACTCCGGTGGTTACCGGGATTGATCTGGAGATCGAGCATCAGCAGCGAGCCGCGATTGTCGGGGACAACGGGCAGGGCAAAACCACACTGCTCAGGACATTGGTGGATTCCCTGAAGCCTGCTGCCGGTCGGATCAAGTGGGGATACGGCTGTGAAATTGGTGTTTACGCGCAGCATGTTTACACGAATCTGCCGCAGGACAAGACGGTGCTGGAGTATCTGGAGTACAAGGCGAAGCCCGGCACGACGACTCAGGAATGTCTGGCGGTGGCGGGATCGCTGTTGTTCCGGGACGGTCACACGAAGAAGCCTGTGCGAGTGCTGTCGGGTGGTGAGCGTGCGCGGTTGTGCATGGCCGGACTGCTGCTGGGTACGTATAACATTCTGGTGCTGGACGAGCCGGGCAACCACCTGGACGTGGAGACCGTTGAGTCGCTGGCGGATGCTCTGCTGACATACAAGGGGACGGTGCTGTTTACCAGCCACGATCGTCACTTTGTGAGGCGTGTGGCAACCAATATTATTGAGGTGCGGGATGGTCGTGTGCGGAACTATTCGGGTTCGTACGATGATTACCTGTACTATGTGAACAAGGAGATTGAGGATGGCGAGCGAGAGCGGGCTTCGGGCCGAATGTCTGCTCCGCCGGCCGGTAAACTGAATGCGGGCAAGGGTGACAAGGGCAGCAGCGGCAAGGATCAGCATCAGCAGCGGAAGACTCTGCGGAATCTGGAAAAGACGATTTCGCGACTGGACGAGGAAAAGAAGTCACTGACTGCCGAGATGATGCAGACTTCGGATCCGAAGAAGGCAATGGATCTGCACGCAAGGATCGCCTCGGTGTCGAGTGAGCTGGAGGAGGCGGAGCAGCGGTGGTGTGAGTTGCAGCAGGAACTGGGAGAGTGGTGATGTCTGAGCACGTGCTGTTTTTTGATATTGACGGCACGATGCTCAGTACCGGCGGCGCCGGTCAGCGGGCAATGGAGCTGGCATTATCTGAAGAGTTCCGAATTGCGGATCCGTTTCAGCAGATCCTGACTGCTGGTCGTACTGACCGGGGCATTGAGGACGAGATTTTTGCTCGGTATGGCATTCCGGCCACGGATGTTTCGCGGCAGCGATTCATGCGGGCGTATCTGGATCGGCTGCCCGATTGTCTGCGACTGCTTCCGGGTGGATTACTGCCGGGTGTGCCTGAGCTGCTGCAGTCGCTGAGTGAGCGGGGGGACGTGCATTTGAGCCTGCTGACGGGCAACTATTTTGAGGGGGCGGTGATCAAGCTGCGGCATTTCGGGATTGATCATTTTTTTGAGGATTCCGGGGGATTTGGTGATCATCACGCGGACCGGAATGATGTTGCGCACGTGGCGTTGGCGGTGGTGCGTGAGCGATTGCAGCGAGCGGTTGCGGGCGAGGATACGGTCGTGATCGGGGATACTCCGGCTGACATCCGTTGTGCTCGAGCCATCGGAGCTCGCGCGGTCGCAGTGGCGACGGGTGTGTATTCGTGCGAGCAGCTGCGCCCGGCGGCTCCGGATCATCTGTTTGAGACTCTGGTTGCCACGGGTGATGTGATTCAACGGCTGCTGACGAAGTGTTAGGCGGTTGTCGGGTGTGGGGTTCCCCCGGCAATTGCGCACTCAGACCTGCGACATTCCATCATCGGCATTGATCATTTCGCGACACTCGCTAAGCTTTCGGGGTGTCAGTGCGATGGCGCAACGAGATATCGCGACAAGATGTTGTGATGAGATGTTGTGATGAGATGGTGTGATGAGATGTGAAGCTGAGGGGCGGCGCAGCTGGGAGGCGTGGGTCAGTGGCAGCGACGGAATGGATAGCGGCGTCAGAGACGGCTTTGTTGTCACCGAATTCGGCGAGCGGACCTTTGCTGCAGCTGACGGGGAAGCTGTTGTCGGATTCTCTGCGGGCGGGCAGTACGGACAGTTTTCTGAAGTCTGCCTTGGCCGACATTTGTACTGAGCTGGCGGTGCAGTGGGCGGGGGTAATACGTCGGGTTCCGGGTCCGGCATGGGAAGTGTACTGTGAGCATGGCCAGGCTGGTGGAGTTCGTCCCGGGGTGTTGTGGGAGGACGCGGTTGATCGCGAGTCAGCGGGTGTGCTGCGTTCGGAGCAGGGGCGAGTATTTGCGGCATTTCCGCTGACGCGTGGGACCCCGGGAGGTCAGTTGCTGGCGACTGCTGGTCGGCATGCGGACCGTGAGCTGGCGGATGGTGGTATCCTGCTGGCTCGCACTTTGTCTTTGTGTCTGACATTGACGGATCACGAGCAGCGTTCGAAGCGGCAGCTGGATCGTCTGCGTTCGACGCTGGAGATAGCCTCGCGTCTGTCGCAGGCTGAGGATGCGGCGCCTTTGCTGGAACTGATTGCTCAGGAGGCGACTCGACTGCTGCACTGTGATCGCAGCAGTATTTTTTTGTGGAACCGTGAGCGGAATGAAGTGGAGGCTCGCCCGGCGCTGGGGATTCGCGGAGCTTCGCTGCGTCTGCCGGCCGGTGAGGGGATTGTTGGGGAGACGTTGAGGACAGGTCGGGCGATTCTGGTGGACGATGCGTACGATGATCCCCGTTTCAATCAGGATGTGGACCGAAAGAGCGGCTATCGGACTCGCAGTCTGATCTGTGTGCCATTGCGTGATGCGGAAGGCAAGGTGATTGGCGCGTTTCAGGGGATCAATCGTCATGGCGGGCAGACTTTTACGGCGGAGGACGAGGAGTGTCTGACGCTGCTGGGGATCCAGGCTGCCGTGGCGTTGCGCAATCTGCAGGAAAAGGATTTGCTGCACCGCAGTCATCGCCAGCTGGCGGAGCGTGCGACCAGGGGAATCATGATTGTGGGTGAGAGTGCGGCGATGTCCGCGCTGCGGGATACGATTCGTCGTCTGGCATCGACGGATTTGCCTGTACTGGTGCTGGGGGAGAGCGGGACAGGCAAGGAAGTGGTGGCGCAGTCCCTGCATTATGAGGGCAGTCGTGCTGGCTGTCCGTTCGTGGCAGTGAACTGTGCAGCTCTGACGGAGTCGCTGCTGGAGAGCGAGCTATTCGGGCATGAGCGTGGTGCATTCACGGATGCGCGAGAGATGCGGCAGGGAAAGTTCGAGCTGGCTGACGGCGGCACATTGTTTCTGGATGAGATTGGGGACATGAGTCCTGGTGGTCAGGCGAAACTGCTGCGTGTTCTGGAACAAAAAGTGATTACTCGAGTCGGCGGTTCGCAGCAGATTCCGGTGGACGTGCGGATTGTGGCGGCGACGAATGCGAATTTGAGTGAGGCGGTGCGAGCGAAGAAGTTTCGGGAGGATTTGTATTATCGTCTGGGCGTGGTGACTCTGGATCTGCCGCCATTGCGAGAGCGTCCGGAGGACATTCTGTTGCTGGCCGAATTCTTTCTGAAGAAGTTTGCAACTCAGGCTCGTCGTCCGCCGCTGCAGCTGTCGCAGGAAGCGCGTCGGCGTCTGCAGGCTCATCCGTGGCCTGGCAATGTGCGAGAGTTGCGGAATCTGATGGAGCGTCTGGCCTTCCTGTGTGCTCGCGAGCGTGTGGAGTCGGAGGATCTGGCATTTATGCTGAGTCCTGACAGTGACTCGGGACAACTGCCGGCGCTTGATCTGGGCCTCGAAAACGCGACTCGCGTGTTTCAGCGGGATTACATCCGTCGTGTGATTCGCCAGGCGGGCGGGAATGTGACGGACGCTGCCGAGTCACTGCATCTGCATCGTTCGAATCTGTATCGCAAGATGAAGCAGCTGGACATGACGGAGGCGGGGGGAACGGAATGAGTGAACGGGATCAGGCCGAACTGCCGCCTGTTCCGCGGTCGGCAATTCGGCTGGCCACCCTGATGTCGGGGAAGCGGCAAAACTTCTGGAAGTCATTTTCAGCCGGTTGCCTGCAGACTCGGTATCGCCTGCTGATCAATCTGCTCTGCAGAGATTGTCATGCGACTGTGAATGAGCGGCAGCGGTTCACTGGGCGCGGTATCGGAAAATTCCAGTGCATCGAGAATCTGCTGGTGAATTGATTCCGGCTGGCGGCTGTAAATGCGAACCAGTGGTTGTCCAGCTTCAATCTGCTCACCGATTCGGACCAGCATTTCGAGTCCCACGGAGTGATCGATGGTGTCTTTTGTCTGTTGTCGACCGCCGCCGAGGGTGATGACTGCATACCCCAATTGTTCGGTACGTATTCGGCTGAGGAAGCCGGAACGTGTTGCGACGAGTTCAGTGGCGGGGGCGATCTTCAGGGGCAGACGCGGATCGCCGTGCTGGGCCTCGACCATCCGCAGAAACCGTTCACAGACTGCTCCGGACTGCAGCAGTCCTTCACAGCGGGAGAGTGCTGCTTCGTGAGTGTTTTCGACTTTGCAGTCGACGAGGACCTGTGCAGCCAGCAGCAGTGACAGGCGGCGTACATCAGGTGGGCCATGATTTTGCATGACCATGACGGCTTCGAGGACTTCGAGGGCGTTTCCGCACATGCCGCCCAGTGGCTGATTCATGTCGGTGAGCAGAGCGGTGGTGGCAACGTTCATGGAATGTCCGGTGCGTACCAGCGATGCGGCCAGCTGGGCGGCATCGGCTGCCGTTTTCATGAATGCGCCGGAACCGTATTTCACATCCAGCACGAGGGCGTGCGGAGATTCCGCCAGCTTTTTGCTCATGATGCTGCCGGTGATCAGTGGGATGGAGGGGACAGTTGCTGTGACATCGCGGAGTGCGTAGAGGCGGCGGTCGGCAGGAGCCAGCTCGGCGGTGGTTCCGGTGATCACACAGCCCAGTTGCAGGACCTGCTGCTGCAGTTCTGTGATGCTGAGGTCGGTGCGGAAGCCCGGGATGGATTCCAGTTTGTCGAGTGTGCCACCGGTTGGTCCCAGTCCGCGACCTGACAGCATCGGCACCAGCACTCCGCACTCTGCCAGCAGCGGGGCGATAATGAGTGATGTTTTGTCCCCGAGTCCGCCGGTGGAGTGTTTGTCGACCACGGGTTGCCCATTCGGTGGCCACTGCAGTCGAGTGCCGGAGTGCAGCATCGCGGCGGTCAGCGCGGCGGTTTCGCGAGGCGACATGCCGCGAAGGAAAATGGCCATCAGCATGGCCGTGACCTGATAGTCCGGAATTGCTCCGCTGGTCACAGCACTGATGAAGCTGTCAATCTGCTGATCGGACAGTTCCAGTCCGTCACGTTTGACGGCAATCAGTGAAGCGGGCTGCATGGGATATCGGGTTTATTGGGTGATGGACAAAAAAAGACGAGAGACCGGAGTCTCTCGTCCGCGAGTGTTTGCGTATCGAATCCGGGGCAGTTGCGGCGAACGGGTTCAGCGAGCTGACAGCTCGAAGTTCAGTTCACTGCTGCCACCGGACGGCACGGTAACCTTCAGGCCGGATGTTTTGGCGACGTTGTATTTTCGAGGAACAAGATAGATGGTCTCGGGCTCCTTTTTGCCATCCTTGCTGTCGGCAGCCGGGATGTCACTGAGTGCCATTGATGGGTCAGTTCCGGCCGGGACTGAGGCACCTTCGCCCGTAATTTTGATGATTGCAACGTAGTGATCGCCGACGGGAGCACCGTCATTGGTTTCGACGCTGGTGATTTGGTAGATACCTTCGGCGTTGGTCATACCGGAGCAGGGGCGACCACCATTGACGGGCTCAAAGCTGACACTGGCCCCTTCGACGGGGATGCCGTCGAGGGTTACTTTTCCGGAGGCCGGAGCGAGTGGCGGTCCATCGCCGCGGTTGCAGCCGGTGGACAGAACTGGAATGAGCAGCAGGCAGGTCGCCAGCATGAAATTACGCATGGATCAGGCTCTTTGAAATGAATGAGGTCCGGGGTAACGGAAATGTTCGGGCAGGATAAGCAAAACGCCCCTGAGCGACTGAGCGATCAGGGGCGAAAGTTCTGCGGCTGCAACGACCGTGATCAGTCGCCTGGAACAGTCACAACCATACCGTCGTTCTTGGCGCCCAGGCGGTTGTAGGTGGTGTGGTCGATATTTTCTGAGATGAAGCGAACGGCACCATCACCCAGCAGGAACTGAGCGCCGCCGGTGTGGCGGGAACGGAATCCGAACTCATCCACCCAGTTGTTGACCCAGTTGCAGCCCGAAGTACTGTCTTCGTTGCAGGTGTTCAGGTTGATCGGGTACAGCGTGGAGGCCATGCCCTGACCGTTGTTGGACTGCAGCCAGCCCTGACGCATGTGGTTGCTGCACTCCGGACGCACTTCACCCATGTAGATGGTGTTGGACAGCCCGTCGACGCAGTTCTTCATGGCGTCGCTGCAGTTGTTGCGATAAAACGGCCCGGGGACCCGGCTGCCGCCCTGCCCGTGTCCCATGATGAAACCGAGGTATTTATCCGGGCAGGTTGGAGAAACGTTGGGGTTGCCTCCGGTTGGACTGCCGGCATTCGTGGCACCTTTGCTGCCGGCATAATTCTGCACGGTGCTGACACCGTTGAAGTTTCCCGTGGCAGTGTCGGAAGGGCACAGGTATGCCGGTACCCGGAACACAGTACGCATCAGGCGTCCATCGGCCATGGTGGCGTCATTGACGTTCAGGGATGCGGCTGGCGGATTGTTGAAAGGAATCTGATTGAACATGTTGGCCTGCTCAACAAACGGCAGCAGGTGCGTCAGCAGGCTGCCCTGCTGATAGGTACGTCCCGCGTTCACATTGTTCCAGAACGCACCGGGAGGAAACACATTGTGAGTGTCATGGTAATTGTGCAGAGCAATCCCGAGCTGGTGCAGGTTGTTCTTGCACTGTGTGCGGCGAGCAGCTTCGCGAGCCTGCTGAACAGCCGGCAGCAGCAGTGCCACAAGAATGGCGATGATGGCGATTACGACGAGCAGTTCGATCAGCGTGAACGCCGATCTGCGCAACCTTCGGGCAGACATGTGGACCTCTTGGCAGGGAATTTTGTGAATAAATAACGAAAGCATCAGGATACCGTGGAAGCAGCCTGCGTGTCAACTTTTTCGGCGAATATGCACGTTTTGAGGCAATCTGAACGCCCTTTGGTGGGGATTTGCACCCCCCGGGCGTTTTCTGACGGTACAAACAGCCTTTATCCGAGGGTGACCTGGTCGGGCGGAAACTGCCGGGGCGGACAGCAGGAAATCGCCTCGTTCCGGGGGTCAGGGGAAGCGATCTTGACCGGGAATGGGATCAGCCGTTGTAATGCGTTCTGCCGCCGATGGGATGGAATCTGACAGGCCGGGAAGCAGTGGAAATTGCAGGGACGCATGTTTTCGACGTTCGACCGTTACCTGACCTGGCGCGTGCTGCACACGTTCGCGATGCTGTTTATTGCCACCTACGGGTTGTACGTGGTGATCGATCTGTTCATGAACATCGACGAGTTCCAGGAGAATTCGCTTAAGGGTCTGGGTGCGGGCGAGTCTGGTCGGCAGCTGGAACTGTTCCGTCGGATTGGTGTGTATTACCTGTACCGGGCGTTTGACTTTTTTGAGCTGGCCGGGTCGATTTTGATCGTGCTGTCGGCGATCGCGGTGCTGGCGCTGATTCGCAAAAGCAGTGAGACGTTTCCGCTGCTGGCAGCGGGCATACCGGCGTTTCGTCTGCTGCGGCCACTGCTGGTCACGACGGCCGGCCTGAATCTGCTGCTGGTGATGAATCAGGAATTTGTGATTCCGCGTCTGGCAGTGCAGCTGCAGACTCCGCGTGGCAGTCAGATTGCTTCAGTGCAGCAGGTAGAGCCTGTGTATGATTATTCGAACTACATGATGCACATTTCGGGAGATCAGGTCCTGCTGGACCGGCGGCTGATCGTGGGTGCGTCCTTTGCGGTGGATTCGAAGGAGCTGAGCAGTCGGCCGTTTGTGATGAAGGCCGAGCGGGCTCGATACGTGCAGGACAAGGCTCGCAGTGGTCGCAGCGGCTGGCTGCTGGAGAACCTGACGGCGGTGCTGGATTCGCAGATTCTGACGGTGGAAGGTCGCAAACGGATTACTCCTTCTGCCAATGGCCGGGACGCGTTCGTGGAATCGGACGTTACGTTTGAGCAACTGTACAATCGCGGGCGCAACATGAAGCTGCTGTCTTCGTGGGAGCTGGTGCAGCAGATCCGAAATCCGTCGACCGGTCAGAATCCGCTGCGTGCACGCAGTCTGGCACTGCATTCCCGGCTGACTCGACCGCTGCTGTCGCTGCTGAGCGTGACGATTGCCCTGCCACTGGTGCTGCGGCGGGAGTCGAGCAGTCTGATTGCGAATATGGCCTTGTGTGCGGGTGTGCAGGGCTGCTTTTTCGGGCTGGCTCATGTTTCGCTGGCTCTGGGAGGCACCGGGATGATTGAGCCGGATCTGGCGGCTTGGCTGCCGGTGATTCTGAACGGGATGGCGAGTACCTGGGCGGCCGGTCTGGTGCAGACCTGACGCGGACCGGATGTCACCCCGCGGAAATGACATTCAGCGGCCCACCTGCTATTCTCTGACGTCTGTTTGTCTGGTTCGTCGCTGTCCGTCTGTGCGGGCGTGGCGGATTTCGTGCACGTCGGAGCAGTTTCCATGGCGCCTGCGGGGGCTTCATTTTCAGAACGTCAAAGCAGTCCGGTGGGGCTGTCAGCTTTGTTCCTGGCGGTATTGATGTTGCTGGTTTGCGGCAGTGTCGGCCGCGCGCAGCAGCCGGAACCTGTCCCGGATGCGGCGGGTCGCTGGGATCGGCAGCGGGCGAATGAGTGGCACAAGGGAGTACCGTGGCTGGCCGGGTTCAACTATCTGCCCAGCAACGCGATCAATCAGCTGGAAATGTTTCAGGCCGAGACGTTCAGTCCTGAGCTGATAGACCGGGAATTCGGCTTCGCTGAACAGCTCGGCTTCAATACAGCTCGGATCTTTCTGCATGATCTGCTGTGGGTGCAGGACAGTGAAGGCTTTCTGAACCGCTGCGAGCAGGTGCTGTCGATCGCGGAGCGGCACAGTATTCGGGTGATGTTTGTGCTGTTTGACAGCTGCTGGCATCCGATTCCGCGTCTCGGCCCGCAGCCTGCTCCCCTGCCCTTCACTCATAACAGCGGCTGGGTTCAGAGTCCGGGTATTGAGATTTTGCGGGATCCGGCGAAGGGTGGACATTTGCAGGCGTACGTGCAGGGAGTTGTGCGGCGGTTTGCGAGTGATCGGCGGGTGATCACATGGGATATCTGGAATGAGCCTGACAACTTCGATGGCGGGGCCGCGAGGCGTCCCGATCTGGAGCCGCGGAACAAGCCGGAACTGGTGAATCGTCTGCTGCCGCAGGTATTTGCGTGGGCCCGCGCTGCGAACCCGACTCAGCCACTCACTTCGGGTGTCTGGCGTGACAGTGAGAACACGGCGCAGCTTGATGATTGCAAGCGCATTCAGTTATCGCACAGTGACGTCATCAGTTTTCATACTTACGGTGACGCGGCATCGCTGCAGCGATGCATGGATCGGCTCAGTGTTTACGGTCGGCCACTGCAGTGTACTGAGTTTATGGCGCGACCGAACGGCAGCGAATTTGATCCGCACCTGGGGATGATGAAACAGCGTAATGTTTCAGCGTGGTGCTGGGGATTCATCAACGGCAGATCACAGACGATTTATCCGTGGGATTCGTGGCGCAAGGCTTATGATGGTCCACCACCGGTCTGGTTTCATGATGTGCTGGAAGCCGACGGGCGTCCGTTCCGGCAGTCCGAAGTGGATTACATTCGACGGGTGACGGGCGTGAAATGACGGGGTGATGTTTGGGTTATGCGGTGCCTGCGGGGGCTGAAGATGCAGCGGCTGTTGCGGATTCTTTGCTGTTTTGTGATTTCGGCGGTGCTGTCTGCGGGGACGGTTTGCGGTCAGACAGCAGCGATACCTGTGCCGGCTGCGGCTGCTTCGACAGCGGCGGTTCAGGAGGTGCTGCACAGTGGCCTGCCATACCGGGACCTGACCGGTCTGGACGCGGAGGCTCAGGAACGCTGCCGGCTGGACCTGGTGGTACCTGAGGGGCAGCGGGATTTTGCGACAGTCATCTGGTTTCACGGAGGGGGGCTGACGAAGGGGCGTCGGGCGATTCCACCGCAGCTGCGTGGCCAGGGGTTTGCGGTCGCCGCGGCCGGCTATCGGCTCAGTCCGTCCGTGAAGGCGCCAGTGTACATCGAAGATGCTGCTGCCGCTGTGGCATGGGTCGTGAAGAACATCGGTCGTTATGGCGGTTCAGCGAAACGCGTGGTGGTGTCGGGGCATTCCGCGGGCGGCTATCTGGCGCTGATGGTGGGGCTGGATCGCACGTGGCTGCATGCTGAGGGAGTTTCGGCGGACAGTCTGGCGGGTCTGGTCCCGTTCAGCGGGCAGGCGATCACGCATTTTACGATTCGGGGCGAGCTGGGCATCAGTGATAAGCAGCCGGTGATTGATCGGTACGCGCCGTTGTTTCATGTCCGCAGTGACTGTCCGCCGATTGTGCTGATCACTGGTGATCGCAGCCAGGAGCTGCTGGGGCGATACGAAGAGAATGCGTACTTGTGGCGGATGTTTCAGGAGGTGCAGCACCCGGATGTCGTGCTGCATGAGCTGCAGGGATTTGATCACGGGCAGATGGCGGAGCCGGCATTTCCGCTGCTGACGCGATTTGTGAAGCGAACCACCGGGAAGAGTCAGGAGTGAATGCAATGAGCAAGTCGCAGCCGATGAGCAGCGCGTGGTGGATTCGGACGGCGCTGGTGCTGCTGGCAGCCGGAACTGCGACTGTGGTGGCAGGGGAGGACTGGCCACAATTTCGGGGGCCCGGTTCCGGGGGTGTCAGTCATGCCGGGAGATCGCTGCCTGGTCAGCCGGCTCGTGATCATCAGCTGCAGTGGCAGGTCACTCTGCCCACCGGTCATTCCTCGCCTGTCATCGCAGGCGAGCGGATGTTCCTGACGGGGGTGGACGGTGAGGAACTGGTGCTGCTGAGTCTGGAGCGAGCCACGGGGAAGCTGCTGTGGAAGCGGACGGTGCCGTGGGAGACAAAGGAAAAGTTCCACACCACGGGCAGTCTGGCGCAGTCGACGCCGGTGACTGACGGCGAGGTGGTGATTGGTTTTTTTGGCAGCAGCGGACTGCATGCGTGGACGGTGGCGGGGGAGCCGCTGTGGAGTGTGCGGATGGGCCCGTTTGCGAATGACTTTGGTGCGGGCAGTTCGCCGGTGATTGAGGGCGAGCGTGTGGTCCTGGTGCAGGACCACGATGTGGATTCCTTTATTGCGGTTTATGATCGTCGCAGCGGTCGGCAGATCTGGCGGCAGGATCGATCCGAGTTTCTGCGGAATTATGCGACTCCGCTGATCTGGAACGTGAATGGTCGGCGGCAGATTGTGGTGCTGGCAACCCTGCGCATTGTTTCGTACGACCTGGAGACGGGTGAGGAGGTGTGGAGTGTCAGCGGTGTGTCGCGAATCATCAACATGACTCCGGTGATCGGCGATGACAACATTCTTTACGCGGCCTGTTTTTCTCCGGGGAACGATGCTGAGGATCGCGTGACGCCGCTGACGACTGACGAGCTGTTCGCGGCGGATGCTGACGGGAATGGCACGATTGAGGAATCTGAGTTTCCGGAGCATCCGTTCAGGGGACGATTTTCGCAGCTGGACCGCAACAAGGATTTGCATCTGACGAAGGCCGAGTATGAGGTGGCCAGTCGTCCGCATGTGGCTGGTCGCAACGTGGTGCTGGCGATCCGTCCGGGCGGGACCGGGGACATCACCAGGACGCATGTGCTGTGGGAGCATCAGAAGCAGATTCCGTACTGTCCGTCGCCGTTGTTCTACCGTGGCCGGCTGTACATGGTGAAGAACGGCGGAATTCTGACGGTGCTGAAGGCTGAAACGGGGGAGGTGCTGAAGCAGAAGCGGCTGAAGATGACGAATGATTATTATGCAAGTCCGGTAGCGGGCGACGGGAAGGTGTATCTGGTGAATGTGAACGGTGGACTGACGGTGCTGGATGCGGATTCGTTTGAGGAGTTGCATACGGCGGATTTGAGTGGTGACGTCCACGCGACTCCGGCGATTTCCGACGGTCGCCTGTTTGTGCGGGTTGGGGACCAGTTGTATTGCTTTGGTGAGTGAGAGCAGCGAGGGCAGGGCTTACGGGCAGAATTGTGGCTTGTGAGCGGGTGGGTTACACTCTGGGGGAATTTCGTATCCGGAACTGATCAGAAAGGTGATTGCCGTGTCCGTGGAAGCTCGACTTGTGGAACTTGGGATAACTTTGCCCGCACCTCCGCCGCCGGGTGGCGTGTATACTCCTGTGGTCATTGTTGACCGTCTGGCTTATGTGAGCGGGCAGGTGCCTTATGGTCCGGACGGCAAGCTGGTGACTGGCCGTGTGGGTTCGGAGCTGACAGAGGAGCAGGGTGCTGCTGCTGCCCGGGTGGTGGCGTTGACGATGCTGGCGACAATCAGGGCCAGTCTGGGCAGTCTGGATCGTGTGAAGCGGATAGTGAAGGTGCTGGGGATGGTGAATTCGACGGCCGATTTTCAGCGTCATCCTGCGGTGATGAACGGATTCAGCAACACGATGGTGGAGATTTTCGGTGATGCCGGCAAGGCAGCGCGCAGTGCTGTCGGGATGGGTTCACTGCCGTACAACGTGCCGGTGGAGGTGGAGGCGATTCTGGAGCTGCACGACTGAATTCCCGGGAATCCGACAGCATCTGCCGATTTTTTCCTGATTCTTCAGGATTTTGAGTTCTCGGTTGATTCGCCGTAACGTCCGGGGCTGGCCGATTGATTCGCGGTTGCGGAACTGTATGCTGGAGGTCTGAGCGGGGCGGTGCCGGCGTGTCCGTGGCGGTATCAGTTTCCGGGCAGGTGTTCCGCAGTTGCTGGAAGGGCGACCGATGAAGGAGTGGATCATCATCATGGCGGCGGCGAACCGAGCCGGTATTCTCGCCGCGGTGACTCGTGCAATCGCCGAGCTGAAGGGGGATCTGCGTGAGGCCAGTCAGACGGTGGTGCGGGGTCATTTTACGATGATTTTTTCGGCGGAGTTTCCGGAGTCTCTGGAGCAGTCGATCATTCGGGATCATCTGCAGGATGCCTGTCGTCCGTTTGGCATAGAGCTGGTGTTGCGTGAGCTGGATGCTCCTGCGGCAGCGCCTGTCGAGTATGCTGCGGGCACCAGTCATTACCGGCTGCGTCTGGGTGGTCGCAACGAGCCGGGTGTTTTGCGCAGGCTGAGCCAGATCATGGCGCGGCACAGTGTGGATATTACGGGGATGCACGCTGAGCGTTCGGAGGACGGTCATTCTTTTGAAATGATCCAGCGTCTGGCGTTGCCGGCGGGGGTGGATCCGCTGGTGCTGCAGCAGGAGGTGGAGTCGGCTGGTGAGGATTTTGGGGTGACGGCGGATCTGCGAGCGGCGGACTAGGCAATGCAGCAGCCATTTGTGTTTATGATGGGCCAGTACGAGGCTCAGATGCCGGCGGATCGGATGTATTCGAAGCGGCATTTGTGGCTGCAGTCGTGTGGTACGGACGTGTATCGTGTCGGGTTTACGGCCTATTCGGTGCGGCTGCTGCAGGATGTGTATTTTCTGGAGTGGTCGGTGGACGAAGGGGCGCTGGTCCGGGATCGGCAGGAAATTGGCGAAGTTGAAAGTGCCAAGGCTGTGTCGTCGATGTTTCCTCCGTCTGCCGGCAGGATTCTGCGATTCAATCCGGAGCTGCTGCGTGATCCCTCGGGCATCAATGCGGACAACTACGGTACCGGCTGGCTGTACGAGTTTCGTCCGGACGGCGAGCTGCTGACGGCCGAGCAGTACCTGGACCATCTGCGAACGGCATGGGAAGAGGCGCAGCGAACGATCAAGGGCCAGATGAACGAGGGTTAGGATTCAGACGGGGTTCAGATCGGACATGTCAGCGAGCACGACGGGCACATTGACGGTAGTGATATCTCAGGCGCAGGGGCGGAATCCGACGAAGCGTCGTCTGGAGGAGGAGCTGGCACAGGCGCTGCTTGCGGAGCCTGGCATCAGTGTGACGCTGGTTCCGCATCTGTACGACATGTCGCAGAATCATTCGGGGCTGCAGTTTCTGCGTGAGGTGCGTGGTGATCTGCTGGTGCTGGGCTGGCTGTATGAGCGAGCGATTCGGTGGACACTGGATCGTGCCGGCGTTCGCGGTCGTCTGGCAGAGACTCTGCTGCGCTCCGCAGATGAAGCTGATGAGGATGACGACGAGGACGAGTCTGCTGATGAGCGTCACGCGGCGGGTGGGATTGGCAGCGTGGATGTTCCGGATCGAGCATTGTGGTGCATCGATTTCCGGGCATCAGAGAAGTGTCAGGATTTTGTGAACGAGATCCGTCGGATGCGTGACGCAGGGGCGGCGGCGGAAGTGGCCGGATTTGACCTGCTGTCATGGATCAGCGGCAATCCTTCTGCCGAGCAGCTGCAGCGGTATCTTCAGCCCGAGCGTCTGCTGGAGGCGCGGCGGAACTTTGACGGTGGTGCGGCCAGTCTGGAGGACCGGGCGGTGCTGCCGGAGGATACGGGGCGTCGCTGGTATCCGGTGATTGATTACAGTCGCTGCACGAACTGCATGGAGTGCATCGATTTTTGTCTGTTTGGTGTGTACGGAGTGGATGCGCTGGATCGCATTCTGGTGGAGCAGCAGGATAACTGCAAGAAGGGCTGTCCGGCCTGCAGTCGCGTGTGTCCGGCAAATGCCATCATTTTTCCGCATCACAAGACAGCAGCGATCGCTGGAGCGGAGGGTGAGGTCAGTGGTCTGAAGATTGACCTGACGAAACTGTTTGGCGGTGACGAAGGTGAAAGTGCGATTGAGATGGCGGTGAAGGAACGTGACCGCGAGCTGATTCTGGACGGTCGGGATGCCGTGGGTATGAGTGTGGGGATCAGGCAGCGGCATCGCGAGCAGATGGACCAGTTGCTGGCGGACCTCGATGCGCTGCAGTTCTGAGGTGGCTTCGGGCATTGCTGCAACAGCTTGGGAGGCCGCGCGATGAATTGGCTGGCGTGGAAGATGCTGACCGGGGATCGGACGAAGTACCTGGGGATCGTTTTCGGTGTTGCATTCGGAACACTGCTCATTGCTCAGCAGGCATCGATTTTTGTCGGTCTGATGCGGCGTACATCCAGTCAGATCATTGACATTACGTCGGCCGACATTTGGGTGATGGATCAGCGGCAGCGGAATGTTGACGACATCCGACCGATGCCGGATTCACGGCTTGGTCGTGTTCGTGGTGTGACGGGTGTGGAATGGGCGGTGCGACTTTCCAAATCGATGATCCGCGTCAGGACTCTGGCCGGTGACTTTACTCAGGCAATTCTTGTCGGAGTGGATGACGGGTCGTTTACGGGTGCTCCGCTTGAAATGCTGCAGGGCCAGCATTCGGACCTGCGTCGTCCGGACGGTGTGATTCTGGATTTCGACGGTTACAGGCAGCTGTTTCCCGGAGAACCGGTGAAGGTTGGTCGGGTCCTGGACATGAACGACCGCCGGGCGGTGGTGGTTGGAATCTGTCGAGTGACGCCACCGTTTCAGACATTCCCCGTGATCTATACTCGCTACAGCCAGGCGGTGCAGTTTATGCCGCCGCAGCGGAATACGTTGTCATTTATTCTGGCGAAGGCCGAGCCTGGGCGTCAGCCGCAGGAGCTGTCGCAACGCATCTCGCAGCAGACCGGGCTCAAGGCTCTGACGTGGGACGAGTTCTTCTGGCTGAACATCGGGTACTACATAGAAAACACCGGCATTCCGGTGAATTTTGGCATCACGGTGACCCTCGGGTTTATTGTGGGCGGAGCGATTGCCGGGCAGACGTTTTATTTGTTTACTCTGGAAAATCTCAGGCAGTTCGGCAGTTTGAAGGCCATGGGCGTAACGAATCTCAGGCTGATCGGAATGATTCTGCTGCAGGCTTCGATTGTGGGGATCATGGGCTATGGAATCGGTCTGGGGGCATCAGCACTTTTTTTCGAGCTGATGGAGCGAAGCGGGCAGGCTGACCTGCGCGGGATGTGGGTTCCGTGGCAGGTGGCAGTGATCGCCGCGGGTGCCGTTGGGCTGATCATTGTGCTTTCCAGTCTGCTCAGTCTGCGTCGAGTCCTGGTTCTTGAACCAGCGATGGTCTTCAGGTAGCAGGGGGTGCCATGGTGCTGCATTCTGAGGTACCGGAAGACCGGGCACGAGGCACGGAAGATCATCGATCCGGCAGTTCGGCTGCTGAAACAGCGGTTTACTGCCGGGGAGTAACCAAGGAGTTTGGCACCGGTGAAGCGAAGGTGCGTGCTCTGCGGGGTATCGATGTGGATATTCCGTATGGCCGGATGACTCTGCTGGTGGGTCCCAGCGGTTGTGGCAAGACGACTTTGATTTCGATCATGGCGGGTCTGCTTGATCCAACGGCTGGCGAAGTGTCACTGCTGGGCTGTGATCTGCGAAGTCTGTCCGGCAGTCGTCTGGTGCAATTTCGGGCCGAGAACATTGGTTTTGTGTTTCAGCAGTACAATCTGCTGCCGTCGCTCACGGCGGTTGAAAATGCTGCGGTACCGCTGATTATTCGCGGGGTTCGGCGTTCGCTGGCGATTGAGCGTGCGATGGCACTGATGACTGAGGTTGGTCTGCGGGAACGGGCGCAGGCACTGCCAGCACAGCTTTCCGGGGGGCAGCAGCAGCGCGTTGCGATTGCACGTGCACTGGTCCATGAGCCGCGTCTCCTGGTTTGTGATGAGCCGACTGCTGCGCTTGATGCGCAATCGGGGCGTACGGTGATGAATTTGATACGGCGAGTCACAGTTCGCAGTGATCGGGCCGTTATTGTCGTGACTCATGACAGTCGGGTGTTTGATCTGGGAGATCGCATTGTTGCCATGTCCGATGGACTGATTGACAACCATCAACGGGAGGCACCATAGAACTATGCGTAACTTGCTGCTGCCGCTGCTTGCGCTCGGAATGCTGCTGTTCGGAGTGAGTCATATTAGTAACAGGCAGAAAGAGACTCCGCAGACCCCGCCACCGATTAAGCCGGTTGTCTCGCCCTATGCCGAGCGCATAGCCGGTGCGGGGCTGGTTGAAGCGGCCACGGAGAATCTGGCGATTGGCACCCACCTGCAGGGAATTGTTGATCAGGTTTTTGTGCAGGTGGGTCAGCGTGTTCGGGCCAATGACCCGCTGTTTGAATTGGACACGCGGCTGATTCGTTCGCAGATCGCAGTTCAGGAAATGCGGGCGGTCAGTTCTCGTGCAGAGTTGTCGAGGCTTGAGCAACTGCCCCGAGCGGAGGATCTTCCACCGGTTGTGGCGAGGCGGGAGCAGGCTGAGGCAATTGTCCGACAGTGGGAGGACGAGTATGCACGGCAGCAGAAACTGGCACTGGATGGTGCCACGACCGAGTCATCGCTGGTGGCCAGTCGTCAGAAGCTGGCTGCCGCCCGCGCTGATGCGGCCGGCATGAAAGCTGAGGAGGACCGGCTGCGGGCTGGTGCCTGGGAAGCGGATAAGACGATTGCCCGCGCCGCAGTGGCGCTGGCCGATGCCGAGGTTTTGCAGCTGAAAACTCAACTGGACCTGCACAGAGTCTGCACTCCGGAACTGACCGATGCGGCCGGCGCTGTGGAGCTGACGGTGCTGCAGGTCAATGTGCGTCCGGGGGAGGCTGTTGATACGGCGAGCGGAAAAACTCTGGTGATGCTGGGAGACGTTCGTCGCAAGCATGTGCGGGTAGACATCGATGAGCATGATGTGCCGCGATTTCGCAGCGAGGGAGCGGCGACAGGCGTCTTTCGGGGCGACGTCGCACGCAGTTTTCCGCTGAAGTTCATGCGGCTCGAACCGTTTGTGCTGCCGAAGCGATCCCTGACAGGGGACAATACCGAGCGCATTGATACTCGCGTACTGCAGGTGCTGTACGAAATCGCAGCCGATGCGGATGCCATCTTTATTGGACAGCAGATGGACGTGTTTATCGAGTCACGTGACGGAGCGGCTGCAGCTGGCGGATCTTCTGGTATTGTGCTGCCTGCCGCTGAACACTGAAAATGGCATGTCCTGCCGCTGGGAGCGATCAGGCCTGCAGCAGTGGTTCTGCTCCGCAGGACAGCAGCAGATCGGCCACTTTGCGACCGATGGATTCTGCGTCCGCTATGTCTCCGGCGGCCGACTGTTCGAGGCGTGTGCCACCATCGTGTGACAGCAGGACACCGGACAGAGTCAGCTGCTGATCCTGAATGCTGCACCAGACACCGAGCGGGGCGTGGCAGCCGGCGCGCAGTGTTCTGAGCAGCGAACGTTCGGCCTGTACTTCTGCCAGAGCGATCGGGCAGATCAGTTGTGCCAGCAGGTCGCGGGTGGTGGTGTCATCTTCGCGAGCTTCAATTCCGAGTGCTCCTTGACTGACTGCCGGGAAGATCAGCGGTGGTGACAGGATCAGTGAGATGCGTTCAGCCAGTCCCAGTCGGCCGAGTCCGGCTTCGGCAAGGATGATGGCGTCGTACTGACCGTCGTCCAGTTTCCGCAGTCGCGTATCGACATTGCCGCGGATTTCACTGAGCTGCAGATCGGGGCGATGGTGCAGCAGCTGGGCCTGCCGTCGCGGGCTGCCGGTACCGACGCGGGCAGCCGGCTGCAGGTCGTGCAGAGTCTGCAGCTGGGCACTGCCTGTGGGCAGCAGCAGGGAGTCGCAGCGGGGGGCTCGTTCGGGAACACACGCGAGGACCAGACCATCAGCAGACTGTGTCGGCAGGTCTTTCAGGCTGTGCACCGCCAGATCGGCGCGACCATCCAGCACTGCCCTCTGGACTTCGCGAGTGAAGACACCTGTACCGCCGAACTGTCGCAGGGCGTCGGTCTGATTGGTATCACCGGAGGTGACAATTGGAACGAGTTCAACCAGCGGCTGTGCGGGCAGTTGCCGCAGCCGATCTGCCGTGTAGTTCGCCTGCCAGAGGGCGAGGGGACTTTTGCGGGTGGCGATACGAAGAATCGGCTGTGACATGCTGCGAAAACCGGTGGCCGGGCAGGATTCTGGGGAATGTGGATCACTGCACTTCAGGGCTGCAGAATGTGTTTGCCATCTTCGAACTGCCTGTGGCAGGCGTTGCAGCTTTCCAGCATGGATTTCCATGCGGTACCGGCGGCTGCGAAGTCTTTGGCTTTGCCGGCGGCATACAAAGCAGCGCCTTTCTCGCGGGATGCTTTCGCATGCGCAATCCAGTCGGCCGCTGAACCCTCCGGGGCGCGACTGAACAGCAGGTTGCAGCTCTCGGCCAGCACCAGTGAATCGGCTTTGATGGCTTTCCAGCCCTTGTTGTCTGTCGGGGCTGCAGCCATGTTGGCCTTGAGCCGCAGGTAGGTGGGCTGAAAGACGTATTCCATAAACTCGTGCATGCTGTCTTCGACCGGTTTGACGTCATCAGTCGGGGCGGCCGGGACGGACCATGCCACGCGTGACGATTCCGGGGCGAGCACAGTCAGCAGGCATCCGACTGCAGCAGCAGCAGTGATCAATGCAGTTTTCATGAAGTCAGTCTTTCGTCGTGGGTTAGCTGGCAGCGGTCTGTTCAGCGGACATTCAGCTTCAGTTGGGCTTCAGCAGTCTGCATGCTGTATTGATCCCGCACACGTACTCGAACGAGCCAGGATCCTTCGAGCAGTGGTGCGGTCAATTCGATGCTTTGGTAGTAGTCAGTCCGCTGTTCGTCGCACTCATCGGGGATGGACGGCAGCCGGACCGGTTCCAGTGCCTCGCCATCTTCCTCCCGAATGTACTCGATCACTGCCGCGGATTCTGTTCTGTAGCGTCCTTCAGCGGTCAGTTCCGAGCGAAAATTTCTCAGCCCGACATACAGCAGCAGTCGTTGTCCCGGTTCGAAATCGGCAGTCGGGAAAGCGACGACGCTGCCGAAGCCGTTGATTCGGCTGCAAAACTGCAGCCGATTGATTTCCAGGCGTGCCAGTGGCTGCAGTCGACGTTCGGCAGTGCGAATCTGTCGCAGGGTTTCTCCGAGCAGATCGCTGCGAGGGATGGATTCGTCGGTCGTGCGATACTGATTCATGGCCAGCATCATGGACTGCCAGAATTCCTGTTCTTCGCGGGGCAGTGCTTCGATGGTCCGAATGGATTCGGCGCTGCGTCCGGCGATCATCATCAGCAGTCGCAGGTCGGTTTGTCGACGTCGCCATGCGGGCAGGTTTTCGGGCCGTCCGGCGGAGTTTCGGGGCCAGTGTTTCAGTTCGTCTTCGAGCAGGGTGATGGCGGCTGTGAGAGCAAGGTCCCGATCCGTGATTTCGGGTGTTTCCGGCAGTGTGGGAAGTACTTCGGCGGTTGCTGTGGTCGGCGTTTCAGTTCCTTCCGCGGCCGGCTGGGTTTCAGCCGTTTCGCGTTCGTGGATGAGCCCGAACGGGTCACTGAGTCGCAGCATCTGTTTTCGCAGGCGTTCGGTGTTCTCGTCGATTTTGGGTGAATACAGTCCTCGGAGTCGGCTCAGCATCGACGGATCACTGCCATCCGCGGGGGCGGTTTCAGGATCTGCTGCTGGTGCGGGTGCGGGCCCGACCGGGATGTCCTGCGGCGGTTCTTCGGCTGTGTCTGGTGTGGGGGTGCGATCGTTGAGCGTGCGTGAGCCGCGATTGGCCAGTCGCAGTCGTTCGGTCATCGATTTGCCGGATTCCGCTGGTGGCCTGCGGGGCGTGATGCGTGGAGTGGCAGTTGCTCCGGCCGGCTGAGCGGTCGGGGATTCCTGTGTTTCGAGGAACGGATCGGCCGCGGCTGGAGGGCTGGTTTTGCGAGATCGCAGCAGCGAATGTCCGGAAGTGGTTGGGGCTGGTTTGTCGAGTGCAGCCCGGCCACTGTTTGTGCGGGCTCCGGTTGATGTGGCGGGTTCATCCGCAAAACCCGCAGTACACAGCACGTACCAGCCCGTCAGCAGGCAGCAGAGAGCGGCTGTCCGGCGTTGGCAGTGAGCAGGATGAATTGGAGTGCAGGGGGTCATACGGCGGATTCGGTGGCCGAAAACAGCAGCGAGCGGGGAACCGGCCACTGCTGCGGAGCGACACTGCGGAGACTGATCGGCGGAATCTATGGCTGGGAGGAAGCGGATCACAGGCCGGATTTCAGTGGCGCTGCGTTTCGGCTGGCGAATGGCTGCTGGTGCTGGTGAACAGCGGCAGAATTGGCCGAAGCTAAACTGATCCGGTGGTGGCTGGCGCGTGTTGGGCAAAACGGGCAAACCCTGGCGATGGCTGATTTCCCGCTGATTCGGGGCTGTGCATGCAGCGTTCCGGAACGTAAGATTCGTTTTGCCGTGGCGTCTGCCGGGAAGGACTGGACACGGAATCCGCAAGCAACGGAGCACATCTGTGTGGAAACTCGGTCTGGTGCGAACATCGATGCTGCTGTGGTTGTGGTTGTGCGGTGTTCCTGTGTCGAGTGCTCAGGCACCTGACGAGTTGCCTGTTCCGGAAGAACAGGCTCCGGTGTGGCAGCAGCGGTTGCTGACAGAGCGTCGGATTCCGGAGCAACTGGCGGAGCTGAGTGCCGCGATCGACCGGCGTGACGCGCAGGAATTTGAGCGTCAGCTGCAATTGCTGCGTGAGGTGAACGGGGCGCTGATGGTGCCGGTGCTGAACGAGGGCTATCAGCCACTTTCGGCGGCTCTGTTTCAGCGGTTGCAGAATCTTGATCCGGAGTTGCGACGAATTGTCAACACGGAAGAGTCATCAGCGGCCGGTGAGCTGCAGCGAGTTTTGCAGAGTGGCAGTGCGGATGAGTTGCCGGGACTGCTGCATCGGTATTCCGGGACGACAACGTCTCAGCGTATTCACTTGCTGCTGGCGGTTCTGCATGCGGATCGGGGACAGCATCTGGCAGCGCGGCGCTGGCTGCGTCCGTTGCAGTCTCCGGCGACGGCTCCTGAGATTCTGCGGCTGGTGAATCAGCTGTTGTCACGACTGCCTGATGGTCAGGGAAAACCGAAAGCGTCAGAGACACCGGCTCCGGTTGGCACTGCTGATCCCTCCGCCGCGTCCGGTTCTGCCGGGGCACCGCTGCCGCGGTATCTGCAGTGGCTTGAACTGCTGCCGTTGTCCGTCAGTGAGCGGCGAGTGCATCAGGAAGCGATCAGGCAGTCTGCTGATGCTCGCCGGGGTGGAGAGCGGGGCATTCCCTGGATGTCGGCGGAACCCGAGCTGGATTCCGAGCGCGTTTACGTGAAACAGCCGGATCGGATCACAGCGTGGGAGCGTTCGACGGGACGCCATCTGTGGAGTCGCAGCCTGAATCCTCGAACGGCGGTCAGCCGTGAAGATTCGCTGTCGCAAGGTTTGTCGCGTGGTGGCATCAGCGGTGGTCTGATGGAGCGACACGAGTTTCTTGGCCGTGTCAGCATGGATCGTGACCGCTTATACGTGGTGTATGGAGTCCGTGACTCAGCAGCGACTCGTTCGGTGGAAGAATCTCTGCAGCTGCGGATGCGGCTCAGTCGCAGCCGTGGCGAGAGTTTGGCCGAGCTGTGGGAGCTGATTGCGATTGAAAAGAGCACGGGCCGCAGGCTGTGGACGGCTGGTGGTGAGGCGGTCGAGAATCGGTTTCGCAACGAGCTGTCGCAGGTTTGGTTTTTTGGACCGCCGATAGTTTCCGAGGGTCGCTTATATCAGGTTTTTGAGCGGGACGGGCTGATCATCGCGGGGTGTCTGGATGCGTCCAGCGGGCAGTTGCTCTGGTCGGTCCCTTTGATGACTCCGGAGTTCAGCATTCAGCAGGATGTACGACGGCAGCTGCTGGCAGCTCGCGGACTGGTGCACAATGGGCTGTTGATTACGTCGACGACTGCGGGCTGGGTGTTTGGGATCGACCTGCTGACTCGCAGTGTGGTCTGGGCTCAGCAGCTTCCGGAGGTTCTTGAGGGGCAGATCCGGGGATTTCCTCAGGCGCGTCGGTTTGGTGGCCTGCAGTCGCCGCAGCCGCTGACAGGTGTTCGGGTGCAGCGATCTCTGGATCCGTTTCTGTCGGGCCAGTCAGTCTTTTGGATGCTTGCTGAAACTCCATCGCCCGTGCTGCTGGATTCTTTGAGTGGGCGATTTGAAAAACCGGGTGCAGTTGATGGTACGGTGTGTGTGTACCATGGTGGTGACCTGATTGTGCTGGCTTCGGTGCTGAAGACGTCAGCGTATCGTCTGCCGCAGCTGCAGCCTGTGTGGCAGCAGCAGCGAGCGGCGGATGCTGCGTTGCCGGTGGGACCGGGTGCGGTGTCTGACGGCAGGCTGCTGATTCCGCTGGCGGATGGTTCGGTTCAGGTGCTGAACCTGCAGGATGGCCGTGAAGTGGAGAACTTGCCAGGTCTGCGTGCGGGGCGAACTTCGGGTGGGTTGTATGGAGATGATTCGGGGATCGTCAGTTTTGGGCTGGACCATATTTCTCTGCTGGGTGCGGAACGTCGCGAAATTGGCGGTCCTGAGGACTGGCTGCAGCGGGCTCAGTTTCTGCTGGAGACAGGGCAGCCGGCAGCGTGCCTGCAGGTGCTGGACAGTGCTGTGCCGGAGACCATTCTGCAGGAGCGCGTGCAGCGGATGAGATTTCGGGCCGGTCTGTCGATCTATGCGGCGAATCCTGAAGCGAACAGGCCACTGCTGGACGAGCTGCACCGACTGGCACCGGCCGGATCAAGTCAGGCGCTGGTCTGGTATCTGACACTGAGTGCACTGCAAAAGGATCAGGAGGATGCTGCAGCGCAGTTTTCTGATGCTCTGATGCTGGGAGAATCGCTGTTGCAGCAGGAAGTTCCAACGCTGGAAGCGGTGCTGGCTGCTGCTCAGACCAGTGAGGAGAACGTCCTGTCCGGGCGGAATCTGGCGGGGCTGGACAGTCGTCGGACTCAGTTGCGTTCATGGATCTGCCAGCGGATTGACGAACTGCTGAACTACGGGACTGAGATGCAGCGGCAGCAGGTGCAGCAGCGGCTGGCCGGGTATGCGGACGAGGTCCTGCTGCGTCTGTCGGGTGTGTCTGCGGCGTCGGAGGCATTGCGGCGAGCCGAGCAGCGAGTTTCTGCGGGCGAGCTGAGCGAGCTGACGGTGCAGCTCTTGTTGCAGGCGACGACAGCGGATCCGCGGGCGGAAGCGGTTGAGACGGGAGCGGGAGCAGCGGAGTCATTGCAGCAGCGACGTCAGAGGGTGCTGCTGCTGCTGGATCGCCTGCAGCAGGTGGCGGAGCAGTTGCCGGCTGGGGGGCGCCGGCGCCTGACTGTGCAGTTGCTGGGGTGGATGCGACAGCAGGCGGGAGCGGTTTCTGAGGCGGCTGCGGCCGCAGTGCTGGCGGCGGAGCGTGAGCAGAGCTGGAGGGATGTGGCGGAGGGGCAGTGGAATCTGGTCCCTGTGAGCACGACCGGTGGCATGACACTGCGGGCCAATGCCAGTACGACGCTGCGTCGTCAGGGTGTGGACGATCCGGTACTGCAGGGCATTGAGTGGCGGCTGCGGCGTGAGTCGGATGAGATAGTTGGTGAAGCGGCTTATGCGGTGGGCGGCGAAGCGTGGCGGGTCCGACCTCAGGCCTCGGACTCGCGGCAGGCCATGGCGCTGACGGAAGAGTCGATTTCGCGCGCGGGGACTGTGCTGATTCATCGCAGTCGGGAAGCGATCAGTGCGTTTTCGATTGTGGATCGTCGTCTGCTGTGGACGAAAGCGATGACGGGCGATGCCGAAATGCTGCTGCTGATGGATCGCACCTTCGAAAAGTTCAATTTTGATGAGAATTGGCAGTTGTTGTATGAACGCAGTCGGCAGATTTGTGGGCACACTGCCCGCTGGATCTGTGTGCTGGGGGATGCGCGGCTGGAGATGCTGGATCTGCTGACAGGCGAGCTGCTGTGGAGTCTGTCGTCGGCGGGCCTGTCGCGGCAGGTTTATGCGGCCGAGCGGGTCGTGCTGCTGCGGGATCCAGGCAGCAATCGTGAAGTGCAGCTGGACCCGCTGACGGGTGTGCCGCGACGTCGGGCAGCAACGACGCAGCAGTTGGCGGCCGATCAGCCGTTGCGACTGCCGTTCCGGGTGCGGGCAGCAGCGCTTTCGGGGAAGATCATTCGTGCGACCGGGAACCAGTTGGTGGCATGGGATCCTGAGGCCAGTCTGGATGATCGCAGTACTTTGCAGTGGCTGGATGCGGTCACGCTGGAGGTGATTCGGACGGTTGAGCTGACAGGTCTGGTGCGTGCGCAGTTTCTGGGGCGTGAACTGCTGGCTGTGCTCCGCCAGACTCCGGAAATTCAGTTGATCAATCTGGAGACGGGTGCGGAGCAGGTGCTGAGTTATGCGGCGGCGGATGGTCAACCGCTGAACCTGCAGCGGGTGGAGCTGGCAGCGGATTCCGGCAATGTCTATGTGTTCGAGGTCCCGGCTCGTCAGAACGGTCTGATACAGCCGCAGATGATGCTGGGTCTGCGAGGTGAGGCAATTCGCGGTGAGTTGCTGGCCATCAGTCGCAGCACCGGGCAGCTGGCATGGAAAGCGACGATTCCTGAAGATTCGCTGGTGACTTTTGATGGTTCGGAAAGTGCGGGGCTGCTGCTGACGTCGATGACGGCGATGCCGCGGGCGGCGAATGGCAATAACATTCCCGGCCTGAATTTTGCGGGTGAGACGCAGTTCATAGTCACTGCACTGGCTCGCGGTAATGGACGTCGGCTGCTGAGCTATACTGTGGTTTCTCAGTTCCCCAGTCCCGGACTGCGATTCAGCCGTGTGTCGGCCGATGTGTTTGATCTGGAAGCCTTTGGAAATCGGGCGCGGTTGATTCGAAAGATGCCTGTCGGGGAATAGACTGTTGCGGCGCACCTGCCGTTTACGGCCTCCGGCATTAACACAGTTTGGGAACAGGGATTATGAGCAGCTGGAAGTCGACCGACGTAAAAGTTCAGGAGGTGCAGATCAGTTTTGCACCCGTGCCGTATCGATCGGCCCTGAAATTCGGCGGTCGTGTTGTCAGCAGTGGCTGGCTGGTGAATGCGCAGGTGGTGGTTGAAAGTCGGCTGGGGCAGCGGGCGACAGGTTATGGCAGTATGCCGGTGGGGAATGTGTGGGCGTGGCCATCAGCGCAGCTGGAGCCGGACCGTACGGAAGCGGCGATGAAGGAGTTTTCGCGGGGTGTGGGCGAAGGATTCGCGGGGTGTGGTGAGTGGGGGCATCCGCTGGAGATTGAGGCTGCGGCTGCCGGACAGTATTCGGATCTGGCAGCTCGAACTGCGACGGTGCTGGGACTGTCGGAATCGCCACCGGTGCTGGCGCAGCTGGTCGCGGCAAGTCCGGTGGATGCGGCGGTGCATGATGCCTACGGGCGACTGCATCATCTGAATGCATTCGATACATTATCGCAGCAGTTCTGCAATCGCGATCTGTCGACGTATCTTGACGAGCGCTTCCGGGGTGAATTTGCGGATCGATACACACTGCGGGCCCCGGCGTCCTCGCTGCCGCTGTATCATCTGGTCGGAGCGCTCGATCCGCTGACTCCGGAAGAGGCTGGCAGTCGACCGTCTGACAGTCTGCCTTGGACTCTGGGAGAATGGATTCTGGCGGATCAGCTGACGCATCTGAAGATCAAGCTCAACGGGGATCAGCTGGACTGGGACGTTGAGCGAGTGCTGGCGATTGAGCGAGTTGCGCTGCAGGCACAGCAGCAGCGCGGGTGTGCCGAATGGTTTTACTCGTGTGATTTCAACGAGAAATGTCGGTCTGCAGATTATGTGGTGGAATTTCTGCGGCGGATCGAGTCAGCCAGTATGCCTGCCTTCCGGCGCATTCAGTACATCGAGCAGCCGACCAGTCGAAATCTGCAGGCTGCAGATGCTCCGGATATGCATGCGGCGGCAGCAGTGAAGCCGGTGGTGATTGATGAAGCTCTGATTTCCTATGAGTCCCTGCTGATGGCTCGTGACCAGGGGTATTCAGGGATTGCACTGAAAGCCTGCAAGGGGCAGTCTGAATCGATCCTGATGGCGGCTGCGGCGCAGAAATTCGGCATGTTCCTGTGTGTTCAGGACCTGACCTGTCCGGGGGCCTCATTTCTGCATTCCGCCAGTCTCGCAGCGCACATCCCGGGAGTGGCTGCTGTGGAAGGAAATTCGCGACAGTACTGTCCGGCTGCAAATGCGGAATGGGCGGCGAGACTACCTGCGGCATTTCAACTGCGCAACGGCAGAATCGACACAAGCAGTTTGAGTGGAGTCGGTTTGGGTTTCGGCTGAATCCACTGGTCGCCCGCTGCAATTCCGGATCCGGCTCAGGCCGGGCAGAGTGCGGCACGGGTGAGAAAAGTGCTGCGGGCGGAAAAACAGGCGCCGGGAGCCATTGGCGAGGCCCCTCGGGAGGCTCGGAATATAACGAACCTGCCAGGAATTCCGGAAAGTTCTGAAAACAACAGTTTTTCCGTCTGCGGAAATCTGGAGTTTGCTTTTTGGGTATGGGTATTATGGCCGAAGGATCCGTCGGGATTTTTTAGTCCCGGCAGGGTCTTTGCGCGCAGAATGCAAAGGCAGCCTGGCGCCCCTCCCGGTTTTCTGTCCTTCGGCGGATCCTCCTCATGAATCCTGTGTTCCGAAAAGGTCTGTTGCTGGCACTTTCAGGATGGGTGCCCACGGTGAATGCTCAGGAGGACACAACTCCGGCCCCTGCTCCGCCTGCTGCGGCTCAGCCTGGTGATTCACAGGACGGTCGGGCGATTTACTCGGTCCCCAGCCTGAAACCGCAGTGGCAGGCGCGGGCTGTACTGAATCGTGCCACTGACAAACTGAAGCATTTGACGGCTGATGAGGACGTCGTGGTGGCTCAGTCGATGTCCGGTGTGATTACAGTGCTGAACTCGGAAAACGGCCGTGAGTACTGGTCCAGTCACATTGGTCGCACCAACGACGCGACAATGCCCGCAGCGACCGACAGTCAGCTGCTGGCGGTGATCACCGGCCCGACGATTCACGCGTTTGAAAAGTTTACAGGGCGAAGACTGTTCAGTTATCGCATGCCGCAAAGCCCGTCGGCCTCCCCGATTATCTTTCGCCGCGAAGTGACCTATGGCAATTCCACTCGCATGCTGCGGTGGATCGTGGTGCCGATGATTGACGGTTCGATTGTATCTTTCGATGTGGAATCTCTGGAACGCATGGGGCGACTGGGGACGCTGCCGGATGATGTGTGGCGTGGCGAGCAGTGGCGTTTTGTGATCAGCGAAGATATTCGGTACAGCGTACTGGCTGGCAGCAGTCGCCTGGGTTTTGCCACGGGTGCAGGGAACATCTACAGCATTATGCTGTCGGGGTCGGATGCCGGTCAGGGACGTTTCCAGTTCATCATGAAGAGTGGCGCCAGTGCTCCGCCGGTACTGGCAGTGCGCGGCACGGATGAACGTGTTGTGTCGGCCACCAGGGACGGGCGACTGTTCTGCGTGGATCTCAACAGTGCCGGACGCATGCACTGGGGACTGGCGCTGGCTGCACCCGTGATGAAACCGATGCTGGCAGTTCAGAATGATTTGTATTTCGTGACGCATGATGGTGTGCTGGCGAAGCACGACATTCTGTCCGGTGATGCCGGACAAATCAGCAGTGGCACCGGGGCCGTGGCGTCGCAGAGCGAATCCAGCCGTGGCGAATTGCGAGCTTACGGCGCACTGGTGGAAGCCAATATCGATGGACTGACCGCCTTTGCACCGTTTCGGATTGCCAATCGTTCGACGCAGCAGGAAGTACGATCCATTACTCTGGATCTCAGTCGTACGGCTCTGACATTCACCGCGTCTGCCGCTGATCCGGCGGTACCGGCGATCACTGTTCTGGGAGACGGGCGGGAATCCACTGGTCTGACCGGAATGACGCTGAGTCCGGATCAGAAGTCCGCGACGCTTGAATTCACTGGCTTTGATGCTGATGAGTACCTGTATCTGAATCTGGGTCTGCAGCATCCCGAAGTGCCGGTACAGAAAATCTCAGACAGTTATCTCGCGGGTGCTGACATTCGGGCCCTCGTGGCTCCGAAGCGAGCGGCTTCGGCGATCGCTGCCGGGGCTGCCGAAGCCTATCCGCCACGTACCATCAGGGGCAGACTTTCCACGGGTTCACGGCCCTGGAAAGTTCCCGGAGTGGCCTCAATTCTGGCGGCTTCCGAGGCCACGATTTACTGCGAGGACCTGTCGGGATCGATTATTGGAGTCAATCGCAGCAATGGCAGCATCGAGTATTCGATGGATGCGGCTGATCAGTCCATCCGGCTCTTCAATGATCGGACGGATCGAGTGATCACCAGCACTCTGACGGGGCAGATTACTTTGTGGGCTGAGCGTCGGATTCAGTACGGAGTGACTCCGGTGCCAATTGCCGGAGCATTCACCTGGATTGTGACTCCGACAGCAGAACTGCAGACCGACTTTGCCCGGTATCACCGCAATCCGGAGCAGCGTCCGCTGATGCCTGAGGTTCCGGCACGGGAACCGCAGGTCGCTGCGGCTCCTGAGGACACTGGTGCCGGTGGCTGAGGAATTCAGACCAGACGCCTGTCTTCCCGGGTCCGCCGGGGGCAGGCGTTTTTTTACGCGTCTCCGGGTGATCTGCGGTTCACTGGAGTTGCGGATGGAAGGGGTACCGCTGGCGTTCGAGATAGGTTGAAGTTCCCAATGTGGGCTGCGACTCCCACAGGACACAGCTTTGCAATTCTGTGCTGAGCGACAAATGACGGCAGTTGTTCTGAAACTGCTGCAGCAGGTGCTGATCGGGATTTTGGAATCTGGCCACGGTGACGTGCGGCTGCCACTCCCGATCCTCGCAGCGCAGTCCCAGTCTTTCAATGACGCTCCGTTGTTGCTGCTGCAGTGACCGCAGCACATCAACAGCTGACGACGACGCCAGTCCCACCCAGAGCACGCCCGAACCTGTCTTGTGACCAAACACACCGCCAGCCGACAACTGCACGCTGACCTGAGGTGTGGGAATATCGGCCAGTGCTGCGGCGAGTGAGACGGCTTGAGTTTCCGCGACCGAGCCGAGGAAGTGCAGAGTCAGGTGCAGATTCCCGGCGGGAACCGGTCGCAGGCCGGGACTGTCGGGGACCAGTGCCAGCAGCGTTTTTGCCGCCGCTGATGGAATCGGGATACCGGTGAACAGTCGTGGCATTCAGCGTTACCTGCGGCTGCGGATTTTGTCGATGGCGAGGACCGCTGGGATGCGAACTTCCGTGTCCGTTGAAGTTGCCAGGGGCTCCAGAAACTGCAGGCTTGCGGCTGAGCCAACTTCGCCCAGCACCTCGATTAATGCTCGTTTTCCAGGACCGGTGGTTACATTCGGCCACGCCTGCAGGACGGGTTTTTCTGCTGCTGGTCCCAGCGTTGCGAGCGCCTTCTGAATGTCGTAGCTGAACTGGAAGTCGTCGAGACTGCTGACGACAGCCGGATTCAGTTCAGCCGGCTGCATGGCGATGAGTGTTTTCAGGGCCCTGCGGCGAGTTGCCGTATAAAGAGGATCGGTGCTGGTGGCCAGTCGCTGCAGCTCTGCAAGCTGTTCCTGATCGGCCCAGATCGCGAAGGTCTCAGCGGCAGTGGACCTGATTATGGGGTTCTCCGCAGCCAGCAGAGGCCTGACTGTGTCGAGTACTTCGGATCGCAGCCCGGGTATCACAGGACGCAGCGGCAGTTGTACCAGCGGCACGAGGGCGGCTGGATTGCCGTTTGAGGACTTGATTTCCTGCAGCAGTTTTCGAGTCTGCTCTTCGTCGTTAACTGCCGGAAGATTGGGTACAGCGGGATTTCCGCTGGGATTCGGGCTGGACGGTGCGGGTGGTGTGGCGGGCGCACCAAAACCCGGTGGCGGCCCAAAGGCTCGCGGAACCCCGAAGCCAGGTCCTGGTGGTCCGCCGGCAGATGGTGGTCCGCCGAAGGATGGTGGTCCGCCGAAGGATGGTGGCCCGCCAGCTGATGGTGGTCCGCGGAACCTGCTGCGGGCTTGTTCAAGGTCAGCCTGCATTTTTTCACGGATGTCGGTCAGGCGACGTGCAGCATTACTGGCAGCGGGCAATGCTGGTCTGGTGTCGGGCACGGGGGGGACCGTGGCAGGTCCCGGTGATGCCGGGCCGGTGCCGGGATTCCGCAGAGCCTGTTGCATTGAGTCCATCTGCTGCTGTACTTGTCTTTGCCAGTCCTGGCTGATTCGGCTGCCGGGGTTTTGTGCCGTGGTGTTTGGCGAGGGATGGAAGGCTGTTGGCAGATCGCCAATTGTCGGACGCAGTGCCAGTCGGATTCCGAAGTACATGGCGGCAGTGACGGCACCTCCGGCACACAGGACAATGGCGACTGCGGCCAGTGGTCCCATTTGCAGTCCGCGTTTTGCTTGGGCGACCTGTTTTTCGCCGGACTTTCCGGGCTTCGCCTTTCCGGAATCATTCTCAGTTCGCACAGACGCAGCGGGGAGCTGTGTTTTTTTCTTTTCCCGTGGCGGGCGGGGCCGGGCCTGTCGGGTATCGAGCGCTTCGCCGCAGCGCGGGCAGTGCAGTGGAACCGGGTTGGTCAGATCACGAATGCGAAGTTCGGTCCGACAGTCCGGGCAGTCCAGCAGATGGATTGTCATGTCATTCTGATCCGGAAGAACCACGTCGGACCCTGCGATCTGAGGCCAGCGGGCCGTGTTCTGCAAATCCTAGCGGTCTTCGGTTTGAAAGTCAGCCGCAGGCGCGTCAGAATTTCAGGCTGAGGCGTGGCGAAACGTTTCGTCGGCCTGCCGGATCTATTTGTGACAGGAACCCACGAACCATGAAGAGACTGTTCAAGAGCCTTGCCTGCTGTGTCATGCTGACAGCATCGACCATTGCTTCGGCTCAGGATATTTTTCTGAAGCCGGAGGACGCTGGTCCGGAGTTCGCCGTCCAGGGCGAATACTCGGGCAGCCTCGAAATCGATGGCCAGAAAGTGCCGGTCGGCCTGCAGGTGATTGCCCTGGGTGACGGAAAGTTTGACGCTGTAGCCTATCCGGGCGGGTTGCCGGGAGCTGGCTGGCTGGGTACGGAGAAGCACCGAGCCAGCGGCATGCTGCAGGATGGTGTGGCGAAGTTCACGAGCGGGGAGGGGATGACAGCCGAGATTCGCAGCGGAGAAGTTTCGGTAAAGTCCGGTTCGGGCAGTTCGCTGGGATCGCTCAAGAAGACCGAACGAGTCAGTCCGACGCTGGGTGCAAAACCGCCGGCGGGTGCTGTGGTGCTGTTCGACGGCAAGTCTGCCGACAAGTTTCATCGCGGCCAGCTGATGCTGGGTGATTTGCTGGCGGCAGACTGCGAAACCAGGGAAAAATTCGGCAGTCACACGCTGCACATCGAGTTCCGGACTCCGTTCAAGCCGAAGGGACGCGGGCAGGATCGCGGCAACAGTGGCGTCTATATTCAGGGCCGATATGAGTGTCAGGTGCTCGACTCGTTCGGGCTTGAGGGGGAGAACAATGAGTGTGGCGGGATCTATTCCATCGCCCGCCCTGCTGTTAACGCCTGTTTCCCGCCGCTGTCATGGCAGACCTACGACATGGATTTTACGGCAGCCCAGTACGAGGGTGACCGCAAGGTGAAGAATTCCCGCGTCACGATTCGCCACAACGGCATTGTGATTCACGACAATCTTGAGCTGCCAAAAGGAACTCCGGGCAAAAACCCCGAAGGTCCGGGGCCCGACGTGATTTATCTGCAGGGCCATGGGAATCCGGTTGCATATCGCAATATCTGGGTGGTGCGCAAGTAAGGTGGCGTGGGTGGCTGCGGCAGTCTGATTCCCGCCGGCAGCAGCTTCGCATGTTTTCCACTTGACGCATTTTATGCGGCTGTCCTATAACGTTGTCTGGCTGGAACTGGCGGGGCCTGTTTGCCCCGCCGCAGCCTTTGATCTCGCGGTTGTTCGTGCCCGACACCGGCGGACATCCTGCACTGGATTCGGTGTCGAAGACTCCCCACGGAGGAATATGGGAATGGCCGCAAAGAGCAAAGCAGCAAAGACCCCGGCAGCACCAGCACCAGCAGCAAAGGCCACCAAGGCCGCCGCTCCTGCTGCAAAGTCAACGAAAGCCAAGACCGGCGCAGCCAAGCCGGCTGCCAAGTCTGCCAAGGGTAAGACGACCGGCAAGAAGTGATCTGCTGCAGAGCTTACTGACCGGATAAATTGACGGCCGGAGTCTTCCTGGAAGACTTCGGCCGTTTCCGTTTCTGCGCTGCTGATTTGTCTGAAGTCTGCTGCTTGCTGTCAGGGCAGAACCGCCAGTATGCAGGCCCCCAGCATGGCCCCCAGCAGCGACAAACCTGCCGCGATCAGCACGAGGCAGCCACCAGGGCGAGGTAATCCCAGTCGAATCAGCCGGGCCAGCGGAGAATACCAGCCCAGGCGTCGCTTTGCTTTTCGCACCTGATTGGGCCACCAGCGAAATGGAGCCAGCAAGGCAGTGATTCCAAGGGCCTTCCTGACCCTTTTTTTCGCACGAGTCACTCCCAGTGCCGTTTTCCATGACGGCCGACGATAGCGAAAAAACTTCATGGCAGGCTTCTCCCAAATCAGCAGGCAGTGCAGGTTCCGCTGCGCTTCAGCGAATATCCTCAGTTGTCCCGGCAGCACAGGCAACCCACCGCAGCCACATTCGTGGACACTCCGCTGAAATTCTGCGAGCATTCTGCAGCGTCGGACTGCGGAAACGTTTCATTCTGTGTGCCCCCCCGCCAAAGGCCCGTTCATCGTGAAATCTCTGCACCTGCTGCTGTTCATCTGCGTGATTCTCAGCGCCGTTCAACTCTGTCCCGGGCAGGAGCGACGTCCGAATTTTCTGCTGATCGTTGTCGACGATCAGTCACCCCAGGATCTGCAGCTTTACAATCCGGCATCACCGCTGCGGACTCCCAACCTCGATCGACTGGCGGCCCGCGGAACGCTGCTGCAGAACGCTGTGCATATGGGATCCTTCAGCGGAGCTGTCTGCACGCCGTCCCGACACATGCTGATGTGCGGACGTACTCTGTGGCATCTGCCCATCGGTCCACTGGCTGCTCAGAACCCACTGCCGGGGTTACCGCGCCAGACGCTGGCCGCCGTCTTCAATGACGCTGGCTACGCCACCATGCGTACCTGTAAAAAGGGCAACAGCTATGAAGGAGCCAATCGCCAGTTCACTGTGCGTCGCGATGCCACCAAACGTGAGGGGACTGAAGAAGGTGGCAGCGCCTGGCATGCTCAGCAGGTGCTGGACTATCTGAGTCATCGACACGCCGAAAAGGATGTTCGGCCATTTCTGATCTGGTTTGGGTTTTCTCACCCGCATGATACCCGCAACGGCACTCCGGAGCTGCTGGATCACTACGGCGCAGTCAATCACGCCGATATGACGAATCCGCCTCCGCTGAACCCTGCGCTGCCCGCTCTGCCGCCGAACTACCTGCCACAGCACCCATTCAATAATTCCCATGCCGATGTACGCGATGAAGTGGCGGTCAGCGGAGTCTGGAAGAGGCGGGACCCGGCAACGGTCCGCAACGAACTGGGGCGGGAATTTGCCTGCAGCGAAAACATCGATCAGCAGATCGGAAAAGTCCTGCAGCGATTACAGGAACTTGGCGAGCTGGACAACACTGTGGTTATCTACACGGCTGACCATGGCATGTCCATCGGTCGGCACGGACTGATGGGCAAGCAGAATCTGTACCAGCACACGTGGCAGGTACCGTTCATCGCCGCAGGGCCCGGTATTGCGGCCGGACGTCGCGCGGCGGGCAACGTGTACCTGCTGGACCTGCTGGCAACAGTCTGTGACTTCGCGGGAATTCAGCCTCCGGAGACCAATGAGGGCATCAGTATGAAACCGGTACTCACCGGACGCACCGAGATAATCCGTGATGTGCTGTATGGTGCGTATTCCGGCGGTGCAGCCCCTGGCATTCGCTGCGTCAGCAGGGGCGACTGGAAACTGATCGTCTATAAAGCTCCGCAGTTGAACCTGAACCAGGTTCAGTTGTTTAATCTGCAACAGAATCCCCACGAGCTGCTGCCGCAGCACCATGCCGAAGCGGTCAGTCGCCAACTGTCTGCTGCCCCTGCGCCGCTGCAGACCAATCTGGCCGATCAGCCTCAGTATGCTGCACAGCTGCAGCAGATGCGGCAATTGTTGAAGTCTGAGATGCAGCGGCTGGACGACCCGGCCGTCAGCGAATTCTGACTGCGTATCTTCGTCACTGTTTGTCTGCCGCTTCTTCACATCTCAGTTATCGGACTCTCACCATGCTTGCCGGACTGCTTGCTGCTCCACGCCGAATCCAGCTCATTGAGATCCCCGAACCGGAACTTCCGACCGCTGAGGACGCACCCGGAATGATCCTGTTTCAACCGGAAATGACGTGTCTTTGCGGCTCAGACCTGCCGTACTTCGATGGTGAGTTTGAGGGACATCCGATTGAGTATCCTCAGCCGGTGGGTATGAGTCTGCACGAGATGGTGGGGACTGTGATCGATACCAACGGCAGTCGCTGGAAGCGTGGGCAGCGAGTGCTGGCAGTTCCGTTGGGTCAGCGGGGACTATTCGAACGGTTTGTGCTTCCTGAAACGCGGGCTGTGGCACTGCATCCGGGGTTGTCGGATGAAATGGCGATGCTGGCTCAGCCATTTGGAACCGTTGTGCATGCTTTGAAAAAACTGCCCAACATGATTGATCGTGATGTGGTGGTCCTCGGCCAGGGACCTATCGGGCAGATGTTCAATGCCGGTTTGCGAAATCTTGGTGCCCGGCGAATCATCGGGGTTGACCCTCTGGCATCGCGACTGCGGGCCAGTCTGCAGATGGGCGCGACAGCAACCGTGTGTGCCAGGGGGATTGATGCCGAACAGGCCATTCGTGATCATCTGGATGGGCTGCTGCCGGAATTCGTCATCGAGGCTGTGGGTCACCGGGCTCAGGCCTTCAACGATGCGGTCAGACTGGTGCGGGAGTACGGGACCGTGCTGTTCTTTGGAGTTCCTCCGCACACGATCGACGGCACCACCCTGCGAGCTCTGATGTGGAAGAATGGCACTCTGCTGACCAGTCTGCACCCGGATTTTGAACGCACGTTTCCTTTGGCCATGCAATGGATCGCAGAAGGTCGCGTCAATCTGGCGCCGCTGCTGACTCATCGTTTCGACCTGAGCGATCTGCAGCAGGCGTTTGATGTGTTCCGCGATCGCACTGACGGTGCACTGAAGGTACTGGTGCAGTTCCCCGCACTTGCTGCAAAAAACCGCTAGTCGTCCGATAACTGCAGTCGGGACACCGACAGTCCTCTGTTTTGAGTCTCAGGTGCGGATGGCCTGCAGTGCCTGTGCCACATGTTCATCTGACGCAAAAGCTGCGGTGAACACCCGGCGAATGATACCGGCAGAGTCGATGACAAACGTCGTTCGACCGGGAAACAGGCCCAGAGTCCGGGGGACCTGATACAGTCTGCGAAGTTCACCATCCTGATCTGAAATCAGGGCAAATGGCAGCTGATGGCGTTCGCGAAATCGATCGTGGCTGTCATTTGTATCGCTGCTGACACCCACTACTTCAAATCCGGCAGCCTGAAATGCTGCATAGGAATCACGAAAGGCACAGACTTCGGCGCGGCAGATCGGAGTTTCGTCTTTCGGGTAGAAGAACAGTATCAGGCCCCGCTGACCGCGCAGCGCAGACAGACTGACCTCCCCGCCGTCACTGGTGCGGGCCGAAAAATCCGGTGCCGGACTGCCTTCAGCAAGCGATGCCATCTGTAGAATTTCCACGGCCGCAGGCCGTCAGACAGTGAAGATCGGGCAGGTCAGCGTTTTGTCGCTCTCTCCGAAACTGTCCTGTTCGATCCCCATCGACCGCAGGATGCTGAGATAAAGACTGGACATCAGGCCATCCTGAGCCTTCCAGTACTGGCCATGACGCAATCCCAGATTACGTCCACCCGCAACCAGCGTTGGCAGGTTGGCGGGATTGTGAGTTGTGCTGCAGCCGCTTCCATACAGCACGACGGTGTTGTCGAGTACACTTCCGTTGCGATCCTGATACTGCTGCAGACGCTGCAGGAATCCGGCAATCTGCTGACTGAGGAACAGATCGTATTTCGCAAATTCCAGCTGTCCGTCCCTGTCACCGGCGTGTGACAGATTGTGATGAGTGCGGGTCAGGCCCAGCTTCAGCGGGAATGTGTCACTGATCCCCATGCCGTCTTCACGGTTCAGCATGAACGAAACTGACCGTGTGATGTCAGCATCGAAAGCCAGTGCAATCAGGTCAAACATATTGCGGTAGTAGTCTGCCGGTGCACCTTCGCTGGTCGCGTCAAGGTTCAGGTGTGAGTAATCCTGAGGCTTCAGGGGAATGTCAATCCAGCGTTCCGAGGCCGTCAGTCGCCCCTCAATTTCATTAAGCGAAGTCAGATACTGTTCCATCTTGTCGCGGTCGGATTTGCCCAGCTGGCGATTCAGGGCACGAGTCCCTTCAAGGACGGCGTCGACCAGACGCATGCGATGGGCAAGATCTGCACGACGCGTCTGAGCGGAATCTGTGTCCCCGCGAAACAGCCGATCAAATACTCGCCGCGGATTGTTCTCAGCCGGAATCGGTTTGCCTTCAATGTTCCAGGAAATCGTGCCGGTGCGTGAGAGAAATCCGACACCCGCATCAATCGACAGCACCAGCGACGGCTGACGGCAATACTGGCGAGTGTGCAGGGCAATGACCTGATCAATACTGACACTGTTGAAAGTGCCCGGTCTGGGATTGTGCAGAGGTGCTGCCGTGAGCCACATGTCTGAGCACATATGCGGGTCAGCCTTGAGCCCGGCAGCGTGATGCAGTCCGCCGAGAAAACTGACGTGCTGGCGAAATGGACTGAGTGGCTGAGTGGACTGCCCGAACTGAAAGTCAGGCCCCACGGCCTGCGGAAACCAGCTCCAGTCACTGAGACCGTTGTCAGCTGCCGGCAACGACATGCCGTTGGCCGTGTACATGGCACAGAATCGCCGCGGCGACTGCTGACCATCTTCCTGCCCCATAGCGTCCAGCAGCGGCAATGCCAGAGTCACTCCCGCAGCACCACGGATTACAGCACGACGTGACAGCATCTTCATTGGTGGCACCTGCAGGGCAAGTCGGAGAAAGGCGGGAGTTGACAATGTCCTGAAGAATAACGGCCAGCCGCAGCACATCCAACAGGAAATGACGGATGACGGTCACGAAATTGGGGATCAAAGACCGGCTGGTGCATGGCCATCCGCCCCGGGACAAGGACGGCCACGCACTCCGAACTCACTGGGCTGTCGGCTGGTAATCCTGCCACATCCACACCAGCGTTTCCGCCAGAGTCTGTTCGAACACACTGCGGTCACAGTGTTTACTGGCTTTGCTGAAAACGTATCGGTAGTCGTAGCCCTTTGCCGCCAGAGCCGCTGCTGTTCGTTCGTTCGCCATCACCCAGTTGTGGTATGTCTCCTCGGGATCATTCGCCCGATTGTCAAACTCCGCCACATGCGTGAAAATCCGCAGCGGCTTCTTTGGACTGTTCTCAATCAGTTTCAACCCCGAATGATAGTCCCACGCACCCAGCGGGTACTGAGCTTCTTCCGGGGCGTCATCGTCCTGCTGATCAACAAATGTGCCGGAATAGGTGATCAGCCGGCGAAACAGATCCGGTCGGAACCAGCCCATCGTCAGTGCAGCGGCTCCACCCGAACTGCAGCCCATCACGGCACGTCCCCATGGATCTCTGGTCAGTGTCAGCCCTGGGTATGCCTGCTGAATTTCCGCATTGGACTGCACCGCCACCAGGACTTCCTCACTGATGAATCGGGCAAACCGATCGGACATCGTGTCATACTCCAGCCCCCGTTCACTGCCCTTACCATCATTCCCGCCATTCTGCACCGAAACCACAACAAACGCCGGCAGGCGTTTGTTCGGGTCCTGGGATACGGTCAGATTGTCCAGAGCATATCGCACAAGGTTCAGCTGGCTGGGGCCGTCGAGCGTTACCAGCAGAGGAACATTTCGCACGTCCTTCAGCGCCGCCGGAATATACACCCAGATCCTGCGGTCTTTACGGACATCTTTAGCAGGATCCAGAGTCGAGTCGGTGCCGGGAAAAATTCGACTGTCGGCCAGCTTCAGCGAAAATTCAAACTGACGCCCCTGTGGCTTGCCCTGATCCGTCAGGGTCGGATCAAGCTGGTATTCAGGACCAATGACAACATTACCGTTACCAGGCGGCTCGGTCGCCACGGCTGTGGCCGGCACCAACCCTGCCAGCACAAAGCACAACACTGCACAGTTCGTCATCTGCCTCATCACCTGCCCCCGCTTCTGCATTTTGCAATTGATTCTGTCGCACATGTCTGCCATTCCTGTTCAGGAATGCCGCGCAGGAAAGAATTCCTCACGCACGACCGTACACACCCGCAGTTCGTAATGCTCGTACCAGACGTCACGACCGAGTTGCTGCGCCTGCAGATGCTCAGCCTGATGTTTCCACAAACCTGCCGCCTCAATACTGGTCCACCAGGACACCGTAATTCCGAAGCCATCCGCATCACGAACAGAGTCCATTCCGAGATATCCGGGCTGCTGCTGCACCAACTCCAGCATCCGCGTAGCCGTCTGCTGATAGCCGGTCGGATCCGCTGACGTCCGACGAGACGAAAAGATCACTGCTGCTCCTGCCCGCTCCATTCCTACAGTTCCTCCTGCTGCCAGCCCCGCGATTCAGTTGGATGTGGGTGAGGACAACGCTGAATCCGCAGGCACCGGGCGTGGCTGGGCCTTGATTTCCGCGTTCCGGCGCAGCCGCTGCAAGCCGGTTGCAATCACCCGATCCTCCGGAGTCAGGCCCGCCCGAATGACTCGACGGCCACCCTCCAGCGGGCCCGTTTCAATATAACGTGCTTCTGCAATCTCTTTACCGTCCTGCTCCACCGCCACAAATACGAAGGGCCGCCCCTGATCCGACGCCAGACACTCCTCCGGTATCAGCAGCGATTCCCTCGCCTCCCCAATCGGGTATCGCAGTCGCACAAAAAGTCCCGGTGAAAGCAGTCCCGAAGCATTGTCCACAACCGCCCGCATGCGCTGCGTTCCCGTGGCTGGATCCACCTGGTTATCCTGAAAGTCCAGCACGCCGTCGAGCGTGAATTCATCGGAATCTGCCAGCGCAATCCGCACCCGAACCGGATTGCCGTCTGTTGTCATCGCCTGACCAGCCTGCTGCATCCTGCGCAACCGCAATACCGTCCTCTCGTCCATATCAAACAGCACATTGACCTTTTCAACCGGCACAATCGTGGCCAGCAGTGTCTGGTCCTGCACCACGAGGTTTCCGGCGTCCACCTGTCGCTGCCCGATCAGTCCGGTCAGAGGTGCCGTGATGGTGGTGAAGTCCAGATTCAGCCGGGCAGTTTCATGAGCCGCCTGTGCGGCCTCCAGTGAAGCCTCTGCCTCGGTCAGTTCGTACTGCGCTGCCTCATATTCCTCCTGAGACATCGCACGTTTTTCCAGCAGTGAACGTGCTCGCTGCTCCTGAGCACGAAGGCGTTTGGCACGCGCTTCAAACTGAGCGGCCGCGGCCTGAGTTCGCTTTTCTTCAGCCCGAAACGGACGCTCGTCAATGCGGAACAGCACCTGCCCCTTCTGCACCAGCCTGCCTTCAGCAAAATCCACCTGCTGCAAATATCCGCTGACCCGCGCTCGCAACTCCACACGCTCGGTTGCAGCCGTCCGGCCGGTAAACTCCTCCTGCTCCGTAATCAACTGCGTTTCCGGCAGCACAAACTGCACGGTCAGTGGCTTAGGCGGCGGAGCAGGCGGTGCGGATTTCTGGCAGCCCGACAATCCTGACGTCAGACAGCACAGCAGCACCAGCCCGACGGATCTGAAGCAGGGCTGCAAGTCGTGCCAGGTGTCGGACGGAAAGAGAAATGCTGCTGGCATGGGAGTCTTCAGGGCAGGCGAGGCCTAAGTGGCGGGTGGTCTGCAACTGACACTAAACGGTCAGCCGCAGGAATTCAATCGTCATTGCTGGGGAATTTCCGCCAGAAATCGCCGCAAACTCACGTCAATCCGCTCGCTCACCGCCTGCAGCAGTCCCTGATGCAGGCCGAACGGCGGAGTCACCAGCCACTGAACCTCCGGATGCACCGCAGCAGCCTGCTCCACCAGCCCCGGAATGTCCTCAGTCCAGTGACGACCAGGGGAAAGAAACCACGGAAACACCACAATCCGCCGGGCTCCCCGCGCAACACAGCGATCAAAAGCCTGCTGTATCGAAGGCTCGGCCAGTTCCATATGTGCCGGCTCCACAATCTGCCAGCCGGAATACCGGGCAAATCGATCAGCCGCATGGTGCAGCAACTGATTACTTTCAGCCCGCCTGGAACCGTGATCCACAATCAACAGCCCCGTCTGTATCACTTCGGACGCCATCAGCGGTGATCCCCCTCCTCCGCGCAGCAATAACGCCACCGCCAGCCGATGGAAAACTATTTTTTGCGATCCTTTCGGCCGTCGCGATTCTTTTTGCTTTCCGCCTGACGCTGAGCCTCCTCGGCCGCATCCATCAGCCGCTGCCAGAATCCCGGAGCTTTGGGAGCCTTTTCAGACTGTGCCGTGGCCTGCGATTCCTTCCGAACACGCTCCGCGGATCCCGCTGGATCAGAATCCAGCACCACCACGCTGGCACCTGCGCCAGCAGCAGCCACAGTTGGTCGACCCGTACCCAGCAGTTTGCGCTCGGTAATGCCCCACAGGCTGGATGCGATGAAGTAAACGGACAAACCAGCCGGCTGATGCCAGAAAAATACGCCCATGATCAGCGTCATGAAGTTCATCATCTTCTGCTGCATCACCTCCTGCTCGGTCGTGGCCGGAGGCATGAACATCTTCTGCTGCACAAGAAACAGCCCCACAGTGCACAGCGGCAGAATGCTGAAGTCAAAACCCATTCCGAAAGGCAAAGGAAACGGCAGACGGACCAGCGCATCCGGAGCCGCGAGGTTGGTAATCCACAGGAAATGCTGACCACGCAGGTCCACTGCTGAATTCAGAGCTGTGTAGAGGCCCACCATAATCGGCAGTTGCAAAAACACCGGCAGACAGCCGGACAATGGGTTGATGTTATGTTTCCTCCAGAGCTCCATCTGGGCCCGGGCAAACTTCTGCTGATCATCGCCATATTTCAGTCGCAGAGCCGCCAGCTCCGGCTGCAGCTCCTTCTGACGAGCTGCCATGATGGCCTGTTTTTTGGAGATCGGAAAAATGCAGCCGCGCACCAGCACCGTCAGACAAATGATGCACAGCACGTAGGGCAATCCCAAACTGTAAAAGAAGTCCAGCAGGTAGTGCATCACACGAGCCACGGGACCGAACCAGCCGTAATTCAGTACCTGACCCGCCTCAAACGGCGCAGGATCCAGCAGCTCGCGATGTTTTGGACCGACGAAGAAAGCGTACGAGTGCGCTACCGACTGCTTCGCCGGGACCGACACCGGCACCGAAGCAAAACGGAAACTGAGTTCCGCGGTTCTGGGATCCACGGACTTGCCCACAATCGCTGTTACCAGATTTTTGATCAGTCCAGAAACAAAAGATTGCTCCGGCAGCTCACGCAGGTCAGGCCCGATCAGTATCGGGTACGTACGGTCCAGCCAGTCGACACGTGCTTCCTCAGCCGAATCCGAAGCGTCCACCGGAATCTTTGGCAGCGGTGCCACCATCGCCGAAAAGAACTGCACATCCACGCCGGCATACCGCGGTGGCTCAGTCCACTCATAATCCTCACGGAGCTTCATTCTCAGGTCCGGCAGCGAAGAACGCTGTCCCAGAGCCTCGTCAATCTGGTTGCAGTAACCCTGCAGAGTTGAGATGTTCAGAGTGACCGGTTTGCCACCAGGGAACTCCAGATGAATGTCCTGATATTTGTATGTGTGCTCTTTGTTCTCAAGCAGCAGCCCCACTGGCCCCTGCAGCTCATAGTTCACCACCTGCGGCGACTCCGTCAGGTTCACAACTTCCAGTGTCAAAGACAGAGTATAGAGGGACGGAGTGTTTCGCAGGGCATTCTGCAGGACGGCACCCACCTGTTCTGACCGCGGCAACTGATAGATTTTCCGCAGACGCAGGCGACCATCCGGAGAATCATACTCAAACACCGCACGACTGCCCGACTGGTCCGAGCCGGTCTCTGCCAGCTTCCAGTGCACCATTTCCAGAGTCACACCGCGTTGCTGCAGCAATGCGTCCACTTCTGAGACCGCCGTGGTAAACGTGCGATCGTCGCTGAGATTGTTGCCGATCAGCTGCACCTGCTGATTGGGGTTCTGCAGATCGCGAAACTGCGGCGATGTCAGCCAGACACCCTCGACAGACGCCCCGATCGAACTCAGCTGCACCTGCAATCCGTACCCACTGTCGGCCTGCAGTGAACCCAGCAGCGGCGATGCAGCTTCGTAGTCCGGGAAAGTCAGTGTCGGTGCAGCTGCAGCAGGGTTCGCCGGGTCAGCAGATGGCTGAGCCGTCACGGCAGCCTCCGCACCGGCCGTCAGCTCGCCTGCTGTCTGGCCACCCGACAGATCCGCCCCCGGGTTGTCCCCGGCAATCACTGCGGCATCGCCGTCCTGAGCATCGGGCTCAGGCGGAGGCGGTGCCAGAAAGTTGCTCCACAACCACAGAAAGGTCATGGTAGACAGCAAAAATAGAAACAGTCGTCGGTTTTCCATATGCGACTTGTCAGCTGAGCTTCAGATCGGGCGTTCCGCAAGCGGGGAAAGAACCACGAAAAGCATACAGAAAACCGGCGACGGGCGCGATCTGCCAGCCGGGCCCTTCAGGGATTTCTCGGGGAATTCGGGGAAATGGCGTCAAGGTCCTCGAAAATTCCCTTGTCGCGATTCTTTCTGGCCCGCCGCGGATCAAAAACCCGGCCACTCATCGCCAGAAACACCCCGTCCTCCGAGCCCGCCATCAGGACGCCAATAGCCTGCCCAATATTAAAAATCGCATCCGTGTTGTGGAAATTCGCCGGCTGCATGGCCCCGGTCAGCACTACCCGGCGATCCGGAATTCCCACCAGCAGACGCGCCGTCTCGATCATCGTGTCCGTGCCATGAGTAATCACGATCAGTCGCTCAGGCGACCGGCGGACAGCCTGCACTACCAGTTGCCGGTCTGCGTCATCCATGTCCAGGCTGTCCTTTCGCAGCAGCGACTGGACCTCATACTCAAACGCAACCGGCAGCTCACGCAGAATCCGCTCCACCCCCGGCGGGCCGACCTCGTACTGGCTGAGCTTGTCGAAGTAGGCTTTGTCGATCGTGCCACCAACCGTCAGAAATCTGATACGCATGCGAATCTACTGCTTCCCGGCCTGCCCGGCACCCTGCTGACGCGGTTCTTTTTTGGCCTTTTCAACCTTCAGCTCCAGAGTATTCTGAGCCACTCGACGGATGTCGACCTTCAGCGGAGAACTGTTGTAGGAACCATACAGCGGATCAACCGGGGAACCATGATCCGTGGTGTGGCGAACCATGCCGTCGAAAATCATCAGCTGCGAAATGATCGCCTTGTGCGGTCCATCACAGGCACCATCATCCGGAGTGTACGTGCCCAGCACGAAACTGCCGTCCTCGCCGATCTTCCCCGATGCCGTCGTACCGTGATTCTGAGACAGCAGTTCAACCGTACCCAGCTTCACCGGTGTTCCATCCGCGAAAATCACACGGCCCTTTGTGGGATAGGCACGCGGACGATCGTCACCACAGCCACCTGCCAGCAGCAGGCAGAGCAGAGCCGTTGCAGTCGCCAGACTGCGGTTCGGAAATCGTGGGCAGGCACCACCGCATCGCATCAGTCAATATCCCTCAAAACGCAGCCCGTCACCGCGGTTGCAGAGACTGGAAAGTACCTGAGAACTGATCGACGTTCCCAACGCCCTGGCGCTGCCGTCAACAAAGGCAAACTGACACACTTCGGCATGCCAGCTGCCGAAGGAATAGATCGAGGCACGCGTGTCTCGAGCATTGTGGGCGATGGGAATTCCCGGACCACCCACGCGACAGAAATGCGTCAGATACCGACCCAGCAATGCCGGTCCGTTCCACGGAGCTCTGGAAAGCTCCGACTCAGGAACATGACTTTCACCCAGCAGCAGCGTGTTACTGGTGCCGTCACGCACGTCCGTGATCGTAATCTGATCCATCCACTCCGACTGCAGCTCGAGCGGATCGGACTCGGATGCACGAGGCTTCAGTTTCGGACGACTGGAGATCAACACCCCGGTCCCCCGACCACCCCAGAAAAAATCCGTCTCACGACCAATCGCACCCGGTGAATTGTCCCCATGATTGCCCACATAATCCGTCACCCAGCCACCCGGCACAAACTGACGTCCGATCGGACAGCCACAGGGAGCCAGAACGACGGTCTCGATGTCGTCAGTCACCATCTTCGTGGCGGCACGACGTTCCGGACACGCAAAGGTGCCAACAGAGGATAGCCGCACCGATTTCGGCTGCACTCCATAAGGCTTGTAAAGATCCCACTGTTCAGCCAGTGAGGCTTGTTCAAGATACGGCAGAATGTGACCCACCCAGCTGGGTTCATCCAAAGCCGGCTCTTTCCCGTCCATATTGCCGACATTCTTTTCGCGGTAGCTGATCAGACGAGCCGGCGGGAATTTCTGATGAGCATCATGGAAATTGTGCAGCGCCAGGGCAATCTGCTTCAGATTGTTCAGACACTGTGTCCGGCGGGCCGCGGCGCGAGCCTGCTGAACGGCCGGCAGCAGTATCGCAATCAACACCGCTACAATCGCAATGACCACCAGCAGTTCGATCAGAGTAAACCCGGTCCGGTCCGAAACGCTGCCAATACCGCTTCGGGTCCGTTGTCGTTTCTTCATGCTTGTCATCCGCTGCAGGTCCAGCTACCAATTACCGTGGGAATTCTACGCGTTTTTCGTGAAATCAAACACTTCAGTGATCCATTCACACTTAGAATTCGTTGAATCCTGTGAGCTCTGCTGACATTCTCTGCTGAAAAACTGGAAAATCCTGGGGTTTTTGCCGTCCAGGCCTCCTGAACGGCGGGTGCTGGTCAAATGTTTATGAAGCAATGCCTGGCGACAGTCCTGTTTTTGTGCATTTGTCTGCCATCGATGGCAGACGAGCAGAACGGCACGGCTGCTGCCGATCATCCGGTCGCGATCGGCCGTTTTGTCACCCTGCCCTCCCCGCTGTCCGATGCCGGCATCAGCGTGGTGGCAAAGGTGGCCGCCGGGCTGCATCAGCAGGCTTTGCAGTCCGGGCAATCGGCGGTGCTGGTGCTGCAGATTCCGCCGGGCGCCGGGCGATTTGGGGCTGTCCGGGATCTGATCGCGGTCATGCACGCGCCGCAGTATGCTCAGGTACGATTCGTGGCATGGCTGCCGCAGTCCGTCTCCGGCAGTCAGCTGGCGGTGGCGCTGGCCTGCCATGAAATTGTGGCTTCCGGTCGGTCAGAACTGGGTGATTTGCGGCAGGGACTGTCTTTGGACCCCGGTGATGAGCAGTTCCTGGTGTCCCTGGCAGACCGCGGTCGGAATGCCGGTTTGTCCGCCGGGGTGATTCGGTCGTTGCTGGATCCGGCTGCGGCTCTGCAGCGGGCGGTGCTGCGTGATACTGGAGGCCGACAGAAGACACAGTTCGTGACTGAGGACGAGCTGCGCGGTCTGCAGGCTCAGCAGCATGAGATTCTCAGTGTTCAGGAAATACGTGCGGCTGGGACAGCACCTGGTTTCAATGCCGAACGGGCTCAGTCCGCAGGTTTCCTGGTGACCCGTCTGGCAGCGGACCGCGCTGAAGTGGCGCGACAGCTGCGGCTGGCCCCGGAATCCCTGCGCGAGCCGACTGTGGCGGGTGGTGGCCTCGTGCGAATTCTGGAACTGAAGGGAATGCTGGGGCGAGCAACTCGGGATTTCGCCACTCGCGAAATTCGGCGGGCCAAAGCGGATCGCGTGGAGACTCTGGTCGTTCAGGTGGACTCGACGGGCGGAGATTTGGCTGTCTGTCAGGAACTGGCCATGCTGCTGGCCGAGACGGACTCTGAGCAACTGCATACCGTGGCCTGGATTCCTCGGACCGCCACGGGTGCCGCGGCGATGGTGGTGGCCGGTTGTGCCGAAATTGTGCTGAGTCCTGCGGCGGAATGGGGCGGCATTCCGAATGCCGGTCAACCGCCCGCCGCTGTGATGCAGTTCATGACTTCCACGGCGCGTCTGCGGAATCGTTCGGAAGGTTTGCTGCAGGCGATGGTCTCCGGAGCGGAAGCCGTGTTCGAGTGCACCAGCGCTGCTGACGGTCGTCGGGCATGGATGACGGAGGCGGAACGCAGATCACAGCCGCAGGACTGGCAGCCCGGTCAGCAGCTTCCGGAACAAACCACTCCGCAGCAGTCGGATGCGGTCGTATTCACCGGCCAGCGAGCTTTTGAGCTGGGGCTGGCACTGGAACCCTGTGCCGATCTGGATTCGCTGCGGCAGAAGGTTGGAATTCCGGCCGAGCAGGTGCTGACTCCGATCAGACTGACGTGGGTGGATCGATTCGTCACTCTCCTGAATTCCAAAGGTGGCGCGTTTGTCCTGATCACTCTGGGACTGATCTTTCTGTACATCGAGCTGCATGCCCCTTCGGCCATCTTCGGTATTGGTACTGTGCTGTGCTTCTCGCTGTTTTTCTGGAGCCGTTTTTTGGGGGGCACCGCGGGGGTGCTTGAGCTGATCCTGTTTCTGCTGGGATTCGGGCTGCTGGCTCTGGAGCTGCTGGTGATCCCTGGATTTGGAGTGTGCGGTCTGAGCGGCATTGTGCTGGTCGTGGCATCTCTGATCATGGCCAGCCAGACATTTGCCGGTCTGACCGCCGGGCAGACGCTGGACCGTGCGGCGCGAGGATTCATGCCGATTGCGGGGGCGCTTGTCACGGTCATCGCCGCCGGGTTTGTGCTGAGTCGGTTTCTTCCCGCACTGCCGTGGCTGAATCGCATGATTCTGACGCCGCCTGGCTACATCCCCGAGGGCCCTCGACTGCGTCCCGACCTGCTGTCAGCAGAGACTGGCGGTCCAGTGCGAATCGGAGCTCGCTGTGAAACGGTGTCTCCACTGCGACCGGCCGGCAAGGTGCAGGTGGGAGATCTGTTGCTGGATGTCGTCAGCGAGGGTGGCTGGGTGGATGCCGGTCAGGCTGTGCAGGTGGTGCAGGTTGAGGGCAATCGAGTGGTCGTGCGTGCGACTTCCGTTTGACAGTCAGGAAATGACAGTTTATGTCACAGGCAGAAAACACAGATTCGACAGCAGCAGGCGAAGCCTCCGCAGGCACAGTAACGCTGGTTCCGGAAATCCGCCAGCGTCTGCTGGAACTGGTGGCTCGCAGTCAGCAGGTGATGGCTCACGGCTGGATGATTCGGACCTTCATCAAGCACTGTGATGAGGTTGAGGACTTCCCTGAGCTGAACGAGATGGCGCGAACGATTTTTGATGTCTTCCGTGCCGTGGAGACTCAGACAGAAGATCCCGTCAATTATTTTCGCACTGTCCGCAAGAAGCTGGCGAAGCTGAAGTCTGCGGCTGAGCAGTTTCAAAAGGATGCCTGGCACGCCTCGACTCATACCAACTTCCAGCAGTGTGCAATTGCGGCGAAATTTCTCGGCCAGCAACTGGAGGAGCTGCTGCAGCAGGCTGAAGCTGTGCTGCCGCGACCGGTACCACCAAAGATCACTCTGCCAGGCCGACCTCCGGCGTCCTGATTCCTGACACAGTCAACGCAGTTTCAACAGAAACCTCACTCGGATGTCCCCTGCCCTGCAGTTCGGGCCTTCCTGCGCAACATGTGTCCGAAAAGCCCGACGCTCGGTGGTGAGCTCCTGCGGTGCGGGAGCGGGCGCCGGCAGCGACGTGCAAACAGGCTTTGCCGTTTTTGGCTGCGCCGCGCGGACTCCGGCGATCAGCGTGTTCAGGGGGCCTTCAGCAGATCCACGTGCTGTGCAAAAGGATAATCGGCCGGCTGGTAGCTGATGGCCAGTTCCGGTGTTTCACGTCGCACCCCCCCGGCATGCAGTGATGTCAGGGCTCGGTCGAGGATTCCACCGGTCAGCAAAGTCCGTTCGACCGGATAGGGCGACTGACCGCTGTGCATCATTTTTTCAATAGCCTTCAGCAGATATGCAAAGTGCGGGTATTTCGGCTCTGTTCGTTCGTCAAACACACTGACGGCAATCGGCTGCCCCCTGACCGCGAAGGCAGTTCCTGTGCCTGTCGCACAGGACAACATCAACTGTGCGCCGCGGAACCCGTCGCGGTGTTCCCAGAGAAACAGTACGGCCTCTGCATCCTGTCGCATGTCGGCACCGCTGACGTGCGGGACCGCGCTGAAGGCAGCTTCCAGCAGATCACGACGCACCACGCCATCATCGACGGCCCGCCACAGCGCGGCACCCCGCAGTGCCTGAACCCAGCGAACCCCCGTTTCCGCTCCCCGCCGCCGCTCAACATGCCACTGCAGAAATTCCAGCGCGTGAATCCCGTACACGTCCAAACCGCTGTAGCCAATGCCCACCGCAGCCTCCAGCTCGCAGTTCAACGGCAGCGTGTCAGGACTCAGTCGATAGCCGACCGGAAGTGACGATCCGGCCAGCAGCGGAATTCGCAGCCGCCGCGCCTCGTTATACATCCACAGACCATCTGCCCATGCCGGTCCCAGGTGCTTGTCGTTAAAGACCGGGACCACGCGACCGTGTTTTTCAAAGGCCGCCGAAATCTCGCTGAAGAATCTGCGGCGCGGGTAAAGCTGCTGACCGATTTCGCTGAACGGATAATCGCCGTGCTCACCGATGCTCAGCACGCCATCCACAGCGATGCCCGAACCACCAGATGTCAGTGCCTGCTCAATCGTGCTGAAAATCGGAATCCCAAAACGACGACTGATATCGCGAGCCATGTCGTCGGAAACGAACTGATCAACGTACAGGGATGCCAGTTTCAGTTGCGGTCCGGGACCGCCCTTCTGCTCCCAGCCCTCCAAAATCTTTCCGAGGATGACATCCGCATGGGAAAAGGGACGGTAGATCGTGACAATCCCTGCGACGCGGGGGACGGCAGCCTGAACTGACGGCCGGGGAATGGCCTGCAAATGCGGGGCAGCAAACACAGTGGCTGCGGAAGCGGCAGCAGCCGTCAGCAGGCGACGACGAGTCAGCTCAGACATGTTGGGCTCCGAAAACTGCAGAATTGAAGCGTGCTGAGCTTACCTGCCGGAGTCCGGGCGTGTCCAGCGGATGAGATTCTGCGGGAAGCTGCTACACTGCTGGTCTGACTCGCGGGGATGCAGAATGTTGCGAGTGTGCTCGATTTTCCGGTTCGCTGAAAGCGTGTCCATGTCTGGTATTCCTGATTTCAATCTGCAGTGCCATGCGGCGGCACAGCACCTGGTGGAACTGTCCCTTTCTGAGGATTTGCAGGACATCGGGGACCTGACCAGTTTCAGCACAATTCCCGAGCAGTTGACGGCGACGGTGCAGCTGGTGGCGCGGCAGAGTGGAGTGTTGAGTGGACTGGCGATACTGCCGCTGGTGTTTGAGCGATTGCCGGGAGGTGTACAGTCAGTCCTGTATCTGCAGGACGGCGCTGCGGTGCACGCGGGGACGGTGATTGCTGACATCAGTGGCCCGGTTCGAAGTCTGCTGATCGGTGAGCGGACGGTGCTGAACTTTGTCTCCCATCTCAGCGGTATCTCCAGTCGCACGGCTGAGTTTGTGCGGCGTGTGGAGGGGACGTCGGCCGTCATTCTGGACACCCGGAAAACACTTCCCGGGTACCGCGCGCTGCAGAAATATGCTGTGCGTTGTGGTGGTGGAGTAAATCATCGGATGGGGCTGTATGATGGAGTGCTGATCAAGGACAATCATCTGGCGGCGCGGGGTGAGCGGAGCTGTGCGGCGGCTGTTGCCGAGGCGCGGCAGTGGACGACCGAGCGTGGTTTGCCGTCGGCAGTGGAAATTGAGGTTGATACACTGGAGCAACTGCGGGACGCGCTGCAGGCAAAACCGGAGATCGTACTGCTCGACAATATGTCACCGGAGGTACTGCAGCAGGCTGTGCGGATTCGCAATCAGCTGAGTGCAGAGACGCTGCTGGAGGCGTCGGGTGGAGTGAATCTGGAGACAGTGCGTTTGATTGCGGAGACGGGAGTGGAGCGGATCAGCGTGGGTAGTCTGACGCATTCGTCTCCGGCGCTGGATCTGGGTTTTGACTGGCCATGGAATCGGCAGATTCGTCACTGACGGATGCTGTGGCTTGCGAATCGAGTCCGATTTTTCTGGACAATGCAGAACATGAAAATAATCATGTAGTGCATGTTTGAATTCCACCCTGCAAATCCGCACGACCATTTTTTTCGCCGTACGTTTGACGTGCTGCCCAACGCTCGCGCGCTGCTCAAAAGCCAGTTGCCCGCAGAACTGGTGGCAAAACTGGACCTGCAGTCCATCCAGCCCGCCAAAGAGACCTTCCTGACGGCCACAGACAACGAAAGTCGGCTCGACCTGCTGTTTACTGCCAGACTTCTGGACGGAACGTCATTACTGATTTATCTGCTGCTGGAACACAAAAGCTGGGTTGATCGGCGGATTGCCCTGCAATTGCTCAAATATGTGCTCAGAATTCAGGAATGGCGGGACCGCAACGGACAACCGCCGTGTGTTGTGATACCGCTGGTGGTGTACCAGGGAACGCAGCAGTGGGACGAGCCGACATCGCTCCGTCACAAAGTGAACGCTGATCAGGACTTGCAGGGCTTTGTTCCGGACATGCAGGTCATTCTTGTGGATCTCGGTGGCGTAAAGTCCTCATTCCTGCCGGAACTTCCGGAACTGGAAGCTCGCATTCGCGCCATGCAAATCGCGCGACGGCCGGAACTGCCGTATCATTCAACAGTTGCAATTTTTGAACTTCTGCAGGGTTGGGAAAAAAGTGATTCACAAAACGATGCTCTGAACGATATCGTAGTGTATCTGTGCTCTGTGTTTGATGCGAAGAATCTGCACTGGCTGACTCAGGCCTTCAGGGCCGGTCAGGCACCTGGATCGGGGAAACTCATGCCAAACTGCCTGGAAGCATTATTTGAACAGGGT